>Ga0334890_1000549_pt1 | contig 65838 bp, 65 predicted proteins | sample GraSluR1_MG_3_FD_207220 | JGI IMG/M metagenome (GOLD analysis project Ga0334890, IMG submission 207220) | Sludge microbial communities from methane-producing bioreactor in Wageningen University, Netherlands - Granular Sludge_31_08-R1 | ecosystem: Engineered > Bioreactor > Anaerobic >... | reverse complement strand
TGGCTCAATATTTTCAATAAGAAAATACTAAGCTGCTATTGAAAAATTCATTAATTAAGAAATATTTGTTAAATATTACTTAACTCCGAACGGAGCCTATGATAACTTAACTATAAAAGACATAAAAGTAAATGGTTACAGTTGTTTTGATAGTGAAACAAATTATTCTAAAGGGATATTGGAAATCAACATAACAGACTGTATCTCAAATTTGAATGTTAGTACTCCAGATGTTGTAGTAATAACAGATAAGGGTTTGATTGAGAAAAAGATTTATGTAAAACATGTTAACATTACAGAAACAGGTAGTGGTGGTTTGCCACCAGTAGATGATTTAAGTTGTTCTTTAAATGGTACAACTATTGATAATGGTTCATCACATACATTTTATCTGTATGATAAACCATATAACAATTTAGCAGGATGCTCTGCAATTTCACAGATAAGAACATGTAATGATGGCACATTAGATGGTACAGATAACTACAGTTATTCAACATGTAATGATAGTTTAGCACCAACACAAGGTGGAGAATGGGTACTTGTGTTTGCAAATGAAGATTTAGGCGTTAACAATGATTTTTATGTTATGAAATACGAGGCAAAATTTGTAAATACAGCAAGTAAAACACAGAATACAACTTATAAGGGATGGCAATATAATAATGCAGGAGGTGATTTAAGCATAAGATCACATCCAATGCCTGAACCAATAACACATATTACTCAGACTCAGGCAATTGCTTTGTGTGCATCTTTAGGTATAGGTTATAAATTAATAACTCGTGCTGAATGGGTAACATCTGCACGAGAAGCAGAGAACAGTACATACAATTGGGATAGTGGCACAATATATTCAGGAAGTATGTATAGAGGACATAGTGATAGTTCCCCAAATTATATTTTATCTGTTTCAGATACAAATGATGGTTACATCGGAACAGGTAATAGTGGAACATCAATAGAACGAAGAACTTTAAAATTGTATAATGGAGAAATAATATGGGATTTATCAGGTAATGTGTATGAATGGAATAGTGATGTTTACAATACTAATGTGGAAAGTTCATTAGGTCAAAGCACAAGTAATTGGTATGAATGGACATCTATAAGTTCATCTTATAATCATTTAAAACCATTTAACGCATCACTAACATCATCTAATGGAATAGGTAAAGTTTCTGTTGATGTTGATGTAGCAGATCCAAGCGGAACAATACATGCTTTTCTCTCTGGTGGTGCTTGGGGCTATGATGCACTTTCTGGTTCTTTTGCTTTGTACTTGGCCTTTGCTCCTTCACGTTTATCCTATGGTGTTGGATTCCGTTGCTCATATGATCCTTAATTTTAAGTATTATATTATAATATTTTGTTTAATTTTTTTTTACAAAATTATCGACCATTGTTTAATCTATTATTAAATATTTTAATGCTATAGGTTTGTTGTTTTATTTTTTGTAATTGAACTTTTAAGACTTTTTTGTAAAAACAAGATAATGTTGTCAGTAATAAAAACATATATAAATTAATAAAATTATGTATAAGTATTAGTAATTAAAAATAAGGAATATATTAAAAGAAGCATTAACTGATTTAAGAAAAGGAGCAAGTTTTGGGCTTGGAATAATATTGATTTTTGCTATAACATTTGGAGTTTACGCATTTATTGAACCAGCAAGTGGACCTGCTACAGATTATGTGATTAATTGGTTGTCTCCATTAAATGCTATGCATAATGATACGAATTCAAGGGCACAAGGTTTGTCAGGAATTACTGCAAATGCAGGAATGTATGATAACAGGATACCACAAGGAAGTTTTCCTTTAGCATATACAGAGATTTGCTTTAAGAATGGTAATGTATATTCTGATTCACATTTGGGAGGAGAGTCAACAAGTGGTGGAAACTGTGAACCTGGGGATGTAGGATATGTAATTGAGCAGAATGAGAGGAGTGCTGATTATTGGGAAGGAGCTAAGGCAACATGTACAAAAATCAATATGAGATTACCTGAAAATTTTGAATATAAATATGGATGTAAAAATGCTGGAAGTTTTGGTTTATCATCTATGACTGGGAATTGGGAATGGTCTTCAAATGAGGCCTTGCCTATGTATTATGGTGCTAATCATGGTTTAGGTACTACTATTATTGGTTCTTCTGGATGTAGTTATGCTGGCTGGGGCATAGTAGGTAATGTTACAGGTTATGAACCATTAGTTTCCTTTAGGTGTGCTAGGTAGTTTTTATATTTTTTCCTTTTTAACTGCAAAACTTAATGAGTTAATATAAATATTTATATATTAAAGATTGTATATAATGTTATGGATATCAGTTTTTTAATATACATTGTACTATTTTTAGTAGTAGTGATTTTGATATTCAAATTAATAAAAAAAGTGATTGTTGCAATATTTGCTGTATTTTTTTTATTATTTTTGGTATTTGCAGGTGTAGGGGCTATGATGTATCTTGATTATCAGGATATTGTAGGAAGAGATATGTATGAGATAGGCATAATATATGGTGATGCTAAAAATCCACAGTTTGGTGTTAGCCTTTTCGTTAAGGATAATGTTCCAGATGTTTCAAAATCTAAGGCTTTAGATGTTTCTAAAATAGATGTTAAAAAATTGGATGATGAAATATACGTATTTATTGATACAGAAGTATTTAAGGATATGTTAAGTGATAATAAGACTTATTATTTTTATGAACTTAAAGAATTTGAAGTGGATGGAGAAAAGATTAATGCATCACTTACTAAAAATGAAGTGTTAAGCATAATTGAATCAAAAGATTCTTTGAATAGATATGTTGAAATAATATCTTCTGAAAGAAACTTTGAAACATCATTAAAAAATCAGCTTGTAAATAATATGAAATCTGAACTTTTAAAAAATAACCTTAATGCAGACTTTAGGGAACTTTTGTTTGTTTACATAACTTTGAGTGATAAGGATAATATAGATGATTTGGTTTTAGGTTTTAAGGAAGAAAAGGTTAATGTTTATCCTGAAAAATTCAGTTTTAAATTTTTAAGATGGATGCCATTGGATTGGTTTTTATAAATTATTGAAAAACCTTTTATTTTTTTAACTCTTAAAACTATATGTTTTTAAAAAATTTTATAAATGATGGATATTTTTTGTTTACTAGGTTAGTCCTGTCAAATAAGGTAGAAACTTTGTCTTTTATGGTTTTTGTCTGGATGAACCGTGTCAGGTGGGGAACTAAGCAGCACTAAATTCTTACAAAAGTGCTTAAGAGGTTGCGGAGTGGACGATGTTGACAGGGTAGCTAACCTATTTTAGATAATTAATTTTATTGTTTTCTTGTACTAAAGTTTTATAAAAGAAAGTTTTTTTGATTTTTTTATGGCTATAGAAAAAAATAGTTTGGTTAAGATGCACTATACAGGAAAACTAGAAGATGGTGTTGTTTTTGATTCATCAAAGGATAGAGAACCTTTAGAGTTTATCTTTGGAATGGGTATGATTGTGCCTGGTCTTGAAAAAGGTTTAATTGGTCTTAAAAAAGAAGATAAAAAGACTGTTGAGGTTTCTTATGAAGAAGCTTATGGACCTGTAATGGAAGAGGCTATTAGGGAAGTACCAAAAGAGCATTTTCCTAAGGACATGGAATTAACACAAGGATTGCAGTTAGCAGCACAAGGACCTGCTGGAATGATACCAGTAACAGTTAAAGAAATATTGCAAGATAGTGTTAAAGTTGATTTTAATCATCCTTTAGCTGGTAAGAACCTTATCTTTGAAGTTGAAATTGTTGATGAATATATGTCTAGTGATGAGGATAAAAAAAGAATATTTGGAAATTTTGGACATGATGGATCTGATGATAATGGTGAAGAGGAAGGTTCTTGTTCTTGTGGAAGTTGTGATCATCATTGCCACTAAATGGATTTTAAGATAATTATTTAAATATTATAATTTATAATACTTTATGGATGATAAAGTTGTTTTAAATATTTCTTCTGAGACTATTGATAGGTTAAAATCATTATCTTGTACAGATGGAGGCATTAGTATTTCTCTAAAACTTTTAAAACTGATATTTGAATTAGATAAAAATAATGGTTCTTTATCGGATGTTTCAGATGATCAGATTAAAGCAATGATAGTTAATCAACCTTTAAAAAAGGCATTATTTTTTAGTGATGATGAAATTGCAAGAAGAGCGAGTGAAAATCCTGATTCTTTTTTTGAAATAAGAGAAAAAGATATAAAAAAATTTTTGCCTAAAAGAAAATTATTTCATATTACAGATACACATTCAAGTGTAGAAGATTTACAATTGTATCTTAAAAAATTATTAGATGAATTTGATAGTGAAAATGATATTATTGTTCATACTGGAGATTTATTGGAAGACTTGTTGGATTTTTCAGATGTTACCAAAATATCATCTTTTCTTCCTGAAAAAATACTTGAAAAAGGAATGATTTTTGGTAAATCTGCAGAAGAATTTAAAAAGTATTATGGTTATCTTTTGACATCAAATAACATAAATCATAATATTCTTCTTGAGGATGTACTGAAAAAAAATATTAAAGATTATTCATCAGGTTATGAAAAAATCATGTTACAGATTAAAAACATGTTTTTTGGAAAAATTCCACAGCATATGTCACTTCAAGAAAAAAAAGAATATATGAAAAATTATGATTCTTTTGTTTCTTTATTTAAAAAGATACTTAAAAATTATGCTAAAGACAAGTATTCTAAAATGCAAAAAGCTTTTGAGTCTTTAGGGATTAGAGCAGAAGACATGATTGTTATTGCAGGAAATCATGATGATTATAGTGTAATGTCAGATGTTCTTTCTGAATATATGATTACAAAAGAAGGATTAAAAGAGATTAAAGGTGTTAAATTTGCAGCACCATTAAAAGAGTCTACAGGTATGTTTTTACCACAAGAGTATGCTGGTAATTTTCTGTTTAATGATGATAATGCATTAAATAAAAAACAGTTTATGATGCATATGGATAAGGTAAAAGAAATGATTAATTATTTTCATGATAGAGGGATTATGTTTACCTGTGATGAAATATTTGAAACTATATCTGAAAGGTTTTTAGTTGATAGCCAGATTGATGAATTTTCTAAATCAATTGAAAATGGTGGATTAAAGCCAAAAAAATCATATCTTTCAACTTTTTACAAAGATGAATTTTTGCCAAAATGGGAGGAACATAAAAAGAGTTTAGAATCAGGTATAGATGTTTTAAACTGCAATAATGCAGATTACATTCTAACACATGGACAGATAGATAATATTGATTATTCAGGTGTTAAGGAATTTGGATTTTTTGAATCATTAGCTAAACAAAAAAAAAGAGAATATAGTGTTTTACATGGGCATATTCACTCGCAGAATTCTCATATAAACCCTTTTGCACCTAACATAGAACATTATAATCCTGGTGGAAAATTTAAGCATGGAATATATGTATTAAACGATTCAAATCAAATTATAGGAGGTTCTTTTTTTGATGCAACAAAAGATGATAAGTCAGAATTGATCGTATCTGATGTTTCAAATTTTGAGGATTTGTCATTTAAACAGTTAGATGAACCTAAAACAGAACATGGATTATTAAGATATGAAAAACTTATTAGCGGAATAAAAAAATGATTTTATTTTCAAGCTAAATTTAAATTTTTTATTTATTTTTGGACATTATATTTATAAAAAGAGTATAGTTGCATATATGTATGATTGATAAAGATAATCTTAAATTCGATAAAATGTCTGTTTTTGATAATGTTAAAGATATTGGTTTTATAAACTTTGTAGATTTAAAACAGGTAAAAAATCCAGTTATTTTTGATACTAATTTCTTATTTGTAACATTTCAATTTAATGTTGATATAATATCAGAACTTAAAAGATTGTTTGGGAATGCATATTCGTTATTTATATATGAGGGAACGCTTTATGAACTTGAGAATCTTTTAAATTCAAAAAGTAAAAATAAAAAATATATAAGGCTTATAATGAGCATGTTAAGGATATATGGCTTTAAAATAATAAAATCTTCCCAAAGGTATGTTGATAAGGATATCCTTGATAATCTTTGTGAGTTTGTCTATATTGCAACAAACGATAAGGAGCTAAAACTTAAAATACACAAGAATAATTATAGAACTATTTATCTTCGTCAAAAAAATTTTCTTGAAATATATTGAAAAACTTTAATGTTTTGTTGTTATTATAATTTTATACAAATTTTTATAAAATCATTTATCGTTTCTGATATAATGAGTGGAGATAATCAATTTTCTGAAATCAGAAAAAAAGTTGAAGCTGTTCTTTTTTCTTATGGTGATTGGATATCAGTATCTGAGATAATGTCAATAATTGGTATAGATTCAAGTCTTATGGTAGAAAATAGTTTAAAAGAACTTGAACATAAATATCAACAAGATTATCCTTTTAAGATTTTTTCAAATGATGCTTTAAAATACAAAATGGCATTACTTAGTGAATATGAAAATTTAATGTGTGACCTTATATGTAATGTTGAAATGGACAAACCAGCATTAAAAGTATTATCAGTAATAGCTTATGAACAGCCCATAACTAAAACAAGACTCAATGAAATACTTGGAAAAAGTGTTAAACTTGAAATAGAGTATCTTTTTAGAAATAAATTTATATCGTATGAAAAGAAAGGTATTGGAAGGTATTATAAGGTTACAAAGAAATTTTATGATTATTTTAATCTTGATGATGACTATGATTTTAGAAAGAATGCTGATAAAAATATTATCAATCTTATGTCTTATCAACCCTTGGATATTGAAAAATAAAAGGTGTGGTAACTACTTTCATTAGGTAACTTTACTTTTAATAAGTATGAAACTATTTCTTTCTAACAAAGGGCTATCTAGTATAGTTTTTATTTTGGCAAAAGAAAAATGGACTTTTTGGTAAAAAATGCGTTGCAAAACATGTCTGAAGCATCAATTGATAATTATGAAGTAGGACAGGCTAGGATGACAGTTGTAGGTTGTGGTGGAGCTGGTCAAAACATGGTTGATTGGCTTTATGCTAAGGGTGTTAATGGAGCAACAATAGTTGCTGTTAATACTGATTTACAGGATTTAAAATTAAAAAATGCTGATAAAAAGATTCTTGTAGGAAGAGAAGTTACAAGAGGTCTTGGAGCAGGTGGTGATCCAACAAAGGGTTGTGAAGCTGCAAAAGAGAGTATAAATGAAATAAAAGAAGCAATAAAGGATTCAGACATGGTTTTTGTGTGTGCTGGTCTTGGTGGAGGAACTGGTACAGGTGTTGCTCCAGAAGTTGCAAAAGTTGCAAAAGATATGGGAGCTATAGTTATAGGAGTTACAACTATGCCATTTAGTATTGAGAGAGCAAGAATTGATAAGGCAGAGTTTGGTCTTCAGAAATTAAGAAGTGTTTGTGATACAGTTGTTGTAATTGATAATAACAGGCTTGTTAAAATTGCAGGTCAATTACCAGTTCAGCAGGCTTTTGCTGTTGCAAATGAACTTATATCTGTAATGATTAAAGGAATAGTTGAAATAATTCATACACCTTCACTTGTAAATTTGGATTTTGCAGATGTTAAGGCAATAATGAAATCTGGTGGTGTTGCAACTGTTGGAATGGGAACTTCTGATACAAATAGAAGAGTTGAAGAAGCTGTTGAAGAGGCATTATCCAATCCTTTGCTTGAAATAGATTATGAGGGTGCAACAGGAGCTCTTATCCATATTACAGGTGGAAAGGATATGACACTTGAAGAAATAGACAGAGCAGGACAATTGATAACACAATCTATACATCCTGATGCAAATGTAATCTGGGGTGCAAGAGTTGATGATTCTGCAGCTAAAAGAATAACAATAATGAGTATTATGACAGGTGTAAAATCTGCTCATATACTTGGAAATGAGACAAAACAGGAAAAAATAGATGCTGGTAGAAAAGTTTCTAACGATTTAGGGATAAAAACAGTTTATTAATTATTATATCTTATAAATTTTACAATGGTTTTTTTTAATTTAATTTTAGTTGTGCTTTTTTTTGGAGTTATTATACTTATAGCTTCTTTAAAGCAGATTATGGAGTATGAGAGAGGTGTTAAATTTACATTTGGTAGATTTTCATCGGTTATGGGACCAGGTCTTAATGTCGTATTGCCAATATTTCAATCCTATCAAAGAGTTGATGTAAGAGTTAAGACAGTTGATGTTCCAAAACAGGATTGTATAACAAAAGATAATGTTTCTGTAAATGTTGATGCAGTTACATATTATAGTGTTTTTGATGTTAAAAAATCCATATTAGATGTTGAAAATTTTTATTATGCCGTATCTCAATTATCACAAACAACAATGAGAGATGTTGTAGGTGAAGTAAGTCTTGATGAATTGCTTGCAAAAAGGGATTCAATATCAGAAAAAATAAAGACAATAATAGATAAGGCTTCTGATCCTTGGGGTTTAAAGGTTGAAAGAGTTGAATTAAAACATATTGAATTGCCAGAGGACATGAAAAGAGTTATGGCAAGAGAAGCTGAGGCTGAAAGAGAGAAGAGAGGAAACATAATAAAATCAGAGGGTGAAATTGTTGCTGCTGCAAATCTTTCAAAAGCAGCGGACATATTATCAAAGAATCCTGCATCTATACAATTAAGAACATTACAGACAATAAATGAAATATCTGTTGATCCTTCTCAAAAATTCATATTTTTTCCAATGGAATTCATGAGTATGTTTGATAAAAAATAATTATTTTTTTTTCTAATTTTGTTTTTTAAGTTTATCATTACAAAATTTTAAATAATACATGTTTTTGTTAAATATTATGATTTTACGAAAAGCTGAAATAACTGTCATGTCATTTTTTTACATACTTATGGGTATTTTTTTTATAGGTATTTTGGTGTTTGGATTTTCTAAAATATTTATGATTCAAAATGTTTTATCAGACCAGGAATTGCTTGACATAAAACAATCTATAAAATCTGATTTTGAATATTGTTCTGATCCTTTAAATTCTGGTAATATTAAGATTATTGATATTAAGACTAATAAATTTGATGGTATATATTTGGTAGGTAAAAGTATATTATCAGAAAAAGATAATGAGATTTTTTCTGAGCTTAAGAATATCTATCAGGGTGGAGATAACGTTGTTCTTTTTACTGTTGATAAAATAATAGAAGATAATGATAGAACAGTAATGTCTGGATTTAATGTTATAGGATCTTTAAAGATAGATGTTGATTTTGATGTTGTTGGAATGTATCTTGATGGTGATCCTAATTCAAAAATAGGAGATACTAAAAGAGATGGAACATTAAAAATAAAAATAGCATGTAAGTGAATAGGTTAATTTATTAATATATGGTTATAATTTTAGATTACTGTTTATTCTTGTTTCTTCCTCTTTTCTCAATATTTCTTAATTTTATTATTGTATTGTTTCCATCTATTGCATTTTTTATATAGACTTGTTCAAGTTGAGGTTTTAAATGATAGAAAGGTGCGTGTTCGTTTTTTATGCAATTGAAAAATAGGTTTAAATCTTCTGCCTTATTTTCAGATTTTGTACTAAACACTCCTAATCCAAAATCTATAATATATACTTTATTGTCTTTATTTATCATATTAAGAGTTGTAAGATCGTAATGAATTATGTTAAGATTGTGCATTTTTATAATTTCATCAAAGGCTTTGAACAATAAATTTTCATTTAATATTGTTTTTAGCATTATTCCATTTAAATATTCAAAATCAAACATGTATTCTTTTTCATAGATTTTAAAAGGTTTTGGAACATTTACATTTTTAGCACTTAGAGTTTGTAATATTTTAAATTCTCTTTTTGTTCTAAAATTTCTTATTTCTTTATCAAGTATATCTAATCTATATGTTTTAGGGTTTCTTATTTTTGTTAGAGTTTGTTCATCTTTTCTAAAAATTTGAGCTTCTGCACCTTGTGAAATCAATTCCATAAATTTATAAATATGTTTTAAAATATAAATATTATGAATAAGTCCAAAAAAGTGATTACTGGAGCTGAAATTGTAACAGGTGTTGCAAGTTTTTTTTCTGAAAAAGTAAAGCAGAGTGTAATTAAATACAGTGAAGTTTCTGTTTTGATAGTTGTTGGGATATTTCTTGCAGGAATTGGTGTTGCAAAGATACTTGAACATCATTTTTCTTTGCTTTCAAATGGTTTTGCATACCTTTTATTGGCTCTTTTGATGATTGCATCTGGAATGTTACTTAACAAATAAAATGGCAATACTTAAAGTAGATTCACAAAATAGGGATAATTTAAGAAGGTTACATACTGTAACACATGTACTTAATGCTGTTTTAAGAAATAAGTATGGTACACATGTTTGGCAGAATGGTTCTAATATTAAGGAAGAATATGGTACTCTTGATGTTACACATTATAAAATGCTTGAATCGTTAGAAGTATTTGATGTTGAAAAATCTGTCAATCAGATCATATTTAAAGGACTTAATGTTATTGTTGAGGTAAAAGATAGAGGAATTGCAGAACAAGAACATGGTTTTATATTGTATCAGGGAGGAGCTGTGCCCATGAAAGATTTAAGGCTTGTTAGTATAGATAATCTTGATGTTCAGGCATGTGGAGGATTGCATGTTGATAATACAAGAGAGATCGGTTTATTTAAGATAGTTGATGTTGTAAAAGTGCAAGATGGTGTGTTAAGATTTAAATATGTTGTTGCAGATTTTGCACTTGATTTTATTTCTAATAAGCAAAAAATTATTGAAAAGATATCAGAAGTATTTTCTGTTAGTGAGGAATCATTAATAGCTAGTTCAGAAAAATTTTTTCTTGAATGGAAACACCAAAAAAAAGTAATAGATAAGCTTTATGATGAGTTGATAGAAATGCATTCAATAAACATAAATAATTCAGAAAAAGATATTTTTGAAATCAATTTTGCATATGATATGTCATTTATGATGAAACTTGCCGAAAAAATTGTAAAAGATAAATTTAAAGTATCATGTAACAACATTATAATAACTAATAACATGATTGTTGATAAATATTCAAAAATAATAGATAAAGGAAAGTATAAGATATACATAATTTAAAAATGCATAAGAAAAACATGGTATTTAAAAAAGGTGCAATTGAGTTTGATGAATTGGCAAAATTAATACTTGCAGGAATTCTTCTTGTAGTTATCATTATCCTTATTTTTTCTTATATAGGTCCTGAATATAATAATCAACTTGATAAGATTAAGGCAATATTTAGTTTTTTTTAATTTTTGCAACAAAAAAACCGTTTGTATCGTTATCTTGAGGCCATATTCTTATTGTTTTTTGAGTTATCTCTTCTGGTATTTGATTTTTGAAAAACTTGGTAAGTTTATTGTTTAATATAAGATTAGGTATGTTGCAAGTCATTAATTCTGCGTTTTTATTTTGATTTAGGAATTCTTCTATTAAAAGTTCATTTTCTTCTGGATCTAAAGAACATGTAGAATAAGTGATGATCCCTTCTTGTTTTAGTAATTCAAAACCTCTTTGTAATAATTTTAACTGTATTTTGCAGATTTGTTTTAATTGTTTTGGATTGTATGTTTTAATGGTTTTTGGAGATTTTCGTATAACTCCACTTCCAGAACAAGGAGCATCAAGAAGAATTCTATCAAAAATATTGTTGCCTTCTATTTTTGTTGCATCATTATTTGTAATTACTATGTTTATCAGTCCGCTTTTCTCAAGATTTATTTTTAATGGACTTAATCTTTTATAATCTAATTCATTTGCAATTATTATTCCTTTATTATTCATTAAAGATCCTATTTGTGTGGTTTTTGATCCTGGCGATGCTGCCATGTCAAGAACAGTAAAAGTATTATCTATGTCTTGTGGTATATCTAAAAGTATTACAGGAGTCATTGATGTTGCTTCCTGAATGTATATTTTTCCAAGTATGTGTTCTTTAAGATTTCCTATATCAGTTCTTGAATCTTTTTCATAATTTAAAAAAAATGCATTTTCACACCATTCAATTTTACTTATATCTAATCCTTTTTGTTTAAGGTTTTCAATTAGTTGTTGTGGATTGTTTTCTTTTATTGTATTTATTCTAAACGATTTTCTTTGAGGTTTTAAAATATACTCTACAAATTTTTCATATTCGTTATTATCATTATTTAACATTTCTAAAAACCTTTCTTTAAATATAGGTTTTATCTGATCTTTTAATGGGATGTTCTCAGATTTTTTTTTTGACATAATTTAATTAAAATAAGTTTTAATTTAAATATTTGGATTGAAGATTTTGAATTTTATTGATTTTTTAGTTTTCTGTTAATGATTTCCAGTTATTTTTGTAAAAAATAAACTTTTCGCTAAATTCTTCCTTTGAACTTATTTTGATGTTGAAGGATTCTAATTTGTTTTTTAATTTTAAGAATACATCTTCTTTTTCTTCTTCATTACACATTTGTTCTAATTCAATTATATAACCGTATCCTTTTGTAAAATCAAGACATACTGTTATATCTTCCCATTTAAATTCAAATCTTTTTCTGAACCATTTAATTTCAACATTATAGCCTAGTGTTAGAAATAATTGTTCTGCTTTTTCAAAATCATCTTTATCAAATTTTATCTCAATTTCTTCTCTGTGATTATCATGTAAATTTCCCTTTTTTAACCAAATCTTAGAAAAAAAATCATTTTTTTGTATTCTTAAGTCTTCTTTAGAATCAAAATAAAATGTTTCCTGATAATCTTCTTTTAAGAGTTGTGCATTTTGATTGAACCAATCAATTAACTCATCAAATTTTTCTTTTGTTATAAAGCTTCTAATTTCTGTTTCTATGTTTTTCATTAATAATCAATTATTTAAAATATTGATAAAAATTTGTTTTTTAATTTGGTTAATACATTTTTTTTATCAACAGTAAGTTACACATTTTTTTCTGTTTCCTGCAAATCTGCTTTTATAATAACTGTTGTATGTTTCTATTTTATCTTCTGTTATATGTGTTTGAACGTTTTGATAATCTTCTTTTATTCCATATCCAAGATTTACAGAGTATTGCATACAATTTATGCATGGCTGACCATTGTATGTACATGTTGTGTACTGATTATATCCTCTTGTTACAAATTTTTGATTTATTAACTTGAAATTTTGTTGATTTGTATTGTAATTATTTTCTTGTTCGTTAACAAACAAGGGGTTAAAACTTGTTGCATACACATTATCTGATAATATGTCGTTATATGTGTGGATATATGTCTGTCCTTTTGCACCTGTTAGCATGATCATAAAAGTAATTGTTAAGATCATTGTTTTTATTACATTTTGTCTTTTCATAGTATTTTTATGGATTTTGTTTTTAATAAATTTGTTTTGTCATTTTAGGAGTAAGATTTATATTGATTCTGTATTATGTAAATCTTTATGGACTTAAGGATAGATGTGCTTGAAGACATAAAACAAGATATTCTAAAAAATATGAAGTGCCCACTTAAGGATAATGCTACTAATCTTGTTTTTGGCAAAGGGAATCCTTATGCAGATATAATGTTTATAGGCGAAGCTCCAGGCAAAAATGAGGACTTACAAGGTTTGCCATTTGTTGGTAAGGCAGGAGAACAGCTTAACAGACTTCTTAATGTTATAGATCTTAATATTGATGATGTTTATATTGCAAACATCCTAAAATTTAGGCCTCCAAACAATAGGAATCCTGAAAATGATGAAATAGTAAGACATACGCCATATCTTATAAGACAAATAGGAGTAATAAAGCCTAAAATAATAGCAACTCTTGGGAATTATGCAACAAAATTTGTATTATCAGGATTTTGTGTTGAAAAAATGAATAAGGTTTTAGGAATTTCGCAAATACATGGTAAAGTGTTTTTAGTCCATTTTAATGATATATCTTTTAAAGTTGTTCCTATTTATCATCCTGCTGCAATGTTATATAATCCAAACATAAAAGAATCTTTTGAGAATGATTTTATGATGATGAAAAAAATAATAGAGAGTTCTAGTAAAGATAATTCTTAAAAACCTTTGTTATCAAGTTCATAATTTATTATTGTTATAGCCTGTGATGTAAAATATGTTTTAGGACCTAAAGATAGTCTTTCAATATTTTTTTTTAAGAATTTTTTAGTTTTAGTATCAAATCCTTCATGATCTCCTAAAACGAATACGCCATTCTCTAATTCTTTATCTTTTGTATCTTTTATGTGTTTTCCTGATTCGTTTAAAAAAAATATATTTTTATTTAATGATTGCATTTCTTCAATTATTGTTTTGATGTCTTTATCATCAACAAAAACACCATTATGTACTTGTACTGTTTTGCCTTGCTTGCATCTTCTAAGACACATTTCTATAAGTTTTTTAAGGTCTTTTTTTGATATTGTATTATCTTTGTGATATTCAATTATTATATGTTTTGGTGATTTTGGAGGTCCCATAAGAATAAGATGAAGTTGTACATCTTGTCTAAAAGTATTTGATGCAAATAATGATGAAATTATGCTATGTAGTAATATATCTATTCTTCCACAAGCTTTTAGGTCTTTTATTATTGGACTTGTATGTGCATCTTTTGAATATACTATAAAGGTTCTCATAATATTGTATTAATTTTCTTGTAATTATAAATCTTTAGTGATGCTTATAGATAAAAACATTAAAAAAGAATTGATAATTGTATTTTTTAATGGGGTATGCTGGATTTATTTTTTCATCACAAACTGAAAAAGAAAAAGATATGATAATTTTTTTTGAATCAAACAAGTTTTCTGGTATACATATTATAGGTTTTAGCGAATTTGATTACAAAAATTCAGAGTTTACATTTTTTAATGGTGAATCTTGTGAAAAATTTATTCTTTTAAAAGAAACAAATATAATATGTTCAAAGATAAGGGTTTATGCATATAGCATAATATCTTTTCAGGATACTGTGTTTTGGTTGAATGCTAAAAAATATGTTGAAACACAAGAAATGTTAAAAAGAAATTTTTTAAATCAAGTTATATTAAAAGAAAGACTTTTGTTTTTAAGAAAAGTTTTTTTGAAACAATAGTTAGCTTATTTTTTTAGTTAAGGTAAATGTTTTTAAACAAAACAATAGATATAAAAATATGAGTGATAAGGTAGAAAAACTTGATGTGGAACCTTTAAAAAAAAATAATAAAAAAGGTGTTTCTAAAGATTTGGTAAAAGAAGAATCTGTAAATATTAAAGAGAAAGAATATCTTAACTTTAAAAATACTTCTGAAGTTGTTGTTTCTGAAAGTATTTGTGATAATGTATTAGGACAGGATGAAGCATTAGAAATAATAAAAAAGGCCGCTTTTCAAAGAAGGCATATTCTGTTGCTTGGAGAGCCTGGTACTGGAAAATCAATGCTTGGAAAGGCACTTGCTCAAATGTTGTCTACAACAAATGCTTTAGATATTCTTGCATATCCAAACCCAAAGGATGAGAATAATCCACTTATAAAAGTTACAAAAGCTGGGGATGGTGAAAAGATAGTTCAACAAAATAGGATAAATACATTAAAAAGTGTTGGAACTGGAGGAAACAAGTTTTTGTTAATAATTTTGATTATTTCAATAGGTGTTTCAATGTGGCATTCTTATAAATATTATTCAGGAGCTGATAAGTTTACTGATGTTGTTTATGGTGCATGGATAATTGCTGATATAATAATAATAGGTTTTTTAATGTTTGCAATTGCTATAAGTTCAAGTGTTTCTAAAAGAGGACTTATGGGTGGATCAGATCTTTCTGCTCCTAAGGTAATTGTTGAAAATTCATCAAAAAAAATGATATTTGAAGATGCAAGTGGAGCTCATGAAGGAGCATTACTTGGTGATGTTTTACATGATCCTTTTCAGTCAGGAGGAATGGGAACTCCTGCACATCAAAGAATAGTTGCAGGAATGATTCATAAAGCAAATGGTGGTGTTCTTTTTATAGATGAAATAGCAAATCTAAGACCTGAAATGCAACAAGAACTTTTAACAGTATTGCAGGAAAAACAGATGCCAATAACTGGAAGATCTGAGAGGAGTGCTGGTGCTATGGTTAGAACTAAACCTGTACCATGTGATTTTGTACTTGTTGCTGCTGGAAACATGGATACATTAAAACATATGCATCCAGCGTTAAGATCAAGGATAAGAGGATATGGTTATGAGATATATATGAATGAGGATATGGATGATAATATTGATAATAGAAAAAAAATCATATTATTTATAGCACAAGAGGTTAAAAATGATGGAAAGATTCCGCATTTTGATCCACAGGCATGTGAACTTATAATTCTTGAGGCTAAAAGAAGGGCATCAAAGGGAAACAAATTGACTGCAAGATTTAGAGAACTTGGAGGAATCATAAGAGCTGCTGGAGATTGTGCTAAAGAGAGAAATTCAGATGTAACACAAAAAGAAGATGTAAGGCTTGCACTTGAAAAGGTTAAATCAATAGAACAGCAATTAATTACAAAATACACAAAGAATAAAAAAGATTATTCAGTTATAGAAACAACAGGAACAATAATTGGAAAAGTTAATGGACTTGCTGTTATAGGAAACACTCCACCGTATACAGGAATGGTTATGCCAATAGAAGCTGAAGTTGTTAAGGGTGGAAAAGGTGTTTCATTTACAGCAACAGGAAAACTTGGAGAAATTGCAAAAGAGAGTGTTACAAATATTTCTGCACTTATTAAAAAAATATTTAACGAAGATCTAGCAAAAGATTATAGTGTTTATATACAATTTTTACAAACCTATAGTGGAGTTGAGGGTGATAGTGCATCTGTTGCTATAGCTGTTGCTATAGTTTCTGCTCTAAAAGACATTCCTGTTAAACAATCTGTTGCAATGACAGGAAGTCTTTCAATTAGAGGTGAAGTTTTGCCAATTGGTGGAGTTAGTGCAAAGATAGAAGGAGCAATTGAGAGTGGAATAAAAAAGGTTATTGTTCCTTACAGCAACATGAAAGATATTGTTTTATCAGATGAGAACAGAAAGAAGATAGAAATTGTTTCTGTAAAACAATTTAATCAGGTCCTAAGACACATATTTGATGATTCAGTAGATTGTGCAGAAATAATAAAAGAAATAGATGGATATTTTAAAAACTAAAATTCTTCTTCAAATACTTTGTCAATTGTTTCTTTTGGAACTTGTGCTTCTATAAGTTTTCTGTATATCTGATCTTTTGAAAACTCTTTTTTGTATTTGTTTACATATTCTTTTGTTTTTTCAAATGCTAAATCAATGTTTGTTATTTCTAAGGCTTCTTGTGGTTTTGAAGAACTCTTTTTTTTAAATTTTAAAAATATTAATACTGCTAATCCTAACAAAAGTATTATCAATATGGTTTTTGTATTTGATTTTTTAGCAGGTACTTTTGTATTTACAGTTGTTGTTTTATTTGTCTGATTTGATATATTTTGCTCTATTTGAGATTGATTTGATTTTATATCATCTTGTTTTTCCAGAGGAGATGTTATTGAGTATATTCCTGTACTTGCATTATCTATTATTATGTATCCATTTTCTGTTTTAAAGTTGCTAATTGTATCCCATGCGTATTTATCTTGGTTGTACATTAATAATGAGAAATTTTCCTGTTCAGGCTTTTTAATTTTTAGATCAATCTTGTCATATTGATTTTCAGGATTTTCATTTATTACTGAGAATGATTGTATTACATCTTTTGGCATATTTGTTAATTGAGGTTTGTCTTTAATCTGTATTTGAGATGATTGATTTATGTTTGTGTTTTTAATTTCTAATACTATCTGATTGTTAAGATAATTAAAAGTTTGATTTTTACTGTTTTGTGTGTTTATTGCTGGATTGTTTTTGATGTTACAGTTAATTATGCTTAATAATTCTTCATAATCGTTGTATTGATTGATTTTATTACCTTTTTTGTCTTCTTCTGAAATTATTTCAATAAGATATTGATTTTCCTGTTTAAAAATATAAGAAAATTCGCTTGAAGAGTTTGTTTTTGTTTCAAAAAGAATGGGTCTACTTCTTAGTGGACCGTCATAAATTATGACTTTGGCATTTCTTATTTCACGAAAGAAATAACAATTACTGCAATTTTCACATTTTTCTTTGTTTTTGTTCTTGTCTAAATGACATTCATTGCTAAAACAGTTGTTTGAAGCACTACATAATTTGCTCAACATTTTCTCTTTATTTGAATAATCAGTTTCATTGTATACTTTAAAGGTGATTTCAAGATCTTTGCACCATCCATTTTTTTCTACATTAAGATTGGTGTAACTTGCATTGTAAAATCCTGCGTTTGCATAACTTATGCATAGCAAAAGGGTTAAAAAATAAAAGATAATATGTTTCATACTTATTTTCTTTAAATGTTCTTTAAAATAAATCATTTTCTTATTGTAGTAAAGACAAATCTTTATAAACTTTATTTTGTCAAAATATTTATGTCTTCTGATAAAGATTCTATGGATGTTCTTTTAACTGCACAAGACAAGATTTTTAGTTTAGCGGTAAATAGAGATCTTGTTGACTGGAAAGCATTGTTATATGAAATAATTGATTCGCAGGGATTAAATCCATGGGACATAGACATAAGCGTATTTACCAAAAAATATATTGAAACATTGCAAAAACTTGAATCTGTTGATTTTGATGTATCTGGCAAATTTGTTCTTATAGCGGTTTACCTTTTAAAAAATAAGAGTGAATTTTTACTTGAAAATGACATAAGAGGGATGGATAAGAAGATTTCTGAAATCAACCTTATGGATGATTCTTCAATAAATGTTCTTTCTTCTGAATTTGGTTTTGATGATGATGAAGATATAAGTTCTGATTTTAATGACATTATTGCTCCTAAAAAAGATAAGTATGAACTTAAATACAGAAATCCTATTGCAAGGAAAAGAAAAGTTACAATTTTTGATTTGATAAAAACACTTGAAAGGACGATGTATCAAAGCTCAAATAGGAAAAAAAATTTTTTCCAAAGGGTTAAAGCTGAATATAATGGCCCATTATATGATAAGAAACCAAAAGATTTAAGTCAACTTATAGAAGAATTATGTCTTTTGATTGAATCTTTTCTTAATGATTGTGAGTATGTTTGTTTTTCAAATTTTTTTGATCCTGATAAAAAATCAAAAATAGATGTGCTTGAAAAATTTATTCCGCTACTACATCTTAGCAATCAGGAAAAAATACTTTTAAATCAAGATGAAACTTTTGGGGAAATAAAAATATATAAAAATAAGGAGTTACAATGATAATTATAAAATGGTTTTAACGGAAAATTTACATATAGGTCTTCCACTTCTTGTGGGTTTAGGAGTTGCAGCTCTTGAAGCTTTTTTTGTTTATGAAGACGAGAATATGAGTTCTGGAAGAGAATTCTTAAAAGATATTTGGCATGGTGCCTTGTTTGCACTTGTGGGTGTTTTTATTTCAACAAATGTTCCATGGCTTTTGGCTCAGGGAATTTTACCAAGTTTTGTTAATTCAATACTTTTTGTTGATGAAAATGGTATAAGTATTGTAGTATGTATTTTAATTACACTGTTTATGTTGTTTAAGATGGTTGCTGTTCATGCAATGATAAGAGGAAGAGGCTTTAGGGAAAAGTTTTGGCATAAACTATTGGTTGCAATTTTAGTTGGTTTTGCTCCTTATTATATACTTATGATTAAACCATCACTTGAGCCATTTATGACAAGATTACCTGCATGGATGCTTTAATCCATTATTTTTTTACATATATGTTTCTTATTTTTTTTACAAAGATTTAATAATGATGTTAAAAATCATATTTTATGACTAGTTCAAAGATAATTGTTAAATTTATTATAGAGATTGCAGGAAAACCAAAGGATAATGTTGATAAGGCTTTAGCTTTGGTTCTTGACAAGTTGAAAGAGAAAAAGGGCGATTACAGAGTTAAAGATTCTGTACTTGAAGAGTCATTGCTTGATGAGAAAACAACACTTTATTCTGGTTTTTTAGATGTTGAAGTTCAGTTTGAAAACATAGGTTCATTGCTTGGTTTTATAATAGATTATACACCTACATCGGTTGAAATTGTTGATCCAGAAAATATATCAATAAAATGTAATGAATTAACTAATTTTTTAAATGATTCAAGTCATGCTTTTTTGTCAATGCAAAACCAAATAAGAATACTTAATGCTAATTTATATAATATTCAGAATTCAAAAAAATAATTTTTTAATTAAAGTCCTTTCATAACTTTCCATGCAACATCGAAAAGTTGTTGTAAAGCTTTTGAAAAGAATGGAGTGTTTACCCAGACACCTATATCATATGCAGGATAGATGTCTTTATCATGAAGTGTCATAAATAAAACTTCTTCCCCATCTATTACGCAGAATCTTGCTTCTACTTCTTCTGTGAATCTTACCTCAGCAACTCCTTTTAATTCTTTAGCTATTTCTTCAGTTTTATCTGTTCTTGGACATGCTATCTTTATTGATACGCCTCTTTCTTTTAAATCTTCAAATGTTGGGCTTAATGCTTCTATTTTTCTTAAGAAACCTGTAGATGTTGTCATTATTATTACTTCACTTTCAGCTCCTTTTACCATAGCTTCTAAGTGGTTGTATAAATTGTATCTTCCCTTTAATGCTCCACTTAAATCACTTGGCTCAACCAATTGTATACCTTGGTCGTGCAACTGTTCTAAATCCTGCAGTATGTTACTGTGTCTTAAAGATTCAAGCTTGTCCAGTTTTTCTTCTGATCTTTCTGCAACCCTTTTTTTTACTCTATCTATTACATCGGCAGGAGATATTGCAATGTATTTTATAGGTTTTCCCAATTTGACCATTACAAAGCCTTTTTTCTCAAGTGATTCTAACACATCATAAGTTCTTGATCTTGGTACTATTGCCAAGTCACTCAATTCACCGGCTGTTGCAACTTTCCTTGAGAGAAGAGCAGTCCAAATTTTTACCTCGTATAAGTTAAGACTAAAATACTGCCTTAGGGTATTTAAAAATTCTTCTTTTACTACCATTTTAGTTTATTATTATATTTAACATTTTATTCTTTATAAACGTTTGTGTTTATTCCTGACTACCTGATTACATAAAATGTTTGCCATTTGCGTTTAGCAAAGTTACTTTACTTTTTTCTAATGATAAAACATACTATTTCTTTTACTATATAATATTAACTAATAACTAATGAGTACGTATTTTTTTTTAGTACTTTTTGGTGGTTTTATTTTGATATAATATCAACAATTAATTCGTAATTTTCATTTTCAATTCCTTTTGATATAAGATTTATTGGATATTTTAATTCACTACAGATGATATTTGAAGAAGTTGCTTGGCAAAATGGTATATTTGAGTTAAAAAAATCTTTTTTTAGATATATGGTTTCTTCTATTTTATTATCTTTTAAATTTTTTATTCTTAATTTTAAACCGACATTCTCTTGGTTTTTAATGCATTTGTTAAGATTTTCTTCTGTGAATAATTCAATATCTATTTTTCCATATTCATCAGAAAAACAATCGTTTCTTATTATACTTTTTAATGATATTTGTGCATTTAATTTTTTTGTATCTACATTTATATTTCTGCTTTGACTTAACAAAATAATAAAAGAGATTAGTACAGTTGAGAGTATTAATAATATTACTATGGTCTTTAAAAATGGGATTTGACTTTTTTTGTGCATTATAATATATTTATCAGTGTTATCATAATATAAATTTTTGGTGTTATTTTTTGATTAATATATTTTTGAAAGTTTGTTTTTCAAAATTCTCAATAGATTCCTATAAACTTTATCAACACAAATATTGTTAAATCTGTTATGAAATGAAGTATTATAGGGTATATGATATTTCCTTTGTACTTGCTTGAATTAAGATTATACAAATAAATTGCCGTAATCATAAATAGACCAAGAAGGATATAATAAAAAATCATATTAAATAGAAAAAAAGAGTCAGAATATCTTATAAATGAAATTATAAGATTTTCAAATCTTAAAAGATGAAACATCACAAAAAAAATTGTTGTTTGTGTCATTGCAATTGATGATGTATTGAGTTTTTTGTATGTATTAAATAGAAATCCTGAAAAAATCATTTGTTCTGATATTGAGAGAATGAGTGTAAAAATAATTATCTTTACAAAATAATCGCTTGATTTAGGATTAAAAAGTGATATTGGAACAGGTTCTTTACTTATATAAAATAAAGTTCCAAAGAACAGACCGAGTATAAATACGCATAATATTAATTTAAGATTAACAGATTTTATATTTTTTAAGAATTCATCTCTGTTAGATGAAAATTCAAGAAAAATGAATGCTATTAGTATATTATAAAATAGAATGTAAAGATAGCTTTGACTTTCAAACAGAAAAAATAGAAAATCTGCAATGTATGGATATAAGAAATAGAAAAAAATGAACATGTTTGTTAAAATTAATGATTTTGATAGTAGACGGGATCTTTTAAAAAAAAAATATGAAATAGTTATTGTGCTTGTCATATTTATATAAAAAAAATATTTTACTGGGATATTAAAGTACAAAAAGAATATCATAAGTATAATAAGTGAAGAATTTATAAGAAATACTGATTTTTTTTCAAGTGAAAAAATGTTGCATATTTTTTTAAGCATACTTGTTATGTGCAGGAAAAGTTTATAAAATTTTTTAAATATGAAAGTATAGCGATGAATGAAAAGTTTAGTATGTTATTTTTTGATATGAAAAAATTTTTTATATTGTTATATTTTGCTTTCCTTATTATTCTTAATATTGTAGATTTTTTTAACATTATTCCTAACGATTTGGATTTTTTTAAAAAAATACTTTCTTGGGTACTTATAGGCTATCTGTTTTACAGAATAAGCATTACAAGACTGCTTATTGGCTATAGGCTCAAAAAATATGATATTGCATTTATAGTTTCATTTTGTTTCATGACAATAGTTAAATCATTAGTTTTATATGTTAGAACTAATGCTGTGTCTGTTGTAAATTTTCCACTCTTTCATTTTGTTCTTTTAAAAATCCCAGACAATTATAATATGTTTATTTATTCTATGTTTATTGTAGGTTTGCTTTTAACTATATTTTTTTCAATAAATCTTATAATAAAGAATAAAATACATGAGAAATCTTTTTTGGGAAGCTTCAATTTTTCACAAACATATTTTTCTTTTATAATGATACATTTGTTTTCAATTGGATATCTTCTTTTCTTTGTTCTTGTTATATTTAACTTTTTTATGGAGTGGTTTGCTTTAGCGGTTGATTCTGTTATTTTGGTATTTGGTCTTTTATACTATGCTTTTAAACTTATATTGCATCATTTTGACTCAAAAGTTTCTGTTTTTTTAAATGATGTGACAAATTCAGGAAATGATTTCTATCAAAAGCTTATTTCACTGTTTTCACAAAAAAGTACTTTTTTTACTGGAATGTCCTTTTTGCTTTTACTTCATTTACTTGTTGATGTTGGAGTTTATTTGGTTCCTTATACTATAGGAACACAAAACACACTTTATTTTTCAAGTCTTAATGTTTTAGGTAGAGAACATGTTTCATTATTTAATTTTTTTGACATAGCAGAAAGTAGAATATATTATGATATGATAGGCCTTAATTCTGATTATTTTTTAATCGTATTTTTACTTTTATATTATATATTGAGTCTTTTATTTATGTATCTTATGTTACTTTTGCCATTTTATATATACTATAATAATGTTGCAGAAACACCGGTTAAAATACCTTATAAAATTAAAACATTTGTTATTTCTTCATTTATTGCTCTTTGTTTTATATGGATTTTTCTAAAAGGGCTTGATTTTCCAATAAAGATAGGTTTACCTTTGTCATCAACAGTTAAAGGAATAGATATATACACATCAAATATAGTTATAAACAACTTTTTCAACCAGTATGTATTACTTATTTTAGCGATTTTTTTTGTTTTAACATTATTTTTTGTCTCTTTTGAATTTAAAAGACATAAGTGTTTTTTTAATAAAATCTTTTACGTATTTGTAATATCTTTTTTCATGTTTTATATTTGCATGTATTCTTTTAGCTCATTAAAAGAAGAATTTAATACATTATCAAAAGTTGAAAGAGAGAGCCTTGGAACTGATTTTTTGGATTATAATAATATATATTCTGATTTAAACAGTTATAAAAATTCCAGATTTAAAATGACATATAGATATAAGGATTGTTTTAATGCAACAATTACTGCATTCTCAGATCTTAAGGTTAATACAGGAAGTATGGTTTATTTTAGTGAAAAACATAAGGATTTTCTTTATTTTGATTTTTATGATATAAATCCTTTGTGTGATGATTTGTTTTTTTTAAGCAATTCTAATGTTAATTTTGATTTAAAAAGCAAGTATGATCCAAAGAAGGGGCAGTTTCTTTCAAATAATATTTCAATGATATATTTTCTTGGAGAAAATTTTTATTCTTTAAAAAAAATTGATGATGAGAAGTATTTGGTTGAAATTAATCTTGATAGTGCATATGTAGGATCTTTGTTTATGCCAGATAAGAAGAATAATTCATTAAATGACATAATATATTTTGTTACATGTTTAAGACTATTGTTTCTTGTTAGCTTTTATGTTGCAGGTAATATTTTTCTGTTTTATTTCTTTTTTAAGAAGAATGTTTTTTCTTGTGATAAGTTTGATTAACAATATTAAACCTATAATCAAGTAAATTAGTGAAAAAAAATGTCCAACAGGCATAAACAAGATTTTAGATGTATTTTCTATTTCCTTGGTAAAATCTATGATGAATCTTAGTGAACTGTAAGTTATTATAAATAATGCTGTCAAAAACCCATCTTTTGTTTCTTTGAAAGTTTTTATAAAAAAAAGAACTTGGAATATGATAAGATTTTTGAATCCTTCAAATAGTTGATAAGGGAGTCTTTTATTGTTGTCATAAGCACTAAATACTATTCCTATTGAATTTTTTGTAACTATTCCTACAAGCTCCTGATTAATAAAATTTGCAAGTCTTCCAAAGGCAAGGCCTAAAGATAGAGGAACTACTATTATATCTGTAAGTTTTAAGTAATTTATTTTGTTTTTTCTGCAATAGCATATTATAGTTAAAAATCCAAATAGCATAGCACCATGTACAGACATTCCTCCCTGCCATACTGCAAAAATTTTTATAGGATTTGACCTGAAATATTCAAAATTATAAAAAAATATTTCAAATAATCTTGCTCCTAATAATGAAAACAATGTAAAATAAATGAAGAAGGTTTCTGTATTTTCTTCTTTTATATTCATTTTTATCATTTGATGTTTTATGTAAAAAAAAGAGAACAAAAATCCTATAAAATAAATTATTCCATACCATGTTATATTTATAAAACCTAATTGTATGGCATTTGGAGATATCATTTTAATTATTGTATAATTCTTCTATATACTCTTTTAGTGTTTTAGACTCAAAATCTATTGAAATTTTTTCATATTGTTGTTCTATGTTTTTTGATGCTTTATGAATTGTTGATAGAGAATTTAACATTTTTTCATCATTTTTAAATGTAAATTCGATAAAAGCATTTATGTACTGTTCTCTTATCAATTCATTTGGAAATCTTATTTGAATAGATTGTTTTAATATTTCTTTTAATGTAAAAATTAATATTTCATAATGATCTATTGAATAATCAACTGTTATTGGAAGTGAAAAAGAATTGAAAATTTCGCATCTTACAATATAAACATCATAATTTTCATTTAGTGTAAATCCTGAAAATTTTTCAATTATTTCCTTTTTTTTATTTAGTATTGGCAATATTGATTCAAACCTATCCTTATCGCTTATTATTGATGCAAAATTTTGTATTTGTTCTATCTCTGTTAGCTTTGGATTAAGCACCCTGTTAAACTCAAAAGAGTATATTGGATTAATTTTAGTCATAATCTTTTTAAAATCAGAGTTTTTATAAATGTATTTTATTTTATATTGACAATTTTAGCAAATTATTTAAATTGAAACAAATTTTATTTTATTAAAGCGGTATGATTATATTTTTGGTATTATCGAAACTGCTCTTTTTATGTGTGGCAAGGTCGGATAATCCGGTATTCCGCATCCCTGGAAAGGATGTCCCGTATGGGATTCTGGGTTCAAATCCCAGTCTTGCCGTATTCTTGATTTTATTATTCTATAAGGGATTTGAACTTTAGTTGTTTGTAAAGCAAACCAACGAACGAAGTGACTTTGCAAATCCTAAGTCTTGCCGTATTCTTGATTTTATTATTCTATAAGGGATTTGAACTTTAGTTGTTTGTAAAGCAAATCAACGAACGAAGTGACTTTGCAAATCCTAAGTCTTGCCGTATTCTTGATTTTCTGATTAATTTTATAAATGAACCTTGATTAATGTTTTTTAGAACTAGTCTTGGTAAGTTTATTAAGATTTGTTTTGTAGGTGACTCAAAATGGTATTTGAAATAGGAAGATTATGCGTTAAAACAGCAGGAAGAGATGCAATGCAGTATTGTGTTGTGGTTGAGGAAGTTGATAATAACTTTGTTATAGTTGATGGAAATACAAGAAGGAAAAAAGTTAATAAACTTCATATTGAGCCTTTGTCAAAAGTTCTTAAAATTAAAAAAGGTGCTTTAACAGCTGAAGTTCTTGCTTTGTTTGAGAAAGAAGGCATTGAAGTTAAAAAAAAAGTTAATGAATAAAATTTATTTTATATTTTCCATATTATGTTATGTATACTATTTTGTGTGCTTTTTGCATTTGTATCGTGTCTGAAGTATTGTCCTGTTCTTGTGTCTAAAGCTAAGTTTATTGAAGAATTCTCTGAAATTTCTATTGTATCTATCAAAATTGTTATATCTTGCCAACGATAATTAAAGTATGATATAAATTCTATTGTATCACGCCAGACACCATTTGCATTTCCTTGAAATATTTTTGCTTTATATATTGCTGTTTCTTTTAAATATTGGCATGTGCCAAAATAGTGTATAATATTTAATAAACTATTTGTTATACTTTCAGCATTGTGTTCTTTGTTATTGTTTCTTTGTTTTTCTCCTATGTGACATATAAAACCTGTACCTAGTGTTTTACAGTATCCAAAGAGTGCTACACTATCTTTTATTTGAGATGTTGCTATTATATTTTTACGATTATGTGATGTAGTAAAGCATCCCTCGTTTTGATTTATGGTTAAAATACGATTAAAATCGTATTCAGCAAGTTGTTCTAATCTTCTGCTAAAATAGAGCTTTTTTATTGATTCTTCTAATTTTAACTTAGATTGCATAGGTTTCTATGTTATATTATCTTTAAAAATATTTGTAAAAACAGGAATTTATATGATTTTATTTTATTACATAAACGTAAAGGCATAAACTTACCAAATATAGAGATAAAATCATTCACTTTAAAGAAAATTTATTTAGTTATTTTTAATCAAAAAGTAAACAAGGATTTATTTTAAATTGTAACATTTTTGCAGAATTTCTTCCACCATCACCTCCTTTTCTTTGCATTGTAATACTACCTATTTTTAAACTACCATTATTAGTAACTTTAATTTCATCTTTACCATAAATGTTCATAACAGTATTTATATCTTTTAATGCCCATTCGTATGAATTTATTTTTTTTTTCAAAATTACTAACATCCAATCAGCAGTAAATTTATCTCTTCCTTTTAAGATATCTGAAATGATTAATATTTTGTTTTCTCTAAAAAAACTTAAAATAAGATTTTGTTCTTCATCAGACATTTCATCTAAGAACATTCTTCTTTTATCTCTTACATTTTTTTTACATGGTTCTAATTCTCCAGTAAATAATTTTAATAACTTTACAATATTTTCTGGAATATTCCAAAGTTCAACATATTTATCAATCCATCTTTTATCTATCTGATTAAAACCTGAAGGATTACTAACTAGTTTAACAGATAAATTTTTACAGTCGATGCTTTCTTTTAACTTAATTGAAATTTGAACTTGAACATCAGTTTTATAGCTTCCCTTAATTTTTATTGCTTTAACATATTCTATTTCATCTAAATTATATTTCATGATTTGTAACCAATTTTGAGCATCAGTATGTTGTTTCCAATTATTAAACTTAATAATTATATCTTCTTCATTTCTAAAACCATTTTTAGCAGTTTTAGAACCTAATTTAACTTTTTTATTTAAATCCATTTTAATAATTCAAAAATAAATGTGTTTCATTGTTTAAAGGTTGTTCAATTTTTATTTCATAATCTAATAATGATTTTTCAACAATTTCTCCTAATAAAATCTTATTTATTTTTTCAAAAATTAATTTTAAAACAGGTACAGAAACACTATTACCAAATTGTTTATATGCTTGACTTCTTGAAACAGGGATTTTAAAAGTATCAGGAAAACCTTGAAGTCTTGCACATTCTCTTGGAGTTAATCTTCTAATTTTGCCATTTACTAAATAAGCACCAGTTTTGCCAGCGATACCTCCACCATAAGCAGACAATGTTATCCCATGTCCATTTATACTATAAATCCTTTCTCCTTGACCACCTTTATTAATTTTGCCAATTTGAATAGGTTTTAATTGTGGTGATTCTTCTTTCTTCCAAAATTCAATATCATTTCTATTAATAAAGAAAATATTATCTACTGATGATTCTAAAATGTCTTTTACAAAAATTTTTTTATTAATTGGCTTTGGGAATGTAAAATTATTTATTTTTAAATCTTTTCTAAAACAAACAAAATAAACTCTTTCTCTTGCTTGAGGTACGCCATAATTACTTGCTTTTAAAATGTCATAAAAAACATTATAACCTAATTCTTCTAGTTTGTCAACAATGGTATTTAAAGTGTCTCCATTTTTATGTTTAGTTAAATTTTTTACATTTTCTAAAAATAAAACCTTAGGTTTATGATAATTTGCAATTCTTAAAATGTCAAAAAATAATGTTCCTCTTATATCCTCAAAACCTTTTTGTTTTCCAGAAATACTAAATGCCTGACATGGAAATCCTGCACAAATAATTTCGTGTTTTGGTATATCAATTTCAGAAATCTGAGTAATATCTCCCTTTGGTATTTCATTAAAATTTTCTTTATATGTTTGTTGAGCATATTTGTCCCATTCGGAAGAAAATACACATTTATGACCAAAATCCTCTAAAGCAATTCTAAAACCACCAATTCCTGCAAAAAGATCAATAAATTTAAAATTTTCTTTCATATTAGTATATGCAATGTATAATATTTATATATTTTGTTAATTTTTTAAAAATTATTCTTTTAAAATGGTTACAATTGTTTTTTATTCGTGTTAATGTTTAATTTTTATGGATTTTGTTATGATGGTATTTTTCATAATATTACTTTCTTTTTTACTATCTCATATTTTTGAAAAAATAAAATTACCAAAAGTTTTGGCTCCTATTTTTGTTGGTTTTTGTTTTAGTTTTAGAAAAGATCTTTTTTCTGATTATTTGTATGTAATAGAATTATTATCTAATCTTGGGATAATATTGCTTTTGTTTTATATCGGTCTTGAAATAGACATAAAAGGGGTAAAAAAACAAAAAAAAGAAACTTTATTGATTGCTTTTTTGGCATTTTTTATGTCATTTTTTTTTGGGTTTGTATATTCTTTTTATTATCTTTCATATAGTCTTATTGTGAGTTTTGTAATAGCATCAACCTTATCTATTACAGCTGAAGGGATAATGACTGTATTGCTTGAAGAGAAAAGACTTTCAAAGAGTAAAACGGGTGAGGTTATAATTGCTGCTGGTATGATTGATGATATGATGGGGATATTGTTGTTAGTTATTATTTCATTTATAATTAGCATTAATACTTTTTCTTTTTTGGCTTTTCAGCCTATTCTTTTAGGAGTGATTGCTATTTTAATTGCTCATATTTTTTTTAAAAATGTTGTTAATTTTCTTGGAAAAATATTTATGTCTCATGAGAAGGATAATTACTATAATGTTTTTACACTTGCATTGATTTTTGTTTTAGGTCTTGCAAGTTTTTCTAATTACATAGGTCTTGATTTTTCGGTTGGTGCAATAGTTGCAGGTATTATGATAAATATTTCTTTATCAAGACAGGGAAAGAAGGGAATAAGAGATGAATATATGATAAACAAATTCATAAAATCAATATCATTTGGATTTTTAAGTTATATATTCTTTTTTTGGATTGGTTATAATATGTCTATTGAATTGATATTAAAAAATCCATTGCTTGGGATATCATTAGCCTTGATAGGTTTTTCCTCAAAAATGTTTGCAAGCCTTTTAGGAAGCTATATTGTACATGATAAATTCAAAAATGGTTTTCTTATAGGCTTAGGAATGAGTACAAAAGGGGCTATTGAAATGATTATTGCTGAAGTTGCAAGAAGTAGTGGGCTTATAAGTAATGATATATTTTCTGCTATAGTTCTTATGGGAATAATACTTACAGTATTTCCTGCAATAGCATTTGATAGAATGTGTTAGGTTTGTAATATTAAATATAAAAATTTTATAAAACATTATATGTAAGGCTAAGTTTTTTAAGCATATTTCTATTTTATCTATAATTGAATGGAAAAATTTACAAAAATTGTTGCAACCTTAGGACCTTCAACAGATAGTGTTGATGTAATAAGGAGTTTGTATAAGGCAGGAATGAATGTTGCAAGACTTAATTTTTCTCATGGAGATTACGATTATTTTGAAAAATTAATATCAAACATAAGAGAAGTTTCTAATGAGATAGCTATATTACTTGATACTAAAGGACCAGAAATAAGAACTGGAAAAATAGAATCAGGAGAGATTATTCTTAAAGAAAATCAAGAACTTATACTTACAAAAAAAGATGTTTTAGGTAATGAGAAGATGATTCATATCAACTATGCAAAACTTGAAAAAGTTTCTGTAGGCAATAAGGTGCTTATTGATGATGGATTGATAGAGTGTGAGGTAGTAGAAGTTAGTAATGATGAACTTTTAGTTAAAGTTTTAAATGGTGGAATTTTGGGATCAAGAAAAACAGTATCAATATGGGGACATAATGTTGAGATTCCATTTCTTTCAGAAAAAGATGTTGAAGATATAAAATTTGGAATAAAACATAATATTGATTATATTGCTGCATCTTTTGTAAGAAATGCACAAGAAGTTTTAGAATTAAAAGAATTTTTATTAAAAAATGATTCAAATATAAGAATTATTTCAAAGATAGAACATGCAGATGCTGTTAAAAATATAGATGAAATTATTTCTGCATCATCAGCAATAATGGTTGCAAGAGGAGATTTGGGTGTTGAAATGCCTTTAGAAGCTGTTCCTAAAGTGCAGATGGAAATAATAGAAAAATGTAATTATTTTGGTAAACCTGTAATCGTTGCAACTCAGATGCTTGAGAGTATGAAAATTAATCCAAGACCTACAAGGGCTGAAGTTTCAGATGTTGCTAGTGCTATTTTGCAAGGAGCTGATGCTGTAATGCTTTCAGGAGAAACTGCATCTGGGAAATATCCTGTAAAAGCTGTTGCAGTGATGACAAAAATTGCTAAGAATTATGATATGGATGTTGTTTCAAAATTATCTGAAAATTCTTTTGGTAATCTTGCTAAATTTAAATATCCAATATCAACTTTTGTTACACTTTCAGCATCTGTTGCTGCAAAAACATTAAATGCTAAGGCTATAATAACACCTACAGAGAGTGGTTTTACCGCAAGAAAAGTTGCAAGATTTAAAAGCAAGTGTCCTATTTACGCACTTACAAGAAATTATACAGTATTAAGGCAATTACAATTATCAAGAGGAGTATTTCCTGTCTATTTTGAATTTGATTGTGATAAGGAAATTTGTGGTTATGATCAGATGATTGAAAAACTAGTTATTGATAAATATAATACTAAAGAATTTGGCGAAAATGATATTATAGTTATTACAGCAGGTCATATAAAACTTAAACAGGGAAATACTAATATGCTTGAGGTTTACAAGATTTCTGATTTTTTAACAAATAATTAATTTTTATTTTTTCTAATTAACTGATTAATATTTATAAACAGTTTGTGATAATATTATTTTATGACTGTTGATTGTGATTTAGATGATTTAGATTATGTTTCTATAATAAGTAATTTTTTAAACCTTAGAAAGAGTCAGGTAAAAAATGTCTTAAATTTGATTGAGGATTGTGCAACAGTTCCTTTTATTGCAAGATATCGTAAGGAGGTAACAGGCAATCTTTGTGAAACACAGATAAGAAGTATAATTGAGAAAAAAGAAAAGGAGGAAAATCTTTTCAAACTTAAAAAAACAGCAATGAATCAGATATATGAACAAGGAAAGTTAACACAGGAATTAAAAGATTCAATAATTCTTTGTTCTTCTATTTCTCAGGTTGAAGACATATATTCTATTTATAGAAGAAAAAAAAAGACAAAAGCACAAATTGCGATTGAAAAAGGATTTGAAATTGTTGCTTTAATGATTAAAGAGCAGAAAAAAATAGAGATTCCATATTTACTCTTACAAAAGTATTCTGCAGATGAAATTATTGAGGGTGCAAATGATATAGTTATTGCAGAAATTGCTGATGATGTTAAAAACAGGGAATATGTAAGGTCTTATTTCTTAAAACATGGCGAAATAGAATCAAAGTTAAAAGAGAACAGAAATGGTTTTTCTGAAAATATTTTAAGGCAAATACCTAAATTTGAGATTTATTATTCTTTTTTAAAACATGTGTTAACAATTAAGGCTTATCAGATTCTTGCTCTTAACAGAGCAGATAAGCTTGGTATTTTAAATGTGAAATTAAAAAAAGATATTATTGCATTAGAAGGTTTAAATGAGAAGTATCAAGTAGTTACTGATGAACTTAGATATTGTGTTAAAGAAGGTTTTAATAGAATTTTTTCATCCATTGAAACAGAAATAAGAAACATGCTCACTGAAAAGGCTGAAATAGAGAGTATAAGAACTTTTCAGATGAATCTTAAGAATCTTTTGATGGTTAAACCTGAATATGGAAAAGTTGTGTTAGGAGTAGATCCAGGTTTTAGAACAGGTTGCAAATTGGCAATAATAGATAAACAGATGAATCCTTTAGAATTTTCAAAAGTTTATATTGAAAAAAAACAAGAATTTTTGGATGAAATTAAAAGATTGAAAGAAAAATATAGATTTGATGTTATTGCTTTAGGTAATGGTACTGGATCTTTACAGGCAAATGAAATATTAAAAGATTATGTTGTTGAAATGGTTAATGAGGATGGAGCAAGTGTTTATTCGGCAAGTGATGTTGCAAACGAAGAATTTGAAAATCTTGATGCTACAGATAGAGGAACTATATCTATTGCAAGAAGGTATGTAGATCCTTTGTCTGAACTTGTAAAAGTTCCTGTAGGCAGTATTGGTGTTGGGATGTATCAACATGATATGAATCAAAAAGAACTTGAAAAAAAATTAAGTTATGTTGTTGAGGATGTGGTTAATTCTGTGGGGATTAATGTTAATACATCAGGGATACATATCTTAAAATTTATTTCAGGCCTTGATCTTAGAACTGCTAAAAAAATTGTTGCAAACAAACCATATAAAAACAGGGAATGTCTTAAGAAAATCTTATCTGATAAGGCATATCAGCAATCTGTTGGATTTTTACGTGTTTTTGATTCAAATGAAAAATTAGATAATACAAATATTCATCCAGAACAATATAAACTGGCAAGATATGTAATAGAGAATAATATTAAGAATTTTTCACTGGATTTAAAGGAGTATTATAATGATTGTAATCAGGTTACAATAGATGATATATGGAAAGCTTATGAAAATATAGGATATGACATAAGGCAGAATACTGCAAAACTTAGTGTTAATAATAATATTTCTATTGAAGACATTAAAGTTGATTCTGTTTATGATGGCATAGTAAGAAATGTTATGCAGTTTGGAGCTTTTGTTGATATAGGTGTTAAGCAAAACGGATTGGTGCACATTTCTATGATTAGTGATGGATTTATAAAAGATCCTTTAAGCGTTGTTAAAGTGGGAGATAAAGTGAGAGTTAAGGTTTTATCTGTTGATATTAAATTATCAAAAATACAATTAAGCATGAGAGATTTATGAATATGAATAATTGAAATAAAAAATTTTAATATAGAACTTAAGAAGAATAAGGTTTTTTAAATTCTTAATACCTAAAATTTTATAAAATTTGGATTATTTAGATTATTTATGATAGTTGGTATAGTTGGTAAACCTAATGTTGGAAAATCAGCATTTTTCAGAGCATTAACCTTAGCACATGCTGAGTCGGGGAATTTCCCTTTTACTACAATTAATGCAAATTCTGCAATCGGTTATGTTAAAGTAAAAGATCCTGCAATTGATTTTTCAAAACATTCAAATCCACGTGAAGGGTATGTTATTGGTGATTTTAGATTCGTGCCTATTGAGGTTATTGATGTTGCAGGTCTTGTTCCTGGTGCTAATGAAGGAAAAGGTCTTGGAAATAAATTTTTAGATGATTTAAGACAGGCTGATGTGCTTATACATGTTATAGATCTTTCTGGTGCAACTAATGAAAAAGGAGAAGTTTGTCCCATAAATTCTTATGATCCAGCTAATGATGTAAAATTTTTAGAAGAGGAAATAGATCTTTGGTTTTTTAACATAATAAAAAGGAACTGGGATAGCATAAGCAAAAAAATAAGACTGCAGGATATGAAAATGGAAGTAGCTTTTGGGATGGTTTTGTCTGGACTTAAGATAAATGAAAACCAGATTTTAAGTGCAATATCAACGCTTAATCTTAATAAAACAAATATTGAAAACAACCTTTTTGAATTTTCAAAAGAGTTAAGAAGAATAACAAAACCAATGATTATTGCAGCTAACAAGTGTGATGTTTTACAGGAGAACAATCTTTTTAAAAAGAAAATTGAGGATCTTAGATATAAATTTCCTAAATATACAATAATTCCTGTTACTGCTGAATATGAATGGAATTTAAAACAGGCACAAAAAGCAGGTCTTATAGAGTATATTCCAGGTGATAGTGTTTTTAGTATAATTGATGAATCTAAACTAAAAGATATTCAGATTAAAGGTTTAGCAAAAATAAAAGAAGTATTGGCGAATATGGAATCAACAGGTGTTCAAGAGTCTATAAACAGTGCAGTTTTTGATTTACTTAAAATGAAGCCAATATTTCCTGGAGGAGTTTCAAAATTAGAGGACAGTTTTGGAAATGTTCTTCCTGATTGTTTTTTAATGGATAATAGTGCAACAGCATTAGATTTTGCTTATAGGTTGCATACTGATTTTGGTAAAAATTTTATAAAGGCAATAAATGTCAGAACTAAAAGAATGGTTGGAAAAGAACATGTTTTAGATTTTGGGGACATTGTTGAAATAGTTAGTGGCAAGTAATATGAATTTTTATTAAAAACCCTTGTATTATTTTAATTTCTTTTAAAGTTATAGTTAAGTATTTAAATTAACAACTTGTAAGATATATGTGATGGAAGATTTAATTACATACCTTAAGAGTGTTTGGAAGAATTATGTTATTATAATTCTACTGATACTTTTATTATTCGTTGCAGTGAGTTTTCAAGGAATGTTTACCTCATATTCCTTTGCTGCAAGAAGTACTAATGATATGGCTTATCAGAGTAAATCAACAATGGTTGATAGTAGTGGATATTATGCAGGATCTAGTTTTGCTCCTTTAGAGGTTGAACGTAAGATAATTTATAATGCAAATATTAATTTAAAAAGTGATAATTATGATTATTCTAAAACACAGATAGATGCATCGGTTAAGGCACATTCAGTTTTACTTTTAAATCAATATGAAAATGAATACAGAGATAATTATAAGACGATTTCATATTCATTTAAAGTTCCAAGCGACAAATTTGACATGTTCGTGTTAGAACTTAAAAATTATGGTGAAGTTGAAAATTACAACATATATTCTAATGATGCAACAGGAGTTTATACTGATTATTCAGATAGGGTTGAAAGATATAATGAGCAAATGTTAAAGTATAGATTGATGCTTGCAAAAACCAATCTTACAATAGATGAAGAAATTAAAATAAATCAAAGAATTGATACTATTGAAGATTCAATGTTTTTTTTCAATACACAACTTGCAAATATTGATCAGAAAGTAGAATATAGTCAGGTTAGTTTAACTCTTAGAGAAAAACCTTCTGTTTGGTCAGAGATAGATTTTTTAGGTTTTAAAGATGGATTAAAGATGTTTGTTAAATCTCTTGAGGCAGGAATACAGTTTATATTATATGTATTAGGTTTTATAGTACCATTCCTGTTTATTTATGGAATATCCAAATTCGTTAAAAGATTTAAAAGATAATATTTCAAATTTTTTATCGTATTTTATTTTTTCTATCAATTAATTTTATAAATAACAAAAAACTATAAATAGTATTATGATTATAGTTAATACACCAAATGTTGAAGGTAAGAAAATAAAAGAAACATTAGGTATGGTTAGGGGTAGTTCAGTTAGAGCTAAATGGTTTGGTAAAGATATTCTTGCAGGTTTTAAGAATCTTGTAGGAGGAGAAATGACAACATACATGGAATTACTTGAAGAAGCACGTGAAGCTGCACTAAATAGGATGGTAAAAGATGCTGAAAAAATAGGTGCTGATGCAATTTTAAATGTAAGATTTTCAACATCTGCAATAGCTCAGGGTGCTGCTGAAATACTTGTTTATGGTACAGCTGTAAAATTTAATTGATTGAAAATGATAGATAAGGCTCAAATGTTATATGACAAGAGCAGGGCTTGTGGTGAAATAAAAAAGGAACTTAATGTTTTTGCACTTATATCATTTATTTTTTTCATGATATATTTTGTGTTTTTTATTTTTAGTGATGCTTACAATTATGTGTTTTTTAGTATAAAATTAGTCTTGCTTATTGCAGTTTTTTTGAGTTCTTTTCTTGCAATGTATTTTATAGAAATGGATAAGGATAAATATTACGGTTTAGGTTTATCATCTGCAAGTTTGATTATGACAATTTTTTTATTTTTTATGGTTATGTTTTAAAGCTAATATTATAAAAAATATTTAATCTTTATCAAATTTTTAAAAACATATATAAATATTTTTATATAATTATTATCTATGGGAAAAATAAAAATAGGTTTAGAAATCCATATGTATCTTAATACAAAAGAAAAATTATTCTGCGATTGTTGCAAAGCTAAGAAGAATGATGAGGTAAATTCTAAAATATGTCCTATTTGTACAGGTCAGCCAGGAGCAAAACCTATGTTGCCTAACAAAGATGCATTGTTTAAGACAATAAAACTTGGAATAATATTTGGATCTAAAATAACAAATGTAACTAATTTTCAAAGAAAACAATATACATGGCCAGATATGCCTGTAGGGTTTCAAAGAACTGTTTCTGGTAATGTTGTGCCAACAGGAGTTGGTGGATCTTTTATGGGTATTGGAATAGAAGAATTACATTTAGAAGAAGATCCTGCTGCATGGGATCCTGTTACTGGAGAGATAAATTATAACAGGGCAGGATCTCCATTGGCAGAAATTGTTACAAAACCAGAATTTGAGTCTACAGATCAGTTAAGGGAATGGCTTAAGGAATTAGTTCTTGTTGCTGATTATATTGATGCTATAGATACTGATTTTAACATAAAATCTGATGTTAACGTATCAATAGAAGAAACTGGTTTTAAAAGAGTTGAAATAAAAAATGTTAATTCTTTTACAAACATAGTTAATGCTGCTGAGTGTGAGATTGAAAGACAAAGAAAATTATTTTTAAAAGGAGATGTAATAAAACAGGAAACAAGAAGATTCAATGAGCAGACAAATACAACAGATTTTATGAGAAGCAAGGAAAATGCACAAGATTACATGTTTATTCCTGAGGTTGATTTGCCATCTATTGTAATTGAAGATTCATTGGTTGAAGAACTAAGAAAAAGTATTCCTGAACTTGCTTGTGAAAAAAGATTAAGATATCAGAAATATGGTTTATCAAAAGAAGATTGTGATGTGCTTGTTTGTGATAAATATATGGCATATCTTTTTGAATCTGCAATAAAAATTGGACTTGATCCTAAAGAATCAGGCTTATTTTTAAGGCGTGAAATACTTAGGGTTTTAAATTATAATAAGGGCTCTTTTGAAGATCTTAAGAATAAAAATATTGATAATCAGATAATTGTTTTATTATCACTTCTTTTAAAGTCTGAAATATCCTATACGACTGCACAAAAACTTATGGAAAAATTATATGATGCTTCGTTTGATGTTGCAGATTATGTAAAATCTAATAATCTTATGCAGATAAGTGATAATTCTTTATTAGAAGAATTGGTTGATAATGCAATAAAATCATCTCCTAAAATTGTTGCTGATTATAAATCTGGAAACACTAAAGCTTTAAATTCTATTGTTGGAATGGTAATGAATGTAACTAAAGGAAAAGCTAATCCATCTGTTGTAAATAAAATTCTTTTAGATAAAATAAAAAATTTATAAAAACTTAAATGGGTAATTATTTATCAAATCATGTTTTAAGAAATTCAAAAAGGGCATGTTTTGATTATTCTATGATTGATAAAGATGATAGAATACTTGCATGTTTTTCTGGTGGAAAAGATAGTTTTGCACTTATTTGTGCATTAGATATGCTTAATAAAAAAATAAAAGATAAGTTTTATTTTAAAATATTGTGCATAGATCCTGGATTTGATAAGGATTTTTCTATCAATATAGATAAAGTTTTATCAGGCATAGGATTTGATTATGAAATAATAAAGAGTAATATTAAGGGTATTATTTTAGAACAGGATAAAAACGGCAAACTTAACAGATGTTTTATGTGTTCAAGATTAAGAAGAGGAATAATATATGATTATGCAGTTAAATTTGGTTTTAATACTGTTGCACTTGGACATAATCTTGATGATGCAATAGAAAACACATTGTTAAATACATTTTTTTCGTATAAGACATCGTTTATGAAACCAAAATATTATGCTGATAAATATCCTATAAAAATAATAAGACCATTAATATATATAGAAGAACAACAGATTGAAAAATACGTAAAGTTAATTAATTATTTGCCAATTAAGAACAACTGTCCACTTAAAACCGATGATTCTAAACGATTATTTTTTAAAAACATGATTACTCAACTTAAGAAAAATCATCCTAAAGTAACTGAATCTGCAATGAATTCTTTTAAGAACATAGTAGAAATTAACAAGTGGAATTAAACTTAATTAGAATATGTTGGTTTTAAAGTGGAAGGTCACCCATTCTTTTCCGTTGGATAACAGTACTCAATTGAGCCAACCTGGCTTAACTTCTGTGTTCGAAATGGGAACAGGTGTAACCCAAGGCTGTTTGAACCTTCTACTAATAGTAGTGATGATGAATTTATAAAGTTTTTGTTGTTGTGATATGTAATTAATCATTCAATTGATAAATATTGTAGTTTAAATGTAATTGATTTTTTACAAATGTTTCTCTTTCATAAACTTGTAAATTTTTAATATTTATAATAAATTTAAAATGTATAATTATAAAAATATTTCTTTTATAAAAATTTTAACTTTAACTAAGAATAGTGTTTGTATTAACAAAAAATTTAACACATTAATTGGTGTTTTTGTATTGTTTCTACATAAAAGATTGTAGAAAGTTTTATAAAAAAATTGTATATAGATTATATATGAAGATTAATTGGAATTCATTTGTGCCTGTATGTTTTGGAAGAAAAAATGAATTTACCATTTTTGAAAAATTTTGTAAGGTTTTAGTTGAGTTTTTTATTTTTATAATCATTGTTTTTTCAATGATATGGTATATGATATTTAGGTTTTATCTTGAGTATCCAATTAGTGCAGTTTTTGTAATTACAACATTGTTTTTTATAACAAATATAATTATTATGATTATGTTATTGCTTTTTTTCTGTGATTTTTTTTATAAAGAAATAACTTTAAAACTTAATAGGATAAGAGAGAAAATATTTAAATCAGATATGGTTGAATTAATATCTGCAAATGAGGAGAATGCTCTTGAATTTATACAATTAAATCAGGGTATGGCACATATGATGCAAAAATTTAATACATTGATAAGGCAAGAGAAAAAGCAATCCTGTATAGATCCTTTAACATCTTGCTATAATCGTAGGGCAATGACCATAAATTTTGATTATATAGTAAAAAAATCCGTAAGAGAAGATAAGACTTTTGCTTTAGCCATACTTGATCTTGATAGATTTAAAAGGGTTAACGATACATACGGTCATAATGTTGGTGATAAGGTGCTTATTGAATTTTCAAAGATAATAAAGGAAAATATACGTAAATGTGATTTTTTATACAGAATAGGCGGTGAAGAATTTCTTATAATATTTACTGATATAGATGATGAAAAGATAAAATATATTTTTTCACGGTTATCAAAAAATGTTCCTTATAGGTTAAAAAAAGCTATTAATGAGATAGACATGGAAATAACAATGAGTGGTGGAGTTGTATTTTCAAAAGAATATGATATTAATAAGGATCCTAAGATTCTTTTGGATTCTATGCTTAAATCTGCTGATGAATTGCTATATAAGGCAAAGAGTGATGGTAGGAACAGAGTATATTTTTAGATTATTGTTTGAAAAAATCTTTGACTTTTAACTTAAGGATTAATTGATTGGATAATTAAAATAGCAAGGATTTTTAATATTTATTTCAAATATTCTTTTTGATTTATTTTTGCAACAAGTTCTATTGCCCATTCTTCATTACAGTATCCATTGGGTTGTAATGGATAATTATTTTCTACAAATTCTCCTACTGAAACTAATATATCACCTAGATGAATTATTTCTATTATATCATCCTTATGTTTTGTAAAATCTTTGATATTGTTTATCTTTTTAACTTCATTGGATTTTAATTTTACTATAGGGCCTTCTATTGAATCACATTGAGTTATTATTGTTGCTTTTCCGGGAAAATCAAGTCTTAATTGAGTGCCTGTTGCAATAAAATTATCAAGTACTTTTATTGTTAAAGGATTTAGCGAGCATGATGCAAATCCACTTACTCTACTTCTTCCATACCTTAATCTTAAACCTCCTCTTGTTTTGGGAAAACAGACTACAGGCCTACCTGCAACCATTTGTGAAAATAATTTGCTTTGATTGGTTGAACTATTTTCTTTTAATTTTTTTATTTCTTTTGTAAATTCCCAGTTTTTAAGATCGTATTTATCCTTTAATTTTTCGATTGTTCTATTTATCTTGTTTGATTTTTGAGCTATACATTCACACAGTATAAGGCACATTCCTCCTCTTATTTTGTTTGTTTTTATGCCCTCTATGTTTTTATAATTTGTCACTTCAACAGTTTCTGTTGCAGGTCCTGATATTTTAACTCCTATGTTTTTTAAAATTGTTTCTATTTGCTTGTTTTCTGGTAAATATTGTAGATTTGTTATTTTGGTATTATAGTCGTTTATTTCTGTTATAGTTCTCATGATTTCGTTTTGTTTTGGCGTATAGCTATTTATATTGAATTCTTTTCTTAGATAATCTGCTATTATTACACTAAAAGCACCAGCAGTTCCTCCAGCAGCTCTTATTGGACCTGCATAATTAAGTGTTAAAAAGTTTGAATTGGTTGATTTATCTGTGTTGATTTCTATATTTATGAGTCCTTCAAGTGGTGCTGAAATTATTCCTAATGTAAGATATGCAAATCCAAATCTTATGCCTGCTAAGATTGCCTGTTCTTTATTATTAAATTTGCAGAATTTTTCCTGTGCTATTTCTTTTGCTATTATGAGGGCAATTTCAAGATCAAGTTTTTGAATGTTTTGTTCTAATTCATGTATACGTTCTTTTATTCCACAGTTAAGTATCATTGGATATTCTATGTTTAAAAGATTTTCAACTCTTTGTGATATGGTTTGAACTATTGGTACTTCAACAAAGTCTTTAGGGTCGTACCCTTTTTTTTTTGCGTTATTAGATATTTCGTATGCTTTATTTAATTGTGAATTTATCTGATTGAAATACCTGTTAATGTCATTCATTATAATTCTACTTGTTTAATATTTAAAAAATTAACTTTTGTGCTGGGTTAATATTAATGTTAAATTGTGTTTAAAAGAAAATTTTGACTTTTTATATTAAAACCAAAAATAATCCTAAGAGGAGTGTTTCTTTGTAATAATTTATTTTTGTATGATTTTTTAATACTTGTTTATCTGTATTTAAGTTTGGGTCATCACTAGCTTTATAAGTAATTATATATACATATTTTTTAGTATGAAAGATAAAATAATCATAAAAGGAGCAAGAGAACATAACTTAAAGGATATTGATATTGAAATTCCAAGAAATAAATTTGTTGTAATTACAGGCGTTTCTGGTTCTGGTAAATCAACACTTGCATTTGATACTATATATGCTGAAGGTCAAAGAAGGTATGTTGAATCTTTATCCTCTTATGCAAGACAATTCTTAGGACTTATGGAAAAACCTGATGTTGATTTGATAGATGGGCTAAGTCCTGCTATTTCTATTGAACAAAAAACTACATCAAAAAATCCAAGATCAACTGTTGGAACAGTTACAGAAATATATGATTATTTAAGGCTTATATATGCAAGAATAGGTATTGCACATTGTCCTATCTGTTCAAGAAAAATAATGCCTACAACTGTTGAAAATATTGTTAATGAGATATTAAAGGATGATGGCAAAAAAATAGCTGTTTTATCTCCTGTTGTTTCTGGTAAAAAAGGTACTTATGAAAAATTATTTGAGAAATTTGTAAAGGATGGTTTTACAAAAGTAAGAGTTAATTCAGTTATGTATAATCTTGATACTGTATTAGATGAAATTAAACTTGATAGATATGAAAATCATTTTATTGAAGTTGTTGTTGACAGGCTCATTGTTAATGCTGAAAATAAACAAAGACTGTATCAGGCAGTAGAACACAGTGTTGAATATTCTGATGGAAAGGTTATAATACTTGATGTTGATATGGATAATAGTATTGAAAATAAAGATCAATCCAAAAAGATAGAAGAAAAAAAGCAGGAAAAAGTATATTCTACATTTGGTTCTTGTCCTGTACATCATGATATTGTATTTCAAAAACTTGAGCCAAGAATGTTTTCATTTAACTCACCTTTTGGGGCATGTCCTACATGTCTTGGATTAGGTGAAATAATGAAACCTTCAGAGGATCTTATAATTCCTGATAAATCAAAATCTATACTTGAGGGAGCTATTGCTGTTTATGGCAAGATGGATAATAGCTGGCGTATTACGCAGATGGCTGCAATTGGTAAGGCATTTGGTTTTGATGTTACAACACCTATTGAAAAATTTACAAAAGAGCAGTATGATATTCTTATGTATGGAATGAAAAAACCTATAAAATCTAAATGGGAGACAGGAGCTGTTATGAGACAACTTGAAAATGGATGGGAAGGACTTATTAATCAGACTGAAAGGTTGTTTTATCAGACTGAATCAGAATATAGAAAAGATCAGTTAAACAAGTTTTTTAAAATGTCTAAATGTCCTACATGTCTTGGAAAAAGGTTAAAAGATACGATACTTGCAGTAAAGCTTAATGGAAAATCCATAATAGAATTAACAGATATGAGTATTAGTGATCTTTTGATTTTTTTTAAGGAATTGTCGCAATATCTTGATGATAAGGATAACATGATTGCAAAACAGGTGTTAAAAGAAATAAATGACAGGCTTGGTTTTCTTGAGAGTGTTGGTATAGGATATCTTACTTTGTCTAGAAAATCTGCAACTTTAAGTGGAGGAGAGTCACAAAGAATAAGGCTTGCAACACAGATAGGGTCTAATCTTACAGGTGTTTTGTATATTCTTGATGAACCATCTATAGGATTGCATCAAAGTGATAATAGAAAATTGATATCAACTCTTATAAAATTAAGAGACATAGGAAATACATTAATTGTTGTTGAACATGATGAGGAAACCATGCTTGAATCAGACTACATCATAGATATGGGACCTGGTGCAGGACTTGCTGGTGGAAATGTTTGTGCTAAGGGAACACCGCAAGAAATTATTGATAATGAAAATTCCCTTACAGGAGATTATCTTTCTAAAAGAAAACAGATTATTGTTAAGAATAATCTTCGTAAAATTAATGAATTTATAGAAATAAGAGGTGCTGTTGAGAATAATCTTAAGAATGTTGATGTGAAACTTCCAACCAAAGTTTTTTGCTGTATTACAGGTGTTTCTGGTTCTGGTAAATCTACACTTATAAATCAGACATTGGTTCCTGCATTAAAAAAACATATGGGCATGGAATATGAAAATATGGGTAAGCATGATTTTTTTAGCATTCCAAAAGATGTGACTAATATGGTTGTAATAGATCAGAGTCCTATAGGTAAGACTCCAAGATCTAATCCAGCTACTTACATAAAAGTTTTTGATGACATAAGAAATATTTTTGCAAACTCTAAGGAGGCTAAAATAAGAGGGTATGATATTGGTCGTTTTTCATTTAATGTTAAAGGTGGAAGGTGTGAAAAATGCATGGGGGATGGAATTATAAAAATTGAGATGAATTTTTTGCCTGATGTTTATGTAAAATGTGAAGAATGTAACGGATTAAGATATAATAGTGAAACTTTAAGTGTTAAATACAATGGCAAAAGTATAGCTGATGTACTTGATATGGATGTTGCAACAGCTCTTGAGTTTTTTAATAATCATCCATCCATTAAAAGAAAATTATCAACACTTAATGATGTTGGTTTAGGATATATAAAACTTGGACAGTCTTCAACTACATTAAGTGGAGGAGAATCCCAAAGAATAAAACTTACAAAAGAATTGGCTAAATTTAAGAAAGGACATACTATTTATGTTCTTGATGAGCCAACTACAGGTCTTCACTTTGATGATGTTAAAAAATTGATTGATGTACTTGAAAGATTGGTTGATAAAGGCAATTCTGTTTTTGTAATTGAGCATAATCTTGATGTTGTAAAAAATGCTGATTATATAATTGATCTTGGTCCTAAGGGTGGAGATAATGGTGGAAAAATAATTGCACAAGGAACAGTTGAGCAGGTTAGTAATATTAAGGGAAGTCTTACTGGAAAGTTTTTAAAAGAGATTCTTGATAAGGAAAAATGAAAGATGAAATCTTAAAACATGTTTGTTATACAGAACTTGTTTATGATAGAATTAATAAAAAGCTTAAAAAAAATTTTACTAAAGAAGAAATTGAAAAATTTATTTTTGATGTTTTAGATAAAACAAATGATGAATGTTTTTTTAAAAATGGAAAAAATATTTATGTATATAGTAAAAAATCTGGTATAAAAATTACTATTAATTCAAAGACATTTAGGATAATTACAGTTGATATTATTTAATTTTTCTTTTACTTCTGTTATATGATATTACATAGTTGTGAACGCAATTTCTTATGTGTCTTATTAAAAGTAGCATTTTTGAATTTTTATCAAATATTAAAGGGTTTAATGAATATAATGTATATATCTCCTCGTTTTTTTTTGCAATAGATATTATGTCGCATCTTAAATTTAATTCTTTTAATGCAGATTTTGCAGAATTAAGCTGACCTTTTCCACCATCAATTATTATAAGGTCTGGCATGTTTTTTTTTTCTTCTTTTATTCTTTTGTATCTTCTGTATATTACTTCATGCATTGCCTTAAAATCATCATTGTATCCACTAAAACTTTTGATTTTAAATCTTCTGTATTCTTGCTTGTTTTCAACACCGTTTTTGAATTGAACCATACCTGCAACAATATCTGAGTATCCAAGATTTGATATGTCAAAGCATTCTATTATATTTGGAACACTTTTTAATTTAAGGTTTGATTTCATTTCCTCTAATATGTTTTTTTCATTAAATGAATCTATTGCATTTTTTTGTGCAAGTAATATTAATTTATGTTTTTCACCTTGCTTAGGGATAATTATTTTTGTTTTGTATGCTGAAAATTTTGAAATGTATTCTTCTAAAAGTTCTTTTTCTTCCTGTGGTTTGGAATTTAAGAGTATTTCTTTTGGAGGTATGTTTTTTGAGTAGTACATTTTTATGAATTCATCAAGTAAATCTTCTTTTATGTAATCAAAATTGTATATCTCTTTTTTTGTTATAAGTCCTTTTTTAATTTTTAATACCTGAATTAATGTTTTTTTTGATGCCTGATTTTCTATACCAGATATTATGTCTTGATCATATATTTTCTTAAGATCTACTTTTTGTTTTTCTTTTAATGATTTTATTATTGAAATATCATTTTTAAGTTTTTGTGCAATTTCAAAATTCAACTTTTCTGATTCATCTTTCATTCTATTTTCCAGCTTTTTAAGTATAGGGTTTATATTGCCTTTAAGAAATTGTTTTGCAGATTCAACATTTTGCATGTATTCTTTAATGTTTATGTCATTTATAGTTTTTGATGGTGCTCTTTCTATTTGATAATTTAATGTTGATTTTGAAGAATATGTTTTAGGTGTTATTAATTTAAATAATCTTACAGTTACATCAAATATTTGATTTCTTGTTATTGTTTCTGAGAATGGTCCTATAAAAAAATCATTTTTTTTGCCTGTATTGATTCTTGATAATTTGATTTTAGGGATATTTTCATCTGTTATTTGTATGTATGCATATGTTTTTGAATCTTTAAGACTTATGTTATATTTTGGCTTATGTGTTTTTATTAATTTGTTTTCAAGAAGTAATGCTTCTATTTCATTATCAACTATAATGTATTCTATGTTTTTTATGTGGGTTACTAAAACAGAAGTTTTTGCTGTTTTTATTGTTGAATCAGAAAAATATGATTTTACTCTTTTACTTAGATTTTTTGCTTTACCTATGTATATTATTTCTTTTTTTTCATTTTTAAAAATATATACTCCAGGATTATTAGGCAAATTTTCTAATATATTTTTCAACATTTACTATATATATGGTTTGTTTGTTTTTTATATTTTTGTTTTTGTTAAAAATTGTAGTTGTTGGTATATTTTATAAATAATGAATAATTAGAATTCTTATGGATTTTAAACTTGTTTCTAATTTTGAGATGTCAGATGCTCAATCAAAAGCTGTTGAGAGTATAGTTAATGGACTTAATAAGGATTATGATAAACAGACATTACTTGGAATAACTGGTTCTGGTAAAACATTTTGTATGGCAAACATAATTAAAAAATATAATAAACCTACATTAGTTTTAGCTCATAATAAGATATTAGCAGCACAACTTTATCAGGAATTTAAACAATTATTTCCTGAAAATAGAGTTGAATATTTTATTTCTTATTATGATTATTATCAGCCTGAAAGTTATATTCCAACATCAGATACATATATTGAAAAAGAAGCTACTGTTAATTCTGAAATTGAGAAGATGAGAATAAAAGCTATTGCATCTCTTATGTCAAGAAAAGATACTATAGTTATAGCTTCAATATCTTGCATATATGGATCTGGGAATCCTAAGGATTTTAAGGATTTGTCTGTTGCTGTTAAAATTGGTGAAAAACTTGAAATAAAAAAATTCTTAAAATCATTGGTTGATATACAGTACACAAGAGATAGAGGGTTATCTAATAATTCAACATTTAGAATGATTGGAGATGTTATCGATATAATGCCTGCTTATGAGGATATAATAATTAGGATTGAACTTTTTGGTGATGTTGTTGAATCTGTAAAAGAGCTTGATAGGATAACTTTTAAAAAAATAAATGATTTAGATGAGATAAGAATATATCCTGCAAAACAATTTGTTGTACCTGAAGAAAAACTTAACAATGCAATATTACAGATAGAAAACGATCTTAATGAAAGGGTAAAAGATTTAGGCATACTTGAGAGTGAAAGATTAAAACAAAAGGTTAGATATGATATTGAAATGATGAAAGAAGTTGGATATTGTAATGGTATAGAGAATTATTCAAGATATTTTGATGGAAGAAAAAAAGGAGAGCCATCTTTTGTGTTGCTAGACTATTTTCCTTCTGATTTTTTAATGCTTATTGATGAATCGCATCAAACTATACCTCAGTCAAGAGCTATGTATAAGGGAGATTATTCAAGAAAGAAAAATCTTGTTGATTTTGGATTTAGACTTCCTTCTGCTTTTGATAACAGACCTTTAAAGTTTGAAGAGTTTGAGAAATATTTTAATCATTTGGTTTTTGTTTCAGCAACACCTGCTGATTATGAAATTACAAATTCAAAAAATGTTTCAGAACTTATAATAAGGCCTACTGGTTTACTAGATCCAGAAATAGAAATAAAACCTATTGATAATCAGGTTGAAGATTTACTTTTACAGATAAAAGAAGTTGTGAATAGTGGGTTTAGGGTTCTTGTTACAACTTTGACAAAAAAGATGTCTCAGGATCTTACAGAATATTTATCATTAAGAAATATTAAGGTTAGATATATGCATTCTGATATTGATGCACTTGACAGGATAGAGATAATAAGAGAGTTAAGGCTTGGAAAATTTGATGTACTTGTAGGAATAAATTTGTTAAGAGAAGGTTTGGATATTCCTGAGGTTTCTTTGGTATGCATACTTGATGCTGACAAGGAAGGTTTTTTAAGAGATCAAAGAAGTCTTATACAAACAATAGGAAGAGCATCAAGAAATAGTTTTGGTAAGGTTATAATGTATGCTGATAGAATAACAGAGTCAATAAAATCTGCAATGGATATTACAAATAAAAGAAGATACGTTCAGATAGAGTATAATAAGATTCATAATATAACACCTAAAACAGTTGTTAAAAATGTTGATAATAAAGCTCGTGAAATAAAAACTACAAAGCATTTAACAAAAAATCAGATAGAAAAAGAAATGATAGAACTTGAAAGTAAAATGAAAAAATATGCAGCATCACTTGACTTTGAAAATGCCATAAAGTGTAGAGATCGGCTTGATGAGATAAAAAAGAGTATTGAAAAATGATAGTTACTTGTTTTAGTGGTAACACTTTTATTTAATTTTTAAAATATGTGCGTATCCTATGGAGGTTTTTTTTTATTATGACTAATCGTAAAAAAGTTGAGGAATACAATATGCACGTTCTTGTATTTTTTATTTTATTTGTCTTGTTTATGTTAATGTTTTTTATGCTTACAATTAGGGATATTTCAATTGTTGATAATAGCAGACTTGTTAATAATGCTGATTTTGTTGCAAAAAACACATCAGAATATGATAAAGAAGAAATAGAATTAATGGATGAACTTAATAGTATTTATGCAATAGAACATAAGGATGTTAAGAGATGTCATCTTATAAGTGATTCAGAAAGAAAGGAAATCTGTTTAAATTTTTTTAAGGATTGTGATAAAACTGATTACTTATGTCTGAAAGGTAGGGCAGTATCATATAGGAATGATTCTTATTGTTATCTTATAGATGATCAAACTATTAAGGATGAATGTTTATTGTCTGTTGACTTTTTAAATAAGTCGGACCTTGCAGTAAAAAATATGGATTCAGCTTATTGTGATAAGATTAAAGATGTTGTATTTAAGGGATTGTGTCATGATAATTTCAATCTTAATTTAAGATTTGAAAATAATGATTTATCATATTGTAAAAATATTGTTAATGAAGGAATTTTAAGAGAATGTTATAAATAATTTTTTATTTAAAATTTAAGTTATTGTTAATATAAGTTACAAATGATTATAAATACAGAATAAAAGTTGATTGCTATGACAAACAGACTTGTGTTTTGTGATTGCAAGAATAGAAAATCTATGTCTGCAGTAGTTGCTACAGCTTTATTGTTAGTTGTTGCAGTAGTTGCTGTTATTGGTTTTCAGGATTGGTTTTTGATGTATTCATCAAATGTTTTTTCAGAAGTTGAAACATCTTCTTATAATGATGTTTCATCTTTTGGAATAGAAACAGTTGTTGGAAATGTTTTGTATCTAAAGAACGTTGGTTCAGATTTTACGATTAAAGATATAAAAATTGATGGTGTTAGTTGTTATGATAATGATACGGTTTATGAAAAAGGAATTTTTGAAATAGATGTCAGTTTATGCCTTGAAAATGTCAGTCGTTATGATCCAGAGATTTTGATAGTTACAGATAAGGGTTTGATTGAGAAGAAAATTTATTACAAACCAAAACCTAAGACATGTTCAGTTGGAAGTATTGTGCTTGAATCACAAACATCACAAACATTCTATAAATATAATAAACCATATAATAGTTTGGAAGGATGTTTGGCAATTTCACAAGAAAGAACATGTGTAAATGGAGTTTTGGATGGCTCAAGTGAATATTCATATTTATCATGTAATGATAGTTTAGCACCAACAAATGGTGGAGAATGGGTACTTGTATTTGCAAATGAAGATTTGGGTATAAATAATGATTTTTATGTTATGAAATATGAGGCAAAATTTGCAGATATTACTTTAAAGACACAGGATATGGGAGGTTATAGAGGTTGGCAGTATAGTGCTGTAGCAGGGAATATGAGTGTTGCATCTTCTTTTGAATATGAGCCTATAACTTATGTTAGCCAAACAGAAGCAATATCAGCATGTTCAGCATTAGGACCTGGTTATAAATTGATTAGTCGTTCTGAATGGGTTGCTATTGGAAGGGAAATTGAAGAGATGCCAGAAAACTGGGATAGTGAAATGGTTGGCAATGGGTTGATTTACAGAGGTCATTCTGATAATGTGCCAGGTTTTGTCTTAGCTGTTACAAATACTAATGATTTTTTTGATGGTACAGGAAATAGTGGTACATCAGACCAAAGAAGAGTATTGGTTTTAAAGAATGGAGAACATGTTTGGGATATTGGAGGAAATGTTTGGGAATGGAATAGTGATACGTATAATAATAATGTTGATAGTTCTTTAGGAAAAGTTTTTAGTTGGTATGAGTGGACACAAATATCTTCTGATTATGATCATTTAAAGCCTTCTAACAAATCATTGACATCTGCTAATGGTATAGGTAAAATATTACCTGATGATGATTCTGCACAAGGTGGTGGAAATATTCATGCCTTCCTATCAGGTGGTGGATCTGATAATGTTGTTTCTGCAGGTGCTTTTGGATTGCGTTTGGATATGGCACCTTCTCTTGTTGCCTGTTATATTGGTTTTCGTTGCACATATGATCCATAAAATAAGCAATTAAATTACAAATTTTTATAAAATTCTTATTCTTATCATTCATTATGGTTAACAAGACTGATGTTTTGGATGAAGGTACAAGCAGGACAAAAGGAACAGATGCATTAACTTCAAATATTGAGGCCGCAAAAATGATTTCTTCAATAGTTAAGACTACTTTAGGGCCAATGGGGATGGATAAAATGCTTATAGACAATATGGGTGATACTATTGTTACAAATGATGGTGTTAAAATATTAAAAGAAATGGATATAGAACATCCTGGTGCAAAAATGCTTGTTGAAGTTGCAAGGACACAGGAAAATGAAGTTGGTGATGGAACTACTACAGCTGTAATATTAAGTGGAGAGTTATTGTCTAATGCCAAAGATTTAATAGATAAGAAGATTCATCCAACAATTGTAATAAGAGGCTTTAAAATGGCATCGGTTAAGGCATTAAAAATTATAGCTGATAATGCAGTTGAGGTTGACATAAAATCAAAGGATGTGATTTTACAGGTGTGTGAAACTGCAATGACAGGAAAAGTTGCAGAGTATTCAAAATCAAAATTGTCAGAACTTTTGTATGATACATTTAACATGGTTGGTTATAATGGTAATTTTTCAAAAGAATCTATAAAAGTTCATAAGGTTGTTGGAGGTGATGTTAATGATAGTTTTCTTATGGAAGGTATAGTTCTTGATAGAGATGTTGCAAACCCTAACATGCCTAATTTTAAGAAAGATGCTAAAATTTTACTTATTGATTTCCCATTAGAAGTAAGAGAGCTTGATGCTAACACAAATATTGCAATAAACTCACCTGAAGAATATAATAATTTTTTGTTAAGTGAACATAATTATTTAAAATCTATTGCATATAAGATTAAAGATCTTGGTATAGATTTTGTTGCATGTCAGAAAGGGATTGATGATAATGTTGCATATTATTTAGCAAAAGAAGGTATAATTGCAACAAGAAGAACAAGAAATAGTGACATGAAAAAATTATCTTTGGCTCTTAGGGTTCCTATACTTTCAACAATTGATGATATTGATAGTGTAGGATTTGGATGTGCTGATATTTCTGTTAAAAACATTTTGGATGAAAAATATGTATTTATTGAGAATGTTAAAAATTCAAGAGTTGCAACATTGGTTTTAAAAGCATCAACAAAACAGGTAATTGATGAGATAGAAAGAGCAATAGACGATGCTATAGGGGATGTTCTTGCAATTTTTTCATCAAAAAAAATAGTTGCTGGTGGTGGTGCTATTGAAGTTGAGGTTTACAAGGAATTACTAAAGTACGCAAAGACATTTGAGGGTAAGGAACAAATGATAATTACAGCATTTGCACAGGCGTTTTTATCAATACCTAAGACTTTATGTGAGAACTGTGGATTTGATGAGATAGAAACTATTGCAAAGATGATTTCAAATCATGAGAAGGGATTAAAATTTTGTGGTCTTGATGGATTTACTGGTGTTGTTGATAATACTATATCAAATAAGATAATAGAGCCTGTAAATATTAAGAATCAGGCATTGAAGTCTGCAAGTGAGATAGTTTCTATGATACTTCGTATTGATGATGTTATTGCTGCAAAAAAGATAAGTAAAGATAGTATTAATATTTAGTTATGTAAAATTTAACGATGGATTCAAAAGATAATAATGATGTTTGTACTTATTCAGTTTGTCAACTAAAAAACATTTCATGTTTTGGATGTTGTGGTAGAAAATTTAAATCAAAAGCAAGTGTTACAAAGCAGATTAATAGTAATACTTATGAATTTAGGAAAATAAGGGTTGTATCAAGTTTAAATCTTTTAAGATTTAGAGATAGGTTTTCTGATGATAACTGGGCTGTTTCAGATAGTGGGGTTTGTACTAATCTTGTAAAATTTGATAATGGTGTTTTTGCATGTCCTTTACATAAGAACATAAATGATCTTGTTGATAAAAAGGAATTCTTGTTTATATCGCAAAAAGATTTAAGGTGGGGACATTGTGATGTTAATTTTGAATGTGAAACAGTTAAAATATATAAGAGGCTTGATGATAAAATTAAAAAAGAATATATTGAATGGTTATTAAAGCTTACAGACATTGATGATTATTCTTATTCTGTTTTAAATGTTGATGGAGTTCTTATTAAAAGATTTTTAAGAGAGATTAAGCACAAGGTTATTTGACGAATTTTAAAATTAATTAGTATATTTAATTTTTTTGAGGATAAATTTATCAAATAAAGTATTTTTTATATTACATGAAATTTATTAAAGATGAAATAGAGTACATCAAACAAGATAGAATTTTTACAAAACAAATCAATAATATAAAATATTGGATAAAGCCATTAATAGATCATGAAACTTATCCATTGGGAAATTTAAAATCACATAAAAAATATTTTAATTGTTTGAAAAAATATTTAAATGAACATATTCCTGAGACTAAATTTTTTAATTTTAAATCAAACATTAATTTGATAATACAAAAAGATGTTTTGGGAAAAAGAATTAATACATTAAAAGAAATCAAACAGCTATTAGGATTAGAACAAAATAAACAATTTAAAGAGGGAATTAAAAAAATGCTTGATAAAAAAGAATGGGTTATTGATTTTTATATATATAAAGAGAATTTTATAGTTACCAAAGATAAAAAATTATATTTTATAGATGGAAGAATACCAATATTTTCTGAACCATCAGAGGACAGATTTCAAATTGCAAAAAAAAGAACATTATTTCTTTTGAGTTAGTTAAAATAATTTTATTTAATATTTATATTTTTATGGATTATTGGTTTGTTTAAAAAATAAATATGTTTTTTAGTTTGGCCTAATTCCAATCAGGGTAGTATGATTCTTGTAAATTAGTTGCAAAACTAGAATATGATGTTACACTTGAAACATTCCAGTTGCTAATGTCTTGATTAAAGGATGAATACCAGAACATATTATACATAACTGTTACACTACTGACATCCCAATTATTTAAAGGTTGGTTAAAAGATGTATTATAAAACATTCCATTCATTGTTGTTACACTACTAACATTCCAGTTATTTAAAGGTTGATTAAATAAGTTTGCACCAGAAAACATGGTTTGCATATTTGTTACACTTGAAACATTCCAGTTGCTAATGTCTTGATTAAAAGGTGTATTATAAAACATGCTATCCATGCTTGTCACACTACTGACATCCCAATTATTTAAAGGTTGATTAAAAGATGTATTCCAAAACATTGTATTCATATTTGTCACACTACTGACATTCCAATTATTTAAAGGTTGATTAAAAGATGTATTCCAAAACATTGCATTCATACTTGTCACACTACTGACATCCCAATTATTAATGTCTTGATTAAAAGGTGTATTCTCAAACATGCTTCTCATGTTTGTCACACTACTAACATTCCAATTGCTAATGTCTTGGTTAAAAGGTGTTCTACTAAACATGAATTCCATATTTGTAACTTTACTAACATTCCAGTTATTTAAGGGTTGATTAAAAGGTGTATTCTCAAACATGTTTTGCATTGTTGTAACGCTACTGACGTTCCAGTTATTTAAGGGTTGATTAAAAGGTGTGTTCTGAAACATTATATTCATATTTGTAACTTTACTAACATTCCAGTTGCTAATGTCTTGATTAAAAGGTGTATTATAAAACATTCCATATATATTTGTAACACTACTAACATCCCAGTTGCTAATATCTTGATTAAAAGGTGTATTATAAAACATTGTACTCATCTCTTTAACATTACTAACATTCCAGTTGCTAATGTCTTGATTAAAAGGTGTATTATAAAACATACTAACCATACTTGTTACATTACTAACATCCCAATTATTTAAAGGTTGATTAAAAGGTGTATTACAAAACATGGCACCCATACCTGTCACACTACTAACATTCCAGTTATTTAAAGATTGATTAAAAGGTGTGTTCTGAAACATTCCATGCATACTTGTCAAACTACTAACATCCCAGTTACTAATGTCTTGATTAAAAGGTGTGTTATAAAACATCCAATTCATATTTGTCACACTACTAACATCCCAGTTACTAATGTCTTGATTAAAAGGTGTGTTCTGAAACATTCTTCCCATATTTAAAACATTACCAACATCCCAATTATCTAAAGTTTGATTAAAATGTGTGTTCTGAAACATTCCATACATATTTGTCACACTACTAACATTCCAATTGTTTAAAGGTTGATTAAAAGGTGTATTTGTAAACATTTCATACATATTTGTCACACTACTCACATCCCAGTTACTAATGTCTTGATTAAAAGGTGTATTTGTAAACATTCTATACATATTTGTCACACTACTAACATTCCAGTTGCTAATGTCTTGATCAAAAGGTGAATAATAAAACATATTTTGCATGTTTGTAACTTTACTCACATTCCAGTTGCTAATGTCTTGATTGAAAGCTGAATTAGAAAACATTCTTTCCATATTTGTCACATTACTAACATCCCAGCTGCTTAAAGTTTGATTAAATTTTGAATTATAAAACATGTAATTCGTTTTTGCAACATTACTAACATCCCAGTTGCTAATATCTTGATTAAAATCTGAGTTAAAAAACATTCTTTCCATATTTAAAACATTACCAACATTCCAATTGTCTAAAGTTTGATTAAATTTCGAATTCTCAAACATGCTTCTCATATCTACAACATTACTTACATCCCAATGATTTATATTTTGATTGAACTTAGAATTAGCGAATAATTGTGTCATATTCGTAAGTTTTGCAGTATCTGTTGCTGTAATGTCAAAATTGTTTGTGTTTGCAAGTGGATAATATGGGCAGAATCCAACTTCACCCCATTGTTTTATCTCTATTAATTTTGGTGCTGTTGATGCGAAGTTTATTGTTCCATAATTACCTGTACCAAATCCAAAACCATTAATTTTTCCTAATATTTGTAATTCGTATATTCCTTCAGAATCGTATAAGTGAGTTCTGTTTGTACTGTTCCAACTGTCAATGTATGATAATTCTCCATCTCCCCATTTAATCATGAAATCGTATTCTGTGCTAAAATATGAACCTGTTTTTTGAAGTGGAAGTCCAAATTCTAATGAGTCTTGTGTTATATTCCAAACACTTATAAATTTGCTTGATGAATCATAACATACAGGGTTTTGATAGCTTCCACTAAGAACAGTATTAGAACACATTCTTAATTCACTTGTACAACTTCCTTCAAATAGGAATTTTTCTGTATAGTATAGTTTTCCATTACCGTTTAAAATTATTGAATTGTCTGGTCCTAAACATGCACCTTCAGGAACTTCTTCTGTTTGATTATTTTCATCTTGGTTTTCAGTACCATTATTTTCTGATTGAAAATTATTTGTTTCTGAAACATATACATATTTGCTTATTATTCCATTATTAGTTTTAAAAACTATTTCTATTACTCCTGATCCTATATTATTTGTACAATTTGTTACATTAACTTCATTTCTACCAGAGTAAAATCCACTGATTTCTTCACATGTTTTTCCTTTTATTGATGCATTTATTATTTCTGCTCCATTTTTTGCATTAAAAAATAAATAGTTTCCAGCTAACCCATCTATATCAAGAATATCTAAATCATTTTGAAATTTTTCTGTTCTTGTAAAAATACCTTCTGAATATTCTTTAACAAAATTTTGAAATATTATTATTGCTAATACACATACTGCTATAAGTAATATACTTGTAATTAATGCATTAATACCTTTTTTGTAAACTCCTTTCATATTATTTTCGTGGTTATATGTTTTTTAAATTAATGTTACTACCTGCAATTTAGAAAAATTTAAATAATTTTTATTTTATGAAATTGATATTAACAATAAATATTATTAAAATGGATCATGTAGTTTATCTTGATGCAAAGGCAAAAGAATTTGAAAAATTATTGGATAAGAGCAAGACCATGATTATTCGTTCTGCTACTGGAAGAAAAATACCTTATGGGATTGTTAGTAAAAATGATGTATTATATTTTATAAATAATAATTCAGAAGGGCTAGTTAAACTAAAAGGAGTTGTTTTGAATGTTTTTAATTCTGATAAAATGATTCAAGATGAATCTGTAAATTTAGTTAAAAGCAATCAAGATAAACTTTGCTTAACTGATAAGCAATTTGAAAGATGGGCAGGTAAAAGGTATATTGTTTTAATTGAGGTTAAGAATATAGAAAAGATAAATCCTTTTAAAATTGATAAAAGGAATTATAGTAACATGGATGATTGGTTGCCTGTTACAAAAATTGAGGATGTTATGGTAAATTAAAATGTGGATGATTAATTTGTTTAGTGGAATTTTTATGTTTTTATTAGGATTTTTAATTAAAAAGTATAAAATGAGTTATTTGATTGCAGGTTATAATACAGCAGATAAAGATGAAAAAGAAAAATATGATGAGCAGAAGTTGGTTTTATATATTGGTAATCTTTTGATGATTTCTTCATTGTTTTTGATATTGCCAGGCTTGTTTAATTTTCTTATTTTTTCATTGGATGAAAGAATATTTTCTTTATCTTGGATTTCTTTTACTTTTTTTATAATAAGTGAGGTTGTGTTTGTAAATGTTAGTGGATGTTTAAAGAAAAGCTGAAAAAATGTTAAAATTAATTTTTTTTGATTTTATTTTTTTTTAACATTTCTTCTTTTTTGCTGTAATTAAAAATTACTATTGATATTATTATAAATAATAATAATATTACAAATAAACCAATTAAAAGTTGACTATTACCGGATTGTTCTTCTGTTTTTTCATTTATTTTACTGTTGTCAACTTTTTCTATTTGGTTATCATTACTTGTTTTATCTTCTATCTGTAGATTATTATTTTCTTGTTTTATTATTTCAACATTATTGGTATCATCATTTTGTTTTGATTCTACTTCTTCTTGTTTAAATGTATTTGATTCTTCTATTCTTTCTACAAATATATTTGCTTTTCTTGATGATTCAAATTCAAACCATACTTTTAAGTCATCTTTTCCATCTTTATCAACATCTACTGTTTTAAATTCGTACTCATTTAATTTTAAAGTTATAGGTTCACTTCTTATGATTATTGTGATTTGTTTATTTGTGTAATCTATTCTATTTAATTCTAATGAGTGCTGTTCTGAATCAAGATTAAACTTTATTTGTTGGTTTTCTTCTAATTCTTTATTGATTATTTCGTTTTTTTCTATTTCTCCTATTGTATAACTTTTTGTAATGCTTGATGTTTTTGATGATCCTCCACCTCCTGAAGGTGATGTTTGTGTGTATGCTGCAAAAGTTGTGAAATGATATGTGAATATTAAAAGATCATTTCCATCATCAACTTTACATATTCTTGTATTTACAGGATCTATGTTTGTAGGGTTTGTTGTTGAATCACAAGTTGTTGTTATAGGGATTAATGTATTATTTCCTCTTGTCCAACCAGCACTTTTGCCGGCATTTCCTGGTAATATTATTTTTACAGCTTTATCAAAACTTATTTCATAATCATCTGAACCCATTTTAAGTGCTAAATCTACTGTTCCTTGTGTATCTTGTGGTACTTGCATATTAGTTCTAATTTCAGGGATTATTAGTTTTCCATCCCAAGAATCATTTGAACTTAATTTTGTTCCTAAAGGTATTTCTATTGTATAGTTTTCAGTATTAGTTTCTCTTTTAAGTATTACAGGATTGCTTAATGTAATTTTACCATCTGCAATCTGGTTGCTTAAATCTAATGTTACAGTTGATTCTGATTCTTTTGGAATTGTTACATTATGTAATTCATCAACTATTAAATTTGTAGCATTTGCTGGAGCAGTAAAATTGCTTTGATTTATTGTTGTTTCGTTTGAATCAAGACTTCTTACTGTAAATGTTGAATTCTGACTTGTCCATATATTGTTACTTGTATCATTAGCTGAAAAGTAATATGTATAAACTCCATTGCTTAGGTTTGTTCTGTTGTATGTCCATAATCCAGAACCTCTAGCATAAGTTATATCAACATCTCCTGCTTGTTTTCCCATTTGATTTATTATTGCTTTTTTTCCAGTGATTTTTTCAATAGTTTCTATAAATTCGTTTAAACTTACAGGATTTTTGTTCCCAAGATTGAAGATTTCATATCCTAAAGGTGTGTCTATTGCACTCACAAAGCCTTTAACAAAATCATCTATGTATGTATAATCTCTTTTTGATGTACCATCTCCAAATTTATTTATTGCTTTTTGGTTTACTACTTTACTTATGAAAAGATACGGTGCCATGTCAGGTCTTCCTCTTGGTCCATATATTGTAAAGGGTCTTACAATGTTTACATTGATTTTGTGTAAATGGTGATATGTGTATGCTAAAACCTCTGTTGCTTTTTTTGTTGCAGCATATGGCGATATTGCCAAATCTACATTTTGTGTTTCTTTAAATGGAATATCTTTAGAATTCCCATAAACAGAACTTGAAGATGTTAATACAAAATTTTGTATGTTAAAGTCTTTTGCTAAATCTAATAATGTTAATGTACCTAATATGTTTGAATGTTCGTATATAAAAGGATTTTCAATTGATGGTCTTACTCCTGCTCTTGCTCCAAGATGTCCAATGTGTGTTATTTTGTTTTCTTGAAATATTTTTTTTATATTTTCTTTATTTGCAATGTCTTCTTTGTAAAATTTGAAGTTTTCATACTTGTTAAGTATTTTTAAATTATCAAGTTTTTGTTGGATATTGTAATAATCATTTATTTCATCTATTCCTATGACTGTATCCCCTCTTTTTAACAAATATTCTGAAACATGGGATCCTATAAAACCTGCACATCCTGTTATTAAAATTGTTTTCATGTTATTTGATATTTTTGTTTGTTTATAAATCTTATAGTAGATGAGTGGTAAAAAATGTTTTTATTAGTTAATTTTATAAATTGTTAATATTTTATGTACTTATGATAAAATTTTCTGTGTTTGCTCCTATTTACAATGAGCAGGGGAATATATTAAAGTTGTATTCTGAAATATCATCTGTTATGGATACAATGGGCTCTTGGGAATTAATTTTTATTAATGATGGTAGTTGTGATGATTCGCTAAAAGAGATGCTTTCAATTAATAGTTCATCTTTACGTGTTATTGATTTGAAGAAAAATTATGGTCAATCTGTTGCAATGGATGCAGGTTTTAGGGCTTGCAAAGGGGAGTATGTGATTTCTATGGATGCTGATTTGCAGAATGATCCAAAAGATATTCCTAAAATGTTTAAGAAAATGCAGGAAGATAAACTTGATGTTATTGCAGGTTGGAGAAAAAAAAGATGTGATCCATTGTGGATGTTGGTAATAACAAAAAGTGCTCGTTTCCTTCGTGGAATACTTGCAAAGGATGGAGTTCATGATAGTGGATGTACATTAAGGATTTACAAAAGAGAATTTATTGAGGATTTAGAATTGTGGGGAGAGATGCATAGATACATTATTGCTTTGTTGAAGTGGAGAGGAGCAAAAATTGGAGAAATGGTTGTAAATCATAGGCCTAGGATTCATGGACATACAAAGTATAATTGGAAAAAATCCTTAAAGGGGTTTGTTGATCTGATTTATATATGGTTTTGGAAAAAGTTTTCACAAAGACCTTTGCATTTGTTTGGAGGAGTAGGCTTTTTTTTGGGAATTATGGGATTTTTGAGTTCTTTTTGGACTTTTAAACTTAAAATTTTTAATAATGTATCTTTGTCTGATTCTGTTTGGTTTATAATGAGTGGATTTTTGATAATTACAGCCTTGTTGTTTTTTATGTTTGGAATTATGCTTGATATAATGATAAGAACTTATTATAATGGTTCTTTGGTTGAAAGTAGGTATAAGATAAGAAAGGAATATGTTGGGGGGAAATGATTTTTATACTGACTTTGGGGAGTATATTTATAAATAAATTTTTAAAATATATTTATGAATAAAAAAGAATTTTTTGATTTAATTGAATCGGGCGAAGGTAATAATTTGGAGTTTAAATAGTTAGGTTATAAACATGTGATAATTATTATGTATTAGTAGAAAATAAATGACAACTCAAAAACTAACACCAATCCCAATAAGAGAAGCAAGAAGTGATAATATGTTACTTTCAGGGATTTTACCAATAGATGATTATGATGAGTAATAGTGGGTTAAGTCTCAATTCTCAAACAATAAATATAAGACTACTTTAACCTCTTGTAGTTGTTCTGACAATAAAGCGGGTTATATTTGTAAGCACATTTTATTATTAAACATGGTTATGTTTGGATTGTAATCATTCATTTGTTATTGAAAATATTAGAGAGAATAAAGTAAATGTTGAGATTGTTGTTAAAAGTATGGATATGTATATGAAAGGAGAGAGTTATAGAGCAATAGCAAACTCCCTTAAACAATTTTATAATTTAAAGGTTTCTCAGTAAGTGTTATGAATTGAGTTAAAAGATATATTAAAGTAATTGATAATTACACTAAACAATATACTTCTAATGTGAGCGATGTTTGGCATACTGATGAACAATTTATCAAAGTTAAAGGAGTTAAAAAGTATTTATGGAATTGTATGGATAATAAAACAAGGTTGCTAAGTTGATTATGTTACTACTTGCTTTAAAAGAATTTGAGGTTCTTGAAGGTATTAATATTTACAGAGTTTATTTTTAATAATTATAATATCTTTTTATTTGTGGGAGTTTTTAAAATTTTAATCAAATTGATTTTATAAATTAGATTGAAATTATTTTTTAATTTTTATTAATGAATAATAAAATTTAATTTGTTTTTTTATTAAATTATTCCAATCAAATTCTTTAATTATCTTATTACAATTGGTTATTTTTTCAGTAGAATTTTCATTTATTGCTAATATAATTTTATTTTTTAAATCCTCAATTTCACCTGATTGATAGATATATGCGGAATTATTATCTATAATTTTGGCTGAACCTGATGCACAAATAATTTTTTTTTTAAATACCATATAGTTTGTTATTTTTTGTGGAATTCCATCTAATTCTTTTCTTGGTGAAATTAATATATCGCTATATTTTAAAAATTTAATTTGTTGTTCAAAATTTTGGTTTGTAATAATAGTAATGATATCTTTTAATTTTAATTTTTGAATTAAATTTAATAGCTCTTTTGAATCTTCATATTTTGTTCCTGTAATAATATTTACTTTTAAGTTTTCTTTCTTTAATTCCTTTATTGCAAAAATAATATCTTCTACATTTTGATATTTTGCAATACTTCCAGTATATGTTAAATTTATCTTATTTTTTTTAAATGGATTTTTTTTAAATTTTTTTGCTATATTTTTGAGTTCATTAATATTTGTTCCAGTTGGAATCCAGATATGTGGTTTATTATTTAATTCATTATTCTCTCTCTTTTTTTCAATTAAATTTTTGTCTAGAAAAACAATTCCATCAGATTTAAATGATTTTTGTTCTAGATAATTTAGAAATTGTTTCATTATTGGAAGTTTATAAATTAATTTATATGAATTTAATTCCTTATTTAAAGTTATATGTGCATCGTAAATTGTTTTAGATTTTTTGTTAATAAAGTTTGCAATATATGCTCCTTCTATATGGTGTCCATGAATAATATCATATGAATTTATTTTTACTAGTTTTTTTCCTAAATTTATTAATTTTATGTCTGCAATTAGTTTCATAATTTTTGGCCCAGGTGAATTATCTTCATAAAATAATACCCTTTTAATCCGATAAATTCTTAGATTTTTATGTTTTTTTTTAAATTCGAAATCTTTATTGAAATAGGTTAATATATCAACACTATGGCCTTTTTCAACAAGAGCCTCAGACATTTTTAGAATTCTACTGGGTGTGCCCCTATTTCCTGGAAATGGACAGCATGCAATCATTAAAATTTTTAATTTTTTCATTTTTTATATATATTTTTAAAGTTAATATTTAAATTTATTATTATACTTAGGTATAATAAAAATCCTAGAATTAATGCAAACGTATGGGTAAAAAATGCAATTGAAAAAGAATGGTTTAGATTTTCAACACCTATTATTCTACTTCCAGCTGTCCAAATTATTTCTAAAATTCCGTATCCTCCAATACTTGGGATGGGCATCATACCCCCTAAAATCATAGACAGATTTGAAAATAAAACTTCTAAGTTTGTAAGAGGATATAATTTATTTATTGAATTAATAAGTAATATTGAATATATATTTGCAGAGAACCAATTAATATTAGTTAAAATCCAAACTATATATTTATTATTCTCAAAAATATTTAAATCTATTTTTTTTATTTTTATAATTAATTTTTTGTATAATATTTTATAAATAAATATTGGAAATAAGATTAAATAAATTATATAAATAGTTATGGGTAATAATAAAATTTTAAATTTAATTATGCAAAAAATTAATATTATCATAGGTATTATTGCGAAAAAATCTAAAATTTTAACATAAATATAAGTTTTAATTATTTTATTGTAATGTGTATTTTCATCTTTTAGTTTAGCTAAATATAAATCTCCTAATCTTAAAGGTAAAATTGTAGATAAAAATTGCGAAATTGAAAATATTTTAAATGTATTAAAATGTTCTTTATTTAGTATTATAGAGAATCTTAATGATCTAAATAAAAAATTTAATAAATAAAACAATGATGCTAATATTATTAAAAATAAGTTAATTTGAGTTATATTTATGCTTTTTAAAAAATATAAAATATCTTTAATAAAAAAAATCAAAAAAAATGTTGAAATAACTATAGCAAGACTGATTTTACTAATTTTATTCATTTTTTAATTCTCCAATAATAATATTTTCACAAGAATAATTAAATTTAACTTTAGATTCTATTTCTTTTTTAAATTCAGTTGTAATATACCAATCATATCTAAATTTATCTACAATCATAATAGTATTGTTGTTTATAATTCTATTAAAATCTTCTTTACTAGTTATCAGTGTATAATTATATAATGGGTCTTTATAGATTCCATTAAAATTTATTGATTCTTCTTTAAACCCTATTTCTTTTAACCAGTAGGTATTATTTATAGAATTTTCTTTTAAAAATAAATAGTTTATTGAAGGTGCTGTGGTTAAAATTATAGTTTCATTCGAAATATTTATTAGATTATATCCACACTTCCAATCTCTAGTTGGTATTTCAGATTGATTTAAAAAAAGATTTAAAGATAAACATAATATAAATATAATACCTAATTTGGAAAATATATTATTTTGAATTTTTGAAAGAATAATCGTACAATTAATTATTAATATTGGCAATATTAATGTTATATATCTTTCAGCTTTCCATGGAAAAATTGTAAATGAAATAAACAGATATATTGTTAAAATTATCAATAATTTATTTTTTAAATTATTTGTTTTAAAATAATAAGCTATTAATAATATGGCTCCGTTCGGAGTTTAAAACTTTTAAGCAGAATAAAGTATTTAAAGATTAGAATCGGGTAAAATTTATGATGCTAATACCACGATTCTATAATAATTTGCACGAGCAAATTCTTAAAGTTTGCGATTCAATGGCTTTACCATTGCACTTCAATAAAACAGGTTACAAACACTTTGATAATTATCAAAGAGTGGCTGTAATCATACTTTATTTTCACTCTAAAAAATCTTTAAAAGAATTCTTGAATGATTTTAAAGATAGTAAATGGCAACATTATTTGCAATTGCCAAGAATTCCTGCAAAGACCACTTTGCATGATTGGCTAGTTTTATTTGATTCTAAAATTATTATAGAATTGAACAAACAAATAACTTCTAGAATCAATCCTGTTTTAACTGCAATTGATGGAACTGGCATTGATGCATTTCATAGAAGTAAACACTATGAAATGCGACTTAAACAATTTGGCATTAATAAACCTAAAACTCCTCATATACACTTAGATTTGTGGATAGATACAGAAACACAAATGATTCTTGATTTTGAAATAGGTCACGATTTCAAACATGATATCATTGGTGCAACAGAAATTTTCAAACGAAATGAACTTCAAGGAATTGAAGTTCTTGCAGACGGTGGCTATGATAGTGAACCATTACATAAACTCATTAGATCAAAAGGAGGTAAACTTTTTGCTCCTGTTCGTAAGAACTCTAGAAAGAAAAATCCAAAAGGATTTTATCGTAAAAAATGTTTAAATCCTCCTTCTTACAAAGGCAAAAGAAGCCTTGTTGAAACTATTAATTCTGTACTTAAAAGAGTACAAATTACTTCTTTAAGAAGTAAATTGGAAGAAATGAAAAATCGAGAACTAGCATGGCATATAGTTTTATACAATTTAAAAAGAATTATTTCTTTTTGGCTCAATATTTTCAATAAGAAAATACTAAGCTGCTATTGAAAAATT
>Ga0334890_1000545_pt1 | contig 66172 bp, 48 predicted proteins | sample GraSluR1_MG_3_FD_207220 | JGI IMG/M metagenome (GOLD analysis project Ga0334890, IMG submission 207220) | Sludge microbial communities from methane-producing bioreactor in Wageningen University, Netherlands - Granular Sludge_31_08-R1 | ecosystem: Engineered > Bioreactor > Anaerobic >... | reverse complement strand
TACCCCGCATCGCCGCGCGCTCGGCAGATTGCCGCAACCGTGCAGGCCCGCAGCGTCGGGTACGTAGCCATCGAAGGCCGCGACATTGGCTTCGCGCTGCATGACCATTCCGCGGACGTGGTTTGCAGCTTCCATCCGGACATCACGTTCGAGATGGCGAGCATCGTGAAGGTCGCCACGGTTGCCAGCCTGCTGAACCAGCGAGGTCTTGCCGGCCTCAGCGCCGCCGAACTTGACTGGGCGCGGGCTGTCATCGTTTGGTCTGACAACGATGCGCAGGACATCCTATGGGGCCTGACCGGCGGTGAGGAAGGACTACGGATGCTGGCCGCTGCCGGCGGTCTCACCCAAACGACGCCGGGCCCTGATGGCATGTGGGGCCTTGGCACAACCACCGCCGCAGATCAGCTTCGGCTGATGGACGCGCTGGTGTCGGGCACGCTACTCGGCCTGGACGAGACGCAGTACCTGCTCGGCCTGATGCGCCAAGTGGTACCCGAACAAACCTGGGGAATCATCACGCAGGCCCCTCCCAACGCCGTCATCGCCGTGAAGAACGGTTGGATGGACGTGCAACACTGGGCCCCCGATGGCAGATACCTGACCACCACCTGGACGGTGAACTCGATCGGCTACATCCAGAGTCCAGAGGTGAACTACACACTTGCCATCCTGAGCAGCGGGCATGACAGCGAGGAATCTGGCCGCAACTATGTCGAGGAGGTCGTGGCCTGGGTGGCGTCCGCGGTCACGGCTGACTGAATCTGGCTCGGTCAACTGTCGGAGGCGGTGTCGTGGCCCAAGCACCCCCGGAAGCGCCGCGACCATGCCCAGCGAGCCGATCAGGGTCCATCCTGCCCCGGCCTCGGGCGGAGGCCCGGCAGAGGGTGGCCCTCTCGTCAAGGTGACTGGCAGCACAATCATATGACTGCTACAGTGGTCACGTGCGATTTGATGAAGCGTTCGGGGGCCTCCTCCCTGGTGCGCGTGGCGCGGTGCTCGCGGCGCTGCTTCGGACGGGGACTCCGCTGACAGGCCGACAAGTACACGCGCTCGTCCGCGACCAACACAGCCTATGGTCCGTGCAGCAGTCGCTCGTCTCCCTCGTCGGGCTCGGCGTGGTGAACAGCCGAACCGTGGGGCGCGCGATGGTCCACACGATCAACGAGGACCACTACACGATCCAGCCCCTGCGCGTCCTCCTCGATCCAGTGACGGCGCTGCGGGAGGCGGTCCGTGGCGTGGTGGGCTCGAACGTCGATGCGGTGATCCTGTTCGGGTCGGTGGCGCGCGGCGAGGCGACCGCCGACAGCGACGTCGACCTGGTCGTCCTCGCCTCCCCGGACTGGGACGACCGAACCGAACTCGAGGACGTGGTGAGCGCCCGGCTCGGCAACGACTGCGATGTCCTGGTGTTCACCCCTGAGGAGTTCAGCCGACTCGCGGCCACCGGCGAGGAGCCCGTTGTGGCGGACATCCTCTCCGACGGGGTCCTCCTGCTCGGTTCGTTCCCGCAGGCCGATGCTGGTGCGGCATGATGGCCACCCTCGAGCAACGCAATCACGCACGCAGTTACCTGAAGAAGGCTGAGGAGTACTTGGCCTCCGCCGAAGCCAACCTGCAAGCCGGGCGCTACACCGTGGCTGCGGGTGACGCGATCCACGCCGGTATCTGCGCCAAGGACGCCATCGTCACCGAACTCACCGGCACAACCACCAAGGGCAAGGACCACGCACAGGCCGCGAAAGAACTGCGGCAAGCGCTGGGTCAACGACCGGACGCGGCCAGCACAGAGAAGGCACTCCGCGAACTCATCTCCAGCAAGGCCGACGTCGAGTACGGCGTCACCCTCATCCCGGCCGTGAAGGCTGAAGCACTCCTTCGTCGAGCGCGGAGCCTCGTCGAACTCGCAATCCGCATCGTCCGCCTCAACGGGTAAGACCCCGCGCCGAACATCCTGCATTGCCTACTGCTGCGCTGGGTACGGTGTGGCGGGTGGTACAGAGTCCTGGGTCCTGCTTTACAGCTGCGCCCGGAGGACGAATTGCTGGATGTCGGCTGCGGCTCGGGAGCGTTCTTTGCCCAGGAGGCCCAACAGGTTCGTCGCTTGGCGGGCGTGGACCTCCCCGACGTCCAGATCGATCTGGCTCGTCGCCGGTTGGCCCAGAGAATCGCGGACGGCAACGCAGGCGACTTAAGCCGCGAAATGCAAATCCTAGAAGCCGACAACTGCAGGACAGCCAGGCCGAGTGATGCGGAGCGCTCCAGTCGGCAGATCCATCCACCCGGCAGCGCGGAGGTTTGCAGCCCTCCAAACGACTACGCACAGGCTATGCAAGTCATCAACATTCGATCGTTTACGCTTGTCAATGCCATGTGGTCGAGAGGTTCAACTCCTCTCTCGCGCACAACGATGTATGGTCCCCTGACTACATCAAATCCCCTCTGACAAGGACTTCGGTCCTTCTCAGTTGTGGACTCTCATGGACACGGATGGCCTTCAGAGGCCTCCCATTCCCCACGTATTCCCCACGGTTCCCCACGTATTCCCCACGACATCCGGCTCGTGGGGAACGTCGCGTTCGGCTTGCGCTGTCCACCTGGAACCCCTCTGGCCCGTTACGGACCGTGACGGGAGGGGTGCACCATGGGTAGCCGAACGGCCAAAGCCAAGCGAGGCTTCGGTGAGGTGGGCCGGTTGCCCAGCGGGCGGTACCGGGCGCGCTACACCGGCCCCGACGGGAGCCGCCACAGTGCCCCGATCACCTTCGTCGCCCGGATCGACGCCGAGGGATGGCTGGTCGACCAGGAGCGGATGATCAGTCGCGGCGAGTGGGAACCCCCGGCTCGGCAGGTCCGGGAGGTTCACGTGGCACCCCTGCTGCTGGGTGAGTATGCCGCCACGGTGGTCACCCGCCGGCGGATTCGACCCGGCACTGCGGCGCTGTACGCGAAGCTGCTTCGCTTGACCATCCTTCCGGCGTTCGCGAAGCGGCCCCTGGGTGAGATCACGGCGGCGGAGGTCTCGACGTGGTACGCGGGGATGCGGAGCACCCCGACCCAACAGGCCAACGCCTACGGGCTGCTCAAGTCCATCTTCAAGGAGGCGGTCGAGGAGCGGCTCGTCGAGACGAGTCCGTGCCGCGTCAAGGCGGGCACCCAGAAGGAGCGGGCGCGTGAGATCGAGGTGCTGACGGTCGACCAGCTCAACCGCTATCTGGCCGCCGTGCCCGAGGCGCGGCGGGTTCCGCTCTTGCTGGCCGGATGGTGCGGTCTGCGTTCCGGCGAGGTGCGCGGCCTCCGCGTGCGCGACCTGGATCTCGACCTCGGCATGGTCCACGTCCGCCAGGCCGTCGTGCGACTCAAGGGCCAGCTCCTGATCGGCCCCCCCAAGACGGACGCCGGGGTCAGGTCGGTGTCCATCCCTCCCCACCTACTGCCGGCGTTGCGGGAGTGGGCGGCGCGACAGCCGGTGCGTGAGCGGGACTCATTGATGTTCCCGGCTCGCGACGGACACTCCCCGCTCAACGACAGCGTCCTTCGCGTCGCCCACAACAAGGGCAAGGCGGCCATCGGCATGCCCGGCTTGACGGTGCACGGGCTGCGTCATACCAGCGCGACGCTGGCGGCCCAGTTGGGAGCCACCTTGGCGGAACTCCAGGCGCGGATCGGGCACAGCACGCCGAACATGGCCATGCGCTACCAGCACGTCGCCGCCGAACGCGACGCGCAGCTGGCTGCCCGCATGTCCGCGTTTGCGACCGGCCGGGCCCAGCGCGGTGAATGGTAAGTAACAGTGCGTTCGCGCCTCCGGCCATGACCGGGACTCCAGGCGGTGCTACTGCACTACATGAGTGGCCAAGGAGCGTGCGGTCCTGCGGCGAGTGGCGCTGCTGGTTACATGGCGGAAGACCTCGCATCCTGACGTGTCGCCGGTAACGTGCGGGGTGGCCGCTGGTACATCGCCTACAGCCCTGTGGCTGCCGGAGCGGTAAGGCGCTCCGGATCAGGATCAGAGCAGCGATGGACCTGGATGCTGGGGGCTCACTGAGGGAGATATTGTTCAGAACAGGTTCCGGGGGGTCCATCGGTGGGGCATCTACGAGGCACCCGGCCGCCTGAGTGCCGCTAAGTCGGCAGATGGGAGTGGCCTGTGTCTTCCATAGGGTCAACAGCAGGGATCTGTCGCAGGGCGAGACCCGTAGCCGCGGCCGTCAATCCCTCACTGTGGATAGATGCATCCCAGATCGTGCGACTTGGTCACATGATCCCTGCTGAACGACGACGCCCGTCGGTTGCCAGGCCCACACTTAGTTTCCGTGCGTGTCCGGCCTGACCACCGCGCCCGACTTTGATTCTCGACGCGGCCGGGGCGGGGGTCCACATTTCACGCGCGTCCTCTGCTATTCGATCGGTCCTTGGTTCACTGCGTCTAAATCGGACGTCGACGTCCAACTGATCGATGCCACCACCGCCGACAGTAGACTCGCCGAACTCGTTGACCAGCCCTATGCCTACTTTTTTGAGCCGACCCCATACCCGTCAATCAACAACTACGATCCCATCGTCATGGCCAAGCGCCTGCTCGGCGTAGCCGGGCGCGCGCCCCACCTTTCCGTAGCATTTCTGTCTATCCCCTCACCCGTCCCATTCGAGGCGCAGTCAGCGTTTGCCGCACAAGTTGGACACGTTGTCGGGGGCATGCCGCAGTTGCGGCGGGTAACTACGCCGTCCCGTCCCTCCCAACTCACGCACGTGCGCAAGGCTAGGACGGGACCCGACATCGTTGCCGACTGGGTCGGCGCGATCGATGGAGCCATCCGCGATGACGGGGGCGGTGATCGAATCTCGCCCACAACTCGGGACTTGGTGTCGTTCTACCTCGCACCGCTTCCCGGGGTTCCCAAGTTCAGCCCGACCCAGCGCCGGCTGCTGCATCGCGCATCAACAGGTGAGCTATGCGTCAACGCGGAAGATGTTGCCGCGGACCTCAACGTCCAGCTCGTGACCGCCCAGCGAGCGATTCGTGGCATAGCCAGGGCCCTATTCGACGCCGAGGGCGGGCGTCGCTCACCGGAGCTGGTCGGCCAGTTGGTCGCGAGGTACGGGTGGTTCTTTCGGTACAACGAGGCGTAGGTGGGGCCCCACCCCTTCATGTCATTCAACGACATAGATCGGAAGCCGATGCCAAGGAAGACTGGGACCATGGACATCCCAACGTACACAGAACCGAGTCCGTGCCGAGCGGCAAGCATCACTGGTGACACCTTTCATGTTGACCTCAACGCCATTCAGCGCGCCGTCCTGGAGCAGCAGCGCAACGGCGGGGCTCAGGTCCCGGAGAAGGATCAGCTCTACGCTGACAGCAACGGCGAGATTGTGCTCGGGGGGGAGGGCCGCGACACCTCTCGCATGGCGAAGGTCGAGGCAGACACGTTCTACGTTGACCTCAACGCCATTCAACGCGCGGTCTTGGAGCAGCAGCGCAACGGCGGCGCCAAGGTCGCGGACAAGGATCAGCTCTACGCTGACAGCAACGGCGAGATTGTGCTCGGGGGGGAGGGGCGCGACACCTCTCGCATGGCGAAGGTCGAGGCAGACACCTTCTTCGCCCGAGACCTCGCCATGGAGGCTCGCACGGTCGCCAAGATGCCAGCCAGCTATAAAGTGTCCGACGGCACCTATGAGGGCTACGTCTACAAGATCACTAATGCCTTCAACGACACCTATGAACTCTTCATTTACTACCACGACGGCTACCAAGTCTACCGAGTGGCTCTCATCTCGCCGAGGCTGGGAGGTGAGGTCAATGCACACGGCTGCCATTTGTGGCCTGACGGCACGATTTGCCTGACCCCGCTGCAAGGCTCGGGGTACCCCTCAATGGAGGAAACATATTCGAAGTCAGCGCTTTGGACGTTGGGCGCCAGCCTGTTCCAGCGGGGACACGGGTTCCAGCTAAATGCCGGACAGGCAGGCTGATCGTGCGCGAAGTCATCTTTCACGACAGTGTCATCGAGCAGATCGACACCGCCATCGCGGCATTTCGCCCAGAACGTGGAGGTATCCTGCTCGGCCCTATCGGGGTGCCCGTCGTCTCACAGTTCATCGCAGACCCGGATGCAGCGGCAACCAATGTCACGTACACGCCGTCCCGACAGGTCGGCCTGAGGGTTGCAGAAGCGGAGCGGGCTGGGACGGTCGAGGTCAAAGGCATCATCCACAGTCACCCCGGCCAGATGGACCATCCATCTTCCGGGGACCACCGATCGTTCGCCAACTGGATGGCGCGGATGCCGTGGATCCCCTTCCTCGTCACGCCCATCGTCACGGTGGGCGAGTACGCGCGGGGGGGTGAGGCGCACAAGGTCACGCTGACTAACGGCGAGATGTCGGTGTTCGTGGCCGAGAGTCGGCCAGGCAATGCGATCCAGGAGATGACTGCCGCCCCGCGCATTCTGAACATCACGGGTGCCGTGGCCGACATCGCCTCGGCACTCCGCGCAACGGCCAGTGACGGGCCCGTGACCTACGTTTCGGTTGAGGGTCACCCTCTCGCGGCCACATCGCTGAGGGGCGAGGACGGGGAGATGATCACCGTCCTCTTGCCGTACACATTCCCGTTGCACGCTCCGCTGATCCTCGTGCCGGACCTCGGCCAGGGTGGGGCGAGTACTGGCCCATTCGCGCTCCCACTGGCGTGGGACCTGAATCTCCCCGACCACGAGCGGCTGGGGCGAGCACTTTATCCCTTTCGTCGCAGCGGTTCCACAACGAGCATCGATGCAAAGGCTGTTGCGGCTTCGGTCCACGAGGGGCAGCACGACGGCCAGTCCCTCCGCGACGGAATCCGGGCCAGGCTCGAGGGTGCCCTGTCTGAATCCATCCGAGACGCGACGGTATTGGTGGTCGGGCTGGGCTCCGGGGGGTCGCAGACGGTAGAAGCGCTAACCCGCTCCTCGGTTGAGAAGTTCGTCGTAATTGATATGGATGACGTCGAGCCAGCGAATCTCTCCAGGTCAACATACGACGCAGAGGATGTCGGCTGTTCAAAGGCAGCTGCCGTCGCAAGGCGTGCGAGGGCCATCAACCCGGGCGTCTCCGTGGAGGAGTACCGCAAGGCCCTCAATGACTTCTCTGCCTCGGAGTTGCGTGAACTGATCGATCGCGTTGACATGGTGGTCGCCTCAACCGACGACCCGTCTGCCCAGTATCGGCTCAATCATGTGGCCTGGCAGGCGGGCCGGCCCGCGGTTTTCACGGGCGTATACGGCGGTGGCGCGGCTGGTGAGGTCATCTTCACCATCCCCGACGTTACGACATGCTTCCGATGCGCCACCGGTGGTCAACGCGGCGCCGCACATCGAGCCGCAGAGGTCAACTACGGCACTGGCCGCCTCGTGGCGGAACCGGCCCTGGGCGTCGACATCAGCCACGTGGTGTCAACCTCGATGAAGGTGATCCTCGGCGTGATGGAGCTTTCCTACCCAGAAGCACAACGGAACTCCTCCGCAGCCATGGTTCTCGGCGCGGCCGCGTTGGGGCAGAACTTCCTCCAGATGTCGATGGTCCCTGAATACAGCTACTTCCCCGAGATCTTCAAGGACGTCCCAGGTCAGTACGCCTACCAGTCGGTCTGGCTCAAGACTCAATCGAACCCGGACTGTCCCACCTGTGGGATGTACCCGGTTGAAGACAGATTCGCGAAGCCGGTCAACCTCGCCGCGCTGGTTCCGGTCGACGACCCGCTGCCGTCCGGCGCTGCCCGTCCGTGCCCGCGAGAAGATATCCTCCGGGCTGATCGCATGCTTGGGGAGTCGTCCGTGGGCGAAGTGTCCGCTAATCCCGGTCGGATCGTCGAACGATGACCATCCACACTGCCCAAGCGGGCGGACCCACACAGGTGGACGCCTGGGTGCGCCCCGTCACGGGTTGGCCATCCGGTTCGTCGGACGAGGATCCATCGGGCACCGACAGCGCAGTGCAAGCTCGGGTGCACGACGCCCTGGCCCTTGAACTGGCGACGCTAGCGATCGGTGACCTCGTCCGCGTCGCGACTGCCTTCGGGGATGGCACCGTGGCTACGGACATCTTTCGGACCGGGCGGCTGCCGTTGCCTCCGCCATCCATGCTGGGCAGCGCGGTCGGTCTCGGCGGATGGACGCGAAGCCCAGAGTCGCTTCCGCCCATCGGCGGAGACCTTGTGACCGACCTCGTTGTCGTGGACCGCTACGGCATCCCTGTTCCCTGGGCCCGAGTCCTGCCCGACAACACCACCCTCAACATCTGGTCGCGATTGGTAGATCGGCTCGCGAGAAGCTCGCTCCCTGTCGCCGTCGTGGTAGATGTGCTTCGGGTGGCTACCCCCGGTACTCGTGACGACGCGGTCAACTGGGCTAGCGAAGTGATGGCTCGACGGCGGGAGGAACGCCGCCGACAGCGCCGAGCTGCCGGTCCGGACGATAGTGCTGCAACTCCCGACCGCGGCTTGGCTGGAGACTTCGTGATCTCGCTCGGCATTGTCGGCGATGGTGACGCGCTTGCCAGCGCCTGGCGGACCGAGACCGTAACGTCGCTTCGACCCGCGAGCGATGTGCCATCGGCGATATCCTGGCAACGACTGTCGGCCATCTCGGCACCGCAGGCCGCCCAACTGCTCCCGCTACCCGTGCTCAGCACGCACTCGGGCCTACCGTTGCGCCGGTTCCGTCCGCGAACCGGAGACGTTACCCGTCCCATCTCCGAGGAGCACTCGGTGGTCGTGGCGCGCACAGACTCGGGCGCGGCGCTCGGGTTCGAGGCCGACGCGATCAACCGGAACGTGCTGATCGTCGGGGACATCGGAACGGGGAAGTCGACAACTACCATGTCAATCCTGACGAAGCTGTGGGATTTCCATGGAGTCCCGTGGGTGGTCATCGATCCTCTGAAATTCGAATATGCGCGGATGACCGTCGCGACCAGCCCAGGGCGGCGTCAAGTACGCGTCCCCGTGCGTCATCTCCGCCTTGGTCAAACGCCCATCAACCCGCTCGTTGTTCCGGACGGAGTCGACCCATTGGCGTTCGCGTCGGCGATGTCTCAGGCGTTCTCATCCACTTCGGCTCTCGGTGAGGCCTTTCCTCTCGCCGACCAGATCTCCCGCGCGGCCTTCAACGAGCTGTTCGCCACGCGCGCGCAAGGGAGCGCCGCCCACCCCACCTTCGCCGATTTGGAGGCGGCCCTCATGAAAGCCAGCCACCAGGACGGAGTGTCTGGTGAGAACGTCAACAATATCCGAATCTCGCTTCTAGGCCGTCTGCGCGCCATCACGTCCGGCATCGCTGGCGATGTGTTCGCCGGCGGGCCTCGTGCAGGGATCGACTGGCAGGCGATGAGCGCCTTCCCGACCGTCGTCACGTTCCCACGAGGGATCGGCCAGCAGGAGCGGGCCGTGATCTACGCGCTGCTTGTCGCCTCTCATTGGAGTTGGCGCCTTGCCAATCCGACCCAGGGCCGTCATCTGATCGTGCTGGAAGAAGTTCACCAGGCGTACGGGCGATCGAATCTGGTGGCCTCTTCAGTCCTCGACTCGCTGCTCGCGACCATGCGCGCATCAGGGCAGGGCTATTTGGCCGTCACTCAAACCCCCCACCAGTTGGATGAACAGACACAGCGGCTTTTCCAGAACCTCATTGTGCACAGGGTCCGGCACAGCGAGGGGCTCGAAGCGCTCCGGTCTCTTGGCGCTGCCCGCGACGATGTGCACGACCTCGACGACGGCGAAGTGATCGCCCTCCTGCACGAGACACGCGGGATACGCGGCCGGGTCACGGATGTCGCGCGCAACAGTGGGCAGGACAATCCGATGGCGGAGGTCGATTCGCACCGGGCCGACGAGTTCACGACCCCGGGCCCGGTGGTCCGTGGGTGGTGCTCTGCCTGTCCGAAGCCTTGCCGTGGCCGATCTTGGCTCGGCTTGGCGCCTAACGCGGCCGAGGCGGCGAGGGTTTCGCTGTGCGCGTCATCAGATCTACGACATGCCGCACAAGCGGCTCTCGGGGCGGTTCTGAGCGAGGCGAACGTCGAGAACGTCGCCGGCCTCTACTGCGCAACGGCACGCGGCCTGATTGTCGCCATGGGGGTCCGTGGCGCCACGGACGCCCAGGCGCGAATGGCGGCCGCCGAAGTCCGCTCGCTTATCGATGCAAGGCCGCGGCCTGCACAGGAGTACGGAGGTATGCAGTGATCAACAATTGGGTGCATGGGCCAGACGCAGTGACCGAGAAGACCATCGACGTATTCGAGGGCACCGTAGTTGCGTTGCTGAGGAACGGCGAGATCTATGACGTCCGGGGCCCAGGCCGGCATGGAGGCCTGTGGCGAGCCCTCAACGAAGATCGCCGACTGCCGATCATCGGGTCGCTGACCAAGCTCACCTTCGACCGGGTTCCGGGCGTCTCTGACCTGATCACGACTCAGGTGCGCTTGAGCGATGGATCCACGGTGAACGTCACCGTCCAAGCGGCCATCGCGGCATCGTGGGAGCACAAACCCGAGGCGGTCCTGGATATCGTACGACGGTACGGCGTAAACCCGCAGCGAATTCAGGAGAACGCCCAGCTCGACCTCGACGACTCGCTGCGGGTGATGGTGCACGAATCACTTCGGAACTTGACGCACAACGAGGTACACGAGGTGTCGGACTACCAGTCGCTGATGCGGATCCCCGCCCCGCGCGGTCCGCTGATCGTAGAGCGGCTGGTCTCCTGCACTGTCAGTCGTGATGCACACGAAGAGCAGTACGGCACGACCCTTCGGGACGCTCGCATCGCGCGGGTCCGGGCTGGCATCGAGGCCCAGTTGGACGGATTCCGAGCCGAGAACCAGAACCATCTCGCCGCCATTCGGCAGCAGGGAGAACTCAAGAGGCGTGCTATCGAGGCTCAAGCGCAGGCGGAACTCGATGTCGCGACGGCCAAGCTCCTCGGGATCGGCACGATCGATGTGCGTTATCCCGACCAGCGCGCTGCCCGGCTGGCCGCCCAGTACGAGATGGTCCGCTCGATATTCGCTGACAACATGGATCTCCTCCCCCTGCTTGCCGACCCGAACTACACGCCGGTCCTCGCGGGCCTGTTTGGTTCGATCGGCTTGGATCCTGCCCATCTGACGACGCAGGCAAGTGGCCAGATCGCGCTCACGTCGCGGCCCAATGGGCAGCACGGTGTCAGAGTGTTTCGCCGCGCGATCGCGAAGGGCCCATGTGGCTCGCAGGAGGCGCTTCTCGTCGAGGCAGACAGTGACCGCTACGTCGGCTCCATCGGCACGGAGGGCCCCCACCGGCTTCTGGTCGGCATCGGCGACGATCCTGTTGACGTCGCACTGCGCGCCCTGCGGTCGGCCGCCAACTGGAGCGGCGCCAAGGTAGCAGTTCGCGTGCTCGACAGGGCAAGTGGAGACGGACCCGGTCGAGTGGCTATCACCCGCGTCGAGGAAGGCGACAGCGACCCGGATCTGGTCGCGTCGGCGATTGGGTCGTGGGTGCTCGCCATCAACGCCATGCTGGGCGGATCGGCGGAGGTGGTCCTGGATGCATGATCCGATGCGTAGCCCCAGTGACTCCCGCGAGTCCGGCGAGATGGGCGAGGCGGTGACCGCGTCACTCATCACGGATGTTCTCGGCGGTGACTTGGTATACCAGCACACCCCCGGCGACGCTCCACAGGGCGCCGACCTTATCTATTTCGAGGACGACAAGCTGCGAAACGGCGAGGTGAAGTCGGTCTTCGAAGACTGGCACCAGTCGAACACGGCACCTACGATCGACGGTCGTCAGATGGACGATGCGTGGGTCGCAGACCGGACGAGCCGCCAAGGGATCGAAGTTGTCCTCGAGGGCGTGGGTGACGGGGTCGACCAGATCGGCAAGGACCTGTACCAAGTCGACTTCTCTGGCGACACAATTGCCCGTTACGAGGTGGGAGCTGACGGTCGCAGGGAGGGTGCAACGCCGGAGGAGATCTACTCGCTTTCAGATGTGCTGGATCTGCATGAAGCGGCAAACCGGCCAGAGCCCGAGAGCGACGATGGGCTCGATGATTCCGAAACGTATGAAGGTGAGGCTGGGGCCGCACGATGAAGTTGGCACTTGCGCGTTCGCGTTGTGTCCCGGGACGGCTGCTAGGCAGGCGGACGAGCACAACGTAAGTCGCTTGGCTCCGCGCGCCCGTTCAGGAGGCACATCCCCTGCGCACTCAGGCGCAGACAAGTCGGCAACGAACTCCACACCCCATAGAGACGCACTGCACCGCCTGCATATGTCGCGTCCGGAAGAGATGGCGGCCTCGACAGTCGGTCCGACCGCTATCCTGCGAGGGACGTCATGCGGACCGAGGCTGCCTTCAGCGTCGCTGCTCGATGAACCTTATGACCGCTCCCAGACGAAGGAGAGCCAAGATGGCAGACGGCCCGAACTTGGACGCGATCGCCGCGGCTGCTCGGGCCCAGAGCTCTAGAGGACCAGCCCCGAAGGAGCACTCGCTGCAAGCTCCTGCACCATGCACGCCGGTAGCCCCTCCTGCGCCACCCCTCGGCCGCAACACTCGGGTACTCCCCACAGTTCGCCGCGGCGCAGTGCTCAAGCACTCCGCGGCTCATCTGGTCGCCGGTTTGGGGCTCTGGATGTTGACTCCGATCGTCGCATCATTTGGGACCCTCGCGTTGGGTGATCGGCTGCAGCAAGTCGTCTTCTTCGGTGCCGAGACGGGCAGCACGTCCGGGGACGGCCCCTGGACGTTATACCAACTTCTTGGCAAAATTCTGCTTGCCTCCTGGGCCCTGTCGATCATTATCCTGCAGGCCTTGCCGGTCAGTGCGGGCGACGATGGCGTCGACACTTGGGGCGTAGTTGGGGGTTTTGCCGGATTTGCCGGTTTCGCTTATCAGCTGTATGCCGAAACGGTGTCCGCATCCTCTTGGATTTTGGTCCCGACCGGCTGGGTCGCTGGTCTGATCGTGGGTTCCCTTGTAAGTCGCCATAAGCAGCACCAACCGACGCTGGCGCGAGTCGTGGGAATATTCCTCTTAGTCGCGCTTTGCGCCGCCTTCGCTTCTGTCATTATGGGCATTCGTCTGCCGGTGGTGCCGCTGTTGCTGGGCCCGCCGTAGGTACCGGCCGTCAGAGCACCGCCCACTATGCCCGATCACCGAGAGGCGCGGGCGAAGCGGGAGGGACAAGGACATCGCGCGGCGCCGCGGTGGAAATGACAGTCTGATTTGGCCCCACCGTGACGGCCTGATCTGGCCCCGGGTGTATCACGCAGGGGCGGTTGTGACGGTCTGATCTGGGCCCACCCCACGCTTGACGGCGGTACTCGTCGAAGGGTGGGCCAGCGTGTCTGGTGGGAGTCGTGTCAGGGTGTTTGAAGCGATCCGTAGGGACCGTCGGGAGGATCCCGACGTGTCGATCCGCGAGTTGGCGGTCCGGCATGGGGTGCACCGCCGGACGGTGCGGCAGGCGTTGGCGTCGGCGGAGCCGCCGCCGCGGAAGACGCCGGAGCGCCCGTCGCCGGTGCTGGGGCCGGTGAAGCCGTTTATCGACGCGATGCTTCGTGAGGACTTGGACGCGCCACGTAAGCAGCGCCATACGGCTCGCCGGATCCGGGAACGCCTGATCGAGGAACACCACGTGACGGTCGCGTATCCGACGGTCCGCGACTACGTCCGCGACGCGCGGCCCAGGATCGCCGCCGAGGCCGGCAAGCAGGTGGTGGAGGTGTTCGTGCCCCAAACGCATGCGGCTGGCGCCGAAGCGGAGGTGGACTTCGCTGACCTGTGGATCGTGTTGGCGGGGGTGAAGATGAAGGTGTTCTTGTTCACGCTGCGCTTGTCGTATTCGGGGAAGGCGATCCATAGGGCGTATGCGACGGCGTCGCAGGAGGCGTTCCTCGACGGCCACCGGTACGCGTTCGAGCAGCTGGGCGGGATCCCGACCCGGCACATCCGCTACGACAACCTGAAGGCTGCGGTGTCGAGGGTGTTGACCGGCCGCACCAGGGTCGAGTCCGATCGGTGGGTGACGTTCCGGTCCCACTACGGCTTCGACGTGTTCTACTGCCGTCCCGGTGTCGAGGGCGCCCACGAAAAGGGTGGCGTGGAGGGCGAAGGGGGGCCGTGGAGGAAGGAGTCTGACTCACGGTGTTGCTCCTGGTCGACGGTTCGCTGGTGCAACCGCTCAAGATCACCAACGCGGCGAACAGGACGGCTGCTGCTCCTCTGAGTTTGTCCATGGTGCGTGCTCCGGTCTCGCGGTGTCGGCGCTCAAGCCGGGGGTCGAGGTTGCGGTGACTATTGGGGTGGCGCCTCGGTTCCGGTCATGATCCCGAGGCGGTCGCCGTGGATGGTGATCGCGTTCAGGGCGGTGGTGAGTTCCTGCAGTTCCTCGGCGGTGAAGGCGACGTCCTCGGCGGCGATGTCCTCCAGGAGGTGGGAGACCCGGGTGGCGCTGGGGATGGGCACGACCCACGGCTTCTGGGCGAGGAGCCAGGCCAGGGAGATCTGGGCCGGGGTGGCGCCCTTGCGAACGGCCCAGTCCTGCAGCAGTTGGACCAGCGGCATGTTCGCCGCCCTGTTCTCGGGAGTGTGGCGGGGCAGCATGCCGCGGAAGTCACCGGCGGCGAACTGGGTGGCGGGGTTGATCGTCCCGGTGGTGAAGCCGTACGCGAGCGGCGCCCAGCAGACGAACCCGATGCCGAGTTCCTCACACAGGGGCAGGGTCTGTTCCTCGGGTCCCCGCCACATCATCGAGTATTCGTTCTGGATCGCGGTCAGCGGCTGGGTGGCGTGGGCGCGGCGGATGGTGTTGGGGCCGGGTTCGGACAGTCCCCAGTGCTTGACCTTGCCTGCGGTGATGAGTTCGCCGACAGCGCCGGCCACGTCCTCGATGGGGACGGCCGGGTCGACGCGGTGCTGGTAGAGCAGGTCGATGTGGTCGGTGCGCAGCCGGCCGAGCATGCCGTCCACCGCCTGCTTGATGTGGTCGGGGCGACTGTTGAGGCCCTGCTGCTGGCGCCGAATGGCGGCTCCTCGCTGAGCTCGCCAGGCATCTGGGCCGGGTCGTGCCGCACGAGGAACTCCTGAAGGCTGTGTGGGGACCCAACTACGGCGAGCACCACTACCTGAGGGTGTTCGCCAACCAGATCCGGCGCAAGATCGAGGCGGACCCCGCCCAACCCCGACACCTCATCAACGAGCCCGGCCTGGGGTACCGCCTCGTCCCCTGAGCGTGACGCCCAAACCTTGACGGAACCTTGACCACCCGGGGCCTTCTGCCTTCTCGGTCGACGTGGTTGCGTGGAGGTATGGAACTGGCGTGGTACCGCGAGCACCGGATGATCGTCCGTCTGCTCGCCGTGGTCATACCACTGCTCGCGGCCGCGGGGCTGTACCTCATCCCCGACGTTGTCGCGAAGAGCGCCGCCGCGCTCGTCCTGGTCCTGATCGTCGTCGCCGCCGCCTCGACCGGCGACCGGTTGTCCGGAATGATTGCCGCAGTGTCGGCGGCGGTGGGTTTCGACTTCTTCCTCATCCAGCCGTACCTCACCCTGCGGATCGACAGCGCGGAGGACGTCGAACTGGCGGTCCTGCTCCTGCTGGTCGGCGGCGCCGTCAGCGAGCTCGCCTCCTGGGGGATCCGGCAGAGCGCTTCCGCGACCGAGCAGAGTGGATTCGTCCGCGGAGCTCTGGAGTCCGCCGCCCTCGCGGCGGGCAGCGCCGACGAAGCCGATGCCCTTCCTCGCATCGCCGAGGCGATCGGGAAAGTGCTCCGCATCGAGGGCATCACCTTCGAGTACGGCGACCACGACGCCGGGGCGGGCGTCATCCAGCCCGACGGCACCCTGCGCTACCAGGGCAAGGTCCTCGATGTGGCGCTCGCCGGGCTGCCTCACCATCCCTACGCCTACACAGCCCTCCCGGTGGCGCGGAACGGGGGCCAGGTCGGCTACTTCAAGATCTCAACACCCAACCAGGACATCCGCCCCACCCGGGAGCAGCTCCAGGTCGCCGTCCTGCTGGCCGGGCAGTGGAGCCTCCGCGTCCAAGCCCCGAGAGCACGCGGCCACTAGGCCTCGGTGGGGCTGGATCCGCGCGACCGCAGGGTGATGGTGGCGCACCCTTGGCGCGGGGGTCCGGGTGCCTCTCCGCAGAGTGGGCGCGAGTTCGTCCTGACGCCGCGAAACCGTCCACCTTGTGGTGGGCGGCGGTGCGGCTGCAGACAAGGTGGACGCCAGCGCGCGGAGACGACACCCAGATGTCCACCTTGCGGGCGGTAGCCGGGGCGTCAGCCACCGGCCTTCGGGCTACGGCTCCCGCGATCCAGCCGGCGGGTCGATCAGACCCTGGCCCAGGTGCGGTAGCCGCCGTCGAGGTTCCGGGCGCGCCGGCCGTGCTGGGCGAGCGTCCGCGCCGCGAGGTAGCCACGCAGCCCGACCTGGCAGTGCACGAGGACGTCTGCTCCCACCTCGTCGAGGCGGGCGCGGAGCTCGTCGACCGGGATGTTGATCGCACCGTCGACCGTGCCCCGCGCGTACTCGCCCGGGGTCCGGACGTCGATCAGCTGCACGCCCTTGGCCAGCTCGGCGTCGAGCTCGTGCCACTGGACGGTCTCGGTGAGGCCGTCGCGGAGGTTCTCGGCGATGAAGCCCAGCATGTTCACCGGGTCCTTCGCCGAGCCGAACTGGGGTGCGTAGCTCAGTTCGAGGTCGGCCAGATCGGACGCGGTGAGCCCGCCCCGCATGGCGGTGGCGATCACGTCGATGCGCTTGTCGACGCCGGCACCGCCGACGCCCTGGGCGCCCAGGATCGCGTCGGTCGCGGCGTCGACCACGAGCTTCAGGCTCATGCCCTCGGCGCCGGGGTAGTAGCCGGCGTGGTTGGCGGGATGGGTGTGGATGACCCGGACGGAGCGCCCGGCAGCGACCGCTCGCTTCTCGGTCCAGCCCGTGGCGGCGGCGACGATCCCGAACGCGCCGACGATGGCCGTGCCCAGCACTGGCCGGCTGGCGACGCTGCGACCCGCGATGACGTCGGCGACCAGCCGTCCGTGCCGGTTCGCGGGCCCCGCCAGCGGGACCAGCGCCTCGTTGCCGGTGACCGCGTCCCGTTTCACCACGGCGTCGCCGACGGCGAAGATGGACGGGTCGGAGGTGCGCTGGTGCTCGTCGACGAGGATGCCGCCCCGAGCGCCCAGTTCCAGGCCCGCGGCCTCGGCGAGCCCGGTCTCGGGCCGGACGCCGATCGCGGCCACCACCAGCGAGGCGGGCAGCGTGTCACCGGTGGACAAGACGACGGAGTCGGCACCCACCTCAGTGACGGACGCACCGGTCAGCACGCGCACACCGTGCCGGGCCAGGTGCTTCTCGACCAGCGCGGCCAGCTCCACGTCCAAGGGGGCCAGGAGCTGGTCGGCGAGCTCGACGATCGTGACCTTAAGTCCGCGCTCGGTCAGGTTCTCGGCCAGTTCCACGCCGATGAAGCCGCCACCCATGATCACCGCGGTGGGCTCGGGCCCGGACGCGGCGGCATCGACCGCCGCGGCCATCTTGTCGGTGTCGCCGATGTTGCGCAGGGTCAGGGCCCGCGAGGCCCCGGGGATCGGCGGGACGAACGGGGCGGCGCCGGGCGCCAGCACGAGGGCGTCGTAGTCCTCGAAGTACTGCTCGCCGGTGGCCAGGCTGCGGACCGTGACCGACTTCGCCGCCCGGTCGATCGAGATCACCTCGGAATCGACCCGCACGTCGATCCCGAAGCGGGCCTTGAGGCTGGATGGGGTCTGCAGCAGGAGCGCGTTGCGGTCGGTGATCACGTCACCGATGTAGTAGGGCAACCCGCAGTTCGCGAAGGAGACGTGGCCGGAGCGCTCCAGCACCACGATCTCCGCGCTCTCGTCGAGCCGCCGCAGCCTCGTCGCCGCGGACATGCCGCCGGCAACACCACCAATGATCACCGTCTTCACGGTTCCTGATCCTATACCCCGGGGGGTATGGATGTCACATCGTGCAAAGGATGCCCCGGCGGCTTCAGGCCAGCGAGAGGAACAGTCTCTCCACGGCGGCGGTGTCCAGGTGCTCGCTGTCCGGATCCTGGGTGAGGCACTGCTTGAGACTGGCCGCGATCACGGCGAACCCGACGCGGTCGAGCGCCTTGGAGACCGCGGCCAGCTGGGTGACGATGTCGCCGCAGTCCCGGCCCTCCTCGAGCATCCGGATCACGCCGCCGAGTTGGCCCTGGGCGCGCTTGAGCCGGTTCAGCACGCCGCTCTGCTCGTCGGGGTCGAATTGGATCGGGGTTGCGGCGGGGCCGGCCTGCGCGGGTACTGGCACGGCGCTCCCCGTGGGCGCTTCCTTCTTCATCCGAACTCCTTCGAGATACCCCCTAGGGTATCACCGGAGGTGTCGATCCGCGCTACCGGTCGGGTCCGTCCTCACCGGAGGGGGCACGTGGCGGGCCGGTCGGCGCCCTGCGCGCCCCGGCCGACGCCGCCGGCCGGCCCAACGCCCTGGCCGCGCCAGTTCCGGCCCTGGCTGCCGCCGCTGGCACCAGAGCGGCCGTTCTGCAGGCCCTGGCCGTTACGGGCGCCGACGACCTTGCCGTCCCTGGCGGCGGCGAAAGCGGCCAGGTGGTTCTCCGAGCCGCGCAGGAGATTGGTCAGGACAGCCTGCACGTCGGTCCGGGTGGTCTGGCTGATCGCGGCCTTGAGGTCGGCGATGTCCTGCTTCTCGACGGTGATGCCAGCCTCATAGGCCTTGGCCAGGGACTCGCTGCCGCTGGCCAGGAGCCGGTCGTAGAGGGCCTGCAGCGCCGGCTCGGTGTAACTCCCGGCCTCCTTGCCCGCAGCGGGGTCAGTCAGCGCGTAGCGGGTCAGCAGCGCCCCCATCGCGTCGAAGTGGGCCTGCTCGCTGCGGGCGACGTTCACGAACGGCGCGACCTGGCCGTGCTTGTCTCCGAGCGCCGTGTAGAGGTCGCGGGCGAGCCGTTCCTCTTCACGCATGTGGGTCATCAAGTACTGGGACCTCCAGCCCATCTCCACGATCGCGCGGGAGACCGCCATCTTCGTGAACCTGGGCTCGGTGACCCGGGGCCTGAACCGCTGGCTCGCCCTCCGCCAGTTGCTCGACCTGCTGCGCGACCGGGCCGACGTCGCAGAGCGCGGGGTCACCATTCCGGAGTACCCGGAGCTGACCGACTTCATCGAGTCGCCCTACCCCCTGTCGGACTCGGGCATCGCCGCCTGGGCTGCGGCCAACCCGTCGGCCACCGCCGAGCGGATGATCGCCTGGGGTAATGCCGTCAACGCCTCGATCGCCGCCATGGTGCACGGCTGCGGCCCCTTCCCCGGCGTGCGCGAGGCGATGCACGCCATGTACGGCCACGTCGACGAGATCACGGTCTCGGCCACGCCGATGGAGGCCCTGCGCCGGGAGTGGGCCGAGCACGGGCTCGCCCGGTACATGCGGGTGATCGCGGGCCAGGAGATGGGCAGCAAGGCCGAACACGTCCAGTACGCGGCCAGCGGCAAGTACCCCGCCAACCACATCCTGCTCGTCGGGGACGCTCCGGGCGACCGGGAGGCCGCGGCCCGCGCGGGCTGCCTGTACTACCCGATCCTGCCCGGGCAGGAGCGGGAGTCCTGGCACCGGTTCACCGCCGAGGCGCTGCCCAGGTTCCTCAGCGAGGACTTCGCCGGGGCCTACCAGGAGTCCCTGATCGAGGAGTTCAACGCCAAGCTCCCCGACGTGGTGCCGTGGGAGACCGTCTCCGGCATCCGCACCGTCACCATGCCGACCGTCAAGTGAAGAAGGAACCACCGACCATGCCCGCACTCGTCGACCTCACCGCCGCGCCGTACCAGCTGGACCCCGACCAGATCTCCTGGGTCGAGGAGACCCTCGAGTCGATGACCCTGGACGAGCAGGTCGGCCAGCTGTTCACCAACCTCTTCTTCTTCGGCGCCGACAGCTTCTCCGGCAACTCGCTCACCGCAGAGGAGATCATCGAGAAGTACCACATCGGGATCGCCCGCTACCACGGCGGGACGGCGGCCCAGGTCCAGGACCTGCTGAACCGGCTGCAGTCGGCCGCCCGCATCCCGCTGCTGATCGCCGCCAACTGCGACTCCGGCGGCAACGGCGCCATGAACGACGGCACCTACGTGGCGTCCGGGGCGCAGACCGAGGCGTCCGGGTCGACCGCTGTCGCCCACGACGCCGGCTACGTGTCGGGACGGGAGATGCGTGCGATCGGGGCCAACCTGAACTTCGACCCCTGCGTCGACATCCTGTTCAACTGGCGCAACACCATCGTCAACACCCGCGCCTACGGCACCAACGCCGCGGACGTGATCAAGTACACGATCCCGTTCGTGGAGGGCCAGCGGGAGTCGGGGATCCTGAGCTGCATCAAGCACTGGCCGGGCGACGGCACCGAGGAACGCGACCAGCACCTCGTGCTGGGCGTGAACGAACTGCGGCCGGAGGAGTGGGAGGCGAGCTTCGGCGAGGTCTACCGGGCCCACATCGCGAACGGCGTGGAGATGATCATGGCCGGCCACATCGCGCTGCCCCACTACCAGAAGGAGCTCAACCCAGCCCTGACCGACGCCGACATCCTGCCCGCCACGCTCGCGCCCGAGCTGATCAACGGGCTGCTGAAGGACCGGCTGGGCTTCAACGGCGCGGTCATCACCGACGCCAGCCACATGCTCGGCATGACCTCGGCGATGCGCCGCGAGGACTACGTGCCGGCCGCGATCGCTGCCGGCTGCGACGCCTTCCTGTTCTTCAACGACCTGGCCGAGGACTTCGGCTTCATGAAGGCCGGCGTCGAGAAAGGCGTGATCAGCAAGGAGCGCCTGGACGACGCCAACCGCCGCATCCTGGGGCTCAAGGCGAAGCTGAACCTGCACCGGGCCGCGGCCCAGGGCACCCTGCTGCGCACCCCGGAGGACCTGGCCGTAGTGGGCTGCGCCGAGCACCTGGCGATGCGCGCGAACGCGGCCGACCTGGGCATCACGCTGGTGAAGAACACCCTCGACCAGTTGCCGCTGAACCCGCGCGACCACCGCCGCATCCGGATCTACCACCTCACCGGGGAAGTGGGCGGGATCACCGGCGGCGGTGAGGCGGAAATGCTCAACACCTACATCGCCGCACTGACCGAGCGGGGCTACGAGGTGACGGTCAACGACGGCACCACCCGGGTGAAGGGCCCGACGCTGCGGTACCGCGAGGAAGTGGACGCGGCGCTGATCCTGGCCGAGGTGATCGGGTACGGCGCCCAGAACAACTACCGGATCCAGTGGAAGACCGCGATGAGCAACGAGTGCCCGTGGTACGTGTGGGAAGTACCCACCTTCATGGTGAGCCACAACTTCACCACGCACCTGCATGACGCCACCATGGTCAAGTGCTACGTCAACGCCTACCACCCGAACGAGGCCAACGTCCGGGCGACCCTGGACAAGCTGGAGGGCCGCAGCGAGTTCAAGGGCACGCCGAACGAGCTGGTGTGGACCCAGAAGTGGCAGGCGAAGCTCTGAGGGCTGCCGTCCACCCGGCCGACTGGCGGCCGATCGCCGGCATGGCCGGCTGCATCGTGCTGCTGCACCTGGTCGGCTGGGGCGTGCTGGCCACCGCGGCCCCGACGGCCTCGCCCGCCGGGGCCAGCGAGGTCCTCGGGCTCGGCCTCGGCCTGACCGCCTACACCCTCGGGATGCGGCACGCGTTCGACGCCGACCACATCGCCGCGATCGACAACACCACCCGCAAGCAGCTCGCCGAGGGTGGCCGGCCGCTGTCGGTCGGGTTCTGGTTCTCCCTCGGGCACTCCACGGTGGTGTTCGTGCTGGTGGTCCTGCTCGCTCTGGGCGTGCGGTCCCTGGCCGGCCAGCTGAGTGACGAGTCCTCCCTGCTGCAGCAGGTGTGCGGGTCTCGAGGTTGAGGGGTTATGAGGGGGGTCGGAAGGGCTTGTCGTCGTCGTGTCGTCGTCGGCGGACGACTGCGGGCACGAGATTGGACGCGGTGTCGCGGTCGGTTGGAGATGGCGGCTCCGAGGGGTCGACGGCGTCGAGCGTGATTGCGGGGTCTGATGCTTCAGATGTTCGCGCTACGGGTCCTTGGGGGGCGCTCGGTGTCCACGAGGTTCGGCGGCGTCCCGTTAGGAGGGTGAACGAGAGGGAACCGGCCGACGGCACGGGAGGGACGACAGCGATGGCGATGAACGAGATCCGGCAGCAGGCACGCAAGAGCGCCGCGGAACGGGTCGCCCGCTTGCGGCAGCAGCGGGCGGACCTGGTCAAGAAGCAAGAGGAGCTGTCGGCCACGGTGATGACCGCGCTGGCCGAGCGCGACGCCGTGATCGCGGACACCGAACGACGGGCAGGAGCGGCCCTCAAGGAGCTCGCGTCCAGTGGCCTGAGCCTGGCGCAGGCAGCCCAGTGGTGCGACCTCGTCGACAAGGAAGCCGCACGGCTGGTGAAGCTCGCTGCCCAGCCGGCCACTCCGGAGGGCGGGCCGACGGCGAGGGAAACCGTCAGTGGTGACCGGTAACTTCCGGAGCATCGGGAGGTCGAGGAGGACCATCATGACGACGGCAACGGACTACCCGTTCCGAAGCGGCCAACTCCGCCGCGCGGGCGTGCTCATGAAGTTGCCGCGGGTGGTGATCGCCGCGGTGGTGTGGCTGCTGGTCATCGAAGCCCTGCCCGGCCCAGCGGCGTGGGGCCTCCTTGCGATCGTCGTCGTCGGCACGGTCGCCGGGGTCGTCGCCGAACCGGTGATCATCCGCCTGGTGTGGTGGGCGCGCCGCCCCTCGACCCCACTCGCGGTCCCCGGCGACCCGGGGGTCCGTGTCCTGGTCACCGGTCAACGCATCGCCGGCATCGGGCGGGCCGGACGCCGCTGCCTCGTCGTCCCGGCGACCTGGATCGGACGGACTGACCTACCCGCGCTGCTCAGCCGAGCGCGGCAACGTCAGCTGGTGTCGGCGGGACGGTTCGACGTCGCCTACCAGTGGTTCACCTGGCCGTGGCAACTGCTGGCCGCTTCTGCCTCCGGGTTCGCGCACGGCATGACCAGGTTGCCTCTGATCGGGTTCGCCTGGCGGATGCGCATAGTAGTCGCAGGCATTGCGGTCTGGCAGGCCGTAGTCTCCGGGCAGCACGCGGCCACCGTGGGGATCGTCGTGGTGATCGGACTGACCTACCTGCTGCCGTGGACGGACGCCCGCCATGAGCGCCTGGTGTCGAAGGCACTCGCGGACCTCGAACGGTCGTCGGCCACGCCAGCCCCGCCGGCGACGCGGCGTCCGGTCGTGCTGCCCGTCCGGCCCACCGCGACCCACGCCGGACGCCGATCCTGCACCTCTGCGCCGCGGCGTGGCCCTGAGCCCTGTGGACAGTGGCGCTCGCCCGCGCGCCAGGTGACTTGTACGGGCGAAGGGATTCGTGCCCACGATCCGAGGACATCTGGAAGGAAAGGATCACGATCATGACCGAAGTGCAGATCCCCATCGAGTCGATCGCCAAGGTCGATCTCCTGCTGGGGCAGGCGACCATGCTGACTGCTGACCGTTGGGACGACTTGGCCGCGATGATCCACGAGGCGATGGGGATCTCGCTGTTGATGGCGGCCACTCACCCGTCGAGCCGGCCCGTGGATGTCCCGGGACTGACACGACTGACGGCGCTCGAGTGCGTCCAGAACGCTTCGCGCGAGGTTCATACCTGGGACCTGGCCCTCGCCGCAGATCTGCCGGACTTGGGCCGCTTGCGGGTGCTGTTGGCCGACGTCCGCAGGGAGTTGGACAGCACTGTCGGACGGCGAGGGTAACGGCCCATGTGGGAGGTCGTCCGGCGGGAACTCGCCCGGCTCGAGTGGGACGTAGGGCCGCCCCTCACGCTGGATCTGATGGCCGACTGGACCCAGACCGTGTCCAGCCTGGTGACCATCCGCCGAGCGCTCGGCCCGATCTCCACAGCCGACCCCCTCGCGCTGCTGGCCACGGCAACGACCGGCGCAGCGCGAACTGCTGACGTGAAACCGATCCTGGCGCCGTCGCTGGACGCTGTGAGAGCGGCGCTCGCCGACGTCGGCCAGGACATGGCGTCGCGCCCCGACTTCGACCGGCAGCGCGACGCGGCGACCCTCAACCACGTCGCCTACGAACTCGTGCACTGGGTGCGCGTCCGGACGCCCGACGACCGGGCGAAGGCATGGCTGCTGGCCGGCGAGGCCGCACTCGACGGCGCGATCCACGCCCCGACCAGCCGATCTGCCGCCGGCGTCGGCCTGGCGGCCTGGCAGGACGCGCTCGCGGCCGTGCAGCCCGTTCAGAATGCCCCGATCGTGCGCCGCAGCGTGGCGCTCGGGCACCTGGCGATTCTGCGCGACACTCACGCTCTTGTGGACACAGCAGCGAAGGCCGGGGCGCTGCCCGGGCCGTATGCTGACGAACTCCTCGGCAACATCCGCGAGCTCGCCCGAGCCCATCAGACCACGCTGAGTCAGATCGACAGCCGAGGGCTGGGTGCTACCCGCGTCGACCAAGCGGTCATGCTCCAGGTCGGCACCGCCGTACGGCGGATCACTGGTCGCCCGGATCTCACCGAGCCTTCCCACGTGCGTCTCGACGCGCTGCTCCGCTCGGGCCTCGGCCAAGCAGTCCTCGTCGCCAATCTCACCGGCGAGCAGTCGGCCCAACCCGCAGCTGCGAGGATCAGCCGACTCTCACTGGAGTACGTGACCAACCCCCGGATGCTCCGCGACGTCGACCTGTCGGACGCCCCAACGCCGCCCGCACAGGTGGAGCCCAAGGCCGCAGCTCCGCTGGGACCCCGAGCCTCTGCAGGGATCCCACCCATGGAACCGACGATCACCCCGGGGACCGTCATGGACGGCCCCTCCATCTTGGCGCTCTGCCTTGCTCGCGACCTGGGCGTCGCCGCAGGGTCAGCAGACCCGGCAAACCCGCCCGACAGCCTCCGGGGGGTCGACCCATCGCGTTGGCCCCAGTTGGTCGCCGAGGGGAGGCAGGCCGTGACCGACTTGGTTGGCTCGGTCATCCCGATGGTGTACGCCCAGACCAGACGAACCCCGAACGCTGCGGACACCCGCGGTCAGATGTTCGTCGAACTCATGGGCGCCGCCTACCGGTTCGACCCTCAGCGAACCAGCCCGGAGGGTTGGGCCAGTTATGCCTGGATGACGCTTAAGCACGCCCGACTGCGCGGAGTCGACGACGCCGGCGTGGTCCGCAAGCGCAGTGCTGTCCCACGACCTCCTACCGCGACCCTCGACGGCCGGGATCCGGTGAGCCATACGCCCGACCCGGGCGAGGTCATCGAACAGCGGCAGGCCGTCGCCGCCATCACGGAGGCCGTCGGGCAGCTGCCTACTTCACTGAGGGAGCCGCTGATGGCGTCGATGCAAGGACACCCGCTCCGGGAGATCGCCGAGGACCTCGGGTACTCCGAGAGCACTGCCCACCGACGCATCAAGGAAGCGCGTGAGCACATCAGGGACGACCTCGCCTCGCACGTGGACGACCGCCCCTGGGTGCCCTTCGACAATGGGACCAATCCAGTGCTGGAACGCGCACAGCGCCTGTTCGAGTGCACGTTTACGCCTTCACTCGGTCTAGGTTCGGTCCGGGGGTTTGATAGGTGAGCACCCCTCGCGACCCTTGGACTGGGCGCTTGGTCAAATCCAGGTCTGCGTCAGTTGTTGTCCGCACGTTTGGCGGCAAGCCGGTTCGGACACCTTCCACGCGACCGGCCCACCAGGCCCTCCTACTGCAGCGCTCCCTTAGTCCAGATTCGAGGATGACACGTTCGAACGCTCCGAGGAGGGAGGACGTGTCTTCCGGAATCAGTCCACGGCCGGTTCTGTAACCTCGAATTGGTAGGCGCCCGGCACCGAGTGTGGCAATTGGGGCGGATTTTCGGCACGTACCACTTCAGCGAGGATGGGAACGAGTGGCGATCCTTCTTCGCCAAGTTCCACGACCGCCAACTGGCAACGCGGATGTTGTCGGCGCACCAACTGCCCGGCCGGGGTCGCGCCCTTAGCACCATCGACCCCCCACGCCACAGCTACGTTTACCCAGCCCAACTCGGGAACGCTGTCCGAAACACAAGACAGATTCACAGTTCTACCCACCAAGGATCGCTAGCAGTTCAGTGCCTTGAGAGCGGCGACACACCTGCTCGCGAGACCTGCCAAGGTCCAAGCCAAATGCGCTTCAGGTATCCGGGTGGCTAGGTACTGCCGCACATAGTCGGAGGATGGGAAGCTCTCGGAGATACCGATCTGCAACCGTCTTGAGTCGTAGACTCCGTAGTTGGCTGAGACCCACCCCAACTCCAGCATGGATGCCAGCCCGAACGGTCTAGGAAACCTCTCCAGCATCTTCGTCGCTTCCCGTTGCTCACCCAGCCACATGATCAGCAGTCCCCGCTGAAGACTCGCGTCGAGCATCCCCTGCTCCCAAGCGACGCGGGCACCAACCGAGATGCTGAACGCCGCTGGCGCGCCGGGATCGACGAAGGCGACGCGCCCTCCATCCACGCCCAGCCTCAAGCGTCCGGCGAGCTCCGAACGCCACGGTCCGGCTCCACCAACGGGCCCCGCCATGAAGACCGGGGCGAAGCCCTTGGGCAACAAGCCCCCAGGAGCCACGAGCACGCTGTTCATGATGGTTAGTCCCGTCGGTCGCTGGAGGGCTCCACCTTGCCACGACACGTGGCCCAGGTCGCTCAGCATGGTCTGGTAGCTTTAGACCATGCCTCAGAAACCCCGCCGATCCATGCGCATGACCCGCTGGGGCTACGCGTTCCGGCGGGCACTCCGCGGGTGGGTGGTTCCTACGCTTGCTCTCTTTGTGTCAACCTACATCGCGATCGCAATCGTCGCACCTCCTTTGCAGTGGCCCCTAGAGACACTTGGGTTCCAAGTGCCAGCCGTCCCCCGCTACGAGATCTCGGGCGTTGTCCGGCAACCCGATGGAGTTGCTATCCCGGGCGCCAACGTCCAGGTTGGCGGCTACCGAACCCAGACAGACGCCGCGGGCGCTTACAGTCTCCGGTTCCCCGCCAAGGCCACCAACAGGATCCCTCTCGTAGTGAGCCTCCCGCCGCAACGTGACGTCCTTGTCTACATTGACATGGGAGCCGAATCCTCTAGCACACTTGATGTGACAGTGCCGTGATGGTCGACGTCGTTGTGGTTGGTGCCGGTCCGGGAGGCCTAGGCTTTGCGCACAAATGGTCTGCGCTCCATGGCGGCCATGGAGTGACTGTGCTTGAAGCCGGACCTGAGTTATCAGAGCGGTTGTGTTGGATCGACGTCGGGCAAGGCTGCAGGAGAGTGACCTCGTGCGACGTGTTGCGCGGCGTTGGCGGCGCCTCGGCACTCGCAGGAGGCAAGATCAGCGACTTCCCAGCTGGCTCGGGCCTTGGATACCAGATGGGCAACCACGCAAACGTGGAGGTGCAGCTTAGCGACGCACTGCTCGAGCTATCCGGGCGCGTCGAGCTTTCGCCAGCTGACCATTTTCCCCAAACAGTTCGGGACTATTCATCGAGGATGGGCGCGCAAGGCATAGACTTCAAGTACTATCCCGCCTATAAGTATCGTCAGGAGGCCTTGACGGCAGCTTGGCAGGAAGTCACGGACGAGTGTCGCGCCCGTGGTGTTGATATTCGTTCAAGGACAGTGGCTATCGACGCCCACCCCAGCAAGGGGTCCTGGGCGATAAGTACTACCGGTGCGATCACTGAAACCCTGCATGCACGGCACCTAGTCATTGCTACCGGCCGCAGTGCAACGCCCTTGACGAACAGCCTTGGCCGTCTAGGATTGTCCGTGGCCAACCCGCCGCAAATCGGTGTCCGACTCGAATTCCCAGCGGGGAACTGGACCACAATGGACGAATGCCACAACGACCTTAAGCTCAAATGGGACGGTGCGCGCACCTACTGTGCCAGCAAGGAGGGTCGCATCGCACCCTACTGGCTCGATGGTGTTCTCCTGGCAGAGGGAAGCTGCGATGTTGCGGTAAGAACCTTATGGTCCAACATCGCAGTCGTCGTAGATGCCACGGTTGAAGAGCGCGCCGACACCATGAACCGGGCACGGAAGCACTCGGGCGGCAAGCTGCTTCGGCAATCCCTTCCATCGTACATTGGCCGATCCTCAGAATCGGAGGATATCGTTCAACGCGAACGCTGGTGGAAGCCGGGTCAGGTGTCAGACCTATACGGCCCCGAGCTTCACGCACGAATTCATAAGGCGGTCGACCACTTCTCTGCAAAGGTGATGCCCACAGACGCCCGAGAAAACGCATTCCTCTACGGCCCTGAAGTCAATCAGGTGGCGGTGCGAACTCCGATCAAAGGGATGACTGAGGATGGTGCAAGAATCTGGTCGGTAGGCGAGGTCACGGGGCTTTACAGGGGAATTCTTCAATCCTTTGCGGCCGGAAGGTGGCTGGCACAACAAGATCTCGACGCCACCGCGGGCCTCCAATGACCCCCCCAGTGCTATTGGATCCACTTTACGGAACGAGGGAGCTTCCAGGGGCGGTGTGGGATGCAGCCCTTACCACCGAAGTGCAACGGCTTCGGGAAGTGAGGATGTGTAACATCAACTCACTTACCCTCCTAGGTGCAGCGTCCGTGAACCGATTCGAACACTCAATCGGGACCGCCCTGCTGGCGCAGGAGTCGGTTAATGCAAACCAAGCCGATTTCGATCCCCGCGAGAGCGAACTTCTGGTGCTCGCGGGGTTGTTGCACGATGTCGGAACAGCGGGATTCGGCCACTCGGTCGAATATGTGCTGAAGAGTGAAGGCTTCGCTCACGAAGATCTTCTGTCGATCTCTCTCCCTGCGCATGATGCCGGATTTGCCTATCAAAGTCTTGATTTTGAACCTCTCTACTTTGGGCAAAGACGCTCACTGCTCAATGTCCTTGGGAGATCTGACCTAGAAGCGGTTGCGTCCATGGTTCGAGGAGATGGTCGACTCGGGCCACTCATAAACGGGCGCATGGACCTGGACAATGTGGACAATGTTTATCGCCTTGCCTATCACATGGGCCTCGCGCGCGAGGTGAAGCCCGCACTCACGATCGCCCGTAGTCTGTGGCCGACCGACGATGGGATCGTCTTGCGGGCCGATGCGATCGAAGCTGTTGTTGACTGGTACGAAACGCGGCGTAAACTGTACCATCATCTATTGCTGAATATCGAAGACTTTTCGGCAAAGTGTATGCTTGAAGTAGCACTCCGACGAGCGCGGCAGGTTGGTGCTCAAGAATTCGTCTGGAACGATGTCGACTTTGCCACGATGACCGCGCTCCATAGCGTTCCGGGCGAGACGAGCTCGATTGCGGCCCGTCTCATGGTGGGCGATCTCTTCGGTTGTATCGGGATTTACCAGGTTCCACTCACCTCGAGTCAAGCCCTCATCGGAGCGGAAGGATCGTTGGAGGAGCACCTCCAATCGGAACTGGTGAGGCGAACCTCGCATACGTCCCTCCAGATATCGGTTCACATTATTTGGGACGTGCAGAAAACGGAACGTGAGATTCAAGTCAAACTGGACAACGGCTCCCTCAAGACGATCGGTCGTGACGTTTCGCGTGTCTTGATCGGAGTCTTTGCTAGGAATCGCAGTCTCAATCACTTAACACTTTCGCGATCCCCATCAGCTGCCGGAGTCATGGCTGACGTGACGTTGCGTGCACTCCAGGCCGCCCTCGGAGAGGGCGTTGCGCTGGCCCCTCAGGAGCAGCGAGTGGAGTCGCATGTCAACTGACCGCGATCTCAGCAACCTTCTTGCGAGAGTGAATTGGGAGTTTCCCGGAAGCTCAGCTCGTGGCCGTGGGCCAATACAGCTGTTCGACGCTCGGCAAATCCACTGGTATCCCGCCACCTTCATTCCCGAGATTCCCTATACGTTAATTCAGGCATTAACCTCGCCTGGTGACCTGGTTCTTGACCCCTTTGCTGGGCTAGGAACGACGCTTTGGCAGGCAGAGTTGTTGGGCCGTCACGGTTACGCTCTGGAGTTGAATGCCGTGGCGGTCACGGTGATGCAATCAATCTGGAACGCAATAGCTGCACCCTCGATGTTGGGCATACTCAAGACCGTTGGTGACGCGATGAGCAGGTCGATTGGGCAATCAGGTGAACCACCACCAGACTCTCTGAAACCCTGGTTCAGTGCGGGGACGTGGGAAGAGTTGTCCGAAGTGCGGCATGCGTACGATTCATTGAGGGACGACGCGGCGGCACAGGGTCTGTTGTTTCTGGCGACTTCGTCTCTGTTACGGGTATTAAGCGAGCAGCGCCGGGGATGGGGGTGCGTGGCGGACAATATGAAACCCCGAGCTGCTGACATCGCAAATGCGCCTCGCCGCGAGGTTGTCAGCAAAATAGTTCAGCGAAGTGGGGTCATCTCGAGACAGTTGGGGACGTTTGCGGAAGTGCTGAGGTCGCGAGGAAGAGCATTTCCGAACGAATCGTGGAATCGTATTGTGCAGGGTGACACGAGAGGGATTGCCTCTGTCATGCCTGCCGAGGCCTTTCAATTGGTCGTGACATCTCCGCCGTACCCCGGAATGATGGACTATGCGACCGCCCAAAGACTGTCCTACTACTGGCTTGGACTAGATCCGGAGGCCGCCCTATCGGATGAGCTCGGGGCACGCCGGCGTAGAGCACGGAAAGATTCGCTGGAGCGGTACACGGTTGATATAGCCCTTGCCTTGGACGCCACCGTTGCTTTGTTGAAACCTGGAGGATATCTCTGTCTGATTCTCCCAATGTTCGCGGCTAAGTCCGCTGATCCGCGGCAGGATGCATTACAGGCTGTACTGGATGGCTTGCAGGGAAAGGAACTCGACGTCGTGTGGATGGGTCAGAGGAATCTCCCTACTGGGCGGCGGCAACTGAATCAAGGATGGGCTACCTTGGAAAGTGAGCGCATCGTGATCTATAGAAGAGGTGTAGGTCGTTGAGTCTCGTAGCGCTATGTGGACCATCCGGGTCCGGGAAGACGACCCTGGCTGAGTTGTTGGTCAGCGGATTTGGGGCGGTGCACGTGACCGCGATTACGACCAGGCCACCGCGTTCGACGGAGGCGCCGCATTACACTCACATCACTGATGCGGAGTTCGAAGAGTGGGCCGTCGCGGATGCGTTCGCCGTCGTTGCCGACTACGCAGACCACAAGTACGGGTTGTTATCCACTGTTCTTGATTCTGCCATTCAGTCTGGCCGTCTCGCCGTTGTCACCGTCACGGTTGAGGCTGCGCTGGCCCTCGCTGAGAATGTCAAATATCGCCATCTGACGACGACCGTGTTCTTGGATGCTCCGGACTCAGTCTTGGCGAATCGCACTGGGGATCGAAACTCAAAGTTGGAGCGACAGATTGCTCAGGGGTCCGAGCGCAGTCACGCCACGAGATGCGACCTGGCAATTTGTGACTTCAGTCCAGATGCGGCAGGGACGCTCGTTGAGTTCGTTGCCCGGCATAAGGGCATGGGTGGTGTGCTTTCAGGACGCATTATCAAGGCCTATCTTTCGTGCGGGTTGTTACTCGAAGGTGGCGAGCAGCAATCCGTACAAGGTGCCTCCTATGATCTTCGGCTGGGCGACGAGTACTATTACGGGGGGGAGATCAGCAGGCTGTCTGCTAAGCGGCCAATCCTATTGATCGAACCCTACGACTATGCAATCGTGACGTCGCGTGAACGCGCAAAGTTTCCCCGTGACATCTGTGCGACGTTCGACTTATCGGTCGGCTTGTTCAGTCAAGGGGTCATTTTGTCCAACGGCCCGCAGGTGGATCCTGGTTTCAACGGGACGTTGTTCTGCCTACTGTTCAACACTTCTAGTAGCCCTGTCTTGATGAAGCGTGGTCAGCACTACGCCACCCTCGTGTTTCAAAGGGTCGTGGAGATGACTGAGCCGTATGCCGGCGCCAAGCAGAACAAGAATTCGATCGTTGATTATCTGCCCGTGAATGCTGCCCGCGGTGCCATCAACGAACTCAAGGTTGAGATCGAGGATCTACGCGAGAGGAGCCTCACACTGCAGAACGTCTTTCTCGCGGTGATTGCAGTCCTAGTGACGGTAGTCGCGCTGCTCGTGGCGGGGGGGTAGCTTGGTTTGAGGCCGCCTCAGGCTGGTGTCGGCACAGGCAATTATATAAGGCGTTCGCAGTTGGTGTCGGAAGTGTAGTCATCTATTAAGTCTACAAGGCGGTAATAGGGTTCGGCCAGGTGCGCGCCCATCAGTTGATGGGGGAAGTCTGCTCTCTCTATTGTTGTCTCGGGACGTGCGATACGGTGCACATACGGCGACATTAGGATTATTCCTGTGGGTAAGCGTGGGTCAATAGCCATCGATGCGAAGCCAGGGTACCGCTGCATGCCGAATACTTGGAAGTTTGGGGCATTGCCCATCCTTCGATGAAAAAGCGCTAACCGCTGAAGGGAGCTAGCAACGCGGTCGTGAGTATTCTCGTTGAACTGGGTGGCCACCGCTCCAATGTCGGGTGACGATGGATGTAGCAGGTAGCAGCGATACTCTGCATCCTTTGCCAGCAGGGCTTCGACGGCTAAGCGGTAGTGCGCTGGCCTTTCCGTGGTCACTAGGTAATTCGAACATGTGTTGAGGGCTGTGCCCAAGTCGAAGACGACTTCTGAGGCGGCGCGAATCAGCCGGCTCTTTTCGAGCGCGCTCGGGCGTTCGTGAAGCATTGGTGAGAATTTTGCTTGCGAGCCAAGGCCGTTGCTGCCTAGCCAGATTCGATAACTCTCGGACGGGGTGTAGAAGGGAGATGCGGCGAAGACGCGGACGCCTTCAAACGTCCCCATTTCCGTGAACGTTTCGTCGTCCGCTGGCAATACATCGTGCACTTGTTTGGAAATGGTGAGATGGTCTGCTGGAGTAGCGGACTCCAGATGCGCTGCGAAGTTGAGGTCCGAGGAATGTATTGAGCCTGTCCGGTTCGGATCTGTGTATCTGATCGCTCCTTTGTGCAGCGACAGACGGAGATGGAGTTCGCCTTTGACTTCGCGCGCCGAGAATTCGCCTTGAAGATTGGGGAGATCAAGCTTGAGAAGCTGCCGACCGATGTCCAGCGCGGTCTTGAGGGCCACAGACTCGGTCGCGTCGTGGATCACGATTAGCCCGCCGTCTCCCTGCCAAGTCCAGAGTGTTGCCTCTCCACATCTGCGTCGAAGCTGCACCGACTCAATGCGCTCTCTGATCCGCCGTTCAAGGAGGTCATAGGCTTCTCCTGCGACGTCGCGTGGATTACTTCGCACGACGGAGGAGTGGCCCGAGGCGTCCACGAACAGGAAGTAGACGTTGTCGTAAGTAACGCCAGTCTCCATAGCAACTCCAACCTGTCTCCCGGACCAAGGTTAGCAGCGATGCAGGTTCTTCCTCTCTCAGTCCAATCCTGTCCGCTTGAGTGGGGAATGTCCCCGACGCTCCGCTGGAGTGGTGATGCTCATGTGTTGCCCGGCTTCTCCCGCCCGCACTTGCGGGGGTGGTTGCTTTGTGGGATGTCCGGCGAGCCAAGGCCAAGCCTGGCCTCGGTGCTGTGTCGCTCGTTGAGAGACGACTGCGCGGGCGCCTCACCCTCTGTGGTAGGCACCCGCGCCGATTTCAAGATCACCTTGGGACCGATCGGCGCCGGGGCTTGCCTCGTCCGTGGCTGATCATGCCTGGAGTGGGAGCCACCGGCCTGCCGGGTTCGGGAGTGTGGAGCGAGGCTGCTCCCTTGCCGCTCCAGCAGACCTGGACTGACCTTCCCCAGGCAATATCATGGGAACCGCCCAGCTTTCGACGCGTTGCGCCGAAGCGAAAAGCTGTGGCGATGGTGAGACCCCCTGCGCGCCGCTGAGTGGCTCGGGATGACCACTGACGCGGGGGGCGACGCGCTCACCCCAGTCCCGCTGGCCGACGCTTAGTCAATCCATGGTGATGTTGTAGGTGGCTGCTGTCCACGAGACAGAGTGGCCGTCCGCTATGTGGCGTGTCGTCTTCGCACGCTCGTCGACAGGAGGCCGCCATGACCACCGAGCCCCACCGCCCCGTCACCGGAGCACTGCTGCGGCTCCACTGGACCGACACCCACGGCGTCCACGTCAATGCGTCCGACGAGATCGCCAAGGACTACTGCGAGACGCGCGACGTCCGCCGGGGACTCCGGGCTTTCGCCCGTTCGGGAACGACATCCGCTGCCTACGAGGCGGCTGCCAACCTCGCCCTCGCGCGGGCTCTGCTCGTCGAGGCCGGCACCGGACGTCGCGACGGCGAGATCGACTTCGACGTCGACCCCGTCCAAGTTCATCGACCCCGCGAATCGGATCTGGCCGCGGCGTCCGACGCCAGCGGGCGGCGAGCGGTCCACCGCGACCCCTGTCGCGCTCCCGAGGACGGCCCCCAGAGCGGGCTCAGCCTCCCGATCGCGGGGTTCCGGCCGTGAGCGAACTCGAACGTCTGGTCCCAGATGTCCTGCTCCTCGTCGAGGACCTCCTCCTACAGGCGAGGCAACTTGCCGACTCCGGCGCACCTGCTGAGGCGGTCGAGGCGATCCTCGACCACGTCACCGCCCTTCGGGAAGGCCGCGGCTGATGGCCGGGTACCGGAGGTCGGTCAGTGAGTCCGATCGGGCCGCAGCCGCAGAGGCTCGAAAGGCCACGCTGGACAAGCTTCACGCCCAGCTGAGCGACGGCATCCTCGCCCTCAACGACCCGCAGGCCTGGCAGGCATGGCTGAAGTTCTCCAGCCAGTTCCACCGCTACTCGTTCGGGAACTCCTTGCTGATCATGCTGCAGGACCCGCAGGCCACCCACGTCGCCGGCTACCAAGCGTTCAAGGCCATGGGACGCCAGGTGCGCCGCGGCGAGACCGGTATCAAGGTCCTCGCCCCGATCACGCGCCGGGAACCCCGCCTCGACGACGCCGGCCAACCGGTGCGCGACGAGCACGGACACGTCCTGCACCGGACCCACGTGCTCGCGACCAAGCCCGTCACGGTGTTCGACATCCGCCAGACGGACGGTCCTCCTCTGCCTGACCCCAAGATCGGCGAGGCCACCCTCCTGACCGGGCAAGCCCCCGTTGGACTGTGGGACCGCCTCCAAGGCCTCCTCGAGGAACGGGGATTCGACGTACGTCGAGGCGCGGACCTCGGCGGGCCGAACGGCTACACCGACTTCGGCCAGCGGCTCGTCATGGTTCGCGACGACGTCGACGACGCCCAGGCCGTCAAGACCCTCGCCCACGAAGCCGGTCACGTGATCCTCCACCCAGACCAGCAGGCCCGCGACTGTCGGGGGATCCTCGAAGTCGAGGCCGAATCGGTCGCGTACATGGTGACCAGCGCCCACGGGCTCGACTCCAGCCAGTACACCTTCAACTACGTCGCTGGCTGGGCCCTCAACGCGGTGACCGAGCAGCGTGACCTCGCCGACATCCTCCGCAGCACAGGCCAGCGTGTCATTGGCGCCGCAGACCTCATTCTTCGGACCACTCAGCCGGCTCCGACCATCACCGATTCGGCGCTCGATGCTCTGGAGGGTGACATCCGAGTTCAGACGGACCCCACGCGCTGGGAGGCAGTCTCCGTCGGCCGGGCCATCACCCCGGAGCCGCCGATCGTGCCTTCGCCGGCGCTGGTCCCCTCAGTGGGCCGCTTACCATGACGATCGCGATGGACGAGCTCTGCTCACCAAGCCCCTGCGACAAGGTTTCGTCGTCGACGCGGCGCTTGCACGATCTCAAGCGGAACGTTGCCCGCGCCTTCTTGTTGCTGCGAGCGGTCGGTGTCGGACTTGCCAGGCCTCACGGCGCCCAGGAGGGAGCCGAACCTGCACGCGTCCCGATCCGCTGGCTCGCCAGTGATCCCGGGGCGGGCCCCGCCTATGCTGAAGGGCAGCGATGGACCCCAGATCCGCGCGGATCTCGGGTTCGGATCGAATCCCCACGTATTCCCCACGACAAGGTGACGACATGGCGAAGGCTCATCATAACTCCTTGTCAGGGGGTCATTATCGACTGACAGAAGAGAGCTTCAACTCCTCTCTCGCGCACAGCACGCGAAACCCCCTCCGATTAGGGTCGATACCCAAATCGGAGGGGGTTTCAGCATGTCCGCAGCAGTCCGGCCGCGCCTACTCCCGCCACCGTGACTGTGGCTGGGCGCCCGGCCGGTCCGCCCGCGCGTCGGATCCGGATTACCCCGGGGGAGGGAACCAGAAATCGACTACCGCTGGCCCGCCGAGGCCAGACGACGCGGCTGCAGGCCGCCGAAGAATCGCGTCCACGGCACGTCGATCGGGGCGTCATGTGCCACGACGTCGTACAGGAACCTCACCAACGGGAAGTCGCTCGGCTCGATCACGCCGCGTTCGGTCAGCCGCTCCAACGCCTCCCCGACGACACCGATTGCGGCCACGCCCTCGAGCGTGATCCCCTTCATGTGGACGCCGCGTACCTCGGAGAACGGGATCCCGGCACCGACGTACTGGCCTGCCTTTACATTGCGGCCGCCCATCGAGGTGACGAACATGTCGCCCACCCCGCCGAGCCCGTCGGCGGTCTTCGGGTCGCCGCCGATCAGCTCGATGAACTGGTGGATCTCCCGCGACCCCTCGGCGAACAGTGCGGCCGAGAAGTTGAACATCACGTACGGCGCGTCCAGTTCGCCCTTGGCGGTCAAGATGCCGTGCGCGAACCCTTGCGCGAAAGCGAACACGTTCTTGGTGGCGGCCCCGACCTCGTGACCGACGAAGTCGGTCGAGGTCCACACATGGTAGTAGTCGGTGCCGTAGAGCTCGGCCAGGAAGTCGAGCGAGGCCCGATCCTCACCGGCAAAAACCACGCAGCTGGGACGACGGACCGCCAGTTCACCGGCGATGCACGGCCCGACGATGGCCGACCAGGTGACGCGATCGGCGATCGGGCCGACCGCTCGCTGCAGAACGTGAGGCAGGATGCGGAGCGTGCCGTCGGCGTCGGCCTGCAATCCCTTCGTGATGACCAGCACTTTCTGCCCCGGCTCCAGCAAGCGGGCGAGTTGCTCGCCAGCCCAATCGATGCCGAAGGAGTTGACGCCGACCATCACGACGTCCGCGCCGGCGACCGCCTGGGCTGCCTCGGTGAAGTAGTAGGGCTGCACGTTTTCGTCCAGAGCGACCTTCAGGACCGGATGTACCCGGGTGGCCTTGATCGAATCGATGATGTGGTCGTCGAGGTGGGTGCCGATCAGGCGGACCTCGTGGCCGTTGTCCCTAGCCGGGTTGGTAAGGGCAGAGGCCATGACGCCTGCGCCGAGCACCGCGATCGTAGTCATGAGAGTTCCTTTCGTTCTTCGGGATGTGTGGGCGTGTCGGTACGGGTCAGGTTCCGACGGTCTTCTTCATGGGTCTGTGGATGCGCTTCCAGCAGCGCAGTGGCGATGACGCCATCGACGATGAGCGTGGTGCACAGCCCGGCGGTCACCGCTGCCCTGGTGGCCAGTGCCTTGCGTGCGCCTGCCGCGACGACTATTGCGTTGGGACAACGCTGAACGGCGTCGAGGTTCATCGAGAGCGTGCGGGCGTCGAGGCCGGCATCGGCGATGCTCCCGTCGATCGTGATGAAATGACTCATCACGTCGCCGACCGCGCCGGACTCTTCCATGAGCCGCATCTGCTCGGCGGAGAGGTAGCCGGACCGGACAAGAACCGAGTCGTCCGGGCTCACGCTGCCCGGCGAGTACAGCATCACGCGGCATGCCTCTGCCGCCTTGAGCGTGCCCGCGATCGATCCGTCGGAGCGCAACAGCCGGGCGACCCTCGCGTCCTCGAGGATCGTCGGCCCCGCGAGACTGCGAACGGAACCGCCACCTTTCTCAGCCAGCGCGTACAGCGACTCTCCGACCGGATTGCCTTGGGTCACGGTGGGACCGCCATTGGTTTGCACGACCTCGATTCCGCGTGTCCAGCCGTTGGGGAGTTCGGCGGCGACGGCCGCGACGGTGCGTCCCCAGCTGACCGCGATCCGGCGGACGCTCGGGCGTATCGACGCCAGGTGCATCGCTGCCGCCGAGCAGACCGACCTGAGGGTGATCGCTGAACTGGGTTGGGAAGGCAGCACGATCACCTCGCGCAGGCCGTACTCCTGCCTCAGGCGCACCTCCAACTCGTGCCGGCGGGCTCTCGGGTGGTCGATGACGATGCGGACGATGCCGGTCTTGCGGGCATCGTCGAGAAGCCGGCCAACCGTCCACCGGGTGACGCCGAGTTTCTCGGCTGCCTCGGCCTGCGTGTAGTCGCCGTAGTAGTACAGCTCCGCTGCCCGGAGCATCTGCTCTTCGTAGTCCGCCGTCTGCTTGGGCATCGATCGCCTCCTTTGCCTTCTGCGCCAACTCTAAGAGAGCAATCACCAAATGTAGGAGCCCACCACAGAGGTTGCTCATATGAGCAAAGAGCGGCTTCCTGCAAGCGGAGCAGCATCTGACATCGTCGTCGAAATGACCGTTCACAAGAGCCGCAATATCCCCGATCAGATGTTGCTCATCTGCGCAGGTGCGCTCCATTGACTCGAGTTGTGCCGAGGATTTTAGCTTCGTCCTGGGTCCGGCTGCCGCACGGATGCGGGCACCGACGACAAGCACCTGTACATCACCGAGGACGAGCCCGCGTCCACGGAGACACTCACGCCAACGCAGGCACCCATACCAACGGAGGCACCAGCATGATCGAGGCCTGGCTGGACACCCTGATCCCCTGATGGCGAGACTTCACCACCTTCTACTCCGATCACTTCGGACTGATCGTGCTGCCTCTGCTGGCCTGGATGGCGACGATATTCATCGGCCAGCGCACTAACTCCGCAGCGTTGGCCGCGATCACCACTCATCTGAAGAAGCTGGGCAACCGTGCATACCGGATGTCCCCGACCGACCTTGTCGAACAGCTCGAACCGGTAGTCGCACGGGTGGCCGACGACCGGACGTGGATGCCGGCGCACGCCGGCCTATGGATCCGCAGCGATGCCGCGCAGCTGGCCGCCTCGCTCGGCGTCAACGAGCGCCAGGTGAACAGCTTGCGGGACCACACGCTCGGCTTCCGCGAACCAACTCGACGAAGGACACGCAGCCATGCCTGACCAGCCAGTACTGACCGTGATCGATGCGCACGACAGCAGCCGCGAATCGCTGATGGCCCATGTGGCCGAAGAACTACGTGCCAAGGCGCTCGTGGGTGACAGCTTTCTTCCCGCACTCCTGGACCGGGAGGCGAAGTTCCCGACCGGAGTCGACTTCGGCGGTTTCCGTATCGCGATTCCGCACATCGATCCAGAACATGTCCGCACCCGGGCCTCGTCGTGTGCCGCAACGACCGCGCCGTGGGATTCCAGGCGATGGACGATCCGGCCCGCACGCTGGATGTCAGGTTGACGGTGTGGCCTCTGGTCACGGACGCGGAGAACCAGGTAGGCCTGCTCGCCACCATGCTTGGGCTCCTGCACAGGACGGGACCTACCAGACCCTGCTGACCGCAAGCCCCGAGGAGGTCGCCGAGGTGATCGCGGCGGCGCTGGCGGCAACAACCCGGTAGCTCCAGCCCGCAGGTGGGTCGCCGTGAGAAGCACTCTGCGACGACCCGCCTGCAAGCTTTGGCGCCTGGCCGCCAACTGAACCTCCAACCTGCGTCCTGATTTGCGGATAAGCACCAGCCCGAGCCTGATTGTTGGCCGTGTAGTTCAACTCGCACCGGGTCCCACGGCGATGGTCGCAAAGATCCTGTTGGCCCAGATGCTCGGTGTGGTGGGGTGACATCAGGGCAACTTGACCAGCAGGAGACCTCAATTCGTGGCGACGGTCTTCGAGCACCTAGCCAGCGACAAACGGCTCAGGCTCCGTCGAGAGGACCATCGCGTCGACCAGCTCCGCCATCGTGGCCAGCAACTCGGCCGGCTCCACATCCAGGTCGAGGGCATGCGTGACGATCCGGACGCCTGAGCGCCGGACGACGTGCGCGCGGGCGTCCTCGTTGCCTTTGGCGTACACCAGATGACCGACCGGCAACCCAAGCACCGTGCAGTAGGCAAGCATCTGGTAGAGATCGGCCTGCGGGAATCCGCTGGGCTTCTCGGCCTTGTACTTGGCGTCGACCACCACCCGCGGCACGCCGAAGTCCGTCCACACGAAGTCCGGACGCACCGGCACCGTCTCGGCCTCGTCCAGATGGCTGCGGTACTGCAGCCACGAACGACCCCCGAACTGCCGGAACGCCTCTCGCAACGCGACCGTCACGAAGTCCTCGAAGATGGTCGCCATGTTGAACAGGTAGCCGGACACCATCAGGTCGCCGACCCGCTGCTCGAACGACCGCCCCGCCAGCACCAACTCCGCCAACTCCAGCGCCGGCACGTACCGCGCGTTCAACCGCGACGCCACCCACACAGGCCGGACGCCGCCCCGCCCAGGTGCGGTCACATCCGCCAACTGCAGCCGCAACCGCTGCAACCCTGCCCGATGCCGGACGCCGACCCGCGGTGTCCGCAACAACTGCTCGACCGCCGCCAACAGCAACTGGTTCTCGGCGATGTCCACGGTGAACTCGTCGTAGCGCACCTCCAGCGGGATGCTCCGCCCCCACCGTCGCCGCAACTGGTCCGCCTCGCGCACCCGGCCCCGCAAGACCGCCAAGGTCTCGTCCACGGTCACGTAGCCCTTGAGCAGCCCCTGGTCTAGCGCCCGTTTCGCCAGCCGCACGAAGGCGTCCGCCAGCGCCTCCGGCAGGTCGGCGTCGGCGTCCAGGAGCACCCGGTCATCACGCCAGAAGTCCGGGCGCCGCGCGTACCCCATCAGGAACACCAGCCGGTTGATGTCGATCTTCGGCTCGATCACCACCTGCAACCCGGCCACGCTGACGACCCCGATCTGCGTGCCCGGGGTCATCTCCCACCACCCCGGACGATCTGTGAGGACGACCTGGACGACCCCCGCCGCAGCCAACGCGTCTGCGACCGGGCGCCGCAACTCCACCAACTGCGGAGGGTCACCCTCACGCAGGATTAGCGGGTTCGCCACCACCACTCCCCGCCTGGTCGGAAGCCAACCGGCTGCCCACCCGGGCACGGATCGCGTCCATCCCGTACCGGGCACGGACGTCGGTGCCGTCGCCGTAGTGGTGCTCCTCCAACAATGGCAGGATCGCGGTCCGCCACGCGCGTTCCAGACCGCCCGGCTCGTGCACGGCCTTCCGCATGAAGTACGAAGGCCCGATCTTGAAGTCGGGATCCTCGATCCGCCGGTTCAACTCTTCCAGCAGGTCCGCGATCGCCACCTCGAGTTCGGACGCCGCCAGCCACCTTCGCAGCACGCCGCTGGTGGGCGGCTCGGACGGGTGCAACGGCACGAACGCGAACCGGCGCCGCATGGCCGCGTCCACCAAGGCGATCGACCGGTCGGCGGTGTTCATCGTGCCGATAATGAACACGTTCTCCGGCAGCGTGAACCCGATGTCATCGTCGGTGGCGTACAGCAGGTCGACGTTCTGGCTTCGGTACTCGAGAAGGAAGTACAACTCCCCGAAGATCTTCGCCAAGTTGCCGCGGTTGATCTCGTCGATGATCAGGAAGTACGGGGTCGAGGGACTCTCCCGCGCGGCGTCCACGGTCTTGCGCAACGGACCGGGCTTGAGCTTGAACCCGCCCTCCTCCAGCGGCCGGTAGCCCTCGAAGAAGTCCTCGTAGGAGTAGGCCGGATGGAACTGGACCAGCCTCACGTTGTCGCCGCCCAGGTGCGCGGCGAGGTGCTGGGCGATGAACGTCTTGCCCGTGCCCGGCGGGCCGTAGAAGATCAGCTGGGGCCGGTCTCGCAGCAGGTCGACGCACTCCTGCAACCACGCCCGATCCACGTTGAGCTTGACAGCGAGCTCGTCGGTCGCGTCCGGCAGGGTCAGCTCGCGCGCGACGACCGGCGGGGCGGGCGGCTCATCATCCTCGACGACCGCGGTCTGCACCGCGAGCAGCTTCTCCAGCAGATCCAACTGCTGGGTCATCTCCACCACGTCGTACTGCACCTGAAGTCGCGCCTTGATCTCACTGGCCAGGTCACCGTAATCGAACCCCTCAGGCGCCCAGTCCACAGTCCGGCGCAGGTTAGACAATCCGCCGGCCGAGTGAACGTATTCCACCTGCCCGGCGATGCGGCCCAGGTACAGCTGTCCCTGGCTGGTTGTCGTGATGAGTTCACCCACTTGCATGCGCGAGAGGAAGGCGTGGAACTCGTCCAGCTTCGCCGCTTTGGCGGCGTACGAGGTCTGCGAGTAGTCCTCGTCCACGATCGCCTTCAGTTCCGAACGCCCGATCCCCGGTTCAACCTCGCGGAGCTTGGACGCCCGCAGTGACGCGAAGCCGTCCTGGCGCCAGCTTGGGACGAGGTCTTGACCGTCCACCGACGAACCCCGCACCAGCCACGCGCGCCGCGGCAGCGCGACGAGAACGCCCTTCTCCTCCAAGAAGGCGCGGAAGTCCTCGGTGCGGACGTGCTGGCCCTCGCTCGCCGCTCCTGACTCGTCGAACTGGACGCCCTCAACGTCCAGAACGTCGCGCACGTTGTCGGCGCGTCCGTCGGACCAGGCGAAGCCGATCGCGGGCCGGCCGTCCTTCCCAAGGACTCTGTGCGCCCCGTCGGCGGCGGTCTTGTTCATGAAGTTCCCGACCGTCTGGGCGTTCGTACCCGCCACGACAGCCAACTCGCCGTAGGTCGTCCACTGGCCCGGTTCGAGAAGCTCCAGTGCCGCTTCGAGGATCTGGGCGTAGCCGGTCTGGTTACCAGTGTCGGTCTTTCGGGCCTTCAACCGGTCCCGGTAGGCGCGCGCGGAGTCAATGTCGAGGCCCGCACCGTCAGGATGCGACGCGAGGGCTTCCCGACCGCCGTCTGTGATCGCCCAGCCTTCGCGTGTCTTGGTCATCCAACCTGCGGCGACCATGTCGGTGGTGCCCCAGGTGAGGTTGTTCTCCCAGCGCCGTGTCTCATCCCCGGCGCGAAAAGTCGCCCTCTCGTAATCGGAGAGCTGATGCGACAACCGTTGACCTACGCGCGCCAGAACGTCACCCCGGCGAAGTGGGCTCTCCGCGGCGAGCACGTCAAGGGCTTCGCGGTACAGCAGCCAACGTCGGACCGGTTCTTGCGCCCCTTCTCCGAAACCGAAACCTGGATCTTCGGCGTGGTCGGCAACGAAGCGCAGTCGGGACGCAGCGTCGTTTCGTTCGACTTCAAAGACCGTCATCGCCCCGTTGACCATTGCGTCCAGGTCGGGCTGGAGCGAACCCTTCGATACAAGAGCAGGCATCCATTCCACCGGTCGAAAGTGGCGCGCCGTGTCGGGGGCGGTCTCGTCATAGCTGTATGGGCCCACGCAACGCCCAAGGGCGATCATGCCGGGCTGCGTCTTCAGGGGGAGCACCACAACATCCCCGGGCTGGATGACTCCACGAAAAGCCCAAAGTTGCCGTGCCGTGAGGCCTCGCGTCTGGGCAGGCGCATCAGGGGAGAGAGAATCGATGCGGTCGCGAATCTGCTGCTGCGACGTCAGATCGGACATGTCGGGCACCTCGGCCCATCCGATCGTTGCTCGCCCGAGGGCCAAATTCGAGGACTCGGCCTCGCCTAGTCGGCCTGCTCGAATCACCCACGCTCGCGGTTCATCGGCGGTGACGTGCTGGGGCTCTGTCATGGAACGCTCTCTCGCTTCTTTGCTGGGGTGGACAGTTCCTCGTCCGTTTCGAGGGGTGATTGGTAGGCGCATCCTTCGTCAATCGCGGCCTGCATCGCGTCATAGACGTCGAGGATGAGCTCCTTCGTCCGGAACGAGCCGAAGGCGGCCTCATCCTTGCGCTTCACGATCGGAAAAGTGTCCATGATGTGCTCTACGTCGGCTCGCGCTATGTCGAAGAGCAGGAACATCGCTGCGTCGAGCTCCACTCGACACGCGACGCGGCGCTCCTGATCCCACTCCACAGGGAGAAAGTCGTCTCGGCCCAACTCGCGGATGAGTGAGTGCATCTCGGTGCCCGAGCCGACAAGTATGGCCACTCGATCAATGACCCAGTCAGCTCCGCTCCCGACCAGCGTGTCCAGCCTCTCGAACGCCTCGGGCGGGAGAGTAGGCAACTGCCCGAAGGTGCCTTGAGGGATCGACGGTTGCGACAAGAACTGTCGAAGGATGTAGTCAAGTGCGAAGGAGTTGTACTGAGCGATGAGGAGCGTCAGCGCCCGCGCGTCTGGGCCAGCACTGAGGATCCACCCGTAGGAGGCCGCGCCGAACGGGATGAAGCTCGCGATGATGGTGCGTTCGTCGGTATTGCGCGCGACCCGGCGGTGGCCGAGCAGGGCGGCCTCGGATCCCCAAGTGCGTCTCGCGAGCCTATCGGCGGCCACTTCTTCGCGAACCCAGTAGCGTGGGAGAACGAGCGAATCGTCCTGGCGCTCCTGGTTCTGCTCGATGTCGGTGTCCCCGACTCCGCTGAAGGAGGCGTAGCGGTGGTCGTAAAGGAGTCCCATCTTGCCCTCGTAGAGCGGCAGCATGCGCTCCACCGTCTGCGTCATCTGTGAACCTCCTGGGACCAGGGTGGCTGGTAGGTGCGGCCCGAGGATCTCGCCTCGGCCATCGCGTCGTAGGCGGACAGGATCAGGTCCTTGGTCTGGTATGTCCCGAAGGCGGCCTCGTCCTTGCGCTTCACGATCGGGAACGTATCCATGACGTACGACACTTCAGGCCGGGTGAGTCCGTAGACGTGGAACATCAGCGCATCGAGTTCGGCTCGCACCCGGGCTCGTTCTTGCTCGTCCGGGATCCACCCGTTGAGCCTGTCCACGCGCTGCGACAGCCATGCGGGGAGACCGCCCCACACTGGCAGGTCTGACCGGGCGAACGCGTCAGGACGAAGAACGGGAAGCTGCATGAACACGAAGTAATTCATGGTGATACTGCCGAGCTTCTGGCGTGCCGCGAAGTCGAGGGCGAAGGACGACAGAGTCGCTTGAAGCATCGCAACCTGATCCAAGGAGCAATCGGGCATAGCGATGGGGATCTTGTTCCCCAACGCGACACGTGGGAGCAACGTCGAGATGCTGGTCCGTTCATCGGTTGCACGGCAGATGTCACGCCAACCGAAGAACCAGTTCTTGTCCCAGCGGCCCTGGACTTTGCGATCGACGTCGGCCTCGTGCACCCAGTAGCGAGGCATCGGGTAGAGGCGGTTCGCCTTCTCGTCCTCGGTCATCGGCCGAGTCGACCCGTCCGGTTCGTAGGTCGCCCAGCGGGTGTCGTAAAGGTGAATCATCTTGGCTTCAAACAGAGGCAGCATTCGAGCTACCCCCCCCCCATCGCTGCAGCGCTCGAAGACGTTGCCGTTCAGTGTCCAGCCGTCGGCCTCGAGCTCATCGCGGGTATGGAAGAGGTGCGAGTCGTTGGACATGTGGAACATCGTCATGAATTTGATGCCCCACGGGTTTCCGTTGATCGGGTCGTTCTCATTGATGAGCACGGGGACGCGCCGGTAGATGCCGAGGGTGATCTCGGCGTCCCGCCGGGTCCGGAAGATGGGGCATGTGCCCGTGTTGGGATTAAGAAGCTGGATCTCCTCAGGGGTGAGCTCGAAGCGCGCCTCGCCCTTGAGCAAGTCGGATGGGTCGTGGGCGAAGAAGGCGAACTTCGCTTGGGCAGCGCGCTCGTCCCGGCCGGTGAGAGTGAGCAGACAGAACTTGAACGAGCGGTGCACTCCCTCGAACAGCGGCTTGGCGTTCTCGAAGTCGTACAGACTTGCCAGATTGCCCCGTTGCACCAGATCCTTGAAGAAGAACTGCGTTGTGGCGTCTGTGGCAATGCCCGTCGGCACGATGATCCCCATGCGGCCTCGGTCGTTCACGAGGTTCCGGCATGCCTCGGCGAATACGGCGTAGGTGTTGATGTCACCGCGTCCGGTCAACGGATAGCGGCCCGAGACCCGCAGCAAATGCGATTCGCCGGCGGCGCGACGCAACGCACCCAGGTACGCGTCGTGCAGCGACGGGTTGGAAACCTCGAGGGCTTGAATGAGGCGCTTGCGGGCGGCCGCGTTGGGCGCGGCGGCAATCTGCGGATCTCGGACGGCAAAGAACTCCTGTTCCTGCAGCTTGACGCGTTCCCATGGCGGGTTACCGAGCACCACGTCGAAGCCGCCGCTCCAGCCCGGACCATCGGCTGGTCCGCCGGGGCGGAACAGATGTGGGAACTCAAGGTGCCAGTGGAAGAACCGATACTCGGTGGCGAGTTCTTGCAGAGTGGCCAGCGTGGCCTCGGGCAACGACTCGCCGCTTGCGAGGGTCCGCAGGCTCCGGTCGGTGATGGCCTTGGGTCCGCCCGGCTGCTTCGGCCAGACGAATGCGGCGCACGAGGCGTCCGCGACCAGCCGTTGCTGTTGCAGCCCAGGGTTGGCCTCAACCGCCTTGAGCCGCTGCTGGCGGGCGTGAATGTCGGCCAGGGACGTGGGGCGGCCACCGCCGATGAGCGCGCTCAGATCGCCGGCAATGGCGGCGTCCAGGGTCAGCGCGATATCGTCGTCGCCGAACAGGACGTCCTGCCCGGAGCGCTCGGTCTTGTTCTGCTTCTTCAGGGCCGTGGCGATCTTCTTGTTGTCGCCCTCCAGCGCCGCGAATGCCTCATCGGGCACCCCCTGCGCCACGAGTGCGGGGGTGGCGCCGATCAGGGAGTTGCCGACCTTGATCTGGGCGTCCAGGAACGCCAGCGGGCGTCCTGGGTCGAGGGTCTCCAACCACAGCGACACCTTGGCCAGCTCAGCGGCCAAGGGGTTGAGGTCTACGCCGTAGATGCAGCGTCCGACGACATCACCAAGGGCCTCCCGGACCCGCTCGGGCGGTGGCTCGGGGTCGCCGGTCCGGATGGCCGCGACTCGCTTGGCGATCCGGCGCGCAGCTGCCACCAAGAAATGCCCCGAGCCGCAGGCAGGATCGCACACGGTCAGCGCCAGCAGAGCCGCCTCGGGGTCGGGTTCGCGCTCGGCGCGGTCGAGCACCGGATCGAGTGCCGAGTCCAGCAGGCAGTCGATCAGGGAGGTGGGCGTGTAGTACGAGCCCGTCGACTTGCGGTCGTTGCCTGCGGCGGACAGCAGCTCGAACTCCCGCCGGCCGGCGTCCCACGAGGGCACGAACTCCAGCAGCGCCTCGTAGATGGAGCCGAGTTCCTCTGCGCCCAGGTGTCGGTAGTCGACGACGCGCTTCATCTTCGAGCCGGGCTCCTCGACCAGGCTCAGGTATCGGACCGCCCGCAGTAGTGCATCGTTCGACAGGTCGCAGCCCCGGAACAGGTCGAGGGCGCCGGGTTCGAACAGGCCACCGATGCCGACCAGGCCGAGTTCGGGGCGTCCATCGACCGAGCCGAGGCCGTCCCAGACCAGGTTGAGCGCACGCCATTGGTCGGTGTGCCGGGTGCCGCGCCGACGTCGGGCCGTGCGCCGCATGCGCTCTGTCGAGAAGTAATCGCGGTAGCGCTGCCGGATTGCCGGGTCGGCGTCCGGAGCGAGCAGCAGGCCGCGGTCCTCGGCGACGAACGTGAACAGCAGCCGGTATACCACCCGCAGCAGGCCGTGGTTGACGTCCTCGATGCGCAGGCTGCCGTCGGCGAGCCCGTCGCGCAACTGGGTGTTCGCCGGGTGCCCCAGCAACCCGGTGCCGAGCGTGGTGATCGCCTGGATTACCCCGTCGCGGAGCTGGTTGAGGGCTCGCGAGCCGGACTCGAGCGACTCGGTGCGCCACGCCTCCAGCCAGCAGGACGCCGGCCCCTTCTCGGGATCGCGCACCTCCAGCCGTGACTGGTGGCACAAGCTGAACAGCAGCAGGAAGTCGGCGAACAGGTCGCCGTCGAAGATGGCTTCCAGGTCGAACTCGATGTAGGCGGAGCCGACCAGCGACGTCGAATCCCGAAGCAGCCGCAGCGTCAGGCCATTGCTCAGGATTGCCCACTGGTTGGCGTCAGAGCGATTGAGCAATTCCTGCACCATCGACTGCGGCGATGATGTGGCCGCGCCCGCCACACCTACCGTGCGCCGGTCCAGATCGATCCGGTGCCCCAGCAAGTGCACCGGCACGTACTCCCACACGTGCGAAATTGGCAGTCGCTTATCGCCGGCAGCCAGACCACCTGCGGGGGTGGTGGGTACCCGCCCGTAACCCAGCTCGCGGAGCAGGATCAGCAGCCACCGCTCGCGGGTCAGCGTGGTGCCGCGGTCCGACTCGGGGAGCTTCTCGGCCGCCTGCCGATAGGTCGCCCATACGCCGGTTAGGTACGCCCACGCGCGGTTCGCCGCCTCACGAACGGTCTCGCCGGGAGCCAGGTGGTAGTCCCCAGACGTCTGCCCGGCCAACTCGCCCGCCGCGATCCGCGACAACAGCTCTGCGGGCAGCAGACCTCCTGCCACCCGAACCCCCACGAACGACTCGGCTGCCATGCTCTCAACCCTTCAGTACTGGAACGAACACATACACACCCAGCACATCCGGAGGGCTCTCGGCCCGGACCCCCAGCCCGCGTAGCACACCACCGGACGACGCCCGCACTTGCCGGTGCGAAGCACGAATCTGTTCGGCGAGCGCCTCACCGTGAGCGTCCAGATGCTCCCGCACGCGCGCCAGCTGAGCCAGGGCCGAAGCCAGGTACTGCTGGGGGTTGGCTACGTTGCCCGAGGGCGGAGCCTCCAGCAGAGCGCCGACCTCGTCGGGTTCCAGCCACGACAGGACACCATCACGGGAGGTGAACCCGAGGGTGGCGGCGTCCTCGGCGACCGCCATCCGCTCACCAGCGCGTGACGGTAAAGTCAGGTGGAATCGGTAGCGGACGAGCAGCAGCGTGGTGCGAGTGTCGACCGCAGCCGTCCGGACGACCGCACAGCGGCGGGCAGGCCGGGCGGCGGCCGGCAAGGTCGGGTCGAGCGCCGACTCGAGCACGTAGGAGGCGATGGCCTCGACGGCGGCGTCCGTGCGATGCAGCACGTTCTCGCCCTTGGCGACGGGGAAGTCACGCACGAAGGTGAGTCCACCCTCGCGGCCCGGTGGTAGAGCGTCCAGCAGGCCGCCCGGCAACGGGTTGGTGGCGGCGGTGAAGCCGCGCGGCGTCGTCTTGATGGTGGCCTTGAGGGCAGCAAGCGCCTGCTCGGTGAACGCGCACACCTCCGCGTGCGTGCCGAGGTTGGCGCGGATCTCGTCGACCTGGGCTTTGACCTCTTGGGGATGGATCGCGCGCTGGGCGAACTTGGTGCGCGACGCTCTCTCGTTTTCTGCGGCCGATTGCCACTCCCGCTCCAGGTCAGTGGCCTTCTGCTCGAACTCCAGGTCGAGGGCATCCTGGCGATACTCACCGCCGCGCAGGATCAGGCCCTCCATCAGGGCCTCCAGCACGGCGTCACTGTTGTCGGGCACCGGCACCGAGACCCCGGTCGCCTTGCGGATCGCCTCGTGCTTGCGGAGTAGCACGTCGAGGACGATGCCGTCGATGCGGTTGTCCTGGCCGTAGAGGGTAACGGCACGGACGACGTCGCGTTGTTGGCCGAACCGGTCGACGCGACCCTCCCGCTGCTCGTGCCTGGTCGGGTTCCAGGCCAGGTCGTAGTGGACGACAGCCTGGAACTGGTCTTGCAGATTGACGCCTTCGGAGAGGCAGTCGGTGGCCACGAGAACGACCGGGCCGTCGGCGTCCGCCAGTTCGGCGATGCGGGCCACGCGCTCCGAGGGCGGCAGCATGCCGGTGACGCAGGCGACGGTCGTGCCCTTGCCCAGTTTCAGGGTGAGGTGCTCGGCGACGTACTCGGCGGTGTCAATGAACCGGCAGAACACGATCGGTGCGTACGCGTCGGCGAGGAGCCCCCTCACCTGAATGATGATGGCGTCGAGCTTGCGGTCGCCGGCCTTCTCCAGTTCCTTCGCCCGCTTGAGGAAGCCTTTGAGCCGGCGTTGCTGGGGGGTTCCCGACTCGGTCGAGGCGTCAGCGCCCGGAGCCACGTCCACCGATTCGAGGGTCTCGTCGTTCGCCAGGTCGAGGACCGCCGAGCGGCCCAAGGCGTCGGCCTCGGCGGCGTCGTCGCCGCCCAACGCGGCCGAGCGGGTGGCAAGCGTCTGGGCAGCGGCCCGGGGTGACGACGCCAAGGCGCGCAGCAGCGCCAGCACCGACCACCAGTTGATGCGCTGCTCGCGGGCGCCGTTCGCGGTGCTCACGGTCTCGCGGGCGTAGGCGATCACATCGTCGAACAGGTCGCGGTAGGCGGGCGACAGCTTGTACGCGACTTCCTTGGACTGCCGATCGGACGGGAAGGGGGTCTCCTCGTCGAGGAACTGGCGGATGTCGGCGCGGCGCCGCTGCACCAGGTGCCGGGCCAGCAGCTCACGCCCCTTCGGCTGGTCGAGGTCCAGGTCGTGCAACGCCGGGTCGAGCAGCCCAATCAGGTTGCGGAACGCCGCGTCCTTGCCGCTGTGCGGGGTGGCGGTGACGAGCAACAGGTGCCGGTTGGGGTCCGCGGCCAGAGCGCGGACCAAGTCGTAGCGCTGAGTGCGTGCCTTGCCGCCGAACCCGCCATCCGCGACGCACGTGTGGGCTTCGTCGACGATGACCAGGTCGGGACAGGTGCGCAGAAACTCGTTGCGTCGCCGGTCGGACTTGATGAAGTCGGTCGACACGACCGTGAACGGGAACCGTTCGAAGATGGACTCACCGCCGATGCACTGGCGTTCCAGGCGGCGCACCGTGCTCGGCAGCACCAGTTCGGCCTCCAAGCCGAACTTGGCGCGCAGCTCGCCGGCCCACTGCTCGGCCAGCGCCGGGCTGCACAGCACCGCAAGCCTGCGGGCGTCCCCGATAGTCAGCAGTTCGACTGCGATGAGGGACGCCTCGATGGTCTTGCCGATGCCGACGTCGTCGGCGATGAGCAGGCGGACGGTGTCCTGCCGCAGCGCCATCAGCAGCGGCACCAGTTGGTAGGCGCGCGGCTCGACGGCGATCCCGGCCAGCGAACGGAACGGGCCGGCGCTGGACCGGAAGCCGATCTGCAGGGCGCTGCGCAGCAGGCGGGCGCTCTCGTGGTCGCCCAGGTCATCGGCGCTGGGTGGCGGGAATGACGCCGTGGTCACGGGCTCAATGGCCGGCAGCACGCCTGCGATGTCGTCATCGGTGCCGCCCAGGGGACGCAGCACGAGGAAGTCGTCCGAGCTGTCGGGCAGCACGACCCACTCGCGGCCCCGCGCCGCCACCAGGCTCCCCACCGCAAAGGTCGTCACGCCCGCCGTCCTTCCCCGAACACGTCCGCGCGTCCGCGGAGCTTGACCAGCCAGTCCTCATCGTGCGCGAACCGGACGAAGGAGTAGCCTGCATCCAACAGGCGCTCCTCAGCTGCGACGTCCTCAGTGATCTTGTCCGTCCGGTCGTGGACCGGGCCGTCGATGAACACCGCCAGCCCAGCGTCGGAGTACAGGAAGTCCGGCCGGCAGCGCGCGGATTCCAACAGCGGCTGCGCGGCGTCCGGCAGCCGGAAGTCGCCGGCCATCAGCACCCGCAGCCAGTTGCGCTCCAAGTCAGTGTCGCAAGCAGCCAACAGCTCATCGGCGTGCTCGCCGCGCGGCAGGTCCGACGCCGATACGCTCGTTTGCGCACCTGCGAACCGCAGCAGCAGGTCGCGGATCAGGTGACGGTCGATCGCCGTGTGCTCAAACTGATTGCCATACGACAGCAGGCAGTCGTAGCACGCCTTCTCACAGCGCTCGCTGCCCGCCTCGGCCGAGCCGCGGTCCTCGCCGGTGACCGGGTCGAAGTGGGTGATCTCCAGGGCAGTGCGCGCGGCCAGCGCAAGGGCGCCCGACTCGGCCTGCAGGCGACGCAGGACGCCGGCGCCTCCCTCGGCAGACTCGGTGAACAACATCCGGCCGCGGTGCTGGTCGTCGGGCAGCGCCTCGCTCGCCAGTTCGGAATCCTCCAACTGGAAGGCCGCCTCGACGCCCCGTTCCAGCGCATAGCGCAGGGTGGTGGCGACCTCGTCGGGGACAGCGTCCGCCAGCCTGAGGACGAGGATGTTGCGGTTGTCCCGTACGTACGGGATCACCCTCAGCGAGTTCGCCTCGTCCGGATCGGAGTCACCATCGTCGCTCTCGGCGTCAGCGCCGGCCCTGTCAGACAGCCACTGGCCCTTCACCGGATCCAGGTAGAAGCCGACTTCGGCCGGGTCCTTGCGCCGGCGGCGCCCGCGGTTGGTGACCCGCACCTCTGCCGAGTCGCCGTAGGCCAGGTCGGCCAGCGGTTCGCCGTCGGCCAGCACTTCGGCGGTGAGCTTGCCCGAGCGGGCGCCGTGTTGGCTGAACCGGTAGGACGTCTGCAACTCGAAACCGGCGCGGCGCCGCTCCTCCTCATCCGACGAGATCCGTTCCCGGCGACGCGTGTAGACGGTAGTGAGCTGCATCAAGCCATAGGTGGTGGCGCCAAGCTCCTCGCCGCAGTTCTCGCACACGTCGAGCCCCGCTCGGCGGTCGTGATGGTAGCCGCACGCCTCGCAGCGGCGGGCCTCGGAGGTGTCCACGGTCGCCTGGCCCGACTGCGCCAGCGGCACCTGGACCCGGTTCACCTCATAGCGGGCGCCTTCGTGGTAGATCAGCGCGCCGGGGCCGAACTCGGCGATTGCCAGAAACCGCGGACGCTGAATGTAGTCGCCGCCGTCGCGAGGGCCCACGGTGCCGCGGACCGCCGGGATGTAGGCCGCCAACGGCAGTCGCGGGAAGCTGTAGCCCGGCAAGAAGCCCTCGGACGCGAAGTACCGGTAGGTGTAGAAATCGGAGTGGCCCGACTCATCATCCTCGTTGCGCAGCAGGCGCAGCTGGTTCTCCGCCTCGCGGCGGCGGGTCGTCGCGGCCTGGCGGGCACGCGGGGACAGGTGGCTCTCCAGGACGATCCGGTTCTGGGCGTCCTGGTCGGCGAGAGCGGCCAGGTAGAGCCGGCGCCACCGATCGCACGACTCGTCCAGTGTGCGCGGTGCGGCCCGGACGACACCGGCGACCCAGTCCTCCTGCCACCAGGCCGTGGCCCTGAGCTCGGGGAGCATCGGCTCGATGATCGCCTGCGCATGCTGGGTGGCCCGGCGGATGGCTTCCAGGTCGGCGAACGCGCGCTCCTTCTCGGGCTTCATCACCAGCGACGGGGGGCGGCCCTCGGCGTCCAGCAAGTCGGTCATCCGCGAGCCGAGCTTCTCGCCGGTCTCGGCGAGCCACACCGCCTGGACGTGGCTCCGCAGCAGCGCCTCGTTGGCCAGGTCGAGCCGGGGAGCGGCCACCGAGCCCGCGACCATGTTCGCGGAGCGCCGGAAATAGTACTGGTCGTGGGAGTTGCCCGTCGCGCAGTACGTCAGCACGAGCGCTGGCTGCCCCGAACGGCCGGCCCGGCCCGAGCGTTGCGCGTAGTTCGCCGGCGTCGGCGGGACGTTGCGCAGGCCCACCGCGTTCAGGCTCGAGATGTCGACGCCGAGTTCCATCGTCGGCGAGCAGTACAGCAGCGGCAGCGTGCCCTTCCGGAAGGCACGCTCGCGCTCCTCGCGCTCCATGGGACTCACCTGCGCGGTATGCTCCCGGGCCGACAGCCCACGCAGCTCGCGGGCCACCCCTTGATAGAGGGTTCGGAAGAACGCGTTCACCCGGCCGCCTGTGTCGGCGTCCACGGTCTTGCGGATCGGGTCGGCGGCGGCGCTCGTGCCGTCCCCCGCCGACCAGACGAGGGAAGACGCCTTCAGCCGATAGCCGCGGCGTCCGTAGTTGCCCTCGACATCGACGAGGAGCCCCGCCCTGGTGAGGACGCCGAGGATGTCTTGGATGATGCGCTGGGCGTCATCGATGCCCAGCTTGTCGGGGTGGCCGGGGAACTGGTTGGGGCGGGACAGGTAGCGCCCGAGCGCGGAGCGACCGGTCAGGTGCAGGTCATTGCGTCCCTTGCCCGGCTGGCTGGCGAACGCGTAGACGGTGCCAACCGGGGCGACCGTCTCGTTGGCTGGGATGGCCCACACGCCGGTCAGCTCCTGCGACGACTGGCGCTTGATCCGCTCGAAGCCCGACTCAGTGAGGCAGTCGACGTCGACGGCGAGCACCTTGCGGGACTCGTCCAAGACGATCCGGCACAGCTCCTCTCGATGCCCGTCGCGCGCATCGCGCAGGGGCCCCAGCGCACCCGTCCAGAGGGACTGGTCGGAGGCGATCTCGGCGAGGGATTCGTAGCCTACGTGCAGCAGGCCGGTCTGCTCGAGGTTCGGCATCGTGATGCGCCAACCTCGTTGGAGGTCCAGATAGAGGCGGTATTCCACCAGTTCACGCAGTGCCCGCTGGGTGCGCGTGCGGGCAGCGTAGACGGCTTCCGGGGCGGCGGCGTAGTCGGAGAACTCCAGGCCAAGGGCGTCCACCACCTTGCCGGCGACGCTCTCGTGGGTCAGGCCGCGGGGTGCGGCCTTCATGGCGGCGTGCAGGGCGCCGCGGAGCTGGGCGACCTGGACGAAGTCGTTGAGGTGACCGGCCTGCAGGCTGGCGTCCTGCCGGTTGTCGACGAACGTCAGCAGCTTGCGGGCATCGGCGGGGAGCTCGGATGGGGGGACCTCGCGCAGCGCGCGGACCAGGCTCGTCGACAGCACCGACACCGCCGAGCTGCGGCCCTCGGCGTCCAGGGTGATCAGCTTGGAGAAGTCCCGGCCCCGAGTCTGCTCGTAGCTGACCTGACAGGACAGGCAAAACGTGAACGGTGACGGAATGAACGCCGCCGGCGTCCCACCCACATCGACCCGCTGACCGGCTGTGTCGATCCGAACCCGCTGTGGAAGGTAGCGCACCTTGTTGAGCAGCGGCTGGTTGTCCGGGCCCACCCACGAGTCGGGCAGGCGCCCCTCGGCGATGGGGTCGGCCGGCCAGGGCAGCTGCGTAGACACGTAGAGATAGCCGTCGACCGCGTCGCCCGCGGTGATGTCGCGGGATGCGCGCGGGGCGTAGGTCGTTTCGCCCTGCCGAGTGACCGCCTTGACCACCGCGTACTCCTGCCCGCACTCGCGGCAGAACGCCAGCGGAAACAGCAACTTCTCGGGGGCCGACGGGACAGCCACCTGGTACTTCGAGGTGATGAACCGGTCCTGCTCCGGCTCCAACGACACATGCAGCGTGTCGCCCTTGGACAGGAACTGGTGCAGCCGGAACGCGAACAGGGGGCGGCCGGTCTCAGGGTGCCGCACCCGGGAGCCCTTCAGGAGCGCCGTCCGGATCGCATCGTGGCAGTCCTGCACCGGAACCCCCGTCACCCCCGACAGGGCCGGCGCAGCGTGCTCGCGCAGCCGACGGGGAACCTGTCGGATCAGCTGGCCCGTCGTCTCCTCGGTGGCTAGGCCGAACGTCGTTTCGATCCATGACGCCAGTGGGGACGCGGCTAGTCCCGCGTAGTCGTCGGGCAGGTACCCGGACCTGACCGCTTGGGTCAGGGCAGTAGCATCCGAGCCGGCTCCTGCTGCCGTGGCCCGGGTGAGGGTCTCACCGATCACGTGCTCAGGGACCACCGGTGATCCGAAGATGCGTGTGGCCACCTCGGCGACGGTGCGCTTCTGATCAAGCGTCGACCCGCCGCTGGCCATCGTGGCAGACGTCCCAACACACTGCAGGTGAGGCGATGAGCACGCCTCCCGGACACGGCGCACCAGCATCGCCACATCGGCTCCCTGACGTCCGCGGTAGGTGTGCAACTCGTCCAGGACGAGGAACTGTAACCCCTTCGCCGCCTTCACCAACCGGGCGCGCTCTTCGGGACGAGTGAGCACCAACTCGAGCATCACGTAGTTGGTCAACAAGATGTCAGGCGGGCTCGCGAGAATTCGATCGCGTTCTTCGCCCCGCTCCTGACCCGTGTAGCGGGCGAAAGTGACGGGTTCTCGTCCATCGCCATAACCGTTACGCAGGAACTTCTCGAGCTCGCCGCGCTGCGAGTTCGCCAGCGCGTTCATCGGGTACACAATGATGGCCTTGACCCCTGGCGTCCGGGGTCGCCTCAACACGTGATCGACGATCGGGACGATGTAAGCCAACGACTTGCCCGACCCGGTGCCTGTCGTCAGCACATAGCTCTGGCCGGAGCGCGCTACCTCGATGGCCTCGCGTTGGTGGCGGTGCAGGGTGAACGGTGTCCGGCCCGGATCCTCCAGGTGCTGCTTGACTCGGAAGATTCGGTCGCACTCGGGATCAAGGAGGCCCTCGTTGACCAGTTCGTCTATCCGACCGCCGCTCTCGAAGGCGGGATTCAGTGAGATCCACGGCTCCGGCCATTGTCGATCCCCATCGAGTTCGCCTTGGTAGTGCTCCTTGAGCCGGGCGTCCTTGATGTCGATGGACGCCGTGGTGAATGAGCGGTAGTCGTCAATGACCTTGTCGCGCACACGAAATACGTCCATGCCTTCTCCCCCGGAGTTAAGGGCACTCTAGCCCGCGCTCGCTGCCTGCGTCGCGGACCAGACCCTGTGGAGTCGTTTGTCGACCTCGGCCGGGCGAAATCCCCCATCCCCCGCTGGAGGTGATACAGCCGTCCACGGATACCAGGCACAATTGCCCTATGAGACTGGCGCGGTCTCCAAGACCCACATCGATGTGAAGGACGTTTCTCATGACCAAGCGACTCTGGCCCGCCGCCGTTCTGACGATCTCGCTGTTGCTCGCCGGCTGCGCCGTCACCCCCACCCCGTTCGATCGCACACCCGGCGGAGCGGGCGGACCGTCGGATCTGGTCGGCATCACCTGGTTGTTGGACGAGCTGAACGGTCAGCCTGCCGTGGAGGGCACGTTCCCGTCGGTCACTTTCAGCAGCGAGGGCGGCATCGGCGGCTCGGGCGGCTGCAACGTCTACGCCGGCAACTACACCGTCAGCGGCTCCCAGATCGATGTGGCCGACAACATCGTCTCGACGATGATGGCGTGCGATGAGCCGATCATGTCCCAGGAGTTCAGCTTCTTCGAAGCTCTCAAGACCGCATCGTCGTTCGTCGTCGAGGACACCCGACTGACCCTGTCAGGCCAGGACGGAACCGCTGTGGCCACGTTCAACGCCCAATCCCAGGACCTCGCCGGCACCAGCTGGCAGATCACCGCCTACAACAATGGCCAAGAAGCCGTCGTCAGCGTCTTGGAGGGCACCACCCCGACCATCGAATTCGGCGCCGATGGCCAGCTGTCGGGGACCGCCGGCTGCAACAGGGTGATCGGCAGCTACAGCACGACCGATGGCACGATCGAGCTAGGACCGCTGGCCACCACTCAGATGGCGTGCCCCGAGCCCGAAGGCGTGATGGATCAGGAGACCCGGCTGGTGGCCGCGCTCGAGAGCGCCGCGACCTACCACGTCGAGGGCCCGACCCTGGAGATGCGGACCGCCGACGACGCTCTGGCCGTCCACTTCACCCGCGCCTGATCGGCCAGGTCATCCGGCCACGCAGCACCATGCCGGTGCGGTGCATCCGTGCAGAAGCGTCGATCAGCTTCCACAGCGCCAGCACGCCCAGCAGCCAGGCCAGCACCGCGAGAATCACGATCCCGTAGTGCAGGGGATTGCTCAGCCAGCCGAGCCTGAAGAACCACTGGGTCAGCGGCACTTCCGCCTGCACCGTCGCGACAACCACCAGAACCATCGCCAGGATCACCATCTTGCGCGAATGCAATGTCATCAGGCCCACCACCAGGCCCGCATAGATGAGCACATAGGCGACCGCCTGCTGCGCATAGACCATTCGTCCCGACGATTCGAAGAAATATCCGTAGACGGCGAACGAGACCAGCGCGAGGCTCAGCCCTGCGGGCAGAATGAACCGGATGATCGTCCTGCCGTAGCCCTCCGAGGGCACCGGGCCGGCCCCCGACCAGGCCGATAACGCCAAGGAGGGGATCGTCACGGCGATGATGCCGAGCGCCGAGTCGTGCGACGACCCGTACGGGAAACCGACGCTGAGGAACCTGACCATCACGATGAGCACGGCGGTGGCCACCACCATGGTGAGGTCAAGCTTGATGACGTTGAGCAGACCTTGGACGATCGTCTGACCCCGGCGCAGCATCGCCAGCAGCGCCAGTGGCGAGTTGTTCTGCAGGTAGATATCCGCCAGCGCGAGCGCGGCCTGGGTGCTGCCGGGCTGCGCAACCGCGACGTCCGCCTCGGCCATCGCCGAGAGGTCCGTCACCCCGTCACCCACCACGGTCACATGCTCGCCACTGCTGCGCAGCGCCCGGACGATCTCCCCCGCCTCGACAGGAGTGAACCCGCCGAACAGTGCGTGCTCGCTCACCACGCGTGCCCACTGCGAGCGCGGATGCTGCAGCAACTCGTCACGCGAGATGACACCACGCGACCGGACGTATTCGGTGTCGGAGGCACGCATCCCCTGGGCGGCCAGGTGGTTCAGCGCGTCAGCGGCTGGGCCGGGGGTGAAGGCCATCACGCGGACCCCGGCGTCCACGAAACCACGGATCACGGTCATCACCTCGTCGCTCACCCGGGACGACAGCCGCAAGACGGCCAGCGGTACCAGCCCATCGGGCAGCTTCGGGCGCCCCCGGCTGTCCCTCAGCGGCACCGGATCGGGCCGGTACGCCACCACCAGCTGTTCTCTTCCGGACTCGTCGTCGTCCGGCAATTCGGCGGTCAGCACGGGTTCAAGCGCGGCTCTTCTGCCCAGCACATACACTCCGGGTACATCGTCGTCGGCGAATACGAAGCCCGTCCAGCCGAGTGAGGCGAAGAACGGCGCCTCGGCTCGCACTGCCCGGCGTTCGCCCTCGAAAGCATCTGCCAGTACCCGCATCAGCGGCGTGGTCGAACTGGTCGAGTGCACCGCATCGCCCAGCAACTGCCGAATCCGGGATTCGGAGGGGTAATCGCCGTCGCAATGCCGGACGATGGACAACTCCACCGAGGTGCCGGCAAGGAATCCGACCTCGGTGAAACAGACCACGGTGGTCTCGGCGAGCGCCTCGATCGAGCGTGCCCGAGTGACCACACCGCCATGCTGAGCCAGATCCGCGGCACCCGCGATGTAGCTGATGATGATCATCAGATAGAGCCCGCTCGGCGCCAGGTTGAAGATCACGGGGGCGGCGTCCACGAAGGCCTCCAGCGGCGCACCGATGTCGACGCGACTCAGTTCGGCCAGGTAGAGGCCTGCGTAGATGACCACGATTATCAGCAGCACCTGCAAGATCCGCGAGACCACGGACTCCAGCGGGCTCATCCGGGCCTCCCGCCGGCGCCCCGAGGCCATCGTCCGGGCCACCCGGGAGTCCGGGCCCAGTTTCTCGGCAACATAGCTGCCGCGTCCGGAGACGCAGAAGCTGCCGGCCAGCACGCTGCCGCCCGGACGAATCCGCTGCGCGCCCCGCACGCCGTCGGCGGGATAGCTGTCGACCACGATGGGGGCGTGCCCCCGGTACGTCCCATCGGCAATGAACTGATCCCCCGGCCCGACCAGCAGCAGATCGCCGGGCACCACCCGCTCGGGAGGCAGGCTCGACGCCCGGCCTTCACGCACCACGGTGTAGCGCAGGCTGGCCAACTCCAGCACCTGCGACACCCTGCGCACGGCCAGCACCTCCTGGGCCAGCCGGATCCCGATGCTCACCCCCAGCATGACCAGTGTCAACACTCCGGAAAGCCACTCGTACAACAAGAACAGCTGGACCAGGGCAAGCCCGATCAGGTTCAGATGGAAGACGGTGAAGACGCTCTCGCGGCGGATGTTCTCGGCCGAGCGAATGATCGACCGTTGGGAGGCCTTCGCCTCCCCGCGCAGATACCGCTGCTCGGCCTCGGCCTCAGTCAAGCCGCTGGGCGCAGCGGACACGTCCGAGGCTTCACCGGCCTTGCTGCGCCACAGCCGCACCTTCAGGTACGCAGAAGTGCCGACCACAACGGCCACGCCGGATAGCGCTGCGATGAGGTGCGCGGGCATTCGAATGCGCTCTGACTGCGGGCGCGGCGTCACGTGGGCACTGCGTGAACCGGCCTGCATGATAGCATTCTGGCCCCTTATAGTCACCCGCGGACTACCCCTAACGGGGGATATCCGGGTCCTTCGCAGACGCAAGAATGGCGGGCAAGCGAACATGTCCCTCCAGAGCGCCAAAGAAGGAAGAAACCATGACTCACGCTGCTCCCTATCCTCCCTTCGCCCTTCCCAAACGTGATCCTCGGATCAGCGCCGGGACTGCTGCCCCGGATGACGCGGGCGCAATCGGCTATGTCGTCTTCGTCGGGCAAACCCCGCTTGCCGGTACCGGTATCTCCGCCGAGCGTGCAGCAGCCCTGGGCTTCACCGCCAAGGTCGGCGAGACACTCGTGTTGACAAGCGCCGATGGTCCGCTGGAGGTGCTGATTGGTGGTGGTGACGCCGACGCGCTGAACACTACCGTATTGCGTGACCTCGGCTCCTACCTCGCTCGCGCGGTACCCTCGCAGGACCGGCTGGCGTTCGTGCTGCCCGACAGCACACTGGTGCCCACCGCGGACGCCGCAGCAGCGGTCGTCGAGGGTGTCTCGCTGGCCCGTTACGCCTACCGAATCGGCGAGGACGGCCCCGAGGCCAAGCTGGCCGCTCTCGGCCTGGTGGCTGCCGAGGACGCCGTCGCGGACGCCGAGGCAGGCGCCGCCCGCGGCGAGATCATCGTCAAAGCCGCCAAGCTGACCCGCGACCTCGCGGGAACCCCGGGTGGCATTCTGACCGCCACGAAATTCGCCGACCTCGCCGACGAACTGGGGCCGCAGGTCGGTCTTGAAGTCGAGGTCTTCGACGAGCAGGCGCTGATCGAGTTGGGCTGCGGGGGGCTGCTCGGCATCAACCTCGGCAGCGCTGAGCCGCCGGCGATGATCAAGCTCATCTACCGGCCTGAGGGCGAGCCTTCGGGCAAGCTGACCCTGGTTGGCAAGGGCATCATGTATGACGCAGGCGGCCTGGCCCTCAAGCCCGGCGACGAGATCCACGCCACCATGAAGAACGACATGACCGGTGCCGGCGCCATCTTCGGCGCGATGACGGCACTACGCGACCTCGGCTGCCAGACTCAGGTCACCGGCTATCTGATGTGCACCGACAACATGCCGTCGGGTTCGGCGCTACGTTTGGGCGACATCGTCGTGATGCGCGGCGGCAAGACCGTCGAGGTGATCAACACCGACGCCGAGGGACGCATGGTGATGGCCGACGCTCTCGTGCTCGCCACCGAAGAGCCTGTCGACGCCATCGTCGACATCGCAACTCTCACCGGTGCCGCCATGCGTGCGCTCGGCACCGAGATTGCCGCCATCCTCGGCAACAATGACGAGCTGCTCGACCAGGTCAAGGCCTCCGCCGAACGGGTGGATGAGCAGGTCTGGGAACTGCCGCTGGCCCACCGCTACCGCCCGGAACTCAACTCGCCGGTCGCCGATCTGCGCAACATGGGCGGAGTGAACGCAGGAAGCATCACCGCCGCACTCTTCTTGGAGGAGTTCGTCGGGGGCAAGCCCTGGGTGCATATCGACATCGCGGGCACCGCGCAATCGGGTGCTGCCAAGAAGTGGCTGAACCACGGCACCACCGGTTTCGGCACGCGGTTGCTGATCGACCTCGCGCTGAACTTCAAGGCGTGATCGGCGCATCGATATGAGCAACCCGAACGAAGAAGGCTCCACCGTGGTCGAAGCCGACGAAGGCACCCAGAAGGGCATCCTCGGCGCGGTCGAGCGGATCGGCAACAAGGTCCCGCATCCGGCCCTCATGTTCTGCTACCTCATCCTGCTGGTGATCGCGCTTTCCTGGGGTCTTGAACTGGCGGGGGTGAGCGTCACCGAGGAGATCGCCGTCCCGGTGAGCCAGGCCGCGGAGTACGACTACTACGAAGACACCACCCAGCCCACCATTTCGGTGCCCGGCACCAACCCCTACGACTGGGAGATCGTCGAACAGACCATTCCCATCAGAAGCCTGGTCTCGATCGAGGGCATTCGCTTCATCTTCTCGTCGTTCGTGAACAACTTCGCGGGGTTCGCCGTCATCGGCGTCACCTTCGTGGCGATGATGGGTGCCGGCGTCGCTGAAGAGTCCGGTCTGCTGGGCTCGCTGATCCGCAAACTGGTCGGCGCAGCACCCAAGTGGGCGCTCACCTTCATCCTGGTACTCACCGGCGTCTTGTCGTCGGCTGCCTCGGATGCCGGCTATCTGATCCTGATACCCTTGGCGGCGGCCGCCTTCGCCAGCGTCGGGCGCCATCCACTAGCCGGCTTGGCTACAGGGTTCGCCGGTGTCGCAACCATCTTCATGGTCAATGTGATACCGACTCCGACCGATGCCATGATCACCGAGATCGCCAATGAGTCGATCGAACTGGCCGGCGGCGACCCGATCAGCATCGTGGCCAACTACTGGTTCATGCTCGTCTCCTCGTTCGTCATCGCATTCGTTGCGGCGCTGGTCACCGAGCGGATCGTCGAGCCACGGCTGGGACCGTGGCATCCGGACCCCGCCATGGCCGCCCATGCCGAAGAAGTCGCTTCGATCAGCCCCGAGGCCGACAAGAAGGGCAGCCGGATGGCAATGTTCGGCTTCTTGGCCGTCGTCGCCATCGTCGTGGCGATCACCGCTCCGCCCGGAGCTCCGTTGCGTGATCCCGAGACCGGCAACATCATCGGCCAGACCCCGTTCATGGACAGCCTGCTGTTCATCATCATGTTGGCGTTCCTGGTCTCGGGCATCTGCTACGGCATCGGTGCAAAGACGATGAGCGGTAGCGCTGATGTCATCAAAGCGATCACCAAGACCTTCGCCGGCCTGGGTGGCATGGTGCTGATGCTGATGATGATCAGCCAGTTCATCGCCTTGTTCAACTGGTCGAATCTGCCGCCGGTCATCGCCGGATCACTGGCCGAGCTCTTGGAGCAGGCCAATATCGGCCCCGTTCCCCTGCTCCTCGGGTTCATCCTGGTCATCGTGCTGTTGGACTTCATCATGCCGGGCTCGCTGCCCAAGTGGGCGATTTTTGCACCCATCTTCGTTCCGCTGTTCATGAGGCTCGGCGTGGCCCCGCAGACCCTGCTGGCCGCCTACCGCGTTGCGGACTCTCCGGTCAATGCGCTGACTCCGCTGATGGTCTATCTGCCATTCATCGTGACCGTCGCCCAGCGATACCAGAAGAAGTCCGGTATCGGTACGGTGGTCGCGCTGATGGTGCCGTACGCCGGCCTCGTCCTGGTGGCGTGGACCGTGCTGTTCATTGCGTGGTTCCTGCTCGGTATCCCGCTCGGGCCCGGCTACCCTCCGAATGTGCCGTGATCGACAACCCAGGCAACGACGCGCGGTTCGTCTCGGCAGGTCACCTGCCGAGACGGGCCCGCGTCGCTGAGTTGGTCGATCTGGCCCACCAGCGCCACCGCCACGTCACCGCGGGCGAGACCTCTCAGGTCTACCCGGCGCTCGCCAGGGCCGACCCCGATCTGTTCGGCGTCTGTGTGGCGTCGGTCGATGGGGCCATGTACGCCTCCGGGGATACGGATGTGCCGTTCCCGATCATGAGCGTCGCGAAGCCGTTCGTCTTCGCGTTGGTGCTCGCCCATCTGGGCCCCGAAGAGGCCCGCCGCCGGATCGGCGTCAACGCCACCGGCCTGGCCTTCAACTCACTGGCCGCCGTCGAGCGCAGCTCCGACGGCCGGACGAATCCGATGGTCAATCCAGGTGCCATCGCCACCGCGAGCCTGCTGCCCGGCGACGGTGAGCAGAAGTGGCAATGCCTGGCCGCCGGGCTGTCCCGCTTCGCCGGCCACGAACTGGACGTCGACGACGAGGTCTATTCGTGTGCGTCGGAGACGAACCTGGTCAACCGAGCCGCCGTCCAGTTGCTGAACGCCCGCGGTTTGCTGGGCTGCGAACCCGGCCTCGCACTCGATCTGTACACCCGGCAGAGCTGCCTGAGGGTCACCGCCCGCGATCTCGCCGTGATGGGAGCCACGCTGGCCAATGGCGGAGTCAACCCCATCAGCGGCGCGCAGGTGATCGACGAACGGCTGTGTCACTACGTGCTGGCGGTGATGATCACCGCCGGGCTGTACGAGACCTCGGGTGACTGGATTTACGAGGTCGGCCAGCCTGGCAAGAGCGGCATCGGCGGGGGGATCGTCACCGTGTCACCCGGCAAGGGTGGGCTCGGAACCTTCGCACCTCCCTTGGACGCCGCAGGCAACAGCGTGAAGGGACAGCTGGTCGCCCGGGATCTCGCCCGATCCCTGGGGCTGGACCTACTGGATTCGCATCCACTGGATGCCGATCACCGGGTGATCGGCTCGGGGGGCTGACGCAGGTCGAGCAGACCGCGATCCCGGGCCGTCCGCACGGCGTCCCTGCGGTTGCGTACTCCCAGCTTGCGGTAGATCGACTTCAGGTGCTGTTTGACAGTGTTCTCCGAGATACTCAGCGCTGCGGCGATCTCAGCATTGGCGGCCATCGCCGGTAGGTAGATCAGCACAGCCTCTTCGCGTTCGGTTAGCGGCTGTACCTGGACCGGGTTTGCTGAGGCAGGCTGGACGGCGACCCGGGCCAGTATCTTCTCCACGAACTCCCGATGCGTCCCGACAACGTCAAGATGACGGCGCAACATCATCTCCATGCGCCGATCCGGCCTGAAGGTGTATTCCAGATGCTCCTCAGCGGCCACGTCGATGGCCCGGACCATCGCCTCGGTAGCCAACCTGTCATGGCGCAGCCGATCTTCGGCCAACGCCACCAACAACCAAGCGCCGACAGCCTGCAGATCGCGCCCGTCCAGGTCGTCCATCAGAACCGACCGCACCCGCTCGGGCTCGTTCGATGTCAAGAGAAGCTGGGCTCGCGCAATGGAGGCCAGATCTGGGTTGGGCTTCCACGAGGGGTCGGCCGCCGCCATCGCCTGATCGTATTCCTGCAGCACCAGCCGGGCTCGCTCAACATCATTCGTGGCGAGCTCTACGCTCACCCGAAGTCTGACCACTTGGGCGGCGACCAGGCGGCCTCGTCCGGCCGGGCTCGCGGCAACCGATGCCAGCCGTACGCGAGCGCTTGCCAGATCATCGCGGGCGAGGTCGTCGGAGGCCTGGACGATCTGCAACTGCGCGGCACTGAACGGACTCAGGTGCGCGTCGATCACCTGAGCACACTGCGCGATGGTCTCCCGGGCCCGCTCATCGCAGGAGTATGTCTCGGCATAGGCGATCGCCAGCCAGGCCCATTTCGCTTCCCCGCCTCGAGCGCGGCCTCTACTGCGGGCTGTGTCGAGCGCACGGCGGGCGACCTCCAACGCCTCAGTGAACCGGCCTGCTCCGCTCTCGGCCAACGCCAATAGCCCCAGCAGCCGAATGTCCTCGTCATAGCCGACCCGCTGCGGTGACAACGATGCCAGCCCGGCCCGAAGAATCTGCGCAGCAGTCTCATACTGTCCGACCCACAATTCTGCGATCCCACGCAACGCATACACGCTGCCACGGTTGTAGAACCAGCCCGGCGCATCCGAATAACTGAGCTCACCCAGAATCTGTTCGGCGTCGTTCGCGGCCACCCGCATCGCGGCAGGCTCGCAGATGCGATATGCGTGAACGGCATGCAGAGTACGCATGGCCAGCACGCACACCGCGCGACGAGGATCGGACAACGTGTCCAGGGACGCCTGTGCCAGGTTGAGGAAGCGCTGCATGGTTGGTTCATCGCCTCGGATAGCCGGGGCCACCGCCATTGCCAAGGCCAACTCGGGATAGTCGTGCGCGCACGTTTCCGGAACCCGCGCCATCAAGCTGATGAGAACCGACTGGTCCGCACCGAGGCACATCGCGGCACCCGAGCGCGCCACGATCTGGCCGGCGAAATCCCAGTCTCCCGAACTGATCGCCTGGTCGAGGGCCTCAGCCCAAGCCCCCTGCTCTTCGAACCACAGCGCCGACTTGCGGTACAGCTCCGTGGCCAGCGCGGGACGATCCGCCTGAAGCCGGGCGCGCAGCGCCTTGTTGAGCAGCGCATGCGTGCGGTACCAGCCAGTGCCCTCCA
>Ga0334890_1000540_pt1 | contig 66450 bp, 49 predicted proteins | sample GraSluR1_MG_3_FD_207220 | JGI IMG/M metagenome (GOLD analysis project Ga0334890, IMG submission 207220) | Sludge microbial communities from methane-producing bioreactor in Wageningen University, Netherlands - Granular Sludge_31_08-R1 | ecosystem: Engineered > Bioreactor > Anaerobic >... | reverse complement strand
CGATATATAGATAGCCGATATAACGGCAAGAGATATAAAAGGAGAGTGATTAGATGAATTTAAGAATTAAACAATTTTCCCCGCTAACAGAAGCTACTTTTTACATATTACTGTCATTGAATAAACCTTTGCATGGGTATGGAATAATTAAGAAAGTAGAAGCTTTGAGCAAAGGCAGGTTAACTTTAGCTGCAGGAACTCTTTATGGGGCATTGAATGTATTATTGGAGAATAAACTTATTACTTTGATTGGTGAAGATGAGCATAATAAGAGAAGGAAACTTTATATAATAACAGACTTAGGTAGAGAACTTATAGACTATGAACTTAAAAGATTAAGTGAAATGATTAATAATGGGTATCAAGAAATAGGGGTGAATCAATGAACTTAGCAATTAGAAAATGGTTTTGGATTTGGCAACAAGACCAAGAAAAGAAGTTTCTTGAGGAACAAGCTAAAAAAGCTTATGTACTGATAGAAGTGAAGGTTTTTAAATATATATTTGATAAAAGAGAAACTAAGAACTTAATTTATCAAATGGATTTTAGAGGTTTAGGCGGAAAGATTTCTCAAGAGGAGTATTTACAGATTTATGAGGATGCAGGGTGGACATCAGTGCCTTCTGGTAATGGATGGTATTATTTTTATCAAGAAGCAAAGAGTAATGTAAATCTATCTTTATTTAATGATTTTGAGTCACAGAGAAAAGCATATATTAGACTTATTGGATTTCTAGCACTTATTGGATTTCCTTTGTATTTTTATATAATTTACGCTATACCCAACCTGCAAGTGTCTGGCTTTTTCACAAGAGTGAAGTTAGCTTTAATTATCATTGTTGTTGTTATTGCTTTCATCCATTTAATTTCAATGATAAAGATTTATCATATGTATAAGAAACTTAAAAAGAATATTAAAGAATGATGATTTTACTAAATAGAATTCTATATAGATAAGAAGGGAAATCATGATGAAAAAACTATTAGGAAAAGTAGCTCTTGTAACTGGAGGAACTCGTAATGTTGGCAAAGGTATTGCGATTGGCTTAGCTGAAGCGGGAGCAACTGTTTATGTAACTGGTAGAACTATTAAAGATAAAGATGTCCAAAAAGCGAATGATGCTGGTGGGAAGGTATACGCAGTTGTTTGCGATCACTTGAATGACGCAGATGTCAAAGACGTTTTTAAGATGATTATTGATAAGGAAGGACACTTGGATATCCTCGTTAATAATGCTTGGGGCGGTTATTTACGGTTGAGAAATCGTAGTCAATATAGGGGCTTTAAATGGAAAGAGTTTTTTTGGAAACAACCTCTTGAACTGTATGATGAAATGCATGACGTGGGGGTTAGATCTAATTATGTTGCTTCGGTTTTTGCTTCTAATATAATGACTTTGCAAAAAAGCGGTTTAATAGTGAACATTTCTTTTTATGCCAGCAAAAAGTATTATGGCAATGTTGCCTATGGTGTTGCAAAAGCTGCGGTAGATAAAATGACTTTTGATATGGCTGAAGAATTAAAGAGTTTTCGTGTAAGTTGTGTTTCTTTATATCCTGGTTATATTGATGATTATAAAAAAGTTCCGAATAACAAGAAAGAATCTTCTATTTTTGTAGGAAGATCAATAGCTGCAATTGCAGGAGATAGTAATATCCTTGAACATACAGGAAAAGTATTGGTTACAGCTGAATTAGGGAAAAAATACGGTTTTAAAGATATTGACGGTACTTTCCCGATACCTTATGATGCTTTTTAATTGCCGATCACTTATTGAAGATAAACAAATATATTTTTACAAGTAATTAAATAATTAATCTTTGCTTATAATTTTTGAAAATGGCTTTTATATTGATTGTTTAAATGATATAATCATAAAAGTGAATATTCATTTATAATTACTGATGATCATTTAATATATTATAGTCAGTTTGATAAGTGATGGAGGATTTTAATGAAGAAAATATTAACTTTTGTACTTATGTTTATATCACTATTTAGTCTAGTTGTATGTGATGGATTTTTGTTCTCAAGTGATCCAATAGATGTTGATTTAGTTAAAACTATCGAAGCTAAATACGATGTAATCGTAGAAAAAGTCTATGCTGGAACCAGTATAGATCCTGATTACGAAACTGAAAACTCGTTTAAGTATCTGACTGCAGATATGAAAAAACAACTTAAAAAAGTTCAATATGAAGACCCATGTAATATGGCTTGGTTAGGAGTAACATATATCAAGACTGATCAAGGAGATCACCTTATATTATATGTGCCACAGATAAAAAGAGAAAAAGATATGGAGAAAGCTGTCTTCATGATTGATTATCCTTATGAATATACAGTAGATGAAATGAAAGAGTATTTGCAAAGTTTGAACTTATTTGAAACCCAAGCAATAGATTTTGATAACTTCACTTTTAGTTATCAATATAAACATAATCCTACAATGATTCCTCAAGACAGATTGACAGATCGACTTTTCCAAAGAGGATGCTTTGTATCAAACTTTAGTGTTAGTATTACTGGATATTTAAATGATGATTTTAATCCAGCAAAGGATTTAGATAGTGATTTTGTATGGGTTTTGACATCATACAATATTGAAGAAGAGGTTAAGGTTAGCTATAATCAAAACCTTTGGTTTAGGGTAATTGATACAGTTTATTACCGCATCTTTGTCAAAGATGGTGTTGTTTATATTACTATGGCGAATGAAGATTTACCAGAAAGTTATATATACCCTATTGAAGAGCCAGTGATTTCATGATGAAAGATAGTTTTAAGATTTAGAAAGATTTTTGATGAATATATTTTATAATCAATGCTAGTTAAAGATATTTGGAGGTTTGAATGGATTATCTAGTTGAACGAGAGTTAAACTTGCTCTATATTATTCTAGATATTGGGTTTTTGATATTTTTGGGAGTATTACTCGTTTATCATCAGAAGACAAAAGCATTTTTATTTGGACTAGCAGGAGGAGTATTATACTTCATAGTTGACTATGGTATTTTTTATTTATTGCTAGGAACTAGAGTTGTTGTTGGAGCTAATACATTTGTTTTTTTGCTTTGGCTATCTATAAGTTATGGATTCACTAATTTTGTTTGGATTTGGTTATTTTTAGATAGAGATAAACGAATATTAGAGTGGTCATTATTAATCATTGGGGGCTGGATAGCTGTTGCTTTGGTTTCAGGTAGTTTTGGAAATGCTTTTCCTTTAATCCAAATTTCAAGAGGAACCGGAAGTTATCATGGGTATATGGCTATAATTTTATTTGTTGGATATTCAATAGTGATAGTCAAGAATCTAAAGGAGGAAAACGAAAGAATTCCCTTGTTGAAATTATTGTTTATAGGGATAATTGTTCAGTTTTCTTGGGAAGCAGTTTTGCTTGTTTCTGGGATAAGACCGCTTGATTGGAATCCTTTAATCATTAATTCTCTTTTGGAAACAAATCTTGGGATACCTTACCTATACTTCATTCATAAAGCAATAGTTAATCGTAAAGAGAGTTCGAATGAGATTATTCTTGAAGAGTTATAAATCTAAATTGGAATAACTAATATATAGTATAAATAAATAGTAGATTGAGATGTTAGTAATGAATTACTAGCATTTTTTCTGTTTATGTAATAAGCAAAATTTTGTTAAATAATCACGGATTTCATGAAAACAACAACAAGTATAATCATAACATGTTTCTAAGTTGTGTATATTTAATAGAGATAATGATGTATAATTAAATGTATAACATTTATCATTAGCTTTGCTTCAATTTACGGAACAGATGATTTCAACGGGTATTCTAGTGTTTATGACAATTTAACTTCTTACAAAAAAATTGAAAAGAAGGAGAAGGATTTAGTAGTTTCATACTTCAAGAGAGGTTATGAAAACTATTAGATAAGTGTATAACAAATGAAAATGAAAGTTTTAGATTTTATCGATTTCAATACAGTCAATATATTGCTAGAGAATTTTAATAAATCAACGGGTTTTGTCACAGCTATTTTAGATTTGGATGGCAGAATCTTATCTAAATCTGGGTGGAGACGGATATGTACAGATTTTCATCGTATCAATCCCAAAACCAATCAAAACTGTATCTTAAGTGATACCTTACTAGCGAATGATAAAACAGGAGATAAAAAGTATAATATTTATAATTGCCATAATGGTTTAATTGATCTATCGATACCATTAATTATTGAAGGAGAGCATATAGCTAATCTGTTTACAGGGCAGTTCTTTTTAGAAGAACCAAAGATGCAATTCTTTAAAGAGCAAGCATTGAAATACGGTTTTGATGAATTGTCTTATCTAGAAGCAGTTCGCGAAGTACCGGTTTTAACTGAAGAGAAAGTGGAAGAGATAGTTGATTATTTTTTGGTAATAATGAAAATAGTAGTCAATCTAACAAATGATAAGATTAGTCAAACTAAAGCTAAACTATTGTTAGAATCTAGTCTAGAAAGTCCAAAAGATATTATTATTTTAGCGATAGATAAAGATTACAATTATCTATATTTTAACGAAGTTCATAGAGAGGTTATGCAATTTGCCTATGGAGTAGATATAGAAATAGGTATGAGCTTAATGGACTCAATAAGCTCTAAAACCGATAAAATAAATGCAAAGAAAAATTATGATTTAGCGTTGTCAGGCCAGTCTCACGAAACAATACAAGAGTATGGGGATCAAAATGTAAGATATTATGAAACATTCTATAATCCAATATTTGGTGAACTAAATGAGATTATCGGTGCTACAGCATTTTCAAGAGACATAACAGACCGGATTAAAATGGAAGAAATGCTTAAAGATTCAGAGAAGAAGTTACTTCAAAATAAAGAGTTGTTTCCGAAGATGCTTGATGTAATTCCGGATATGATTTCAATCCATGATGCTGATATGAATATCTTATACAGCAATTGGAATGGTTTTGCAGATATACCAAAGGAAAAGAGAATAATCCCTAGCAAGTGCTATAAAACATATCGGGGAGAAGATGAAATATGTACTGATTGCGAAGCGGGAAAAGTTCTGAAATCTAAGAAACCTATCCAAGTAGAAGCGCAAATAAATGAAGGAATGTGGCTTGATGTTCGAGGCATTCCTATCTTTGATAAAGAAGGAAATGTCGAGTCTTTTGTTGAGTGGGTTAGAGATATAAGTAATCAGAAGCAATTAGAGTTAGATATTCTTGAAGAAAAAGAAAAACTAGCCGCAACCCTTAATTCTATTGGTGATGGGGTAATAGCTACAGATGCTCTTGGAATAATTACTGGAATTAATCCAGTTGCATCTAATTTGACGGGTTGGTTAGAGGAAGAGGCAGTATCAAGGCCTTTACGTGAAGTTTTTAATATCACTTCTGAAGATGAGAGCAGGGAAATTCAAAATCCAGTAGAAAAAGTATTATCTACTAATAATGTTGTTGAATTAGATAATCATACAATTCTAATATCTAAGGATAAGAAAAGGTACTACATTGAAGATACAGCATCACCGATAAGAAATGCATTGGGAGAGAATATAGGGGTTGTTTTGATTTTTAGAGATGTAACAGAAAAAAAGACAAAAGAAAAAGAAATGGACTATCTCATTAAACATGACTACTTAACCGGTCTTCATAATCGCAGATTTTTTCAAGAATCATTTTACTTTCTGTTAAGAAATAAAAATATACCACTTGGAATCATGATGATGGATGTTAATGGATTAAAGATTATAAATGATGCTTACGGTCATATTGTTGGAGATAAGGCTTTAAAAATGGTTGCGGATGTTTTAAATCAGGTTTTTTCAAAACCAGATATTGTAGCTAGATTAGGTGGTGATGAGTTTGCCGTTTTACTACAAGGCAATGTCAGTTTAGAAAAAATGGAAAAATATAAAGAAGAGATTTACCAAATCCTTCTTAAACGGCCGATTAAGAATATTTCAATTTCTTTATCTATTGGTTATGAAATTATAAATGACTCTAATATTAAGATTGATGATGTATTTCAATTGGCAGAGAATAGAATGTACCGGCATAAGATATCAGAGGGAGTTAGTGTGAGAAATAGTGCTATTAAGGCAATTTTAAGCACCTTAACCGATAAGTTTGCCTTAGAGAAAAGGCATTCTGAAAGAGTCAGTAAATTTGCAGTTAAAATAGGAAAAGCACTTAACTTAAATAGAGAAGATTTAAAAGAGTTAGAAATGGCAGGGCTTTTTCATGATATTGGTAAGATATCCATCCCCGATCATATTTTGGATAAACCTGGAAAACTAACACCAGAAGAGTATGAATTAATTAAAACACATACTAAAATTGGTTATCAAATATTAAGAGCAGCTGATCAATATTCCGATTTAGCTGTGCATGCATTATTTCATCATGAACGTTGGGATGGGTTTGGTTATCCTAAGGGTTTAAAGAAAACTGAGATACCCTTATTTTCTAGAATTATCTGTGTTGTTGATGCCTTTGAAGCGATGACTTCTAAAAGACCATATAAAAATGCAATGACGATAAGCAAAGCAAAAGCAGAGTTGAAGCGTTGTTCAGGAAGTCAATTTGATCCTCAAATAGTTGATGCTTTTATCAAGGCAATTGAAAGATAATTGAATCAATAAGCTGTAGTTATTAACTTAAATCATATGCATATTACTTGTGCGATACACAAAAGAAGTGTAAAATTATAAATATTTTTCTGCATTAATAACAATTGATTTAAATATTGCAATTGACTATTTTAGTTTTGTCATAGGAGTGATTTCATGATTTTGTACTTAATTCAATTATTAGTCTCTTTACTTGGGTCGATTTGGTTATATTTCATTACTGATTCTATTCCCTTCCAATATCAAATACCCTTGTTAATAATCATTTTTATAGTGATTAACTTCATTGTCTTCCTTCTCTTTATCCTTTTATATGCGATAATTGTGATCTTGAATTCTGAAACAAGTGGAGCAAAACCTTGGAAAAGAAAAATTTTAGTTGAGTACTGCAAATATGTTTTCTTATATCTTTTTCGGGTACGGATGGAAGTGTTTGGCAAGGAAAATTTACCTAAAAACAATAACTTTGTTATTTACTCAAATCATAGTGAGTTTGCAGATTCGATGTATTTAATTATTGCATTAGAAAAGTATCCCATTGCTTTTTTATCAAAGAAAACCCTTTTCAAAGTCTTTTTGGTTAGACATGCATTGCGTTTTATGGGAGGAATTGGTATTTCTAGGAAAGCAGATCGCTCTGTAACTGAATCAGTTCAATTAGCAATCGAAACTGTTAAGGGCGGACAACCTGTTGTCATATATCCTGAAGGAACAAGAGCTCATAGTAATAACATGTCTGAATTTAAGGCGGGTTCATTTAAAGTAGCTATGAGAGGCAAACTGCCAATTGTTCCAGTATGCATGTATGACATGCATAAAATGCCTTATAAGTTACGATTAAAACCTGTTACTATTCAATTAGGTATTCTTCCTACGATTCCTTATGAAGATTATCAAACACTAGATTCAAGTGGCGTTGCTAAGTTAGTTAAAGATATGATTCAAAGTCAAATTGATAGATTCGATGAGGATAAATTATTGTAATAAACTATAAGTAATAGTCGTTAAATTAAAATACCCTGTATTTATTAACACTCGCGTGTGTTTAAATACAGGGTATATTTTTCTTTTAGAATATTCTCTTGACTATTAAGGTTGGAATGCACCAAACAATACGAGCCAAGTCAAAATAGTTTTTGCGACTAATGAGAGGATTATATAACCACGTTCACCATATAGGTAATTTTTGAACTTGCCAATGCCTTTGTATTGTAAGAACATATTGACAGGAAAAGCATTGAAAGCTATGAAGTATGTTGCTAAAATTGCCCATACAAAACCTGGAACATTAGCTAGATTGGGGTTAACACCAATATAGAATACGATAGCTAACCATGGAGCTAAGCCGATGACTGAACCAAAGATAAATGGAAGCCAATTGACTTTTTTCTCACCCTTTGTTTCACCGGAGTTAATCAACTCCATATCCAAACCAAAAAGATTCATAGCGGCGTTTGCCAAAGCAATTAATACAAAAACAGCAATATCTCTAACCCCAAATAATGAAGAGATCAAGACTATCATCAATGATGAACTAATAGCATACTCATACCATCTAAGTTTATTGATGCCTTGTTTTAAATCAGCTACATATTTCTTTTTATATGGAACAGCTATGATGAAGTGAAATAATGCTGAAATTAATAAAAAACTAGCTGTTAATGGAAGGAAAGGTAACTCAAATAGTGTTTCAGTTGGAGTTAATACTAGACCTTGACCTTCGACAAAATTTAAGTAATTACCGATTACAGGTATTGTAAATGTTTGACCGGTACCATCGAGATTAGGGTAGATAAGAAATGCAAATAACATCATGAGAACACCTTGTACTAAATGGACTGAACCCATGATTTTGTTGAAGCGGATTAAATTGTTAAAGGATAGTTTATCCGCTTTAGCTTCATTAACACTCATATTAATTCTCCTTTTTCTATATTTGCTTCAATCCTAACACATTTTTAAAATTTAATCAAATAATTCGATTTAGAAATAAATTTATTTGATTTTTCTAAGCTAAAAAAAGAAATCACCGTTATTGAGGTTGTAAACTAATTGAATAATATAACATTTAAAAACATTAATATATATCATTTTCTTTCATATGTTTTTTTGATATAATTAAGACATAAGTTATACAAGGAGATCAGCTATGAAAATCATAGGTATTGATATCGGAGGGACAGAAATCAAGGGAGCTTTATTCGATAAAGTCATTTTGAAAGAATCCAAAAGAAAAACTAAACAAGATTTGGGAAAAGAAGCAATCATGCTTAACTTAATTGAACTTATCAAAGACCTTTGGGTTGAGGAAGTTAAAGCAATTGGCATTGTAACTGCTGGGGCAGTAGATATAGAAAGAGGTATAATAACCAATAATGTTGGCACGTTAAAAGGATGGGTCAATTTTTGTATTAAAGAAGAGGTTGAGTTGATTTTTAAGGTGCCATGTTTTATAGAAAACGATGCAAATGGAGCGCTTATTGCGGAAGTAGAAGGTTATCAAAATATAGAAAATGCCTGTATGATTACACTTGGGACAGGAGTTGGAACAGCCGCATATATAAATGGTAAACTTTACCGAGGTCAGAATTACAAAATTGAGTTTGGACATAGTATTTTGATACCTAATGGCAGAGAATGTACTTGTAAAAAGAAGGGATGTGCTGAAAGTTACTTAAGTGGAAATGCATTAAAGAAAACCGCTATTGAAGAAGTAGATGCTAAAATCAAGCATGGCAAAGAATTGTTTGAACTTTATCAACTTGGAAACAAATCGGCTGAGAAAGTTATTGATGATTATACTGATTTACTGGCTTTGTTTATTCATAATATCTGTATGTTTTATGACCCTCAACTGATTATTATAGGAGGCGGTCTTATCTGTCAAAAAGATATATTATTCGAGTTTTTATCTGGAAAAACTAAAGATCTTGATGCTTTAGTAGTACCAGCAAAACTAGGAAATTTCGCTGGAGTGAAAGGAGCTTATTTAATAGCTTCTAATGGTATGAAAAATGGAAAAGATTAGTATAGTGTTTCAAACACACTGGGATAGAGAATGGTATTATACAGTTGATACCTACATACTTAGATTAAAGAAAGTATTGAATAGGGTTGTTGAACTGATTGAAAAAGGTGAAATTGGATATTTTGTCTTGGATGGACAGTTTAAAGCATTGGAAGATTTTCTGAGTGTTGCCAATCAACAAGAAAAGAAAAAGGTTATTCAATTAGTAAAATCAGGTAAGATCATCATCGGCCCTTGGTATGTCTTAAGCGATGAGTTTCTTGTCAATGGAGAATCTTTGATTAGAAACCTAGAAATAGGAATCAAGAGATCAAAAGAAATTCACGATTATATGAAGATAGGATATCTACCTGATACCTTTGGCCATATATCGCAAATGCCTCAAATACTAACTAAGTTTGGTCTTGATACAGCAATTCTTTGGCGCGGAGTTCTTCCTGATGATGTTTTTTTCAATTGGGAGTGCTCCTTTGGTGATAAGGTATTTGTGGTTTTCTTAAAGGAAGGATACTATCAACCCATAATCGATCAAGACAATTATCAAGAATTGATGGAAGTTTTCATCAATAAGCATAGTGATTTCACCAATCAGAAAAACATCTTACTTACAAATGGTGGAGATCATTTGATGCCTGCAAAAAATGATATCCAAAAAAATATTTCAGAAATAAAAAAAATTCACAATATCGATGTAGAGATTACTAATTATTCTGATTATATCAAATCGATTGAAGACAAGCATGCTTACCAAACAATCACAGGAGAACTAAGAGATAATCGTAATGCTTATGTTTTACCAAATGTATTAAGTACTAGGTATTATCTAAAACAACAAAATCAAGAGATTGAAGATTCTTTAAAGATCCTTGAAGGACTTATTGCTAGGAATTATCCTTTTGTAGAGTATGAGAATCAAGAGATAGTGGATAAGATATGGACTGATTTTTTATTGAATCATCCTCACGATTCAATATGTGGATGTTCAATAGATGAAGTTCATAAAGAAATGGAAGTTAGAAGTACAAAAATCAATTATCTAATTCAAGAACTAATCGATGATGAGTACTTAAAAATGAGTAGTTACCCAAATACCTTTAATAACTCAAAACATCAAACAAAAGTTTTTGATGATGATACAATATTCAACTTATACAATCCAACTTTAAGAAGAATCAATCATTTTAAAACAATAAAGCTCTTCTTGAATAAAGATAATGAATTATCAGATCGATTTGTAATTACTGATGGAGACATAGAATATACTACAATAATTGTTGATAAGTTACCAAAGAAGATTTTTATATCACCTCTAGATTTTGCACCAGAGTTTGTTGATGGATATGAGTATGAAGTAGCCTTTAGAGTAAAGGACTTACAAGGTTTATCAAACAAGAATTATTACTTGAAGAAGGGTAGCCCGATTATATTATCCTCTATAGACAGCAATGTTATTGAAAACCAAATCCTGAAAGTAACTGTTGAAATTGATGGTTCTTTAAGTGTATTAGACAAAATTTCCGGAAAGACATACAATCAATTAAACGTCTTTTATAGTTCCACAGACGATGGGGATACATATAACTACTCAAAACCAGACAGAGATATCACTTCAAAAGCCCAAATAACAGGAGTAAAAGCAAAACAGACTGAGTACTATCAAGAATTACATATCAGTTATGATTTGATATTACCGCAAGGCTTTACAGAAAGACATGTATTGGATGAAGTGAAAGTAAACAACAAGATTGAATGCAGGGTAATTCTATACCACGACAGACAAAAGTTGTATTTTGATGTTAAATACCTAAACAAGGCTAAAAACCATAGAACTAGAGTAACATTCAATCTAAATGATGTAATTCAATATCATTACAGTGATACCGCTTTTGATATTGTAAAGCGCTTTGTTAGGAATGAAGAATTCAAGGCTGAAAAGGGCAAAGAAGTACAGGTGGTTGTCGATCCTAGCCAATCTTTAATAACAACAGAAAACGGATTGACATTCCATCACTTAGGAATGCAAGAATATCAAATAGTAAGAAAAGATCAAGACATCCTTGAAGTTACTATGTTAAGAGCTCTAGACAAAATATCTCATAACGATTTTTATTCTCGCGGAGGGGGAGCTGGGCCATCATTGAGTACTCCAGATGCTCAGATGTTAGGAACTTTCAAATATAAGTATTCACTATCGTTTGGTGAGGGACCATGTTTTGATAATACCGATGATTTTCGATTGCCTTGTCTAGTAAAAAAAGGTCATGTAGAAGAAAGAAATTCTTTGTTTACTATCAATCAACCAGAAATCCATTTTTCTTCATTGAGGAAAGCAAAAAATAGTCTTGAACTTAGAGTTTTTAATCCGACTGAAAGAGATATCGATTTAAGTCTTAATTCTAGATACAATATTTACTCATTATCACAACATGATTTCTTAGGGAAGCCTTTGCGAGGTGAGCCTTTGTTAGTAAAAGCTAAAGAGATTAAAACATTGAGAATAAAGCTAGAAGAACTGAGTGTAATAGATTGTGATGTTTTAGTTGTGGGAGGAGGAATTGGTGGTGTAAGAGCTGCAGTCAAATTGTTAGAGCAAGGAAAAAAAGTTGTTTTGACTGAAGAAACAAAGTGGCTAGGTGGTCAGTTGACCTCACAAGCAGTACCCTTAGACGAACATCCATTTATCGAAGAATTTGGTTGTACTAAGTCTTATCGAGAGTTTAGAAATAATGCAAGGAAATACTATATAGATAAATATGATTTGGATTTAGATATTAAAGATTTAAATCCAGGAGGAGCTTGGGTAACAAGACTTGCTTTCGAACCAACGGTAGCGGCACAACTTTTTGATGATATGATTAACCCCTTTTTAGATAAAAACTTAATTTTAATCAAAGGAGTTAGAGCAGTAAGAGCAATAAAGAACAATCATAATATTGAAGCAATTGTTATTGAAAATCTTGAAAGTCTAACGCAAACAATTATTAAAGCAAAGGTTTTTTTAGATGCAACTGAAACTGGAGAGTTATTACCAATAACTAAGACTGATTATGTTGTTGGGGCAGAGAGTAAAGAAGAAACCAATGAATTGCACGCAGCGGATATTGCTGATAAAGATGATTTGCAACCTGTGACACATGTTGCAGCTTTAAGATGGAATCCAAACAACACTAAAACTATTGAAAAATCCCCATATTACGATTTTTTCAAGAACTATAAAACACCATACTCAAGTTATTCGATTCTCAGCAGAATAGGTCCGGACTCAGCAACAAAAAAAGGCAAACTCTTCAACTTTTATGAAGGTAACATGCCTCTATGGTCTTATCGAAGATTTTTTAATCCCTTGACACTAAAACTAGATAATGATTATGAGAAAACAACAATAAATTGGCCTCAAAATGATTACTTTCTTGGCAATATCTTCGGTGATGAATATGAAGACATACATAGATTACTAGCAAAAGAACTGACTAAATCCTTAATCTATTATGTTCAGACAGAAGCAATCAACGATAACGGCAGAATCGGTTATCTTGAAATGGAACTGATAGTTGACGAGCCAGTTTTAAATACAAAAGATGGTTTTGCGATGTATCCTTATATTAGAGAATCAAGGAGGATAAAAGCTCTCCATACCATTTGTGAACAAGACATCTTGGCAGAAACCAACGAATTTTTGCCGGTGGTTGAAAAAAGTGTAGGGATTGGCTGTTATCATATCGATTTGCATATAACTACAAAATCAAATACTTTCTTTTATGCCAATACCTGGCCTTTTGAAATACCATTAGGAGCATTTATACCAGTTAAAACTGAGAATCTAATCCCTGCATGCAAAAACATCGGAACAACCCACCTTACCAACGGCTCTTTTAGACTTCATCCCATCGAGTGGAATATCGGTGAAAGTGCGGGATTATTGGCTTCTTATTTAATTGACAACCGCATTAAAATGAAAGATCTTATCAATGACTTTAAACATTTTGAGAAATTTCAAAATCTCTTAGTTGATCAAGGCCTAGAACTGCATTGGCCTAAAGATAAAGTTCACATAATATAAAAACCAATAATCGATTTTAAGATTATTGGTTTTCTTTTAATTTGTCGGTAAATCTTTTAGTGATAAACTGCGGTCTTGTGATAATTGAACCAACAACAACGCAATATGCTCCTAAATCAAGCAATCTCTTGAACTTTTCTGGTGAGTCAATATTTCCTTCAGCAATTACAGGGACATCTGTACCTTGAATAATCTCTTTGACCAATTGAAAATCATTATCATCAATATTCAAGTTTAGAGATTGCTTTGTATAACCTACTAAAGTAGTACCGATGTAATTAAAGCCAAGTTGAGCGGCATAGAAGGCTTCTTGTTTTGTTGAACAATCAGCCATGAACTTTTGTTTGGGATATTTTCGTCTTATCTCTTGGTAAAATTCATCCAATGTTTGTCCGTTAGGTCTCTTGGAAAATGTTGAATCAACCGCTATTAGTTCAACACCTTCATTTACAAGAGCATCAACTTCTTTTATTGTAGGAGTTATATGTACACTAGATCCAGAATAGTTTTTCTTTATGATACCGATGATAGGGACGTTTACTTCCTTTTTAATCGCATTGATATCTAATATACTGTTTGCCCTAATGCCAATAGCTCCACCTTGTACAGCTGCTAAAGCCATTTTAGACATGATATATGGTGAATGCAAAGGTTCATCTTCTAAAGCTTGACAAGATACAACCAAACCACCTTTGAATAATTCCATACTGTGCCTCTTTTCTGTAATATTTATAAATTAGTTTTTAATAATTTTGTAATTCGCTATTGATTTCTTTAATTCTTTTATTGTTGCGATAGATAATGTAATTCTTATTAATTATAGGGTTATCTTTTTCACATATCGGGTAGATAGACTCTAGAAAAATTTTGGTTTTATGATTATGTATGACTGTAGTATATATGATTTTTTGAATACCTTCAACAATTACAGTATTCGTTTTTCCATTAGCCATATCAAATGTGCCAATAAGAAGAAAAAGTTTATCTGGCTTAAGTTCTATCACATTAATATGCAGACGAAATAAAACACTATCGATATTGTCTAAAAGAAATACTTTTGTTAATAATTTGATAATTTAAAAAATGCTTGTCTGTATCATAGTGTTCTGTTAAGGAGTCTCCTAGAAAGACAAGTTTTTCTTTGCCTTTCACTTTCTAACAGCTATTTTCGAGTTTTGGTTTCAAAGACTGAAACTTCTACGTCTAGTCCAACCTCAAACATTCTTTTCCATGGCATGAAACAATCGATAATCCTTATCTTATAATTATTATTGAAATCTTCGAAAGCATATTCATTTAGTTTCTTATTTACAATTTGGGCAACTAAGCCTCTAGTTTCAAAAACATCAAAATAGTTTAATCCATATTTAGGCAGGTAATCCTTAGTAACTTCCTGTCTAACTTTGCTCATATAGAGATAATCTTCAACATACCTTAAAGCTAGAAAATCTAGATGTGATTTAGTCTTCCCGAAAAGGTCATAGATAATCCCTTGAGGAATACATGTACCCAAAGTATTTCCGGATGTATTCCATCCTGCGTATCCTGAAAGGTTAAAATAAAGGTCTTTACTAATCAAGTCCTTAATCAGTTTCTTTTCTGAGCCATTTGAGTAGGCAATATCAGCTATAACAACTTTTCTTTGATGTTTAAGATACTCTTGGGCTTTTCTTATGAAATCTTCTAAGTCTCTAAGATTATTATATTGTTCAGACATAATACTTGAGTCTTGCCAAGAAATATCTTTCATCTCAGACGTAGCATTTATCATAAGAACTAAGTCTGCTTCTTCAATCAATTCTTCAAGCACAGAGCCACTAGCAATTATCTGTGAACTGACGGATTTATATAATGGTTGATCTTCAAAATTTGGTATCATATCTCTGGCCTGAAAAACAGCATACTCTACAAAAATCTTCTTTGATACCCCAAGATTTTCTTGTAAAGCTCTTGCAAAAAGAGTATTGACGACGGCATCAGCATCAGGATAGATGATAACTTTATTACTGGTGTTCTTTTCTTTGATATAGTTCTTAATTACTTCTTGATCGATTTTAGTCAATCCATATAAAGCAGCATCGTCTTGTGGGATAACAAGATAATCAATAGCGCTATTTGCTAAAAGATCAATAACTGCTTTATTGATAAGCAGGTTTACCCTTCTTCTTGATCGATAATCTTCAAATGCTTTTTGAAAGGATAATTGGTTTAAAGATTGAAGTTTTAAAAACTCATCCTCGCTGATTATACCTAAACGCTTTTTATGTTCAAAAACTCCTTTAAGATGAATATCACGCCCCCATATTTCATAATAATCAGGTTCTTCGTCACTAGAAGAATAGGAAGGATTTCTCATTATTAGATTGAAGGCATATATTTTAATAAATTGGTTAATTTTCTTGATTCTTTCAATAATGCTTAGTCGTTTCAACAATACTTCAATACTATCATTATGCAGTCTTGAAGGGACAATTCCCCCATAAACTATCATATCAATTGACATTATGATTGAGTTAATACCATTAAGGTTGTTCAAAATCCAATCAATCAAAGTATCATAATCAGCTTTTCTTTTTTTGTTGCCCAAAATCTTTATTGGAGGCATCAACAACTCTACTGAAGTATCTGCAGCAAGATATTTGACATAATTAATGTTGCATGGTCTTTCATCGAGTGGAATGATCATTATTTTGCTCATAATGACTCCTTAATATACTATCTTTTTAGATATAGCCTTTGCGGTTTTCTCTTTAATTTCTTTGACCAAAGCTTTATTGCTTTCATCAAGTTGATGAAAAAGCAAATCCAAAGTAAACAATTGAGAGATTTGCGTTGAAAGTGCTCCGCCTTCCAAAGGGTTTTCCTTTGAAGTTGTTAAAACGCTGACATCAGCGATTTGCCCTAATCTCGAATCAGAAAAATTGGTTATTGCAATGATTTTCGCACCATTCTTTTTGGCTATTTGCACTGACTCTATAATATCGGTAGTATAACCAGACAATGATATTGCTAATACCAAACTTTCTTTTGAAAGTGTTGCAGCGACAATAGCTTGAAAATGAGGATCTGAAATTGCTCTTGCTAAATATGCTTTTCTTTGCAAGACAGCTTCCACTTGTTTAGCTGTAACGCCAGAATTGCCGACGCCAAAAATCAAGATATCTTTTGCTTGATGAATCAAATTAGTTGCTTCAACGATAGAATCCATGGTCACTCTTGATTTTGTCATGCTAATTACTTCTTGATATATATTGTAGACTCTGTCAACAGTATTAAGCTCTTCAATTTTTTCTTCATCATTTTGAGCTTTAGCATAAGATATCTTAAAATCATAGAAACCTGAAAAGCCAATTTTCTTGCAAAACCTCAAAATAGTAGCTTCTCCAACTTGAATCTCTTTTGCTAGTTCGACGATAGATTTATATGTGATATCATTACTGATTACATACTCAGCGATTTTCAATTCACTTTTTGTGTATTTATGATAAAAACTAGAAATTAGTTTATTCATAATTACCTCCTATTTTTCTTTGAGCATAACTTCCAAAATTAAAGCCAAGATTGTAATTATCTTTATAATCTATTATATACTGATTTTCGATAAATGCTTCTAAGTATTTAATCTCTTTAAACATCTTATCAAGCCACGGTTCAATCTCTTCTAAAAGATTACTATTTACCGAATTTAACTCTTGGTGAGATTTTCTTAACTTTTCAAGCCATATTTTTAGATTAGATGATTTATCGATATCTTCAATAAAATCTTTTAAAATAGATTCTTTTAGTCTAGTAGATTGGTTTAATCGAACGAACAAATCTAGCGATTCTTTGGATACGTGCCATTCTTTTGATAGATAACTAATTGCTTTTTCTAAAGATTTTTCTGGTTGATAATCAAGAGGGTTGCTTAGATAATCAGCAGCTGTAATCAAAGCAATTTTGCTAAGTTCCCACTGATTCATGGGATTCATAACATATGTGTTAATGATTTCTTTGTCTAAGATGTGAGGGCGATTTAGCAAAGGGCCTAAGTAGATTCTGTCTTTATTAGCATCGTTAGTGGGATAGTTGTCCCAGATAGCTAAACGATGGCCAAAAATCTGGAAAGCATCGATAATATCTTCAGATGAGATTGTTTTTGCAATTGTGTTATAACCAGTAAAGAACACAGTAATATTTTCATTAAGATAAGCATATAAATCTTGACGATATGTTGTATTCCAGTTTTGCCAGTACTCAGTTGGGCAGATAAAAAACTCGAGGTTTTTAATCTGTGTTTTTAATGAGTCATATACTTTGTTTGCTAAATAAGCATGAGCAATACCCGGTGAGAGGAAACGGTTTTTCTCGGTTTCATTGAGAAAATAATCGATATCATCCATCAATAAAGCAAAGGATGAAATATTGTTTTGATTAATAGCAAGCAGTTTTTTAGAGACAAGTTGGATATCATTTTCATCGGTTAAATCAATGTTCTTTCCCGGAGAGATACAATAGACAAAATTAATCAAATAATCATTGGCCTTCTTGATAATCTCTTGGAGCTTATCAGCTTCTTCAAGCGAATAAGGCTCTTTCCATAAATCTCGATGATAAGGATCATTTTTTGGAGCATATACATATGTGTTTAAGTTATTATTTCTTAAAAAATCGATGACATCTAACCGATTTTCATGTGTCCAGGGCTTACCGTAAAATCCTTCGATAATACCAATATTCTTTATCCGATTTTTCTGACCCATAGCAATTCTCCTTTTCTAACCTTTTACAGAACCTACAACAATTCCTTTGACAAAATATCTTTGTAAGAATGGATAAACTAACAAAATAGGGATGGTAGAAGCAATAATTGTAGCAGCTTGAATTGTATTTTTATCAAGTTTAGCTGCAAGTTCAGGGTTGTCAATTATCGGAGCAGAGTAATATTGGATAAGCTGATATACATAATAAGGTAAGGGCTGTAAATTAGTGTTGCTTACATAAAGCAAAGCATTAAAATAATTATTCCAATATATAACCGCTGTAAACAAACTTACACTTGCTAGGACAGGCAATGATAGAGGAATTAGAATCTTTGTCAATATTTGAATGTTTGTTGCACCATCTATTTTTGCAGACTCTTCAAGCTCAACTGGTAAAGTTTCTAAATAGTTTTTAATCAACAACATATGGTAAACCTGTAAAGCAGATGGTAATACTAATGCCATCCTTGTGTTATATAATCCAATAGCTCTGACAAGTATGAAGTTTGGAACAATTCCTCCGCTAAACAACATGACAATTATAAAGAATAGCATTAAAGGTGTTCTAAAAGGTAGTTCTTTCTTTGAAGCTGGATAAGCGGCTAAAGCTACTATTGATACACTGATAATCGTTCCAACTATCGTCACAAAAATAGATATCTTCAAAGCATTCCAAAATCTTGGATTATTAATTACCTGTTGATAAGCGACATCGGTAAACTCTTTTGGAAAAAGTGTAACATTACCAGCTGCTACTTGACCAGGATTTGACAAAGAAACAGCTAAAATATTGATAAAAGGATACAAAGTAGCAAGGCCAATTACAGCTAGGATAAGGTAGTTGATTATATAGAAGGTTCTATCGCTTTTTCTTTCAATCATCAGACATCACCTACCATATTCCCCGGTTAAAGAATTTCTTGGTCAAGAAGTTACCAAATAAAATCATAATTAAGGCAACTACTGAGTTAAACAGACCAACAGCAGTCGCAAAGCTAAACTCACTACCCTGGACACCGATTCTAAAAACATAAGTACCGATGATTTCAGAAACACCTCTAACATTTTCATTGGCCATGACAATTACCTGATCAAAACCAGCTTCAAGAATATAACCTAAACGCAAGACAAAGAGCATGATTATTGTTGGTAATAATCCAGGAATTGTGATATTCCATATTTGTTGTAGTTTGTTAGCCCCGTCAACTTTAGCAGCTTCATATAAAGCGGGGTCGATTCCTACAATGGCGGCTAAATATACGATAGCAGAATAGCCCACCTCTTTCCAAGCATAAGAAACAACTAAAACACCTTGGAAAAGATCTGGCCTGTTATACCATACTACTCTAGCTGAATCATCCATTAAACCAATCTCAACTAACAGAGTGTTTACTGGTCCATGAGTAGCTAATAAGCCATAGAAAATACCTCCGACTATAGCCCATGAAATAAAATGAGGAAGGTATACAAGAGTTTGTACTCCTGATTTAAACATCTTATTCTTTACTTCATTAATCAAAATAGCAAGTACTATAGGTAAAGGGAAAACAAAAACAATTTTATATGTAGAAATTAAAAGAGTATTTTTTAATGCCAAAACAAAGTCGCCGGTTTTAAACAGTTTTTGAAAGTGTTCAAAACCAACCCAAGGGCTTAAGATAAATGCTTCTATAGGACTAGAACCAAGATGGATATTGTAATCTTTGAATGCAAGCAAAATACCTAGCATCGGAACATAAGCAAAGATAATTGCAAAGATTGCGGCAGGGATAAAAAAGAGATAAATCGTCCAATTCTTTCTAAAATATCTTTTGTTTTCATCTCTTAAAGTGATAAATGCCATTACAACTATCAGCATATAAGTAAACATTGTTGACAACAACATCAAGAGGAAGTAATATGTCTGAGACAAATAGTAACTATGAATCATTAGAATACTCATTGAGATAAAGGCAATTGGGATCTTAGCTAAATAGATTTTTGTTAAACCTTTATCTTGATATTCACTCTTATACTTAATACTCAGAATTACTCTTTTAAACATCAAGAAATAAATCCAAAAAATCAAAATACCAAAGAAAAATGGAATAAAAGGATGTCCTTTATATCCTAAAATATTACTTGCTATAGCAAGAATAATTCCAATATATATTGCACAATTAAACTTGATGAAGTAGATTATTTTTTTTCTAAATATCCAAATAACAGTGGTTATAAAGATATAAATCATATAGATAAGAAGCAAGATGCCTAATACTAAATAAGCAATACCAAAGTATGCATATATTGAACCTTTAATTATTAAAACAAAACTTAAAAGAAAATGGTAATACAAAAAAATCATTTTGAAGTTTTTGCTTAATCTTTCTTTCAAAATCATGGTCTTATTGATATAAACTTCTTTGATGAAACAAGCAATAGGTATTAAAGCAATTAAAGCGAATAATATCGATAAGGTAGGCGTAAAAAAAGTTTTTAAAGGTAAAATAGCAACTAATAAAGGGTAAAATAGAAACCCAGCAATGAATTTGAAACTCATATAGTTTTGAAGTATTTCATTGATTCTTTGTTTAATTTTAATCATCGTTATCTTCCTTAGGGCTATGTTTGATAAATATTGCCATTAATATGCGACTGCTTAGATGGATAAAAAAACCTAAAACTATTGTGATCAAAACAGGTTGTAAAAATATAGAAAATACTAAAGCAACAAACAGAAGAATTATTGTCAAAGTCGAAAAGATGTAGGCCAAAAGAAAGTAAGAGCTAAGATTAATGGCCTTGACAAGCGAAACATCAAAAAACGTTACTAATTGTAAAGTATAGAAGTTGTGAAGAAATAGCAATAAAGATGCACCGATAATACCGTAATATAATATCTGGCTATCACTTGAAAACAAACCGAAGTTTTTATGGTTTATGTAACCAATATATAGAATTAACAATTGAACTAAACCAAGCGGTATTGTTTGTTTATAGTTTTTTTTAATGCCAGTAATCAAAATCCTAAATTGGACATATTGCTTATCTTTGAAGCGTTTATAGTAGTAATAATAACAACTGCTAATAGCAGGAAACATTAAAATTCCTAATGAGCATATACTTACAAAGACAACGAAAACACTAATGACAATATATTCAAGTAAAGTCATGGAAATCTTATATAAAACATTTTCTCTAAAATCTTTGTATTCGCTCATCAAAGACACCTAATCTATCTGTTTTGATACCAATTATTCAAAGCGTCAGATAACTCTTGACCACCATTATTCTTCCATTCATTTACATAGTTTTCATATGTTTTTGAATCATTTGTAAATATATAAGGTATTGCAAATGCCAATGTGTTATTAGCTAATCTATTTGCATATTCAGAATACTCCGGTATTGAAGGAGCAAAAGCCAATGGATCATAGATTCCGATATCATCTGCATATTGATTTATCGCATACCAACTGGCATACATATCATCGCTTTTACGAACTCTAGCTTGCCAATACTTTGCATAATCTTCTTCGATAGTACCTGTTAAGAACCATGAAGAGTTCTCTTTTTCGTTGAAGTAGTAACCTGGGTAATATGTATCATCACTTGCTCGATAAGTAAAGTGGACATTCTCTTTTCCTATCACCATTTCCTTGAAGTTACTAGGTTCTAGCTTACTGTCAATCCAATCAATGGCCCATGGAGCGTTTTCAGCCATATAAGCTGGAATAACAGTTATATAAGGAACACCGGTTCCGCGTTTTATCAAGCGTACTCCAGCCTCATCTTCTAAAGGCATCATATAAGTGATTTCAGCACCGATTTGACCACCAGCTCTTAATGCATCTGCAACTGCAATAGAGTTCCACCAAGCCATGACAATAGCACCTGCATTCCCTTGGGCAAATTTTGTCATAGAAGTACTGAAATCATTTGAAGCGACAGATTCATCTAAGAGACCGTCATTGAAAAGTTGTTTCATGTAATCTAGATAGTCTTTGAACTTCGGATTTTCTGTCATAGCTATTAATTCCCCATCAATATCTTGCCAATCAGTATAAAGTCCAAAAGCAGAAGCTACACTTGGAATTACATAATTATTCTTATCAAGTGTTAATGCTTTGAATGCAGATTTTGGCCTACCAAGGTTATCAACACCAAAGTAATCATCAAAAGCTTGCAACATGTCAGTGAACTCATCTAGAGTAGTTGGCAGTTGTAAATCTAACTCATCTAACCAATCCTGTCTGATCCCGATTGTATAATCGATATTTTCACTTGAAACAGCTTCAGGAATCCCATAAATAGCATTACCAATCGTTACCGCTTCCCATGATTTATCACTTATTGCGTTTTTGATATTGTTGCCGTATTTATCGATATATGCACTCAAATCAAGCAAAGCACATTGTTGAACTAGGTTTTCATATTGATTCTTTGTAACTTTAACTGCGTTAAACTGGTCTCTTGAACCCAATCTAAGGTTTAGCGCCTCAGTTGCATTTGATTGAGGCAGTTCTTCATATGTAACATCATAACCAGTTAACTCTTGAATCAATTCTTTGGTTGGATCTTTATCGATATCAAAAGTTCCAGCAGAAGGCCCAAGAAAGTTAAGAGCAATTTTATTGTTTTCAAAATCGATATCGTTAAGAGATGGATTATGAACAGGACAATTGAGTTGTGTATTTGTTGTGTTAGTACCATCAGTTGTTGAAGTCATATCAACTGGAGGTGTGCATGCAAATATGATAGAAGTAAATAAGACAAAAACAGCACCTAACAATATTTTTTTCATGGATAAACCTTGTATACTAAGTTGTATACTTCCTTTCTAATATAATCTTTTTGTCAAAAGTGATAATATAGTGATTTGAAGCTTAACTTATAGCGGTTTTAAAAATGGGACTACTAAACAATACATAAGCAATCCCATTTTCTATTTATCCCACTTATTTTTTTGTCATGGATTTAATGTGTTTAATTTTTTTTAATTATAGCATAATAATCAAAGCAAAACAACGAGGCTTGAAAGCAATTTTCATAAAGCTTTAAATGTTGAAATTAACATTCAATCTTATTAAGTTATGGTTGAATTACTTATCAACTAAAAGTTAATTAAGTTCGTTAACCAAATAGATGGCAATCACTAAACCACTAAGATCAGAGTTCGACCCTAAGTCATTATGTAATATATTGCGCATATCAGTTCCTTGAGGACAAACAATCAAGAGTTTTCCTGAAGGAAGAGAAGTCAATGTATCTAATACCGTTGTGGCATTTAATCCTTCAGCATTCACATAATCAACGCCATCAACACTAAAGACATTAGCCCAGTTAGCATATACTTCAATAGTCATTGTTGCTAAATCGATAACTAGATAAGAACCGTAACCCATATTAACAGGCGTTCCGTCCAATCCTAATATATTTGCATAATCAGTAACGAATTCAACACTTCCAGTTGGCATGTTGTTCGTTCCTGGGTGAGTTGGATTATAAGTATATCCGGTTAAATCGATAACATATTTTACACTATTATATGTGATGACAAATGATGGTGAACTATAAACTTCAAACATACCTAAAGTTGAACCGGTGAAGTTAGAATTATTTCCGATAGTATTAAATAATTCTGTTCTTAGAGTTGTTCCTTGCGGAGCAACAATCAATATTTTACCAGCTGGCAAAGATGTAAGAGTATCAAGGACAGTAGACCCATTTAAACTTGTAGCATCAACATAATCGACACCGTCAATTGCAAATACATTACCCCAGTTTGCATAAACTTCAATGGTTTTAGTTAACTCATCAATTACTAAGTAAGAACCAAAGCCCATATTAAGTGGTGTACCATCTAAACCAAGGATATTGTTGTAATCAGTGTATATTCTAACTGTTCCAGTTGGCATATTATTAGTTCCTGGGTGAGTTGAATTCCATGTATATCCAGTTATTTCAATTGGATATGCATTGCTGTTGAAATTTACTACTAAGGTTGATGTATTATATTGTGGGACTAAGCTTGGCACTTCAGGAACATTGATAAACTCTATTTTTGCTCCTGTCATGTCTCTTGAGGTATTGCCTAAAGCAAATGTTCTTAGGTCAGTGTTTTGCGGACCTACCAATAAGATTTTTCCTTCAGGTAACGCAGTAATTCCTGCTAGTCCTGAGTTATCTACAAATAATGCTGTATCGATATAGGTAACTCCAGGAGCAACAAAAACATTTCCTTTGAAAATATTATAGTTTACTTCGATAATACCAGTTTCAGCATCAAAGATAATAAATGATCCCCAGCCCATCTTATGTGGTATTGAAGTTGTGTCATTTAGTAAAGCTTCATAACTATCATAGATATGATAACTACCTGTATCGATATCATTTGTATCTTTGAAATTATATGTATAAGGAACTCTCATTAAATCAATATACTCGAAATCAGCTCCGATGATTCTAAAAGCAGGAGTTGATAACTCTTCAAAAACAAATACTGTTATTTGAGTTTCGATTAAAGCTTCATTAGTTCCATCAGTAATCGTAATCTCAAGATCATAAACTCCTTCTAAATCAAAGATAATTGACATTGGATCAGTAACTACAGTTTCATTGCCAAAGATATCATAGTAGTTAACTGATACTATTGGATTGAAAGACTCGGTTTTAACTAATTCAACATATTCGCCAAGGGCTGCATTATCATCATATATTTTTAAACCTTCTAACAGATTGAATGGAACACTCTTAGTTGCTGTTAAAGTGAAAGTTCCCGATGGTTGAATTTTTCCTCCCAAGACTACAAATGGTGCTTGGTCAGCGTAAGTATAAATTAAATCTTCACCAAGATGTAATGGCACAACTCTACCAATTCTGTTATTGATTTGTTCGTTGATGAATTTTCTACCGTCTTGATTATAATCAGTGTTTGCGTTAGGAGCTACAATCGCAAAACCGCCAGCTGGAATTGTTAAATTTGATAATGGGTTTGATGCATCAAGGCTTCCTTGTGGACACAGGACTCTTAATCCACAAGATTCATTTACCAATCTGCCGTTAGCCCCGTCTCTACCTTCAATAACAACACCATTTGCATTTAGAATTGCACCAACACCATAAGCATTGATTAATGAAATAGTAACAGGTGATTCTGATTTATTGCGGAATACTGTTGGACCATTGATGATTCCACCAGCTAAAGAAATATTAAATACTTCACCATCTTCTATGTTTTCGATTACATCAAAAACAACTAGAATTTGTGGTTCAGCTATGTTCCATGTTTCTCCCCCGATAATAATAGGTTCATCATAAACAACTTTTAATGTTGCTTCAACAGAATCCATTTGACCATCGCTGTCAGTTACAGTCAAAGTTACTGTATAGTAACCAGCTTTATTGATATCAAAAGTTCCTGTTACTTGAATAGAGTCAGTCAAGTCGCCATCATTTAAATCAGTTGCAAAGGCATAATCAAGAGAGTTCAAATCTCCAACAATCATCTCGACTATTCCAGATTCGGGAATTGTGATTACCGGTGCTTCTTTGAATTTTAGCACTGTAACTTCAAATTCCTTTGTTAATTGTACTGAATTATAAGTGAATGTAGCAGTCAAAGTTACAACTGTATCAGCATCCAAAGGTTGATTGACATTACCTATAGTATCGATTAAGTCTAAATGACTAGTTTCCCAAGAAATACTTGCATCACCAGCCATAATCGGTAATGTAATATCATCAGTAACTGAAGTTAAATCACCTGACAAATTGAAATCGTTCATAATTCCTTGAAGGATTTCAGTGTCTGACAAAGTCGACTCGGTAGTTGATTGAGTAGTTGTAGCGCTTGATGTAGTTGTTTGTGTTGTGCTTTGAGTTGTTACATCATCGCTTGTTATTTGCGTTGTTGTAGATTGTGTTGTACTTTGTGTAGTTGATGCTGTCGTAGTAATGGTCGTAGTTGTTTGAGTAGTCGTAGTGGTTGTGGTGTTTAATTGACAAGCTAGCATGCCAAAGATAAATGTTAAGGTAAATAGAACCACAAATACTTTTTTCATTATTTCTTTTCCTCCATAATTTTTTATTTTTTAAAGATCTTAAAAGACCTTAAATTCTTCTGGTTTCTTATTATTTATACCATTTTCTTGAGATAAAGAATCCCAGTAAAGCTAAACCACTCATTGGAACAAACACAATAAAGTTAAAGAACGAACATCCGGTAGTCTTTTCAACTTGTGTAGTAGTTTGAGTTGTCGTCTGAGTTGATGTAGTAGTTTGAGTTGTTGTTGGTTGTGTGGTTATTGGTTGTTCTGTTCCTGGTGGAATCCAAGTATTATTATCTATTTCCATTCTTGTAACTCTAACCTTTAATATTTCAACTAGGTACAGTAAATCGTCTTTTATTCGGTTGTTAGCAAAACCTGAACCGTAAGTGTTTGCGTTGCTTATCAAACTCTCTAGTTCAATAATAATTGCCTCAACTGCTTCAGGAGTAGAATAATTTAGACCAGCTATTCTATCCATTTCATTTCTTAGATTAATTCTTTGTTGTTCTGTCATTCTGCCTGCAGGGATATAGATGCGATCAGCCTTGGAATTTTCTCCAACAATATCGTTTTTCATTGTGTTTATCAATAATCTAATATCTTCATGAGGAAGAATTGCTTCCTTGCTGAAGATACCTAATAACAACGATTCGCTTACTTTTCCATAACCAGTGAGATTTTGAGAGGCAAATATGACAGATCCAAAAGCATTACCATTTCTAACTGCTTCAACCTGCAAAGGATTGTTAAACACTTCAAGTCCCATAAATGCAGGAGCTATTCCTCCATAGTTCAAAGTAACACCATCTACATAGATAACCATTTCTTTGATTCTATTCTCAACTGTTTTTGAGGCAGAGTAGTATGCCATTGGTGTAGTTATATCAATCCAGCCGGTTTTCACCCATGTCGGCCAATCCTGATTCTTTTTAACTATAGCATCCATAGTATCAGGGAATATCGCAGTTGAAAGGATTTTTTTGGTTTCAAAATCATCCATCATTTCATATACATCTTTAACAAACTCAGTAACTTGTTGAGTTTTATAATTAACCCAATATTCATAATACTTGTCATCGGTAGCAAAGAGTTCTTGAAGATTAACATCATTGCCAATATCATAAAAATCTTTAAACTCATTTATTGCATAATTAGTAAATCCAGTATCTTCAAGACGATGAGAGACAGGATATCTAATGTAGTCGAGATGTAACCCATCAAAAGAGTATTCCATCATTAGCTCTTCATAAACTTCAAGCAAGAAATTCTTAACTTCGGGATTAGCTGGATCAGCAAATATATAAGGTCCACCTTCATTTCTTTGAACAAATGTATAATCATCATTCAAAAGAATCCAATCTGGATTTTCATTGAGAAAATCTGGGTAGGCCATACCTTGAAAACCGACATTGAAGTTTTGCACCCAAGCATGAACTTCAATGTTACGCTTATTAGCTTCAGCAATAAAGGCTGCTAAGTAATCATTTCCATACTCTCCATAACTTCCACCAACAAGCCAAGGATGTAAGTCTGCTGTATCAAGGTTCGGAGAAATTACATAACCATGGAAAAATGTTTCTAAATATACGCTGTTAATATGATTGTATTCTAAATCATCCAATAACTCTTTAAGTCCTTCTAAGGTTAGTTCATTGTATCCGGCATTGTTTGGTCTATGCCAAACTCCTCTTGAATCGATTACTCTGGATGTATAAGTAGAATAAACAACTTTGTTAGCAAGGTAAGTTGCCTTATCCATTGATTGTTTAAACAAGACAAGTTTTGAGAAGTTATCAGGATCTAGTTTAAGTTCAGCTGACAGGTTTTCTAAGTTCAATATCTCTTCGTCTAGTTCTGTCAAGAGACTCAAAGCGTAAACAGAATCGATATCAAATAGTTTTCGAACAGCATTTTCAATTAAAGCGTAAGCATTATATCTATTGTTTTTGATGACACTTATATATGAGTCTGCAGTGGTTGTTAGCGTAATTGTTTTTGTTAACTCATCATATGTACATTGAGAGCCTAAAATCGCATTTGATCTTAACCAATCTCTCCCTTTGCCATGACCACTGACTGCAAATCCACCCGCAGGAATACTAGAAACGTTGATGCCCGTTTCTACGACAACACCCTCGCTATCAACAGCTATTTCAAATCCCCATTCATTAGTTCCAGTTCCAGTTCCGTTACCTCTATATGTGGTATTATCCCATGTATCAGTATAGATAATTAACTGATCAGGACCTCTTAAAGCTGGAAAGGGTGAACTACCATCTTCCATACCGATTGGATTGGTTTCTGGTGTAGGATTGATGATATCAAAACTAGTTTCGACTGTTGCGGATAGATCTACAAAAGGAATTCCGCTTACTGACAACTCGTCTTCTAAATCAAATAAAACACCTTTAGCAAGTTTCAGCCGATATGGATCACCATAAGCACTGAGGACAAATCCAAAATAAGGAATTGCTACCCCTTTTGAGTCTCCTGAACCGATTTCACGATAACTGGTAATCGAAAATATGGATGTGTCTAAATCTAACTCAACCGTAACTTCGACGCCCCATTGGTTAGTTCCGGTTCTATCTCCGTAATTGCTGTCATAGTAAACTATCATCGGAGAACTTCTCACTACATTGACATTATCGATTAAAACTCTTCTTCCACGATTTGATTCAATAGCTCTAATAGCAGGAAAGAAATCATAACCGTTTAAAGTGATAATATCCCCTACCTCATAAGTAACAGAAGGAACAGAACCAAATGCAATTACAAAACCGTTTAATGGAATATATGAGTTGCCATTTGGATTGATTTCGGTGATAACAAGTTGATTTTCTTCCAACTCGACAACAAACTCATACTTGGTTTCTAAACCAGTATGAGTCAAATGCCAATCTGGAGTATACATAGTTACATTTCCAGATCTAGCACGTTTATTGTTGATGACTATATCAGCGCTTTTTGGATAACCATTTCCATCTAGTATTGCCATGAACTTGACGGGATTAATGAAATTTATTTCTTCTTCCAAACCTTCATGAGTAAAAGAAACATTGCTAACTTCGTCAAAGTCTCCTTGAACAACAACATTAGATTGTAAAACAATAATTGCTATGAAGATAATAATCATCGATAATATAAGCTTTTTCATCAAAAACTCCTTTTCAAATAGTCTATTCAAATATATCGATACTATCATTTTACATTTTTTATAATTATTTGTAAACGCTTTTATGAAAAATAATTTCAAAAAATATAAAAAATGAAAAAAAACACCATTAAAATGGTATTTTTAGATTTCTTTGATGTTTAATTAAATTTGTACCTGATAATCATATAACCTGAAAAAAGAAATATACATATAATAATAATTGAAGTATTTAGTTTGTTGCAAGATGAACAATCACTTCTATCATAGTTGTTAGATGTATCAGTCGATGTTGTATTTTCTTGAGATGATGTTTCAAAAGATGTAATGGTAGTTGACTGGATAGAAGTAGTATTAGTAGTAGTAATAGTAGTTGAAGTTGTTGATGTAGCGGTTGAATTAGTAGAAGCTTCAGTTGTTGAAGTAACTTCTTCAGTAGTAGTTTGTTGAGTGGTGGTTGTAGTTATCTCTTCAGTGGTTGTTATTTCGCTTTGAATGGGATCGCCTACGATTAAAATCGCATTAGCAAACCTCCTTAAAGAGCCATCTGATGGGGTATTGACAACTTCTAAAACATTTGTTTCTAGATTTCTAAGCAAGAAAGTAGAACTACCACCTCCGTCTAGCTCTAGAGCGGTGAAATATCCGAGGTCTTCATTTAAGTCAGCTAATTGCTCTAAGTTTAAACCAGGTATATTAGCAAGTCTACCATCAACAACAGTCAAACCGATAGTACCATCGCCTTTGATGCCTATCGATGTCCTTGGCGCTAATGAATAACCCCCGTCATGAATCGGATCAGGTAGTTTATTTCTATTGTTAAGCAATACTTGCCAACCACCAATAATAAAATCCATGCCTTCCCAATCGTTGATTGGATAGGGATAGACAGTTAAGAAAGAATCGTTATTGATAAACTCATGAAGTGTTGTATATCCTGTTGAGTTGCCTTTTGCAGCTATTGCAAAATCACGATAATTTATCGGGTAGTCAAGATCATTAAAAACAAAGTCATTTACATCTGAATAAACAGTTCCTGCAAAAGGCAAAGCATAATTACCGATAATTTTGTCAAAACGAACACTTAACTTAGCGATATTACTCCCAGTAATCTTTTGAAACATGTTATAAGTATAAACACCTATTTCTCCCTCTTGCAGGGTTTGGTTTATTCTATCGATGTGAACATAATCGATGTAATTCTTTTCTTGATCGTTGATATTTATTTTATATCCATATTCGACTTTCCCGATTACTGCATGTTGAGTTTTGCTAAAACCAAATGAGTTTTTGCCTAAAGTATGTGAGTATGGACCGATTCTAAGAATATTATTATTGACGGCATAGAAATCAACAGGCAGACCACCAGAAAAATAATCTCCATTAATCGCTGCATAAACTACTTTGCCTGTCTTTGCTTCGTAATCCAATGCTATATCCATAACAGTAGCTAATCCAACAGCATTATCACCGTATAACTTATCATGTAATACAATATCAAAATCACTATATCTTCCAATCTCGATATTATAGACTCTATGTGAAATTGATCCATCTTTGATATGGTATTTATTATATTCTAGATCATTGATGAATTTTGTTTCTTTTTCTTCTAAAGTTCCGATTGAAAATGAATCAACACTGGCTTTTACTGAGTGGATTCCTATAAAGAGACAAATTATTGTAAAGAATATTAAAAGTTTTTTTATCATGATTGAACCAGTCCTTTCAATTATATTTTACTAGAATCTCATATGATTACAAGAGAAATCAAATCGATAATTTTGCAATATTCTTAAGAATATTGACAGTTTTTAAAGTTGATTCAATCATAAGTATACAAAAATTCTAAAGAAATACTACAGAAAAAGTAGTTTCTTGAAGTACTTTTTAATAATCATTTTTAAAAATCACTTGTATAATAACCGATTATAATATACAATTAAAATAGCTTTTTAAACTAGTCCAGAGAGGCTTGTAAAAGTATAGGATATTTCTGAGGAAATAGATAATTTTTTATGTGAACACATAATAATAACTTTTATGAATTCTTCTGGTCTAAAGCTGGAGGATTTTTTTAATTTTAAAAGGAGGAATTATGAAAAATTTATTCACTTTAAAAGAATTATCGGTTTTGGACATTATCAGAATCATTGATGACGCATTAGCATTTAAGCAAGGAAAAGCGTGTACAAGCTTAGTTGGTAAGAAAGTAGTCAATCTTTTCTTTGAACCTTCAACTAGAACTCATTACAGCTTTATAGCAGCTGAGAAAAATCTAGGTATGTTGGTTACAGACTTTGACAAAGAAACTTCGAGTTTGAAAAAAGGAGAAAGTTTGTATGACACGGTAAAAACCTTTGAAGCGATAGGTTTTGATGTGGCTGTTATAAGACATCCTCAAAACAATTACTTCAATCAATTAGAGAACATCAAGATGCCAATTCTTAATGGTGGTGATGGAACTGGAAACCATCCAACGCAAAGTTTATTAGATTTAATGACAATTAAAGAAGAGTATGGATATTTTGATGGTTTAAAATGTGCAATAGTAGGAGATATTCGTCATAGTCGTGTTGCTCATACGAATATTGAAGTTATGCAAAGATTAGGAATGGAAGTTTATATTAGTGGACCAAAAGAGTTTGATGATGGAACTGGTGAGTACATTGATTTTAACAAAGCTTTAACAGAGATGGATGTCATTATGCTTCTAAGGGTTCAATATGAAAGACATGGTTATGAGATTCAATTATCAAAAGAAGAATACTTGAATGAATACGGTCTTACAATGGATAAAGTGAATCGTATGAAAGATAAAGCGATAATTTTACATCCAGCTCCATTCAATCGAAAAACAGAGATTGATGATGATGTAGTTGAATGTTCAAAATCGAGAATCTTCAAACAGATGACAAATGGAGTTTATATACGGATGGCTGTATTGGAAAGGGCGTTAACTTAATGGAAAAGAATGTAGTAGATAACCTAACGATGAAGCGAACAATTCGTCGTATATCTTATGAAATTATCGAAAAGAATAAAGTTTTGGAAAATATAGTTATATTAGGAATACGAAAAAAAGGTGTAGTTTTAGCAAGAATTATCGCTGAAAATATCAATCAGATTGAAGGGACTGAAGTATTGTCTTATGAATTGGATATAACTCCATATCGTGATGATTTAAAGACAGATATTCCCAAAGAAATCAATCTTGAGTTGGTGAAGACAAGTTTAACAGGAAAAGTAGTTGTCTTAATTGATGATGTTCTTTATACAGGAAGAACAGTAAGAGCAGCTATGGATGCTGTAATGGATTTAGGAAGGCCAGAGCGAATTGAATTAGGAGTTTTGGTTGATCGAGGTCATAGACAAATTCCGATTTCACCAAATTATGTTGGCAAGAACATCCCTACTAGTCAAGATGAACTTATTAAAGTTATTTTGACAGATTTGAGTGAAAACGATAAGGTTGTTATTACAAAACAATGAGTATATTACTTAAGAATGGCTTTATATTGGAAGATGATAAGTCTGTTTATAAAGATATTTTGATTGACGACGGAAAGATTGTACAAATAGAACCATCAATCCCAATTGACAATCATGAGATTTATGACTGTCAAGGCTTGTTTGTTTCTCCTGGATTTATTGATATGCACGTCCATCTAAGGGAACCAGGTTATTCAAACAAGGAAACAATTCACACTGGGACAATGGCTGGGGCTAAAGGTGGATATACTTTGGTATGTGCAATGCCAAACACAAATCCCATACCGGACAATATTGATACTCTAGATGAAATATTAAAGATTATCGAACAAAAAGCTCTCATCAAGGTTTTGCCTTATGCAACAATAACAAAGTCTCAAAAGAATCATTCTCCATTAGTTGATATGGAAACTTTAAAAGACAAGGTATGTGGATTTAGTAATGATGGCTTTGGAATTCAATCAACAAAAGAGATGTATGAAGCAATGCTTCTAGCACATCGGTTTGAAACATTGATTTGCGCACATTGTGAAGATGAAGATTTATTATTTGACGGATATGTTCACAAGGGAAAAAGAGCCAGAAATGAAGGTTGGGATGGAATTACTAGTTTGAGTGAATCAATCCATATTGCCAGAGATACTTTGATTGCTGAGGAAACAAAAGCAGCTTATCATGTCTGCCATGTTTCTACTAAAGAAGGAGTTAGGATTATCAGAGATGCAAAGAAAAGAGGTGTCAATGTAACTTGTGAAGTAACACCTCATCATCTGTTGCTTACAGAGAATGATGTTATAGATTCTAACACAAAAATGAATCCACCTGTAAGAGAGTTAAAAGACAAGTATGCACTTATCAGTGGACTTTTAGACGGAACTATTGATTTGATAGCAACCGATCATGCACCTCATGAAGAGATGGAAAAAAACAAAGGATTAAAGGAAGCTCCTTTTGGTGTAATTGGCTTAGAGACGGCATTTCCATTGATATATACTAATTTAGTTGACACCGGAATAGCTTCGCTTGGCGATGCATTAAAATGGTTTTGTTATAACCCAGCTAAGCGGTTAAACTTGGAGTATGGTAAATTGGTTGTAGGGCGAGTAGCTGACATTACAGTTGTTGACTTGTTTAGTGAAAGAGTTATCGATAAGAATTCTTTTGTGTCTAAAGGTAGAAATACACCATTTGATGGATGGGTTTGCAAGGGGTGGCCTGTGATGACATTTGTCGATGGTAGAATAGTTTATAAAGAGGGTAACTTTAGTGAATAAAGAGTATATTGTACAATTGAATACATTGATTGCTGATAAAGTATATAAAATGGTTTTATCTGGTGACACCTCAAAGATTACAAACCCCGGACAGTTCATCAATATAAAAATTGATGAATCTTATCAGAATTTTTTAAGACGGCCAATTTCAATCGCTTGTTATAGTCACAACGAGATAACAATTATCTATAAGATTTTTGGTGAAGGAACATTGAGGTTATCAGAAAAAAAAACTGGTGATATCCTTGATATCCTTTGCCCATTAGGAAATGGATTTACAATAAATACTAATGCAAAGAAGACTTTGTTGATAGGTGGGGGCTGTGGTGTGCCACCGTTGTTAGAACTCGCTAAACAACTTAACAAGAATAACTTAAAATTTGATGTTGTTATAGGTTTTTCTTCATATCAGGATATATTCTTAGAAGAAGAGTTTAAGTCTTTGTCGAATACCACAATTGTTTGTACTCTTGATGGTAGTTATGGACAAAAGGGCAATGTTTTAGAAGTAATCAAAAATAAAAGTATGATTTTTGATTACTATTATGCTTGTGGGCCTGAAAAAATGCTTCATTCTTTAGTTAAAGAGGGTTATAATGGTCAATTATCATTTGAAGAAAGAATGGGATGTGGATTTGGAGCATGCATGGGTTGCTCTCACAAAACTATAAAATCATATAAAAGGATATGCAAAGAAGGACCAGTATTAATGAGTCATGAGGTGTATATAAATGAATAGATTAGAAACTATTTTACCTGGTATGACTCTTTCAAATCCAATTATTCCAGCCTCTGGTTGCTTTGGGTTTGGTTATGAGTTTATGGAGTATTATGATATTAACATCTTAGGTTCATTTGTTTTTAAAGGAACAACTCTAGAAGCTAGATTTGGCAATAAAACACCAAGGATAGCTGAAAGCTATGCAGGAATGCTCAACGCTATTGGATTGCAAAACCCAGGAGTAGAAGCAGTTATAAATGATGAACTTGTTAAACTAAAGAAGTGTTATAAAAAGTTAGTAATAGCTAATATTGGAGGTAGCTGCCAAAGAGATTATGTAGAAGCTGTAACTAAAATATCAAAATCCGATCTTGTTGGCGCAATTGAGTTAAACATAAGTTGTCCTAATGTCAAGGATGGCGGTATGAGTTTTGGAACTAATAAAGATGTTGCTGCTTCATTAACAAAAGCTGTCAAAGAAGCTACTCATTTACCAGTATATGTTAAACTATCACCTAATGTTACTGATATTGTTGAAATTGCTAAAGCTGTTGAGGACGCTGGTGCTGATGCAATTACTTTAATCAACACATTGGTAGGAATGAGAATTGATTTATCTACAGGAAAACCCATTCTTGCAAATTCCTATGGAGGTTTGAGCGGACCAGCAATTAAACCTGTTGCTATAAAGATGGTTCATCAAGTCTATAAAAATGTTTCAATTCCATTAATAGGAGTTGGAGGCATTATGAATGCTCGCGATGTTTTAGAGATGATGTATGCAGGTGCTAGTGCAGTTCAGATTGGTACAGCGAATCTAATCGATCCATATGCTTGTAAATCAATAATTGAAGATTTACCTAAATTAATGGATGAATTAAAGATTAATAAAATTTCAGATATTATAGGGAGAAGCCATATATGAGAGATGTAATTATAGCCTGTGATTTTTCAAGCAAAGAAGAGTTGTTATCTTTCTTGAAACTCATGTCAGGAGAAAAACCATTTTTAAAAATTGGTATGGAATTGTTTTATAAGGAAGGTCCTAAACTGGTTGAAGAACTAAAAGTTCAAGGTTATCGGATTTTCTTGGATTTGAAGTTGCATGATATTCCAAATACCGTTTATAAAGCGATGAGAAACATTGCCTTGCTAAATGTTGATATTACTAATGTCCATGCAGCTGGAGGCATAAAGATGATGCAGGCTGCTAAGCAAGCTATTGATGAGGTGGGCTCGAATACACTATTGATTGCAGTTACTCAACTCACATCGATATCTGAAGATATTTTACATAATGAATTATTGATTGAAAAGTCAATGAACGATACTATCAAAAGATATGCAATAAACACTAAAGAAGCAGGTTTAGTTGGTGTGGTATGCAGTCCTTTAGAAGCAAAGATAATGAATGATTTAGGGCTGATAAGTGTAACTCCAGGAATTCGTAATCTAGAAGATAGTAACGATGATCAAATACGAGTTACAACACCAAGAATGGCAAGAGAGTTAGGAAGTACGTTTATTGTTGTTGGGAGAAGTATCACTAATGCTATAGACCCATTAAAGGCATATAGATATTGTCTTAAGGAGTTCATAGATGAAAACTGATATTGCTAAAGCCTTACTAGAAATAGGAGCTGTATTTTTAAAACCAAATCAACCCTTCACATGGACTAGCGGGATAAAATCACCTATTTATTGTGATAATAGATTGACATTATCTCATCCAAAAACAAGAGATTTGATAAAGAAAAGCCTAAGTGATGCTGTAAGTAAACATTTTCCTAAATGTGAATACATTATGGGAACAGCTACTGCAGGAATTGCCCACGCGGCATTAGCAGCTGATTTATTGAGTTTGCCAATGGGTTATGTCAGAAGTACAAGTAAAGGACATGGCCGAGAAAATAAGATTGAAGGAAAAATAATCTTAGGTGCGAAGGTAGTCGTTATTGAAGATTTGATTAGTACAGGCGGATCATGTATTAATGTTATTAAAGCTCTTCAAGATGAAGGATTTGAGGTTTTAGGAGTGGTAGCTATCTTTTCATACGAGCTATCTAATGCTATCGAAGCTTTCCGAAATATCAGAATTCCATATATAGCTCTTTCTGACTACGATGCATTAAAGGAGTTAGCTTTGGATAATGGATATATAAGCGCTAAAGAAGATGAAAAACTTAACAAATGGAAACTAAATCCAAGTGATGAAACATGGATGCTTTAGTGTAGAAGAAAATAGATTTTTATATTGTGCCCTAGATAGCGGACACTTAATAAAAAAAGAGTAAGATGTTAGTATCAAATTGCTAGCATCTTTTTTTTATATTCAAGAAGGTTTATTGAATGTAACATTAAATTTTCTTTAGTAAAATTAATACAAAAGAGATTATCTATGGTAGAATTATCATAAGAAAATATCACATAATGAGGATGAATAAAGATGAAAGCTAAAGTAGAGTTGGATCAAAATATTAAATTATTGTTTCTAAAAATGATAATTATTGAAGAACGCATATTTACAATTACTTATGATAAAAGTCTTAAATCATTCTTTTTGGATGAGCCTAACTATCCGATTTTTTTTGAGGATACAAGTATTCATTTTCAAACTCTTAGCTGTAAAATTAATATCCCGATTTCGCAACAAAGACTTTTCTTAAGCGAAAATCAAAGTGATATTGTTGAACTAGATATAATTGATATACACTCTTATGAACCAAAAGAAATATACTTTGATTCGCAGCAACTAAAAAAAGATTATTATCAAATAGTGAAGATTCTAAAGGAAAAGTTAAATAAGAGCGATGAATTAGATAAGAAGGAATTATTATGGCTGATGGCTTTAGGAAATCTCGATTATGTTCTTTATGAGAATCAAAGGAAAATGCATTATTTAATGAATCTTTTTAAACAGCCCTATGAAGAGAGTAATCTAGAGAACCTTGATGGAATGATGGGAGAAAATAACGTAATTGCTAAACCGATACAACTATCTTTAGCCCAATTTATCTCACTTTTAGGATGTTTTTGTAAAGTCAGTGGTGATTACTTGCCCAAGAGACTAAGACATATAAAGAGGAATCAAAAAGAATATAGAGTAATATATATCTGTCAAGATAATATAAAAAAGTTCTCTGAAAAAATTAAATCACATAATCAAATTGATTCTTTTATTCAAGAACATAAACAGATATATGGTAACTTATATTTAAATGGACTCTTTGAACAGTTAGAGAGGATGGTTTTTGCGCATGAATTAGGCCATTTAGCTTTTGAGCCAATCAACATGAACAATCCTAATTATCAAATAAATAAATATGCCTTTAATGACGAAGAAAAAGACTTTTTTCGTGAGAGAATAGAAAAACAAGCTAATTATTTTGCTTCTTTTATGTTAAATGATTTTGATGAATTCTTACCACCATTGATAGAATTTAAATGTAAGTTCCAAAACCCAGCATATCAACATCCTTTTTTGATTATTCCATATAACAAAGAATACAAAATCGAATTAAATAAGTATCAGGAGTTGTTAAAAATGACAATCGATCGATATCGAGAGGTTGGGGAAGAAAATTTGAAATATGAAGCAAATCTATCTGTTAATCTTTTTGTAGAGTTCATAAAACAAAGCAGTGTTGTTATAGACAATTATCATGAATATGTTGATTCTTTGTTCAAAGATAGTTGATAAACATGAGTAGATATATTTATAATCCCTATAATAGGAGAAAGTATTCTTTACTTAATTATCAATATATTTTTGAGTTTGGGAATTTAGAAACCCATTTTAAAAAGCATTTAGTTCTTGATAGAAGCAAAGATATGCTTTGGCAAAGAGATTTAGATTTGAGATTTCCATTGCAATATATCAGAGAAGAAGGTAAAGAAAAAGAGTATAACTTTGCAAGAGAGAGTTATAAAAAATTAGCAGAAAAGAACATTAAAAAAAGTAAGATTTGTCTTCCTTTGATGCATGATTCTCATCTGATAGGTTCATTGGGATTCATCAAAGATTATAAAAATGATGAATTAATAAGCATTGCTTCTTTTAGTAAAAGACAGGCTTGGATTAGAAGCTGTTTCTATAAAAAATTAGTTGTAGAACATTATCATATTTATTTGTATTACTACTTTTTTAAGTATCGTGGTATCAAAAGTTTAGATTTAAACATGATGAATATGCAAAAAAGATTTGATTTGAAAAGCAATGATTTAGATTATATAGGGGATAATGATTTAGCTCTTTTGGCTTTTGAAGCCAATTATCTTAATAATAAATTAGATGTTGATTCGCGATTCTTCGAAATGATGAATTATTGTTTGCTATGGAAGAAGGAATTTCATAAAAGAGATATACTTATAGATTTCTCTATTCTCCATTTCCTCGTTTTAGCAAACAATAAAGGAATAGTTAGTAAAGAGGTTGATAACCAAAAAAATTACCTAAAGAAAAGATATGATAAATTATATGTTAAAGCTCAAATCGACTCGTTAAATAGCGATGTAAGAAAAATTCTTAAATATTTTGAGAATAATCTTACAAAAGATTTCTTTGAAAACACAGATTTTCTAGAACGGTATAATGTTGGTTTTTTTTACTATACAGTTTTAAACAAGGTTTTAAAGTTAAAGTTAATCTTAAAATATTATGAGTTACTTTATCGGGAAAAAATAGTAAAGGAAGATTTGGTTTTTTCAATTGAACAGAACTATTCTGATTTTATCTTGAAGATCGAAGAATTTTTTATCGATTATGAGATTGCCACAATAATTATTCATCATTATTTTGGGTTTGACGATGATTTATGTATTGAAGCAAAATCCAATAATTTCAACCATATCAAAACTAATTTAGCAAATGATTCTGAATTTTACTTGCTGAGTTATAATGATGGTAGATATAAATACATTGAATATTTAGAAGAATTGATTAAAACTAAATCGGAAAAATTTAATAGAGATATCAACCGAATGAATGCAAAAATATATAATGAATCAGGTGTAGGTTCAACAGTATTTCATAAAATAATTGATAGAAGAATAAACTATAATCCCAGCAAATATGTTGTTATAAGATTATTAATGCCATTAGAGTTAGAATATGAAGAATTTAATCATGCTATGAGATTTTTTGGGTATACATTTGATTATGGTGTTAAAGATGATATTATCAAGAAGCATATTAGAAATAAAGAATATAATTTATACAAAATAGATGAGGAGTTATTTATAAATGGTTGCCCATTATTGATGAACTGATTTCACCTGAGAGTTGAAGAAGTCTAACGTTGTTTGTGTTAGACTTTTTTTATGATTTGGAGGAGAAGAATGAAAAATATATGGAGAATAATTAGCTGGAAGAAAGTCTTTTTGTATGGGGTTAAATCACCTCATAAGCAGATCAAGTCACTAATCAAGGGGAGAATTGAAGAAGAAAGCTTAAAAGATATAAGACACTTGATGTTAATTGGCGAAAAAAGTATTGGTAAAAAATCTTTGATTTACAATATTGCCAATGAAGAGAAATTAGAGATATATTCGATAGTTTTGCATTTGATTAAAGAGGATAGATTTCTTGCTTATGAGAAGATATTGCTTAAGCTTAGAAAGAGAATTAAGAATAAGTCAGTAATCGTAATAGATGACTTAAATGATATCTGTTTTGGTGATTTTGATGGGATTGAAGCTATAAATAAGTTTTTAGAGTTTTTCTTTAGAATTTTTACAAATCCAAATCAATTAGTTGTAACAATATTTCACGAGGGTAAGCCAGAGATTAAAACATATCTTTCAACAAGAATTAAGTGTGATATTGTAATTGATTTTGTTAATTTGTGTGAAAATGATAGAATGCAAATTTTTAGTGATCTCTCTGAGGATTTTGTTTGTTTGAAAGAAACCGAGAAAAATCAGTTGATAAAGTTAACTGAAGGATATAACTACGAAAAAATAAGAAAAGTAGTCAGAGAAGCAAAATTAGATTCGATAAACCAAGATAAAGAGTTGATTGATTATCAATTGTTTGAAAATTCAATTGATGCGATGATTATGGGCAAAGTCAATGACAAGAAAAAATTTTCAGAAGAACAGATTCTAAGAGTTGCTTATCATGAGGTTGGGCATGTAATTTTAGCATTACATTTGAAGGAGGAAAATCTTCATAAAGTAAGTATTATTGAAAGATATCAAATAAATGGGTTTACCCAATTTCTTCCAGAAAATAGTCAGATTTATTCAAAGACAGAGTTGGAAAACAAAATATGTATCTTTTTAGCAGGATACGCTACTGAAATTATATTTCTTTCAGAGAGTTCTACAGGTTGTCATGATGATTTAATCAAAGCTACAGAGATTGCAGAAATGATGGTTAAAGAGTTGGGAATGACTTCAGTAATGATTAGAAGTTTTGATAGATTGAATTGTAATAAGAAGAATAATGAAGTGGGAGAAGTGACTTTGGAGAAGATTGACTTGGAAGTAAATAATATTCTAATCAAATGTCAAGATAAAAGCGAATCAGTTATTAAAGAAAATGAAGGTTTAGTTAAAGCGATGGTGCAGGAGTTGTTAGTAAGAAAAGTGTTAAAAAAAGAAGAGATACTTGACATAAAAAATCGATTTTCTAATTAATTTAGCAATGAAATTTTCCATTCAAAAGCTATTATTAATATTTACTCTATATCAAAATAAATGTATAATAGTAAAAAAGAAGTTTTGTTTATTAAGTATACTATATTTTTTATGCGGAGGAAAATATGAAAGGATTTTGCAGGGTAATATTTATTTTTTTAGTTATCTTTACTTTGACTGGTTGTGATTTTTTACCAACACCGACAACTCAACCGATTTCTACAGGACAGGGAAGTGATGAAGTTAGTTATAACGTTACTTTTAATGTAAATGGTGGATTAGCGATCGGATCTATATCGCTAAAAAGTGGATCAACAATAGTTTTAAGCCCTACTACAAAAGAAGGAGCGATTTTTGGAGGTTGGTATGCAGATGAAAATTTTAATGGTGAACCATTGACTTCCATTACAGTTGTTTCAGATGTTACCTTATATGCCAAATGGATTGTTGAGGATAATATAGAAGTAACAGTCAACTTTGAGACTAATGGAGGAAGTTTAATAAATAGTATTAGAATTGATGCTGATACTCAATTAACAATTCCTGATAATCCTGTAAAACCTGGTTTTATATTTGATGGTTGGTATACAGACGAATTCTTTAATATAGAGTTTGATTTTTCTCAAATGGTTGTCGAGAATATCACTTTGTATGCAAAATGGATTGAGATTGAAAAAGTAAGTGTTAGTTTTAACACTCAAGGCGGAAGTTCAATCAATAGCATTACTCTTGATAAGAGTTCAATACTTACCTTACCTGAAAACCCTATTAAAGACGGCTTTATTTTTAGAGGTTGGTTTACAGAGCCACAATTAATAAACCAGTTTAATGCAAATAGTCCAATAACTACAAATATAACTCTTTATGCTAAGTGGGAAGCTGAACCTGTGAGAATGTATACAATTACTTTTGTAAGTAATGGAGGTAATTATATAGAACCATTGGTAGTTCCAGAAAACACTGTTTTGACAGATATAGTTATCCCTTCAAGACATAAATATGAATTTAGAGGTTGGTTTAGTGACAGCCAACTCATTTATCAATTCAATATATCCCAACCAATTACTTCAGATATAACTCTTTATGCTAAATGGTCAGGTCCAATAGTTCTATCATACTTAGTTCAATTTGTTACAAATGGAGCAAATGAAATTGATGATATCTATGTAATCGAGAATACTAACTTGAATGAGCCGGATTTAGAAAGAGTAGGATATACATTCGATGGGTGGTATTTAGACCCTGATTTTATTACTTCATTTGATTTCTCGCAATTGATAAATCAAGAGTATACTCTCTATGCTAAATGGTTAGTTAACGATTATTTGATAAGTTTCATCACAAACGGTGGAGATGAATTGACAAGTCAATCTTTTGCTTTTGAAGAAGCAATAGTTGTTTCTGAGCCTTCGAAAACTGGAATGGAGTTTAGAGGATGGTATCTAGATGAACTATTGACAATTGAGTTCAATACAACACATATGCCTGCTTTTGATATCATACTATATGCTAAATGGTCAACTCCGATTTCCGATTTTACTTATGAGGTTTATGATGATTACGTTGAGATACTTTCATATGTAGGAGATGCTCAAGAAGTTATTATACCTGATAAAATTGAAGGCAAGGTAGTAAGTCATATATCAAATAATGCATTTTCAGGAAATGTTGATTTGGTGAAAATTGTAGTAGGAAATCAGATAACCAACATTGGCGATTATGCATTTAGCAACATGCTAAATCTTGAACAATTGATTTTTCCTAGCGGTAGTTACATCTTAGGAATTGGTATTATAAATAATTCTAATAACATTAAAAAAATTATTTTATCTAGTGAGTTAAATTATAATCTTGCTTATTATTTTGGCACTGAAGAAGCTATTCCAGAACTTAGTTTTACTATTAAGTTTGCAAATGGTTCTTCCATTATTAACGATACACTTTTAAGTAGTACGCTTAAAAATGCTGTAATTGAGTTGGCAGATGATATGGAAGTGATTTCATCGTCAATATTTGCAGATAATAACCACATAAAACATTTGGTTATTCCTGAAGGAGTGACCACGATATCTGATTTTGCTTTTGAAAACATGAAAGCTCTAGAATCGATTGTATTACCTAAAACAGTCGAGTTAATCGGCAAGTCTATTTTTGTTGGGAATAGTAATTTGGTTAGCATTACAACTCCTTATGTGGGGAAGACTAGAACCTCTACGATGAAAGAAGGAGTTCTTGGATATTTTTTCAGTGAAAACAGTTTTACCGGTTCGACTATGATTAGACAAAAAGATGGTTCGACATTCCAAGATGGAATAAGATTCTATATTTCTGCATCATTGAAAGAGGTAATTATTACTGATACATTGAAATTGCAATATGGGACATTTAATAACGTAAACTTCCTAGATAAAATTGTGCTTCCAGAAGGTTTGTCAGAAATAGGCAGGTATAGTATTGCTAATGCCGGAATAAAGGAATTAACTATACCGGCATCAGTTACTCTGATTGATAGACATGCTTTTGCAGAAAGTCAAAACTTAGAATATGTATATTTTGATGAAGGATCACTGTTAAAAACCGTTGATAATTCTGCATTTATAAAATGTATACAACTTAAGGAAGTAATATTTCCAGTGGGACTTGAGTTTATTGGTCAAGAAGTATTTAGATATAGTACTAATCTAAATTTTGTCTTTATTCCAGATACTGTCCAAACTATTGGGAGTCTATCATTTAATAATCTAAATCATGCAGTTGTTTATACACAAGCTATAACTTCCAAAGAAAAATGGCAAGAAATAGCTGTTATAGTTTATTTCAATATAGAGAGTTTAGAAAGAGTTGATAATTTGATTTATGCCTTTAGTTATGATGATAAGGCAATGATTATTGGTTCTTATGGAGAGATTGTAAATATAAATATTGAAAATAGTATTAATGATTTACCAATTATTGGTATTATGGATAATGTATTTAGAAATAATTTTAGTTTAAATACAATTACATTTGAGACTGATTCAAATATTGAAGTAATTAGTAATTATGCATTTTATAATTGTGAGAACCTAGCTTCGATAATTTTACCGATAAATCTTTTAGAAATAGGGATGTATGCCTTTTATAACACGAGCATATCCTCGATTAGTATTGGAGAGAATGTTGTATTGATTGATGATTATGCTTTTGCTCTTTCCAATTTGAATGAAATTACTTTTATTGGTGATTCAAATTTAGAAGTGATTGGTTATCAAGCTTTTTTTGGATTATACCTTACCGAAATAACGATTCCAAAATCAGTTGTTTTTATTGATGAAAGAGCTTTTTCTTTTAATGAATCACTTCATACATTTATATTTGAGCAGGGTTCGACAATTAAAAACATTCCTGATTATATGCTGTATAAATCGGATAAGATAACTAGTCTAATCATACCTAGGTCTGTCGAGGTAATTGGTTTTGGAGCTTTCTCTTTTATAACAGAATTAACTACAGTAACCTTTGAAGAAAACAGTCAATTATTAATGATTGATGGTATGGCTTTTGCCAGTTGTACTAAGCTTGAAAGTATTATTATTCCCGAACTTGTAGAAATAATTAATGATAATGCCTTTAATAATTGCACCAATTTATCCGAAGTAATCTTTTTGTCGGATGAAAACCTCTTGCTAATAGGAATAAAAGCTTTCTACGATTGTATGTCTTTAATTGAGATAGTTTTACCAAACTCCATAACTACAATCTACAAAGAAGCATTTTCTGGATGCAATAATTTAGAGAGCGTTAATATTCCTTCAAATCTTGAGATATTATCAGTAGAAGTTTTCAAGAATACCGCTTTGACTGAAATCTTTATTCCTGCATCGGTTAAAGAGATATTACAGGGAGCTTTCATTGGAGTTCCTACATTGTTGACATTAACTTTTGAAGAAGTATCACAATTGACAAAGATTGACAATTATGCATTTTCAGGCACTGGAATAAAAGAAGTTGTAATTCCAAATTCTGTTGATACTATAGGTGAGTCAATAATTGGACCTCATTTAGAAAAACTACATTTTGAAAGTAATTCTAGTTTGCTAGTTATTGGCAGCTATGCATTTCATAATAATCAATATCTAAAAACTTTAGTATTGCCAGATAATCTTCAAGAAATAGGATTTAATGCCTTTGGATGTTATGCACCTATTTCAGCTTTTGGTCATGTTTATAATTATGAAATGTCCAAAGTATTTATTCCTGATTCAGTTACTATTATCAATTCACAAGCGTTTAGAAACGTGATTAACTTGACGATTTTTACGGATTTTGATTCTAAGCCTAATGGATGGAAAAATGATTTCAATATGAAAACAACTACTGATAATCACAGAGTCATTTATAAAGTCATAGATTACGGGTTTATAAACGATGAAATAAATGAATATATTTTAAATAGCCAAGGTCTAATGTATGTAGTAACTTCGGATAATAAGGCTTATATTCTAGGGTTGGCGAATGATAATTTAGAGGAGAATATTTTAATTCCAACTGCTTTTAATGGATATATAGTCAAAGGTATTGTTGATAATGCTTTTGCTAATAACAATACAATAATGACGATTAGATTTGAAGATGGCAGCCATCTTGAGTGGATTGGTAAGACTGCGTTTTCTGAATGTAGTAATTTATCCTTAATAATTCTTCCTGAGGGTTTGTTAGAAATAGGAAATGAAGCTTTCAAGGACTGTTTAAAAATGAGAAATATTCATATACCAAAGACGGTAACTCATTTAGGCAAAAATGTTTTCTTGAACATCCAATATTTTACTGCAACAACAGCTCATGCTGCTAAACCATCAACATGGAATAGTTTAAACATAAGTTTCATTTTCGATATTGATGAAGTTTATTATAATGATAGTTTTATTTATCACGTTATAGATGCAGAAATTGAGTTATTAGGCTTGATTCCAAGTAAGGATTTGATTGATGTAGTAGTACCAGGTTTTATTGATGGTTTTCCAGTCACTAAGATGACATATTTCTTGTTTAGTTATAACAATAATATTAGAACAATTGTTTTCTTAGAAGATACGCAAATAGATAAGTTAAATAATAGTACTTTTAGAGATAGTTTGTTTATTGAAAAAATTTATCTACCATTAAACATAATAACTATTGAGGAATATGCTTTTCATAATAATCCTAATTTGGTGATTTATACTAAACATAGCAGTGCTCCTCAGGGTTGGGAAAGCTTTCAAACTACAGTTGTTTGGGATTATTCAATTGAGCAATTCATAATTGATATAAGCTAGAAAGATAATTTAAGATAACAAAAAACAAAGATTGCTTTTTACTTTAGATTATAAACTTATAGAAAAGATTATCAGATTTCAAGTAATGATTTTTTTAATGATTGAAATTAAATTTTTGATTAGGATTTATTCTTTAGTAAATAGTTAAATTGTGAAGTTGTAAAGGAACAATGAGATAGCATGAAGCTTTATAAAGAAGAAAGTTATAATGATTATATAGTCAAAATTACTTACTTAATCTCAAAACATTTTGAATAAGTAGTGATTTTTTCATTTTTATTGATAAAATATTCACATATAGTTGTCAACAGTTGGAGGTGTATATGTCAAAATTACAGGAAAGATCATTTAAACGCTTAGTTAGGATATTTCCAAAAAAACACCTGTTATTGATTGGAATTATTATTTCTGTATTATTCTCTTCTATCACAGTTTTTTTTGGTTACTTAATCAAAGTATTAATCGATTCAGCAAGCGAGGGTTCTAGGGAAACATTTTTCTTTGTATTACAAATAAGTATTGTGTTGCTGGTTATAAACGGAGTATTAGTTTATTTACGTACAAAGACAATAGGAAGATATACTGAGTTTGGGCTAATGAAATTAAGAGAGCTTTATGCGACAAATATCACCTATATGACTTATAATTCGATTCAATCAAAGCACAGTGGAGAAATCTCATCTAGAGGAACTAATGATATGAACCGAATTAAAGATTTTACGTATAATCGAATTCCTCGTCTTATAGAAGTTCCATTGACTGCTACATTGGCGTTGATTGTTTTATTCATTTTAAGTTGGCAATTAACGCTTTTTGCCTTTGTGATGATTCCGATATTAGTCATCGGTTCAAGTTTGTTGATAAAACCAATTGGTCCTGCAAGCAAGAAAGTCCAAGAAAAACTAGGTAATATAAATACTGTTGTTACTGACTTTATCAAGGGGGTAGAGGTTTCCAAAGCTTATAATTTGGAGAGCAATCTAGTTGAAAAGAATTATCGTTTAATTGATGAAAGTGTCACAAGTGGGAAACAGTTGGCAAAAAGAAGAGGATTCTTAGAAGCTTTTTCTCAAGGGTTTTCGATATTACCTTTTATAACAACCTTTGTCTTTGGAGGTTATTTGGTAATTGAAGGCGATATGTCAATTGGAAGTTTGCTTGCTTTCATTAATCTATTAAACTTTTTGACTTGGCCACTTACTCAAATGAGTATGCTTATAGGTGACACAAAAAGAGATTTAGCGAGTGCTAAGCGAATTTTTGAGGTTATTGATGAACCTTTAGAACGCACCGATGGCAAAGATCATCCGATTGATTTAACAAAACCAATAATAGTCTTTGAAGATGTAACTTTTAGATATCCTGGCGACCAAGAACCAGTAATTAAAAACCTAAATCTAGAAGTAAAACATCGTGAATCAATAGCGTTTGTTGGCCCTAGTGGTGGAGGCAAGAGTACAATAACTAAACTTTTGATGGGATATTACGATGATTATGAGGGTAAAATTAAATTATTTGGTCAGGATATAAGAACTTGGCATCTAGATTCTCTACGAGAAAAATTAGCTTTAGTTACACAGGATACTTTTCTTTTTCCTGAAACTGTGCACGAGAATATTTTATATGGCAAAAGCAGTAGTGATAGTGAAAGTGTTTTTATTGCCGCAAAAAAAGCTAATGCAGATGATTTTATCGTAAACTTGAAAAACCAATATGAGACTTCTTTAGGTGAAATGGGAAATACTTTAAGTGGTGGTCAAAAACAAAGAATATCTATTGCTAGAGCAATAATTAAAGATGCTCCTATTCTTTTGCTAGACGAAGCTACTTCAGCATTAGATACAGATTCAGAGGCGATAATTCAAGAAACATTAGAGGAAGTTCAAAAAGATAAAACAAGTGTAATTATAGCTCATCGTTTATCAACTATTAAGAATGTTGATACTATCCACGTTATAGATGCTGGTTCGATAGTTGAATCCGGAACTCATGAGGATTTGCTAAGTAAAAATGGAGTATACACAAGACTTTATACTAAGCAAATTCAAGTACAAGAGGGGGATGAATTGTATGAAAACATCGACCTTTAAAAGAATCATGCTATATATGAAAGGGTCATATATAGCATACATATTTGGGATATTAGGTTTAGCGATATCAGTTTTATTGTTTCAAACTATTCTTGCATTTCTATTTTTGAATTTGTTTGATAACTTAGCTACAAGTAGTTTTCATGAGTTATTAGATAGTATATTTAATTATATTATTTATATGATGATTGTTATTGCGATAATGCCTATTTTCTTGTATCTATCTCAAACATCAGCTGTTAAAACAACTGGAAGATTGAGAAAGAATATTTTTGTTAAACTGACAAGATTACCTCTAGGTTATTTTAAGAAAAAACATAGTGCAAAAACCATATCTATAGTAACAAATGATATTGCTGAAACCGAAAAAGCTTATTCAGAGTACCTTATTAATTTTGTCGCTAGTGTTATTATGGGAGTGGGTACTTTAGTAATAATGTTCTTTATTGATTGGAGATTAGCGCTGATTCCAATATTTGCAGGGGTTCTTACTGTTATCATTAATCATGTTTTATCGAAGGGATTGCGTAATGTTAGCAAGGAAGTTCAAGAAAATCTAGCCGCAGTAAACATGAGATTAAGCAATCTCTTAGCTGGAGTGCATGTAATAAGGATTTTTAATATTCAAGGTTTGATTCTTAAAAAGTTCTTTAAAGCAAATAGTGATACTTTAGAGGCATCAAATAGAAGAATTGATAAACTTTCAAAGATAAATGCCTTGAATGAGATAGTCTTTACAATAGGTTTTGCGGGAATAGCATTGGTAGGGTCTTATTTAGTTTTAGAAGGGCTTGCTACGATTGGAGTTATTGTCGCAATTATTCAGCTTCAAAATGGAGTGAGTGAACTAGTTAGATATCTTGGAATTTTCATTAGCAACATGCAAACTTCGATTGCTGCGGGGGATAGAGTATTTTCTATCATTGATGAAGTTGAAGAAGTTTCAGCTTATCCCAATGTGTTTTGTGATAAATTATCTAATATAGCTGTATCTCTAGATAATATTACTTTTGGTTATGATAATTCTGTAAATGTATTGAATAACTTGTCATTGGCAATTGAATCAAACCAAAATGTGGCGTTGGTTGGACCGAGTGGTGGAGGTAAAAGCACAGTATTTAAATTACTACTTATGTTTTATCAAGCAAATGAGGGCAATATAAAGATAAATTCTAGATCTTTAGACGGTTTGTCTTTAAGAGAATTAAGAAGTAAAATCGCTTATGTCCCTCAAGATGCCTATTTGTTTAGCACTACAATAAGAGAAAACATAGCTTATGGTAAGGAAAACGCAACAGAAGAAGAGATTGTTGAGGCAGCAAAAAATGCAAATGCGCATGAGTTCATTATGAACTTAGAAAATGGTTACGATACAATTGTTGGCGAGAATGGTGCTAATTTGTCTGGAGGTCAGCGCCAACGAATAGCAATTGCTAGAGCTATAATTAAAATGGCTCCAATTTTATTGCTTGATGAAGCAACTTCTGCACTTGATAATGAATCGGAATTATTAGTGCAAAACGCTTTGGAGAAATTGATGAAAAATAAAACAAGTTTAGTTATTGCTCACCGCTTGTCAACTATAGAACATGCAGATAAAATATTTGTAATAAGTGATGGCTTGATTGTTGAAGAAGGCACTCACCAGAGTTTATTGAAGAATGAAAAAGGATTATATTCTTCACTATATTTTAAACAATTGAATTTGGATGATTAGCCAATATAATCATCGAACATTTGATATTTTGATTAAATAGTAATGATGTTAATAATATAAGATGTATATAAAATTAGGAGATTTTATGAGAAAATTGATTACTTTTATAATTGTAATTTTAACTACTCTTAACTTTTTTGCTTGTAACTCTTCACAACGCATAACAACTTTAGATATTCAAGCAACCTCAATTACTAGTTCAGTGAACACTGATTCAAATACTATATCAGTGTTAGATACAGAATTGACTACATTTTCAAGGTTATCAACACCGATTAATGTTCAAGTAATTGATAATGTGATAACTTTTGATCCGGTATTGTTTGCTCAAAAATATAGGCTAGTGATTTATTCTCAAAGTGATAATTATTTTGGAGAATATGAGATAAATTCTGGTGAAGATTTATCATCTATATTGATAGAAGGTCTCTATAGTTATCAACTATATGCGATTGCTAATGATTACTTAGATTCAGAAAAAACAATTAAAACTAATTTTGAGATTATTGGTTTAAATCAAGTCAAAGTTATAGAAGGGTCAGAGATGAATAATCTAGAGTATATTCGCTGGTTTGGAAGGAACTATTTTGATCAGATTGAAAATGCGAAATATTTTTACTTTACTGCTAGTGGTTTTGAAATAGCATTTTATGGAACAGAACTAAAAGCTACTTTCTTAGCTGATAATTATGAAGATTTGGATAAACAGGCTTATTTAGTAGTTTTATTGGATAATGAAGCAGACCCCACAAAAGGGACTACCTTGGTTTTAGATCAAGCTGAAGCTGAATATGTTTTAGTTGAGGGGTTAGATTATGGTTATCACACTGTTAAACTTTTAAAAAGAAGTGAAGCAAGTGATTCGAATACGGCACTTAAACAGATTTTGACAGATGGATATTTCACTAATCCACCAGAATCAAAAGATTTCAATATTCAGTTCATTGCAGCTTCATCATCGACTGGTTATGGGAATTTGGGTAATTTATCGGACAATAAAACTACAGCTAATTCAGATGGTTTAAGAGCTTTTGCTTATTTGACTACTTATCTACTAGATGCAGAGATCTCTATTTTTGCTGCAAGCGGGTGGGGTGTGAGTAGAGGTTATAACACTTTAGGTAATATTTCTGAGATAGAAAATATACCCAAAGCTTTTGAGTATATAGCAATAGATTCTTCAAACACAGTATTTCAAGCAGCTGGTAAGTGGAATCAAGAAGACTTTATACCTGATGTAATAGTGGTTAACTTAGGGACAAATGATTTTAACTCTTCAAATTATTACGCTATGGGTACTTTGGATAAGATTGATATCGAGCATAGATTTTGGATTGACTATACAAATTTTTTGGTGTTATTGCATCAAATGTATCCAAATGCTTATATAATTGTTGCATATGGTTTGATGAATGAAAGCGCGCTTTTAAAAGATATTACACTTGAGATAATTAATGAAGCAAATTTATTGATAGGTGAAACAAAGGTATTTTCGTTTGAAATGGAAGGTGCTGGGACTTTGGATAATCCGTATGGCAGCAACTATCATCCTAATGTTAAGACAAGCAAAAATGTAGCTAATAGTCTAGCTGAGTTCATAAGCGATTTAACCGGACGAGAGATAGTAAGGGAAATTTTTGAATAGTAAAAGAAGTTGATAATATATCTAGTTGTATAGTAGTTAGTGAGAAGAACATCAAAAGAAAGGCGGATGATTATTATGCAAACAATTTTAGAAATTTTATTGGTTATGGCAGTATTTTTATCGATTATTCCGGTAATAAAGATGCTTAAAAACAGGAACGATCGCAATTATGGTTGCTTAAAGATATTGATTTTTTCTACTTTTTTTTGGACAATCTTGATTGTCCTAGAAAGAATTTCAACTAATACTTTCATTATTTATTATTCCGGAATGTTGGGGTTTGTTTTAAGATTGCTGTTTGCGATATTGATGCTTTGCACAATTTATCAATATGTTGGCAAGGTTTTTCCAAAATATTTGATTCTTCTATTTAGTTCATTAATATTTGTTGACTTGATAATTGCTTTGACGAATTCACAAACCTTATGGTTTTTAGAATTAAAAAGGTCTGAGTTAATTACATTTAATGATCTATATCAAAGTAACTATGGCAGCTTGTTTATCTTTCATCTTTTGTTAAGTTATATGATTGCGATTTCAGCAATCGTTTTATTGTTTGTCTTTTTGAGTAAGAAAAGAGGAATTAGACAGTATAGCGAAATAACAAGAACAATGGCAGTTAGTACTTTTTTGGTTCTATTATTCAATGGGCTTCAGTTTCTTTTTCTTGATTTGAATATAAATCTAACATATATTTCATTGGTTATAGTGGCTTATGTTTTATATGATATTATATATCGTAAAGATATGGTTTTTAATCTCCGTACTTCTGGAAGAAGCGAAATACTAGCTAATATGCGGGAAATGTATATTTTGACTGATTCAAATCATAAGATAGTAGAGATAAGTCCTATGATGTTGGAAAAGTATGATTTATCTTTAGATGAAGTTATCAGTAAATCTTTTGATTATGTTGCTGAAAAAATAGCTGATAAAGTTACTTTTTATAGTGAGTACAATATGAATGAAGAAGCATATGAACAGAAAGATCATTATCATTTGAGAAAAAAACAGTTTAAACTCAAAGGGATGAATGAATCTGGTAATATGATATTGCTTTATGACGAGACTCAAGTTTATAATTTGCTTAGAGAACTAAATAAACTTAGTAATTATGATGCTATGACAGGTTTAAATAATCGGAATTATTTTGAAAGCAAACTTAATAATATCAATAACACGGATAGAATAGGGATATTATCATTAGATTTAAATGGTTTAAAGATTAATAATGATTATTTAGGACATGAGCGAGGAGATTTTTTGTTAAAATCTATAGCTAATAAAATGAAAGAGATTTTCAAAGATATTGATGAGAAAGATATGGCCAGAATTGGCGGAGATGAATTTATTGTTTTAATTTATAACACGGATAAGAAAACTGTAGAAAAGAAAAAACAAGAATTATTAGATGTATGTGAAAATAAAGATATCGAGAAAACAATTAGCATATCAGTTGGAGCGGCTTATGGTGATGGAGAAACTTCTATTTACAATCTCATCCAAAGTGCCGATGCTTTAATGTATGAAATGAAAGTTGAAGCATCAAAAATATATCGAGAGAAAATAATTGAATACATCAAATTACAAAATAAATACATCAGATAATAGATTGGCTCACATATTAACCTGTTTTGAACTCTTTAAAAGAACTGTGTTATTTTTCACAGTTTTTTTTACTATAAATAGTAATCTTTCTTGATATATATAGATATTCTCTAGAGTTATTTGATATAATATATTCATTATGCAAACAAATAAATAGCTTAGGAGTAAACTATTATGAAAAAGAGCGAATTGAAAAAGAAACTAGCATTTGCATCAGCTGATATATTTGGAGGAGGTTCATTTAATATAATAAACTTCCTTTACCCAGTCTTTCTAGCAATCACTGTGGGTATTAAGCCTTATTGGATAGGTATTATAGTTTTGATTGCTAGAGTATGGGATGCAATTACTGATCCTTTGATGGGTCATATCTCTGATAGAACCAAAACAAGAATGGGTAAAAGAAGAATATACATGGTAATCTCTGCACCTTTAGTTTTAATCTCGATGTATTTCTTGTTCTTCCCTTATTCATTCTCATCGACTGCTTTAAGGGTGGTTGCGGTATTAGCTTCGTATCTTGTTTTCACTACAGTTCAAACATCAATCATGATTCCTTATTATTCTCTCTCAAGTGAAATTACAAGTGACTATCAAGAGCGAGCTTCATATAATTCTTATCGATTGGGTTTTTCGATTTTTTCCTCAATTCTTTGTGTTGCTGTTCCTGGAATTATTGTTGGTGTTTTTGATGACAAGGCAATTGGTTACCAAGTGATGAGTTTATCCTTTGGGCTTTTGTTTGGGTTATCGGTTTTATTTACAGGTCTTTTCGCTAGAGAAGAAATCAAAACTCCGATAGTTGAATCAAAACTTTCTTTTAAGGAAATGGCTAAACCTTTAGGTTTGCGGCCTTTTAGACAATATTTAGGAATGTTCCTTGTTTTGCAGATGTCAATGGCAATCATGAGTGGTTTGTTTTTCTTCTATGTGGATTTCTATATAGTAAAGAGTGAGACTGCTTTAGGTAATTCGAGTATGGTCGGGTTAATAGCTGCAGCCTTGATGTTTTCAATGCAAATAGTAGCTTTACCAATGTATCTTAAAATCATTGAAAAGAGAGGCAAGACTTTTGCATATCGCTTAGGAGGGTTTATATGGATAATCACTGCTTTGTTTGTTTTGTTAATACCTGCTAATGTTAATCCTTTTGTACTTTATCTATTAGCTGCAGTTATGGGATTGGGTATATCGGGTCCGGGATTGGTTCCTCACACAATGTATGGAGATGTTGTTGATGCAGGGCAATTAAAATTTAGTGATCGTCTTGATGGTCAAATGAGTGGTTTCACGAATTTTATAAATAAGATTGCACAAGCAATCGGTTTAGCGTTAGTTATGTTTCTAATTGGTTTAGCAGGGTTTCAAGAACAAGCATTAGATGGTCCAAAAATTGTAAGTCAACCTGATAGTGCCCTTTTGATGATTAGAGTAATCATGTCATTTACACCGTTGATCTTTATGAGTATTGGTATTTTTATTTCGATGAAATATAAGATTAATGCATCAAAACAAAAAGAGATTACTCAAGCCATCAATGATGTAAAAATTTCAAGACAAGAAATCATTGCTGGATTATAATATGAAAAGGACAAATCTATTTCTTAATTTGTTCTTTGGTTTTATCATAAAAATATATGCAATTATTAAAGGGCAAAGAATTATCAAGAACTGTAAAATTTCTGGACCTGCGATTATTTTGTCTAATCATACATCTTTTTATGACTTTATCTATACACACGCTGCAATGTATCCAAGAAGAATAAGTTATCTGGCTGCTAAAAAAATGTTTTATGAACCAATAACTGGATTCTTTTTAAGATTGGCAAGAGCAATTCCTAAAAGTTTGATGCAAGCGGATGCATCAGCAACACTAAATGTATTCCGTATTTTAAGAAAGAAAGGAATTATCTCTATTTTTCCTGAAGGGCAAATCTCACCTTCGGGTAGATCTTTAAAACCAGCTTTTTCAATTGCTAAACTATTAAAAAAAGCTGGTGTAAATGTCTATGTTGTCAAACACATGGGGGCAGGATTAGTTAATCCACCTTGGTCAAAAAAAAGCTTTAAAGGCAAAATTGAGACTGTTAAGGAACTGATAATTTCTAAGGAATCACTAGAGTCAATGGATATTAAAGATATCTATGATATTGTCTGTGAAAAATTGTTTTATTCACAATCAGAGGATAATTCAATAAAGAAATATCGATACAAACTAAATGATATATCTAATCTAGAAAATGTTATCTATCAATGTCCTTCTTGCAAACATGAAGGCTTGATTTCACAGAAGAGTAAGTTGATTTGTCCTAATTGCAATAATACTCTAGCCTATGATGTCTTTGGTAGACTTGAAAACCAAGGAATTGATGAGTTGTTCCAGAGGCAAGAAGAAAGAGTTAGAAAAGAAATTGATGAGTTTCCGGATTATGTTTTTGCTGCTAAAACAAAATTGATGTCATTTAGAAACAAGTTGTTAGTTGTAGTTGGAGAGGGCGAATTAGTAATCAAGAATTTTGAATATATTTATACAGGTACAATTGATGATGAACTAAAAGAACTTAGATTTAAAGCTGGGGTTATTCCTTCTTTGCCATCTGATATAGGCAGAAACATTCAGATTTATGAAGGTGGCCAGATATATCAGTTTGAAATGGAGAATAAATGGATGCCTACTAGAATGGTTCATATAGGAGAGTATCTTTATCATCTTTGCAATAAGTAAAATGTCTTTAGATATATGAATTTGAATGTTTAGTGGGAGGTGATTAAAGCAATGACGGATATAAATATCGAAAAAATTCTCATAGATCAACAAATAAGAAAAATAGAGTTGATTGAAGAAGGCTGGTCTTTTGATAAATTGTATTTAATTCATCTCGATAATGGTCTCAAGCAGATATGTCGAGTTGCTCCCATAGAGAAAAAAGATTATAAAAAAAGAGAGTTTGAACTAATAGAAAAAGCCTATGCAAAAGGTATAGCTACACATAAACCTCTTGAGTTTAAAGTAGATGAGATAAATAGAGTATGTTATCTCTTAGTAGATTACATTCCTGGTAAACAAGCAGAGTTTGTTTTATCTGATTTTTCAAAAGAAAAACAATATGACCTTGGAGTTTCAATGGGTAAAGATCTCAAAAAAATACATGAGATTGAAGTTAATAGTATAATCGATTGGCAAACGACCTATACCAAAAGAATCCAAGAAAGAATTGAAGAATATTATAAATCTGGTTATAGAAGTGACAAAATCGAACAAATGATTGAATATATAAATGATAATCTCTATCTTCTTGAAGACAGACCAATATGTCATAACCATGGTGATTTTCATGCTGGGAACATTATTATCAACCCTAAAGGAAAAGCTTTTGTTATAGATTACAATCGACATAGGGTTGCTGATGCATATCATGATTTTAATAGAATATATTTTTCTTACAGGGTATCGCCATATTTTGCAAAAGGCCAAATTGAAGGATATTTCAATAATCAAGTTCCAAAGCACTTTTTTAAGTATATGAAGTTCTATATTTTAAGTGTAGTAATCGGTTCAATATCTTGGGCGATGATGTTTGAGCAAAGTGATGTCGATTTTGCAAAAAGGAGTATCGAGGAAATCTATTACGGTTATGATGAATTGAAGTTAGACATTCCAAAATGGTACAAGAAAATAGATTATTAAGCTAGTTTGAAATGAAATCTTTATCGTTCATGATTTTTTTCAAGCAGTCTTTAATAGAGGTAGTTGTTAATGAAAAGAAAAATTGAAGTCGTTGATTATGATGAAGTATGGTTTTCCGAATTTCGAAGATTTGAATCTTTTCTTATTGAGAATCTTTCTAAATCTTTACAAATAGAGCATGTTGGGTCAACTTCAGTAGTTGGTCTAGTTGCAAAACCAATTCTTGATATAGTGATAGTTGTCAAAAATCAGAAGGAATTTGAGATTGTAAAAAGTGATTTACATCGAATTGGCTACATACATAAAGGCAATCAAGGGATTAAGAATCGAGAGGTTTTTAAAAGAATAGGGAATAGTGGATTTTATCCTCATCACTTGTATGTTGCTTATGAAGGTAGTCTTGGGCTAAGAAACATGTTGACGATTAGAGACCATCTAAGAGATAACTCAGTTGATAGAGAGATATATGGTTTATTAAAAATGAGACTAGCAAAACAATACCCTTATGATATCGAATCATATATTGATGGTAAAACAGATTTCTTGTTAGAAATACTTGGTAAATATGATTTTAAAACAGAAGATTTACTGGAAATTAGAATGATTAATAAGAAATAGTTTCTGGTGTAGATTAGAGTAAATTTTAGTAGGGAGAAGAATATGTATAAAAGAAACGATGTCATAAAAGAACTAAAGGGCTTTTTAGTTAAGCACCCCAAAGTATATACTGTTTGGGAAGGTGGTTCAGCAGCAACCAATAGATTAGATGAGTATAGTGATTTGGATTTAATGATTGTTACAGAAAAAGAAGATATAGAAAGCTTGTATCAAGAATTAGAGGTAATTTTGAATAATGCTTTTGTTATAGAACAGGTTTACAAGATTGAAGAACCTTCATGGCACGGCTTTTCTCAAAGGTTTTACAAGTTGAAAAAGACAGAACCATACTTTTACATCGACCTCTGTATTTTGCCAAAAGATGTTAATGATCCTTTTACAGCATCTGATCGACATGGTGTAATTAGTGCTTGGAAAGATACGATAAACTTCATTGTAAATACTAAAACAGATGAGTCAATTATCTATAATAAAGCCAAAAAGTTTTATAATAATGCTGTAAAATCAGAGTTTATTATGAGACTTGAAATAGAAAAAGCATTCAAGAGAGATAACTTCCTTGATGCCTATAGTTTTTCTTATTCTTACCTTATGAGGCATTTAGCTCCTTTGCTAAACATCTTGCATAGGATAGCAAGAGTAGATTTTGGTATTCGTTATGCTAAACAAGAGTATAGTTTTGAAGATTATAATATGATTATCAGATTTTTTGAAGCATCTGATATGATTAAACTTAAAGATGTGTTTAAATTAATGATAGAACGGTTTGAATTACTTAGTAAAGAAACGTCAATTTTACTTGATAATTTATTGTAAAGCATCTAATCTTAGGGGGATTTTTTATGTTTAATGAAAGTTACAATAATTCATTAGAAATGTTTGGTGGATTACATGTTTTAACACTATTTTTTCTCTTAATTGTAACTATAGCAGTTTATCAATTTAGAAATGTTATTTCAAAACCAAAAAACCAGAAAATATTTTTGATTTCTTTAGGTCTTTTTTTGTTGGTTTTTGAATCAGGATTTCATCTTTGGACTTTTTTTATGAATGAGTATAGCTATACAATGATACCTCTTACTGGTTTTTGTGCAATGACGAATCTTCTAACGATTTTTGCGTTGCTGGCAAATAAAAAACGGATGTTTAATATCATTGTTTACTATGCTTTTACAGGGAGTCTTTTTGCATTATTGTTTGTTGATACTACATATGGAATTCCGCATTTTAGATATTTTCACTATTTTATTGTTCATTATGGATTTTTGCTAGCATCACTTTATTTCTTATTTACAAAACAATTGGCTATAACTAGGAAGAATTTAAATCTTTCAACCTTGATACTCGTTGTTTATACATTTGTAGTTTTTATATTTAATTTGATTTTAAAAGAGAACTGGTTTTACTTGTTTGAAAGTCCAGTAAAAGAAATTTCAGATTTCTTTGGTCTACCTTTGTATTCTGTTTTGTGGGTTATAACCATTTTTCTGTTAATGAATATTTGGTATTATATGATAACTTCAATTTGTAAGTTTAAGTTGCATAAGAAAGGAACTATTCATAGTTAGCAGAATAGTTTTTAAGCTTCTTAAGAAAACCAAGAGCCATAAAAACGGCTCTTGGTTTTTTAGTTTGTCTAAGAAATATTCGAGTTCTTTGACAAATACATCTGTTGATCAAGTTTGCGAATGAATGCTTCCAATTCGTAGTTCTCTGCTTTAAAAATATCTGCGCCATAGCTAAAACTTAACTTATATGGTTTATTTGAATTATGATTGTAATCATCAAAAGACTTGTTTATATCATTGATACGCGATTGCAGTAAATCATGATTATCAATATTAAGTACGATTAAAAATTCATCTCCACCCATTCTGACAACCCATTCATTGTTGTTAAGGCATTCCTTAATTAGTCTCACTGTATTTTGAATAGCTATATCTCCTTCTGAGTGTCCGAATTCGTCATTTATCTTTTTAAGTTTATTCATGTCAAGAAATACCATACCATAATTATCTTGACTGCTTCTAGCAATTTGTCTATCTATATTTCTAAAAAAAGATTCTCTTGTTATTGCTTGAGATAGATAATCAATCTGAGTTGTTCTTTCAATCAAAAATACATAGGCGAAGACCAAAGTAAAAGCAATCGAACTCCAAACTAACAATACACCATAAACTAGTATTTGTGCAACTCCACCAACAATTGGTAGCAGTCCGTAGATGTAAAGAAGAGGTTTTTCTTGTTTAAGTACTCTATTTCTATAGATGTAAACATAAGTAGTTGCGGCTAGAAGATAGATATATGGAACTGACATAAAATATATGAATAAAGGACCTCTCATATATACATTACCTTCTGATACTGAGAATATCCAACCATTAATTGGTGACAATATCGAAAAAGTGATAGATATAAAAAGAAGTATTTTAGAAATTAGTTTGATAATAAAGAGGACTTCATCTTTGTTTATCACATAATAAACCATGAAGTAAAACCAGGCATAAGCACATATGGGACCAATTATGAATAGCATTGTATGTAAGATATATGACATAGTAATGAAAAAGCTAGTATCGATACGATTCATCAAGACAGTGCTTGTCTCAATCAGAATCTGCAACAAGATTACTGAGGAAATATAAACATACCAACGATTCAATTTATCGGATAGATCTAGCCTTTTGACAGCTAAATACAAGAAAATAGATAATACTAAAAAAGATATAATATTAATATCTAAGCGGTAGTAACTTTCTAAAGACATACTTTCCATCCTTTATATTTTTATTATACAATTATTCAAACAATATATCAATCAAGTTTCTTTACTTAAAAATGCAATAATGATATTATATAGTTACCCCCAATAGGGGGGGGTGGGAGAATAATTTATGAAAAAAGTTGATTTAAAAGTTTATGGTATGTCATGTACTGGTTGTGAGAATAGTATAAAAAGAGTTTTATCAAAACTTCTAGGAGTAAATGAAGTAATAGCTGATTCGAAAATAATGAAAGTTGAAATTGAGTTTGATGATTCAAGGCTATCTTTAGATACAATTATCCAAAAAATAGAAGATTTAGGGTTTAAAGTAGTTCAATAGATGACAAAGATAAAACTGAAAATTAGTGGCATGTCATGTGCTATGTGTGTTAATAGTATAGAAAAATACTTGAAGAAACAATCAGGCATTATTGAAGTGAATGTAAATTTGGCTAACGAGAAAGCGTTGGTTATTTATGATGAGTTACAAACGGAAAAAGATTTAATAATTAAACAGATACAAGAAATTGGTTATGATGCCTTTGAGGATGTTTTGCATGTTAAAACAGTGAGTTTTAGAGTAGATGGAATGAGTTGTGCTAGTTGTGCAGCAAGTATTGATAGTGTTGTGAGTAATATCGATGGAGTTAAAGATGTATTTGTTAACGTTACTACCGATAAAATGAGACTTACTTATGATGATGAAGAGTTAAAACTATCCCAAGTTATCAAAAGAGTTAATGATATTGGCTATGCATTAGAACTTGAGAAGGCTGACGATAACGAACTAGATCCAGATCTTTTAAAAATGGAAACAGCAAAGAAAAAGATGTTGGTTTCATCAACTATTAGTGCTTTTATTATGATCTTAATGGTTATTGAAATGTTCTTTTTTAGTATACCTGGATATACAGTAATTGTTGCGATATTGGCTTTTCCGGTTATTTTTATTTTAGGATTTCATGTTCATAGAACAAGTTTTAAGTCATTAAAAATACTTAAGCCGAATATGGATGTTTTGGTTTCGCTCGGATCTTTGCCACCATATATTATAGGCTTAATGGGGATTTTTTTCCCAATTACAACTTTTATTGAAATGGCTTCAACGATAATGACTTTTCATCTGATTGGTAAATTTTTAGAATCAAGAGCAAAGGGAAAGGCTTCGCAAGCTATTAAAAAGTTAATTGAACTTGGTGCTAAACATGCTAGAATAATTGTTGATGATGAAGAGATTGATATTTTAACTTCAGAGTTATCAATTGGAGACATTATGGTTATTAGACCAGGAGAAAAGATACCATCAGATGGATTAGTCATTGAAGGAGAGTCAATGGTTGATGAATCTTTAGCAACTGGTGAATCAATGCCCGTGAAACGAAAAAAGGGAGACTCAGTAATTGGTGCGACTATTAACAAGCAAGGAATGCTGAAGGTAAAAGTAACCAAAGTTGGAAATGATACATTTCTCGCTCAAATAATTGATTTAGTAGAAGCTTGTCAGGGAACAAAAGTTCCTATTCAAGCTTTTGCAGATAAAGTTACCGGTTTCTTTGTTCCAGCGATTATGATAATAACCGTATTAACTTTCATATCATTTAACTTGTTTTCTGAATTTCATATCAGTATTCTATCAAGATTTGAGACGTTTTTACCTTGGATTAATACCGAACAATCAAAATTAAGCTTAGCTTTTGTTACTGCAACGGCGGTTTTAGTAATTGCATGTCCTTGTGCTCTTGGACTAGGAACACCTACAGCACTAATGGTTGGAAGTGGTATTGGCGCTAGCAAAGGTATTTTAATTAGAAATGGTGAAGCTGTTCAAACTATGAAAGATATTAAAGCAATTGCATTTGACAAAACAGGGACATTAACTATAGGAAAACCTGTTGTCACAGAACTTGTCGCTTTAGATGAAGATTATGCATTAAAAATAGCTGCTTCACTTGAAAAGAACTCTGAACATGTTTTAGCCCAAGCAATTCTTGAAAAAGCAAAACAAGAGAAAATTACTCTTATGGATATAACTGGGTTTGAAGCTTTAATCGGACAAGGTGTAAAAGGTTATATCGAAGGTAAGGAGTTTTTTCTCGGAAATAGAAAATTATTAGATTTAGAAAGAATTGATTATAGTTCTTATGAGGATACTATTTCAAGATTAGAGTCCGAAGCTAAAACCGTGATGATGATAGCTGATTCTGCAAATATAATAGGAATAATAGCAGTTGCTGATGATTTAAAGGATGACGTTGTTCAAGTTATCAAATTATTGGAGAAAAAGCATATCAAAACTGTGATGCTAACAGGGGATAATCAAAGAACTGCTGAAGCAATCGCTAAAAAAGCAGGCATTAAACATTATGTAGCTAGTATTCTACCAGATGAAAAAGTATCTGAAGTTAGAAAACTACAGGATAAGTATCAATTAGTAGCAATGGTCGGAGATGGGATAAACGATGCTCCTGCATTAAAACAAGCAAACATAGGTATAGCTTTAGGAAGCGGGACTGATGTAGCTATTGAAGCGGCTGATATAACCTTGGTAAGAGGGGATTTAAAAGCGATAGTTCAATCAATAGAATTATCGAAGGCTATTTTTAAAAAGATTAAAGAGAATTATTTTTGGGCTTGGTTTTATAATGTAATAGCAATTCCTTTCGCAATGTTCGGTTTATTACACCCGATGATTGGAGCAGCAGCTATGTCTTTAAGCTCTTTAAATGTAATCTATAATTCATTAAGATTAAAGAAAAAGAATTTTGACATTATATTGGAGAATAAAATATGAAACATAACCAAAAAGAATCATTGAATCTTTTAAAAACAGCCAAAGGACAAATCGAAGCAATAATTCGTATGACAGAAGAAAATAGGTATTGTGTAGATATTGCTAATCAGATATTGGCGGTGGTCTCATTGCTAAAAAAAGCTAATCTTCAAATCCTAGAACAACATTTAAAAACCTGTGTAAGAGAATCATTGGAAAATGATTCTTACGACAAAAAAACAGAAGAAATAATGCAAATACTTACAAAGTATATGAAATAATCTTCTTGGTATTCTAAAACAAATATTCATATATTTAATGATTGATGATATAATTCTAGTCAGAAAGTTAGCATTTAGATTACTTTCAAATACAATTAGTCATTAAGAGGATTAAATGAAGAAGATAACTATCATAGCGTTATTCTTTCTAATTCTGTTTGTCTTGCTGATTATAGCTAGTAGTCAAGGACAAATTCTAAGAATTCAAGGTTGGTTTAGCGTTTCTATCATAACTATATCATTTTGGGTTTTTGTAATCTTGATGTGTTTAAGAGTTATTCTCTCAGATGCAGGGTTTATGAAAATAGGTGCAATCTTAGGTATTGTCCTAGCATTTTTCATGTTGCTATTGGTTATGGTAAATAAACCAGTTACATATCAAAGAATAGCATCAGAAGGTGTTGAATTGATTATTGAAGTAGATGATTCTTTAGACAACCGAGTTGTTAGAGTTTACTCAAAAGGCAACATGATTTTTAGCGATGAAGTTAAGAGTGTTTATATTTCAAAACACTATACCCTAACATATGAGATTACTGAAGGGAATTTGTTGATTAGGAAATGCACAGAATACTCTTGTATAGATGAACTTATTGTTATTGATTGAAAACTTAAAAACCTCCTATCAAAATGATTTGACAGGAGGTTTTATTTTTAACTCAAATAATTGTTTTGATTATTATCATCATCATCAATTATATCTTTATAATCAATTATTATGTCGCTATTTCTATATGAAGTGTAACTAGAATCATAGAGATTGTTTAAGTAATAAGGTTTTTCTGGAGTAACAAAATATATCAATACTATTCCAGTAATCAAACCACCAAGATGACCGTAAACACTAATATTTACAATCAAAAAAGTGAAAACAAGATTTATAATTGTAATGCTTCTTATGTTATTAATAACCATCGGAGGAAACCAATGTTTTCTTGTGAATGTAAGGGTTAAAAGACTTCCTAAAATACCGAATAAAGCTCCACTTGCTCCAATGGTGACGGTATTAGAGTTTGATAATAAGAAAACTAAAATACTCGATCCTAAGCCACTCACGAAGTAGACAAAGAGATATTTCTTGCTACCGAGAATTTTTTCGGTAAAACCACCTAGGTAATGCAGAAAATATGAGTTTGCTAAGAAATGAATAATACCACCGTGTAAGAACATTGAAGTCAACAATCGATAGTATTCTTGTTCGGTCTCTATCTTGCTTGGTAATAAGCCACCCCATCTAATTAGATTTTGGGTAGTAAAGCTACCTGTAAATATTACCACGAATACCATAATAGTATTTAATGTCAGCAAAGTAGCTGTAACTGGAAATTTCTTGAAGTATCTTTTTAAATTAAATTTTATTCTGTTCATAATATTTCACCCAACTATAGTTTACACGATAATTTTGATTTTATAAAGTGTTTTGACCAACGATAAAAAATTAAGTCCATGATTCTTGCAAAAGTCTAATTGGTTTGATATAATCTTTTATAACCGACCGAACGGTCGGTCGAGGAAGAGAGAGTGAAGATATGAGCAGATATAGTGTAAAAAGACCGATTAGTGTATTGATGGGAATTTTGATAGTTATTGTTTTAGGATTCTATTCCGTAACAAAGCTACCTTTAACTTTATTTCCAGAGATAAACTTACCCTTTATAGTTACTGTTACAACTTATCCAGGAGAGAACCCTGAAACAATAGAAAAAGAAATTACTGACAAGATTGAGTCATCTGTTGCAACAATCGGTAATTTTGTTGAAGTTCAGTCGATGAGTTATGAGAGTTTTGCTGTATCGATAGTAACTTTTGCTGACAATACTAATATGGACGCTGTAGTTATTGAACTGAGAGAAAATCTTAATAATATCAATTTCGCTGAAGGTGTTGGAAACACAAGGATTCTAAGAATTTCTCCGGATATGCTTCCTGTCATGACAATTACCTTATCAAAGGTATATGATGAAGATTTAACTGATGAAGAGATTCTTATCCGTAACACCCAATGGTTAAATACTGAGATATTGACACAGCTTAACAGCGTAGCGGGGATTGCTGATATAAGCATATCTGGAGAAGCTGACGTTGTTTTACAGATAAAACTAGATGAGACAGCCTTAGCTTTGGAAGGCATGACCTCTGAAGAAGTCCTTAGTATTATTGAAGAGCAAAACATTGGAGGATTGATTGGGGTTGCGTTGGATGAAGGGGAA
>Ga0334890_1000539_pt1 | contig 66564 bp, 65 predicted proteins | sample GraSluR1_MG_3_FD_207220 | JGI IMG/M metagenome (GOLD analysis project Ga0334890, IMG submission 207220) | Sludge microbial communities from methane-producing bioreactor in Wageningen University, Netherlands - Granular Sludge_31_08-R1 | ecosystem: Engineered > Bioreactor > Anaerobic >... | reverse complement strand
CAGGTGCTCGGAGTATTCTTTAAACATAATCGCCTATCTGTAGTTTATTTTATTTATAATATATTGTATATATAATAATCACTATATGTCAAGCATTAATCCTACTTTTTGCAGTAGCACCATTAATGAAAAAGTATATGGTGGTCGCAAATCAGGAATAACAGGTGTTGACCTTGAGTTTGATTCTAATGGACAGAGAAATATCGTTACTATAAAATCCGGGCCGAATTGGGGAAATAGTTCTCAAATTAAAAAAATGAGAAGTGATTTTGTAACCGCTAAAAAAACATTAAGAACAAGTAATTCTCAATTACAGATTGTTGCTGTAAATGGCTGTTGCTACGGAAAAGATAATAATCCAGATAAAGGAGATTATTACAAATATTGCGGACAAAAATTTTGGGAATTTATTTCGGGTAATCCGGAATTATATATAGAGTTAATTGAACCGCTTGGATATAAAGCAAAAGAGAAGAATGACGCTTTTATGATTTCATTTTCTCAGATGATAAATAAATTTACAAAAGAATTTTCAAATACTTTTTGTGATAATGATGGGAATATTGACTGGAATAAGCTTGTAATCTTTAATTCAGCTGCAAAATAAACATTGAATGTTCCATTCGGATGAATACATCCATGTATTTCCTGCTTTTTCGTAAAATCACGTTGTATCGTGTGAGTGTATTCATTTTGATTGCATCATATTTGCCCCATTAAGCGTCAAAAATTTCTTGCATTTTTAAAAATATTCTGTAAAAAAAGTATTTGGCATTCCTGACATCAGGTACGCAAACAATAAGCGTTCTTTTATATAAATTCTCCGGTGATTACTGATCCGGAGAATTTTTTTCTGGAGGGGATATGAGTATTGCTGCAGTTATTCAGATGGTAAGTGGTGATGATATTGAGGGAAATCTCGCTTCCGCAGGTGATCTTCTTAATGAGGCTGCCGGTAGAAACGCAGAGATTGCGGTTTTACCTGAAAATTTTGCTGTGTTTAATACGGGTCAGATGATTTCAGAGGGAGCCTGTGAAGTGGAATCTTCAGGGCGGATCAGAAGCTTTTTAAGCAGAAAGGCTGCTGATCTTGGTATATGGATTGTGGGTGGCACTATCCCCTCTGCTGTAAGGCCTGATGGTACCTTTATTAAAAGCAGAGTCAGATCTGTCTGCAGGATTTATAACAGCAGCGGCATTGAAATATCCCGTTATGATAAAATTCATCTTTTTGATGCTCAAGTAGGAGATTCCCATGGAATTTACAGGGAGTCTGATGAGCTTGAGCATGGGGAGGATATAATTGTCGCTGATACACCTGCAGGGCCTATGGGGCTGGCTGTATGTTATGATCTCAGATTCCCTGAACTATTTTCAGCTCTCCGGTCCCGGGGGGCAGAGGTGATTGCAATCCCTTCAGCATTTACAAAAAAAACAGGGGATGCACACTGGGAAATCCTGGTACGGGCAAGAGCTATTGAAACCCAGACCTGGCTGCTTGCACCGAACCAGGGCGGTGTTAATTCTGATAAAAAGGAAACCTCGGGGAATTCCATGATTGTTGATCCCTGGGGGAGAGTAGTGAAAAGCATTAAAAGGGGTGAGGGGGTAATTACTGCTGAAATTGATCTGAAAGAGCTTGGTGAAATCAGATCTGCCATGCCTGTTAATGAGCATAAAAAAATCTCCCTCTGAAATTTTCATCGGGAGATTCTGTTTTTCCTGTTTGAGTCCGGACGCTGAGAAAGTAAGCTGTTTATTCCTCTATTCAAACCTGAATGGCGGGTATTCGTCATTCAGCCCTATTGCAAATGCTGTAACTTTTGTCAGGTATCTGAAATACTTGGTAAGGAAAGTGAAAAGTATGCCGGGCCATCTTCCTGTTGCTATTACAATTATCAGTCCCGCAATAAAGGCTGCTGGTACTGCCAGAGTGAGAAAAGTGAGAATGAGCAGATGGGGTAATATGAAAATTATTATCCCGATTATAGAGAGGCGCAGTAGAGCTATATTTCTGGAATATTTTACCGGATAGGTTATGCTGAGCTGAAGCTGATGATTGATATCAGGTCTTCCTGAGAAAACAGGGCGGTCTTCAACAATCCCGGTTATATTTGTTTTAATGTAAATCAGAGATCTGAGAGTGTTTTCTGTTATCTGGGAGAAATCCTCTACACAGTGACCTGTAAAGAGGATTACCACCTGATTAATAAATCCAAGAATAATAGAGATTACTGTGTAAACAATCAGTACTATAAACTGGGGTATGAGGGTTAAGAAATATAGTCCGGTAAGGCGCAATAGAGCCTCAAAGCGGGAATACTTTAAAGAGAAATCTATTGAAAGGGTAGTTGTTCCTCTTCCTGATATATAATTATCGGATATTTCATCTTCTGAAGTGTAGATGTCAAGATCATCATCTATGGGGATAATTTCTATGTCATCAAAATTTATGTCATCAGCTAATTTATCTACATTCAGTGGATGAGCTCTTTGAGAATCGGGCTGTTTTTCCGAAAGGAATTCTTCATACTCATCCAGATCTATTTCAGGGAGTTCATCTATTGTATCAATTATGTGCGTTTCGTGCGCTGTTGAATCATCTGAAATAGCGTGAAGTTCAAATTCCGGGTCAATATTATCGAGAGAATCCTTTATCTGCTGTTTGATTGAAGCTTTGTCTTTTCCGGGGTGCTTGTCTTCAGTTAATTCATGGAAGGTCAGCTCTGCATCTTCAATCGTGAGCTTTTCTTCATCATCATGAAAATCAAAATCCTGTGCCTCATCAAGGTCTGAGACATCTATATCAAGTGTATCAAGATCAATTGTAATGCTTTCATCCTCATCTATTTCGTCAAATGAAGAGTTCCTTTCAACTTCTTCAAGACTCGATCTGATAACTTCATCTTCAAGGTCAATATCGAGTTCGTTGAGGTTCAGGGTAAGATCTTCATCCTCCTCTGAAAGGGAGTCTGACAGGAGTTCACTCCCTGAGGCAGGGGCAATATGTTCATCAAGGTCTATGTCAAGTTCGTCAAGATTAAGGGTAAGGTCATCATCAGCATCTGCCGCTGAATCTGATATAAGTAAATCTTCAGATTCTGCAACAACCTCTTCGTCAAGGTCAATGTCCAGTTCGTCCAGATTGAGCTTAAGGTCTTCATCAAATTCATCAGATGCTATTTCGTCACTTTCCGGCAGTTCCGATTCATCAAGGTCAATGTCCAGTTCCTTCAGATCAAGGGTTATATCTTCATCAGATGTGACTTCCATATGGCCCGGTTTTTCAGATAGCTCATCTATTGAGTCTTCGGGAAAATCGAGATCAAGGTCAATTTCATCTGATTCAGATATTCCGGCATCTTCAATATCCGGAGGGGGTGATTTTTTCTTTTCCGGTTCACTTATTTCATCATCCAGGTCAATTGCAATGCCATCGGATGATTCTGCTGTATCTTCAAAATCAATTGACTCATCAAAATCGATGTCAAGTTCTGCAAGATCTATGTCAATATCATCTTCAGATTTTATTTCATCATCAAATACTGCTATTTCATCTTCCATGTCAATGGAGGGTGTGTCTTCAAATTCCAGATCAATCTCATTAAGATCCAGAGGGGTTTCATCTTCTGCTGAGGGGGTTTTATCTTTAGAGTCAGGGATTGCTGCAAAAAGCTCGTCTATGTCCTCCTGCCGGGTCAGCTTAGGTTCATTCCCGGCAGGTTGAGCAGCATCTGAGTCTTCAAAGGAACTTTCTTCAATCGATATTCCGGAAGAGTCAAGATCATCGAAAATCAAATCCTCTTTACCGGTAGAGGTTTCAGTTTTTGTATGAGCAGCTGATTCATCGTCAAATGAAAGTATTTCATCATCAGTAAATAAGTCATATTCTTCATCAGAAGCTGCTTTTCCGGTGATTTCATTATTGTCTGGTGTTAGTGAATCAAACTCATTCTCATCAAAAAAAATATCGTCATCAGCGGCAGCAGGGGTATCAGCAAATGTATCATCAGCTGCAGATCGGGGTTTAATGTCAGGTTCAGCACCGGAAAGTGGAGAAGCAGCCTCATTCCCGTGAATATTATCTATGCGGTTATCCACAATATTTTCTGTACCGCATTTCAGGCAGCTGTATGCGAATTTTTTCCCCGAAACTTTCTCGTCATCCACAGCAAATGCAGAATTACAACTTTTACACCTGACAATCATTATGTACTCCTGTGATTTTATCTACCCGGGAAAAATTTTTCATTTATGTTGTGCTGGATGATAAGGGGCGAAATAGGGAGAAAGAGAAACATAAACCATTTCATATCCCTGCCATTCAGCATTTCAGATTTCTGCATATACTTAAGATTCAGATATAGGCTCCAGATCCCTAAGGTGAAAATTGTGAGAAGTATGTTAATCACAGGATCATCACTGAAAATCCTGCTGACCTTTGCCAGCCACCAGAAATAGTATAAACCGAAAGTGAGAATTATCAGAAGTAACATTACCATAAGATTATTCTCGGGACTGTATTCATGCATAAAAAACCTGTCTTTTTTATGGATTTTTCAAAACTATCTATTCCATATTAACGGTATTTCCCGTTATTTTCTTCAGTAATTATTACTAAACTTTTTTATAATTCTCAATGCTCTATTTATCTGAAATATCAGAGAAAATTATCTTGCCGGGCGCTCCTTTATTTTTGCTTTTAAGGTAATAAGCTGTCTGTTTCTCCAGATTGTCAATGTTATTGTTTCTCCTGCTTTTGTCTCGCCAATAACATTGAGGAGATCTTTGGTGTCTTTAATATTATTGTTATTAATCCGGACTATAACATCGCCAACCCTTACCCCTGCATCAGCTGCCGGACTTTTCTCAACAACTTCAGCCACAAAGGCTCCCTCGTTTTTTTCAAGCCCAATCTGCTTTGCATCATTTTCAGATATGGGGAGAATGCTTACACCGAGATATCCTCTTTTTACCTGCTGATACTTCTGAAGCTGGACCAGGACAGATTTGGCTGTATTTATAGGTATTGCAAAGCCTATACCCATGTATCCGCCGCTCTTTGAATAAATCATTCTGTTTATTCCAATAACTTCTCCATATATGTTAATAAGGGGACCGCCTGAGTTTCCCGGATTTATCGATGCATCTGTCTGGATATGCGAGCCTCCCATGAAATCCACGTCTCTTCTCCCGATTGCGCTTATAACACCTACAGTAAAAGTTTTATCCAGGCCAAAGGGATTCCCTATGGCAATAGCCCAGTCACCTACTTGAACAATGTCGGAGTCTCCAAAATATACCGGGTTAAGCTTCTCCTTTGAGTCAATTTTAAGAAGCCCTATATCTGTCCGCTCATCAGATCCTATTACACGGGCTTCATATATTTTATCCTTTACGGTAACATTCACTTTGTCAACGCCGCTGATTACATGGTGATTGGTGCAGATATAACCATCTTCAGATATGATGAAACCTGTGCCAAGGCCTGTTCTTTTCTGTGTCTGGGGCTCTCTTCTGTCGCGTCCGAAAAATTCTCTTAATATGGGATCATCGAAAAAAGGGTGTCTTATCTGAACTGTCTGCTCAGTGGTAATGTAGACCACACTGTCTTCATACATCTTGAAAATTTTACGGAAGGCAGATTGTATTTCATCTGCTCTGGTGGACTCAATCTCTTTTCGTATGGGCGATTCCCCGGAGTTGCCTAAAAGAAACCCCTGTTTATCTTTACTGCATGAAAAGTGATTAATCCCTGCTGCCAGAATAATCAATAAAGCCGGTATTATGAATAATAATCTCTTCATTTAAGCTGCTCCTTGCGGAAAAATATTAAAATTTATCTTTATCCGGATTATATCTTTTTGTACGCCGCTCTTCCTGTTCTATTTCATTCCTGAAAATATATCTCTGATTACTGGAGCCATCGGGCAGGATTGACTCCATATCGATCATGGATTGTTTAGCTTTCTCCCTGCTGCAATGGGGGAATAGAATCAGAGCTGAAACGCTAATATATAATAATTTTTTTTTAATTGCCATTTTCCCCGAACCGTTACATTAAATCCATTATATAAAGCGGAAATAAAAAAAACAAACAAAATATTTTTAATAGCTGAAGGTTAATACCTTTATCTGGATTGTAGAATTTAAGGGATGAATATCTGTCATTCCGGCCGAAGTTATAATGTAGGCAGCCATCATGACTGCACTGCCGGAATCTCCTGCAAAAATCAGGAGTTATGAGATTCCCGCCTGCGCGGGAATGACAATACCTGTAAAATCCAGTTAAGTCGGATGTAAAGGAATATCTGCCGGGATTTAAGTGATGAGCATAAATGATAAAGAATATATAATCGAAACTTCACGGAGCGGGAACAGCATTGTTGTTGTGAAAAGCGGTTCCACCTATGTTCCCCTTAACAGCAGGCTTGACCCTGTCAGGGAGGGGAAGAAAGTCAGTTTCGATTTTGATCCTGAAAGATTTTCACTTCTTATAGTACTTGGCTGCTCTCTCGGTTACCACCTTATTGAGTCAAAAGATATATTAAGTAAATACAGAAAAATAATTGTAATTGATATACTTGACGGGATTGAGAAAGAAATTTTAAAAAATGAGCTCACCTCTTTTATTGCCCGGGGGGAGAATATTGTATTTTATTCAGGGAAAGATCTGATGTTCCTTGAGAAAGATTTAATGTCGCACATTGATTTCAATTTAATAAGCGGCGTACAGGTTTTTGAACATGGCGCCTCTGTAAGGGTTTTTGGTGAGTATTACAGTACTGCAAGAGGGATTATAAAGCGCCTGATTGACAGGGAAGCAAGGAACAGCTCAACAGTTAAGGCCTTCGGATGGCTTTTTTTGAGAAATGCGCTGAATAATTTCAGTAATTTCAGCAGAGTAACGCCTATAGCTGCGTTGAAAAATGCTTTTACCGGATCAAAAGCTCTTATTGTCTCATCTGCTCCATCCATTGAAGATTATATTGACCACATTGACCGTCTGAAAGATTTTTTTTATATTGTTGCTGTTGATTCAGCTCTCCCTGTTCTTTCTGCAAAAGGTATTATTCCGGACGTTGTTATTTCTATTGATCCCCAGCCCAGGCTTTCTGAACATTTTCTCGGTGAAAATCTTAATGATACTTTGTGCGTTTTTTCTATCGTTTCTAATCCCGATCTTGTGAAGAGATATGGAGGGTATCTTTCCCTTAACAGCCATCCGGTTTCGCAGATTATAGATGATTTTAATCCGGGACTGGTGGGATCAATCGATTCCGGTACAGGCTCAGTTGCGGGGGATGCCCTGAATTTCTGCCTATACGCCGGATTTGAAAGTATAGGTATGGCAGGATTCGATTTTTCCTTTTCGGGGAATAATATTTATGCCCGGGGTACAGCTTACCAGAGGAGATATTCCTCGATTTTCAATAACAGGTTCACCACGCCTGAAGGTTTTAATGCATCCTATATTTTTAAATCGAGTGGTGCTTATATGTCAGGGGGAAAATATACAAGAAAATCTTTTGTCGGTTACAGGGATTCCCTTGAGTCTTATATTGAGAAGCGGCAGATTCCCGGAATCTCTTTTATCAATAATAGGGGACTCCCTGTTAAAGGTGTGAAGTATGAGAATATTGATGACTTTGCCGGGGGGAAAGGAGTGGCGGACAGGGAGATAATCAGAGGTTTTTTAGAAGAGGGGGGGGGGGATATGGGCTCTATGATTAATCTTCCCGGAATATATGAAATTATGTGTAATAAAAAGGCTGCAGAGGAGATTCTTCAGGCATCCTGCGGTAAATCCCCGGAAGAGAAAGATATGGTCTGGCTCTCTTCTCTGCTGAAAAATCAGTTTATTAAAGAGGGGAATTTATGAGAATCGGTGTTACAGGTATTTTTGCATCAGGTAAGGGGACTGTATGCAGAATGTTTGAGGATCTGGGTGCTGAAGTAATTGATACTGATCTGCTTGCAAGGGAGATTATGGAGCCGGGGGGGGATGTTTTAAAACAGATCGCCCTGGAATTCGGTGCGGAATTTATTAATGAAGATGGTTCTCTTAAGAGGCGTGAGTTTGGGGCTGTTGTTTTCAGGGATGCTGCTATGGTGGAAAAACTGAACGGGATTACCCATCCTGCCATACTTAAACTTGTTATGGAAAGAAGTTCAGGCAGAGGGATTTATGTGGTTAATACACCTCTTCTTTATGAGTCAGGGTTTAACAGCTATATGGACAGCAACATTGTAGTAACAGCATTTACTGACCAGGTTATTGAAAGAGGGATAAAAAGGGATAATATTAGCGGGGATGAGATCCGGGAGAGGCTTGATCATCAAATTCCGCTAAATGAAAAAATCAAACTTGCCGATTATGTAATAGATAATTCAGGTTCTATGGAACATACTAAAAGGCAGGTTATAGATATATGGAAAATTTTGAGCCAAGACCGAAAGGGGTAAGAGAAAAAAATCTCTATGTAGTGCATCTTGATACTCCCAGAATAATTATACTCTCTTCAATTGTAATTGGTATTATTACAGCTTCCTTTCTTCTGGGCATGAGCCTGATGAAGGATGATAAATCCTCTCAGAGAAATCTTTCATTGAATGATTTTAATCTTGATGAGAAGAGCGGGATTGATCTTTTCAGTAAAGATGTTCCTCCTCTCCCCGGTTTTAATATTTCAGATGATGTGAAGGAGAGCGGGGGTTTTTCTGTTTCAGGGCTTCCAGATATGTCACCAGGGATTACGGATGGATCCTCCTCTGCAGGTGAAACCGGAACCGGCACATCTCTTACTGCAGATGTAAACAGGGGGAAAGCTGATGTGTTAACCGGTGATAATATTAAAGAGATTATCCCCCCGGCAAAAAAAGCTGTTAAGCCGGTTCCTAAAACTGTAAAACAGGCCAGGGTTGAAACAAAGCCGAAAGAACAGCCTGCAAAACAGATCGCAAAAAAGAATGAAAACAGAAAACCTTCTGAGAAGAGAATAGATTCCGGGAAGAGCCGGGTTCAGGAGGTCTCAAGGGATATGGAAACCAGGAAAGCTACAGGAGGATTCGCTGTACAGGTGGCATCATATGATGTGCTTGCCAGGGCAGAGCAGGAGAGAAATGTCCTGAAGTCGAAACGTTTTGACTCTTATGTGGACAGAACTGTGGTAAACGGGAAAAATTATTTCAGGGTAAGGATCGGGCCTGTTGCATCAAAAGATAAGGCATTTCAGCTCCTTGAAGAGATCCAGGGGGACAGCAGATATGCAGGGAGTTATCTGGTAAAAGAATAGAAGGGTCGCAGTTTATTCTATATTTGGATTAAAAAAGCGACATTTCAGTCGCTTTTTTTACAGGCGGATTTAGTCTTTGATTGTTAAAGGGGTAGGGGGGAGCCATGTATTCAATTTTCAGCGCTACAAAGGATCTTGTAATAAAAATTGATAATTTCATAGATCTTGTAAGCGAGTCGGTTCTCCATTTTGAAAGGGGGCTCGATCTTTATCTGTCAGGTAAAGCAGAAGAATTTAATGAGAAGGTTCATACTATAACAGTACTTGAAAGGAAAGCTGATGATCTTCGCCAGAACATTCAGGCGCAGCTTTATGTGCAGACTCTTATCCCTGAGTCGAGAAGCGATGTGTACCAGCTTCTGGAGGACATGGATGACATTATCGATTTTTCAAAATCCCTTATTGTCGGTTTTGTTGTGGAAAAGCCCTGTATCCCGGAAGCGCTGCATGACAGAATGAAGAAACTGGCTGAAACAGCTGTGGATTCAACAGACGCCCTTGTGCAGTCAACAAGAGCATATTTCTACGATGTAAATACAGTGAAGGATCATCTTCATAAGGTTAAATTTTTTGAAAATGAGTCAGATCATATTGCAGATAAGGCAAAAAGAGAAATATTTGAAATGGATATTGATCTTGCAGCAAAGCTTCATGTTAAGCATTTTATTGTATCTATTGATACAATCTCCGATATAGCCGAAAGTATAGCTGATCATCTTGCCATAGCAGCAATGAAGAGGGTTGTGTAGCGATGATGGTTATCTTTTTTCTCTCAAGCGGTCTTTTTCTGGGCTGGTCGCTGGGGGCAAATGATGCTGCTAATGTTTTTGGTACTGCAATAGGCTCAAAGATGGTTAAGTTCAGAACTGCTGCGATTATTACCGGAATATTTGTTATTCTTGGAGCCGGTATATCGGGAGGGGGGACGTCTCATACTCTCGGTACCCTGGGGTCGGTAAATGAACTTGCAGGAGCTTTTATAGTTGCCCTCTCTGCTGCTTTAACAGTTTTATGGATGACTCAACTGAACCTTCCAGTATCGACTTCCCAGGCTATTGTGGGGGCTATCATAGGGTGGAATTTTTTCTCTTCATCACTTACTGATATGAATTCATTGTCAAAAATTGTTATGAGCTGGGTAACATCACCCATACTGGCCGGAGTTTTTGCATTTATTATTTATATGGTTTTCCGGTTTGCTTTAAAGAGGGTAAAAATACACCTGCTCATGCTCGATTTTTATAATCGTGTTGGACTAATTGTTGTGGGGGCTTTCGGCGCATATTCCCTGGGGGCAAACAATATTGCAAATGTTATGGGGGTTTTTGTTCCTGTTGCACCATTCCGTAATATTGAAACAGTTCTGGGGAATATGTCAGGGAGCCAGCAGCTCTTTATTCTCGGAGGAGTTGCCATTGCTGCAGGTGTATTTACTTATTCTCAGAGGGTAATGAAAACAGTGGGGCAGGGAATTGTTTATCTTACCCCGCTAACTGCACTTATTGTTGTACTCGCTTCATCGCTTGTTCTTTTTCTTTTTGCCTCCCAGAGCCTGGAGAGCTTTCTTATTTCCAGGGGCCTTCCGGCGTTTCCCCTTGTCCCTGTTTCAAGTTCACAGGCTGTAATTGGAGCTTTAATCGGTATAGGCCTTACCAGGGGGGCGAGAACCATCAATTACAGGCTCCTGGGACGAGTCGCTTCCGGCTGGGTTACTACACCGGTTATTGCATGCATTATAAGTTTTATCTCTCTCTTTATTATTCAGAATGTTTTTGATCAGCAGGTTTTCAGGGAGGTCCGCTATTCTATTTCTGACAGTGTATCAAAAAAACTGGTTTCAGAGGGGATTCACTTTTCCGCAAAGGACGATTTTTTAAATGTTGAATATAATAATGCTGTAAGTTTTAAAAATGCACTTGATAAGGCAGCTTTTTCACTTTCAGATCAGGAGATTAAGCGGGTTATAGCTCTTTCCGGTATAAAGGAGATAAGAGTGGATCCGGGGAAAATCGAAAATGAAATCTCATCCGGGTGGCTGACCGCAGGGCAGATCGAAGCATTGACAATTCTTGACGGCAGAGAGTACAGTTACAGGTGGGAGTTTTTTGAAGATCTGGGGAGGCAGAGCATTGAATGGAGATTGAAGCAGTATAATAATGACAATAAGTCCTTTAACAGAGATATTGAATCAAAAATTGATTATCTGGCAGAGAAGTTCTGGAGCAGAGAGTAGGGGTTTTTTTGATTGAACAGCACTGTCTCACCTCTGCACCCCGGAGAAGAGGGTGCAGTATTACTCCGGGAAGGGGATCTGATTAATGCAAATCATCCTTTACCAGCATCTCCTCCAGTTCATCAGCTTTTGCTGCGATATATATTAAGGATTTAATAAACCGCACAGGGTCGCAGTCCTCAAGAAGTATGGAATTATACATAACCAGGGTATTCCCCCGAAGCGCCAGAGAGCCGTAGTCAAATGTATTGTTCAGCACAAGACAGTACTTATAAAGATCGGGCATGTCGGTTTTCACTTCCATTATCTCAGAATGATAGTTTATTACTCTGTCTCCAGCCTCATCTCTGCGAAGTGTAACCAGCATATCCTGGGATCTGCCGTTATCGAATTCAATTGTAGCTGTATAGTGACCTTCCCCATCTTTGTGAAAGGGGATCTTTAATTCACTTGCAATTGCTGATATAAAACCGTCAAATATTTCCATTTTTTTACCTTTCCAGTACAAAATTCTCTTAATTAAAGATGAGATAAATAATTTTATATATTGTCTCTTAAAAGTCAAGTTTGAAATTAAAGGTATATGTTTTGATCAAAGTAAATTTATAATATTTTTAGTGTTAATTTCCTGGTTTTTATTTAAGATAGAATGCTTTAATATCCCCGCCAACCTAGGCGGCGGGGATATTGAAAACAGCATTATTGCACTAAAAGATATCTTCCGGAATAATTAATGCATATTTTTTATTGACATGCTTCTTCCTGACAGAACATTTGAACTGTTTATATAATAATTCAGTAATTATTATTAAAGATATCTTTTAGTGTAATTATGCTGTTCCGTGTGGGGATGTCCCAAAAGTCGGATTTTAATGAATTTGTCATTCCGGTTTTGCAACTTCAGTTTGTGTAAATACCGGAATCTCCTGATAGAATCAGGTGTATGAGATACCGGCATTCCGCTTCGCTATAGCCGGTATGACAAGAAAAATACTTTTTAGGCAGCCCCAATATTAGAGCATTTATTCCGAATAAAGGTTAATGAATTAACATTGATACTAATTACTGATGCAATAAACTCTTTTTTAAGGGTATTTCTGATTTAAGGATTTATTTATGATTGAAGGTATATTTGTTGAAGGCCTGATTTACGGCATTATGGTGCTGGGTGTTTTTATAACATTCAGAATTCTCGATTTTCCCGATCTTACTGTTGACGGTTCCTTCCCCCTTGGAGCGGCAATAATGGCCACTATGATAGTGAGCGGATACAATGTGTTTTTTGCGCTCTTTGCGGCATTTGCAGGGGGGGTTGCTGCAGGTGTAGTTACTGCTATTATTCATAACAGGTTAAAGGTGCCCCATCTTCTGGCAGGGATTCTAACTATGACGATGCTCTGGTCAATTAATATAAGGATTCTGGGGAACAGGGCTAATCTTCCGCTGATGAAAAATCATACAATACTTACCGATATTGTTGAATGGACTGAGGGGATAATTCCCAGGGATTATGCCATTCTTATATTTTTCTTCTTTGTTGCAATGGCTATTAAGGTTTTTCTCGATATATTTTTCAGAACTGATATGGGGCTTACCCTGGGGGCTCTCGGTAATAATGAACAGATGGTTATTTCCCAGGGGATAAACATTAATACTATGAAGGCAATCGGAGTGGGGCTCTCCAACGGGCTTGTGGCTGTATCAGGGGCTTTTGCTGCTCAATACCAGGGGTTTGCTGATGTGGGGCTTGGAACCGGTATTGTAATTATGGGTCTTGCTTCTGTAATGATAGGGGAGTTTATACTCACCTCTAACAGAATATGGGTTCTGACCCTGAGGGTTCTCATAGGATCAATAATTTATAAAGCTATAATGTATCTTGGCAGATATTACGGCTATCATATAGGGCTTACACCCAATGACTTGAAGCTTCTTGCAGGTCTTCTGATTATTGTATGTCTTATTATTGCCCGTTCAAGGAATCAGGGAAATTTCTTCAGAAGGTGGAAAAATGATCAGGCTTGAAAATATAACAAAGGTTTTTAACCAGGGCACAGTAAATGAAAATACCGCTTTAAGGGGTGTTAATCTTACTGTTAAGGAGGGGGATTTTATAACTATTGTGGGGAGCAATGGAGCAGGGAAGACTACCCTGTTTAATACTATTGCCGGATTTTTTACACCCACAAAAGGGGACATCTTTTTAAATGATATAAATGTTACTAAAATGCCTCAATATAAAAGGGCCCAATATATCGGAAGAATTTTCCAGGATCCCCTTCTTGGCACTGCTTCTAACATGAGTCTTGAAGATAATATGATAATCTGCAGTAAAAAAGGGTTTAAGTGGCCTGTAATAAGCCTTAACCGGAAAATGAGGGAGAAGTTTAAGCAGGAACTGAAAGTCCTTGATATGGGTCTTGAACACAGAATGGATGATAATCTGCAGCTTTTTTCAGGGGGGCAGAGGCAGGCTCTGACCCTTCTCATGACTGTACTGTCCAGGCCTGAGCTTGTACTTCTTGATGAGCATACTGCAGCACTTGATCCGAAAAATGCGGCAATTGTACTTGAGCTTACAGACCGTTTTATTAGTGAAAGAAAGCTTACTGCCATGATGATTACTCATAATATGAGTCATGCAATAAAATACGGGAACCGGATTTTAATGATGCATAAGGGTGAGATTATTCTTGATATTTCGGGGAATGAAAAGAAAAATCTTACTGTTGAGGGACTTGTTAAAAAGTTTTATGATATTAAACATGAAGCTTTGACTAATGACGAGGTTCTTCTTTCCGCGGAGTGAAATCTTTTTATAAGTGCCTCCGGATTTCCGGAGGCACTTAATATATTAAACCATTCTTCTGAGGCGCTCAACCCGTGATTCAATCGAGGGGTGCGTTGCCCATAGTGATGTTCTTCTGTTTGAACTGATTTTTGCAATAGCGTATGAATCTTTTTTTGTTTCAATCCCTGCTGCCTTGGAGAGCGCAATAAGGGCATCTGCCATTGCTGATGGTGATGTTAATTTAGCTGCTCCAGCATCCGCCCTGTATTCCCTGTATCGAGAAAAGGCTGCAATTGGAATTGATGCAAGTATCATAAAAAATGTGTCCAGGAACATTACAACCATAATATAGGCGAAGAATCCGAGTCCCCCTTCCCCTTCGTCCCCTCTGAGTGCATTGTTTATTGCATGGGCTATCATCCTTGAAAGGAACATAACAAGTGCGTTAATAACACCTGTAAGGAGAGTCATTGTAACCATGTCGCCGTTTGCAATGTGTGCTATCTCGTGTCCTGCAACTGCTTCCACTTCATTCTTTTTCATTGATCTTAAAAGACCTGTTGAAAAAGCAACAAGAGCTTTGCTTTTTGAAGGGCCTGTTGCAAAGGCATTGGGATCTGCTGATTCATATATTCCCACTTCGGGAACTTCAGGAAGTCCGGCCTGGCGCGAAAGTTTTGCTACCATGGCGTGTATTTCGCGAAGCTCGAAATTCTGCTCATTAGGGCCGATTAATCGGATATTGTATGCTCTTTTTGCCATCCATCTGCTTATGGCAAGTGATATAAATGCCCCTGTCATGCCGAATACACCGCAGAATACAGCAAGGCCCATCCATCCCCCCTGAACCTGTATCCCCAGCATGGGCATAACTATATTCATGATAATTCCTACTGTTACTATAACAAGCAGGTTGGTAAGAAGAAATAATCCTACGCGCTTTAACATTCTTTCACCTCTTTTGTGTCTTATTTTTATTCATTTTTTTCAACATTACAGAGCAGCTTTTTATATTTCTGCTGCTTAAGCTAATTTTACAGACTAATATTTTTAGTCAAGTATAATGAAATATATTATAAATCATTTCAGTGATAATTACTGAACTTTTTTTCTAATTAGAAAATGATTTATTCTCCCCGCCGCTGGAGGGGGTGGAGAGATATAATTTATTATTCTGCACTATTTAAGGTATTAATATCAATAATTATCAACAAAGTATTATGTTTTTGTTATTAAAATAATGTTACAGCGCGGTTTGAAATAATTCCGCTTCTTTTATAGATATGGTTTTGCCTTTATAATCTTTTAAGAGCCTTGCAGCCGCCATGCATCGTATCCGGGAATACCGCAGGAGGGGTACAGTTATAGAAGATTTACAGGAAAGGCCCGATTGTTTAAAATATATGATTAAAGATACAGTGTATTCATTCTGCGTGGATAAGGTAATCAGAAGGATCATTAAAACTCATGGGATAATTGGAGGGGGCAAAGCCAATCTGCACATCCTTATATTTTATATCAAGTCAAAAATTAAACTGCTTAGATCGCCTGTAAAGATTTTGAAATTTAGAAGAGATAAATTTATTGACATGTTTTTTCTAATGGCTGTTTTTATTAAGATCATAGGGGAAGCTGTTTTTTAACATTTGCGCGAAGGCCGATTCTTTGACACCAGAGCGGTGAGTTGAAACATACTGGAGTTTATCACATTTTCCTAAAAAGATAAAAGAAATTACAGGGAATTGGGGAAAAGTGTCATGAAATATTTTTGTTATCTAGCATCGCCGGTTTATTTACTTTCATTTATCGTAAGTATTGTTTTTACTAGCTGCATTGATGATTTAACTTACAGTCAAATCGAACAGGAGAATTGTATAGGTGAATATAATGATCTAGTTCAACAGACATATACTATCACACCGGACTTTTCTACAGATTCTTTAAACTATAGAATCTCAGTATCTGGCGATCGATTTTCTGAGAAAGCTTTGGGCGAAATCCTGTCCACAGATGATGGTTCCATACAGGAAATATCCAATAAAGAAATTTTTTTTACACCAGATGCCAATGCAAAACCTCCGTATAAATTTTATATCTGTAAATCCGGCTCCCATATAATTTCAATTGGAAGATGGAATAAAATAACTGATTCTTTATTTATTATGCCTGCCAAGGGAGCCAAAATGGTTGTAAACGGCAAGCAATTATATATCTATGGCGGTTTCGATGGTGAAAGTTACAGAAGAGACTTACACCGGTATGATCTCGCTGCCGGTTCCAGCACAGTATTAAATACATTTCATCCTGCACGTGCTTATCATGCAATGAGTTTTAATAATAATAAATTGTATGTATACGGCGGTCACGATGGTACAATAAAACATAATGATACTAGAATATATGATATTGCAACCAACACCTGGACGAATGCTAACCCTTTGCAATCTCCCGACTTTGGGCGTTACTATGTTGCAGCATCAGCATCTTCAACTGATATGTATGTTATTGGTGGGTATGCAGATACGGCAAATCCACCTATAGCTGAGAACACCAATGAAATTTGGCGCTATAATTATTCCGGCAATTCCTGGACTTTATTAGACAGTAACGGCCCGGTACGCAGGCACCACGCAGTGGTACAGGCAGGGGATAGCATTTATCTATTCGGCGGCTATGACAGCGTCCTTTCCGGTCAGCTTTGGCAATTTTCAATTGCCAGTAAAATCTGGACTCAGATAGGCGATTTATCGAGTATATCAGGTACGAATGGTGCGCGTTTTGACCCTGCATTTTTTTATTACAATAATGCTCTATATGTTTTTGGCGGATTAACGGCTAATGGCTATGTAAATGATTTGTATAAATTCGATCTTAATACTCAGCAATGGGTTGTGATGGAATCAGGTGCAACTCCCCGTTATCAGCCGGTATTTGCTGCATTAGATAATTATGGTTTAATTGTGGGTTTGGGTCGCAACTATGACGGAACTACTCCTGTTTATCTAAATGATTTATGGATATATGATCCTAAGGGCGATTGATAAAGAGAAATTGGAAACTGTAATTACGAAGAATAAAAAAATGCATTTGGCTATGCCGATTATTATATATACAATTGGCATTTTTATTTCGTTTAGTCCCCAGGCCATCTCTTCGCAGTTTTTCTGGAAAGATGGTCATTTGGATCTTTCATCAGGTTATACTATGCCGATTGGTGACTGGGCTAACGAGTTAAAACCGGGATTTGGCATTGGTCTTGGATACAGCTTTCCAACCAGTTTTTTAAATAATCAGGTTTTTGTTATTCAGGAATTAAGTTACTCCCGATGGGCATTTGCATCTAATGATAACTCAACAGCAAATATTTATTCCTACTCGTTGCTGCCAGCCATTTACTTCCCTTACTCTTTTACAACCGGGAAAATAGTGGCACCTTTCTTTGCAGTTGGGGGGCAATTTTCGGATTTGAATCTAATTGAAGAAAAATTATCGAAAAACGATCATTATTATGGTATCTTTTTTAAAGCTAGAACAGGCATATTTTTTGACATAACATCGAATTTAAGAATAAAACTACAGGCAGAAATCTCATCATATCCTTATATTAGTCATAAACTGAATTATACAAGTATTAGTCTTGGCATAGGCTATCGCTTAACCGCTCCTGCAGAAATTCAGAATCCAAATGCGAAAAAAATTAAAATTTTACACAAGGATGCTGCAATAGCCAGGAATACTGATGATTGGATAAAACTTGAGGAAGTGGTTACAGAAATTCTTGCTCTTGATCCCAGGGATGATCAAGCCCTTCATTATCAACTTGAAATTCAAGACGAAGGTATCTATCAAACTGCTCTTCGAACAATTCACACGAAAGGTGAACTTCAGGCAATACCGCTGTTAGAAAAAATTGCACAACGTTATCAACCAGCTCAGCAACAGTTAATATCTATACGGAACAAATTGAAAGATAAAATTCCAGAATGGCGGAAGGCAGGTGTTCAGGCTTATGAAAATCAAAACTACCAGTTATGTATACAATTGATGAAACAGATTTTACTGGTAGATCGGGAAGAAGAAACCGCAAAAATATATTTACCACGTGCGGAGATGAGATTACAGGCTTTAGAAAAACTTCAGCGATAATCAGGGAGTTGCATCTAAAACAGTTGTGTGTTATCGAAGATACTTAGATAGAAAATGATATGACCTCCCCTATCTTTGTCTGGAAAGACGTCTCCCGTGCTCGTCTGGCAGCATATCTTTTTTTAATGAATTATATTATTGACTGATTAAAGAATATAATGGATGATTCTATATATACCTGATAATTAAATTCAGTAATTATTTCTAAAGATATTTTTTAGTGTAATTATGCTGCTTTCAATATCCCCGCCGCCGAACAGACTGTGTGAAAATAGGGGCTGTGGGTAATTTTATTAATTGCATAGTAATAGTAATTAAAATGTAATCAATGTCAAGCAAGGAATTGGTTATGTATATAAATGGAATAAGCCGTGAACAGTTATATCTTTTTGAGAATAAGCTGGATGACATGATTTAAGAAGATAATCCGGTGAGATTTATTGATGTCTATGTTGACACGCTGAATTTATTGAAACTGGGTTTTAAAAATCCGGGAACAGATGGAGGCAAAGGTAGACCGCCGTATAATCCTGCAATTATGCTTAAGATATACATTTACGGGTATCTCAACCGGATAAGGAGCAGCCGAAAACTTGGATCTGATTGACGGAATGATTTTTTTATTGCAGATAATTTTTAAGAGAATATAATCCGGGAAGATGAGGTTAATGAGATGGAATTGAAGAAATTATTTTTATTTTTTCTGATTTTCAGCAGTATAATCTTTTTTGATAATCACAGAGCTTTTTCTCAGGCGGTCGGGAAGGCAGAGAAGGGAACTGTTTTTGTTCCTGCCTATTCATCCATATTATATGGTGATTTGTCCAGGGAGTTTAATCTGGCAATTACCTTGAGTATTCATAATACTGATTTGAATAATTCTATAATTATTAATACTATTGATTATTATAATACAAAAGGTAAAATAATTTTCAGATATCTGAAAAACAATACAATTATACTGAAACCTCTTGAAACTTATAATCTGGGGATTAAGGAGTCGGATAAAAGGGGGGGGATTGGCGCAAATTTTATTGTGAAATGGTCCGGTGACGGCCAGGTTAGCAGGCCCCTGATCGAAACTATCATGATAGCTACAAGGGCTCAGCAGGGAATCTCGTTCACCTCCAGAGGTGAGACAATCAGCGATTAGTTCTAATTGATATTCTATTCCGGGTAAAAAATGAAAAAACTGAGATTATCTTTCTTTATGCTGTTCTTAACTGTTTTGTTCGGCATACTTGCCTATTATTATATAGAGGGTATGACAATTTCTGATGCAGTATTTATGACAGCAATTACCATGAGTACTGTCGGTTTTGGTGAAGTGCAGCCGCTGTCTACTGCCGGACGCATTATCACCATATCTATTATTATTTTTGGAATAACTATTGCCGGTTATACTTTAGGTAATTTTATAAGAATGCTTATTGAGGGTGAAATCAGTAAAACTTTCGGGAGAAAAAAGGTGAGAAAAGCTATTATTGGTTTGAAGAATCATTATATAGTATGCGGTTATGGAAGGATCGGTAAGCTTATTATAAATGAATTAATAAGGAATAAAGAGAAGTGTATTGTTATCGAGAATGATTCTTTAAATATTGCTGAGCTTGAAAGCAGCCATATCCCCTATCTTATGCTTGATGCACGGGATGAGAATACTCTCCTTAAAGCAGGAATTATGCGATCAAAGGGGATTGTAACAGCTGTATCTACTGATGCTGATAATGTATTTATTACTCTTACTGCAAAAATGATTAAGCCGGATATTTTTATTCTTGCCCGGTCATCTGATGTAAAAAATGAGAAAAAGCTCTTGAGCGCTGGAGCTACCAGGGTTGTGTCTCCTTATTTAATCGGAGGGCAAAGAATGGCACAACTGCTTCTTAAGCCTACTGTAGTGGATTTTATTGATATTGCAACACTTGATGATAAGTTCGGCCTGCGCATGGAAGAGGCTGTAGTAAGTACTTCATCAACGCTGCTTGGTAAAAACCTGATTGAAAGCAATTTAAGAAAGGATTATGGTGTAATTATTGTTTTGATAAAAAAGTTTAATGGTGAAATGATTTTCAATCCTCTTCCCGTTGAAAAGCTGGAGGCAAATGATGTTATTGTAATGCTGGGGAAAAGTGAGGATCTGGAGAAAATAAATTTATTTATTTAAAATATAATGTTATTAAAACATCATTATTGCAATAAAATGTCTCATTCGGAATAATTATTGAAAAACAATTGTGATTACTATCAGTATAAGGAGATTAAAATGACGTCAGTGAACATTCCTGAGAGAAAGGATGTTAAATCGGAAGATAAGTGGGATCTATCCCCCATGTTCAAAAGTGATGATGAATGGAATATTCTTTATAGAGGAATTGAAGGTAAAATTGAAGGGTACAGCAGATTTGCCGGAAGGATGGGGGAGTCACTGGGCCTGTTCCGGGAAACATTGGAATTCGATATTTCAATATCCAGAGAGCTTGAGAAGCTTTACACTTACGCTCATCTTAAGAGTGATGAGGATAAGTCGAATCAGTTTTATCTCGGCATGTATCAGAAAGTGGTCAATTTATACACAAGAATTTCTGAAGCATCGAGTTTTATTACCCCGGAAATACAGCAGCTCGATGATGCTCTGGTTAAAGGCTACATTGATCATGAGTCTATGAAAGATTACAGGTTCTATATTGAAAAAATTATAAGGTATAAGCCTCATACCCGTACCCATGAAATTGAACAGATACTGGCCATGTCGGGCGAGATCGGTCATGCCCCTTCACAGATTTTCAGCCAGCTTGATAATGCTGATATGAAATTCGGAAAAATTAAAGACCATGAAGGTAAGGAGCTTGAACTGAGCCACGGCAATTTCAGCACATTCCTTATAAGCCCTGACAGGGAGGTGCGGAAAAATGCTTTTCATCAGTATTACCAGTCTTATGAAAAATTAAAAAATACTATTGCCGAGACCCTATCTCATTCAAATAAAAAGGATGTATTTTATTCCAGGGTGAGAAATTTTAATTCAAGCAGAGAGGCTTCTCTTTTTTCTGATAATATGCCTCCATCTGTTTATGACAACCTGGTTGATACAATCCGTAAAAATACAGGCCCCCTTTTCAGGTACCTGGCTTTCAGAAAAAAAGCTTTGGGCCTGGATGAGCTTCATTTTTATGATACCTATGTTCCCATTGTAGGTGATGTAAATTTCTCCATGAAATATGAAGAGGCTGTTGAAACATGTGTTAAAGCACTTGAGCCTATGGGGGCTGAGTACCTGGAAATAATGAAAAAAGGTCTCATGGGCGGATGGGTGGACAGGTATGAAAACAGGGGGAAAAGGAGCGGCGCCTATTCCTCCGGCTGCTATGATTCTCCGCCCTATATTCTTTTGAACTATGAAGAGAAGAATATAAACAGTCTTTATACTCTTATGCATGAGGCGGGTCACTCCATGCATTCATATTTTGCCAAAACCAGTCAGCCCTATATTATGAGTGATTACACAATATTTGTAGCAGAGGTGGCTTCCACTTTTAATGAAACACTTTTAAGCAAATATCTCCTGGAACTTTATAAGGATAATCCCCGTATGAAGGCTTATATTCTCAACAGGGAGATAGATAATATAAGGGCAACAATGTACAGGCAGACCATGTTTGCGGAGTTTGAAAAGAGGACTCACGAAATTGTGGAGCGTAATGACCCGCTCACACTTGAGGTTCTGAGAATGGAATATTACAGTCTCCTTGACACATATTTCGGTGATTCAATTGTAATTGATGAAGAGCTTTCTCTAGAGTGTTTAAGGATTCCCCATTTTTATTCTGCATTTTATGTTTATAAATATGCAACAGGGATTTCCGCTGCAATTGCCCTTGCTCATAAGGTTATAACTGAGGGGGATCCGGCAAGGGATGCTTATCTGAACTTTCTTAAGCTTGGAGGGAGTAAATATCCACTTGATGAGCTTCTTGCTGCAGGTGTGGATATGAGTTCCCCTGAGCCTGTTGAAAGGGGAATAAAACATTTTGAAGAACTGGTAATACAGTTTGAAGATGTTTATTCAAAGCTGTAAGTCTGGTTTGCCCGATTTTCGGGGACAATGGCATTAAGTTCAAAGAGCTTCACAGTTTCGCTACTGCCCCCCAAACCCCCCGGAGGGGGGCTTAAAGGCTTTGATATTGGAATTTTCATTTGTTAAAAGTGTTGTACAAGTCCCCCTCCGGGGCGCCCTCTGCTTGTACTGAGCTCGTCGAAGTAAGCAAGGCGAAGAAGTACTCCCGGGGTAGATTCAGGGGGCTTAGCTTAACGGCACGAGCCATTTCAGGGGACAGGGGGTGAAGAATATAGCTTTCATCTCAAAAATCAGGAATGTAAAAAATTATAATATAAGGGGGACTTATGAGCGCAGTATTATTTGAAAAAAAAGGTGCAGCAGGGATTATCACAATCAACAGGCCTAAGGCTAATCAGCTGAGCCTTGAGGTGAGGGACGGTTTTATCTCTTCACTGGATCAGTGCGAAAATGACAGTGAAATCAGGGTGGTAATTATTACCGGTTCCGGTGAGAAAATTTTCTGTTCAGGGGCTGACCTGGCTGGAGGTTTCGGCGGGGATGAGGCTGTTGAGTTTTTAAGGAAATGGCAGGAGCTTTACAACAGGATTGAAGGTTTTTCTAAACCTGTTGTTGCTGCAATGAACGGTCACGCTTTTGGCGGGGGATGTGAGCTGGCAATGACCTGTCACATGAGAATTATGAAAAGCGGGGCAAGAATTGGACTTACTGAAACCAATCTTGGGATTATGCCGGGATATGGGGGAACTATGAGGCTCCCAAGACTGATAGGGCATGCTAAGGCTCTTGAGTACATACTCCTTGGAAAAGAGATTGAAGCTGCTTCAGCACTTGAGCTGGGCCTTGTTAACATGTTAAGTGAAGGTGATGTATTGGCAGATGCCCTTGCATTGGCGGAAAAACTTGCAGCAAGGCCGCCCCTTGCAGTAAAGGCAATTCTTAAAATATTCGCTTCAAGGCAGTGTCTCTCTACAGATGAATATCTGAAGATTGAAAGGGAATCTCTTGCTGCTCTTTTTGCTACTAAGGATACAGCTGAGGGGATAACCGCATTTATGCAGAAGAGGCCCCCTGTTTTTATAGGGGAATAGATCTTTGGTTTAATGATAATTTATTATTTAAGATGCCTTCGCGGGTTAAAAACCGGGGAGGCATTTTTAATAACAGGGGAAGCAGTTGTATCAGGACTCTCCCTTTTATAAAGGTCAGGATATGAGAAAAATTGAGCTTCTGGCTCCTGCGAAAAATATGGAAACAGGTATTGCTGCTGTAAATTACGGCGCGGATGCTGTATATATAGGGGCTGAAAAATTCGGTGCCAGGGGAGCTGCGGGGAACAGTGCTGCAGATATTGCGGCACTGGCTGATTATGCCCACAGGTATCACGCACGGGTTTATGCTGCTGTAAATACTATTCTCTTTGATGATGAGCTTGAGGAAGCAGAGTCTCTAATCAGGGAGCTGTATGATTCAGGTATTGATGCAGTAATAATTCAGGATATGGGGATTATGGAAATGGATCTCCCCCCTGTGGCAATTCACGCAAGCACTCAGATGAATAATTTCGATATAGAGCGGATTAAATTTCTCGACAGGGTGGGGGTTAAGAGGGTGGTGCTGGCCAGGGAACTCTCTCTGCCGGAAATAAAAAAAATCAGGGGTGCTGTTAAGTGTGAACTGGAATTTTTTGTTCATGGAGCGCTCTGTGTAAGCTTAAGCGGACAGTGTTATATGAGCGCTTCAATTGGCGGGCGCAGCGGCAACAGGGGGGATTGTGCACAGCCCTGCAGAAATGTCTATGATCTTACTGACTCATCCGGTCAGGTGATTGCACGGGGGAAGCATCTTCTTTCAATTAAAGATATGAGCCTTTATGATTCAATTAAAGAGCTTATAGATGGAGGTGCCGATTCTCTGAAAATTGAGGGGCGTCTTAAAGATATAAATTATGTTAAAAATATTGTAGCCCTTTACAGAAGTAAACTCGATTCCATCCTGGAGGGGAGAGAAGACCTGGGGAAAGCATCTTCAGGAAAAGTATATTTTGACTTCAAGCCTGATCCGGAGAGGACATTTAATCGGGGATATACAGATTATTTTATAAAAGGGAGAACCGGGCCTGTGGGGGCTTTTGATTCACCTAAGTCGGCGGGGAAGAGAATGGGGACTGTTGAAGAAGCCGGGAATTCTTTTTTTACACTCTCAACAGATGAGAAGATAAGTAATGGTGACGGTCTCTTTTTCTATGACTCGAAAAAAAATATTACCGGAATCAGGGTCAACAGGGTTGAGGGTAAAAAAATATTCCCCCTTTCAATGAATGGTATTTTTAAAGGGGCTCTTCTGTTCCGCAATCATGACGCGGTATTTGAGAAGATTCTCGATACAAGCCGTACAGAGAGAAAAATTAAGGTTGAAACAGATTTTTATGAAACTGAAACCGGCTTCGGGCTTACTCTAAAGGATGAAGACGGAATTTCGGTAAAGGCTGAAATTGAATCTGCAAAAGAAATTGCCAGGTCCGGAGACGGGGAGGCTGCTATTATAAAACAGCTGAGTAAAATGGGGGGGACTATCTTTGAGGCTTCAGGGATTAATATCAAAAGCGGCGGAAATTGTTTTATCCAGGCCAGGGTGATCAATGAATTAAGACGATCAGCTGTAGAAATGCTCTCTGCTGAAAGAATTAAAAGACATGCTGCGCCGCCGGGCAGAATCAGCCGGAACCGGGCGGAATATCCCTTTAAAGAGATAAATTACAGATGGAATGTGACAAACCGGCTGGCAAAGAAATTCTACAAATTCCACGGAGTGGAAAAAATAGAAAGCGGTTTTGAAATTTTAAGGGGGGAATCTTCCCGTCAGGTGATGATAACAAAAATGTGTATTAAATATGAGCTTGGCGCATGTGAAAAATTTCAGTCCCCTGCGAAGAGATGGAGAGAGCCGGTTTATCTGACAAACGGCAGGGACAGGTTCAGGCTCGAATTTGCATGTAAAGAATGTATGATGAGGATTTTTCCCGCCTGATTTATGGACATGAGGCAGTAGTAGAATTTTGTTGGAAAAACCTGTCATTCCGGCCGAAGTGACAGCGCACTTCCGGAATCACCCCTTAAAATCAGGAGTTATGAGATTCCCGCCTTCGCGGGAATGACATCACCTGCAAATATTTTTATTGCAACTATTGAAGATATATTTATTACTGGGAATATGAAATTGAAATATATAATTATGCTGACAGCATCTGTACCCCTGCTTTTTCTTTTATCATGTGCAGGGGGGGATAAAACCGATGAAGCGGGTAAGCTGAATTATAACAATGCCAGGTACAGTTTTGCCGTAACATTCCCTGAAAGCTGGAGAAATTATGTTGTATTTGAGAAAGCGGATATTATAGCTCCAGGGTACAGTGTTGATTCTTTATATTTTGCAATGCCTGCAAGGTCAAGAAACTGGCAGCCCTTTAATGTGCCTGATAATTTTGCTGAGATTTTTATAATACGCATATTTAAGCTCCCCCTATGGGAGGGGTACTACAATACCTACAGGGATAATCCGCTCTTCTATGACAAAAATGATAAAGTAATATACCGCAGCGAAGAATATGTCTACCTTCTCAGATACAGCACAGCTCTCCCTGCAGATCTTTACTCTTTTACAAGGGATATAGATTCAATTGCTGCAACCTTCAGATATACGGGTAAAAAGTAGTCTCCTATGATTTTATGATTCTATGCAATAGGCAGAAAAATTATAAATGAAGTCCCTTTCCCTGCTTCACTCTCTACAGTAATAATTCCTCTGTGGGACTGAATTGTCCCGAATACTGCAGAAAGGCTTAACCCGGTTCCTTTCCCTACAGGTTTGGTTGTGAAAAAAGGCTCGAATAAACGGTTCATATCCTGTTTCTCTATTCCGTAACCGGTATCACTAATCTTTATACGGATGTACTCTCCCGGTTTATAATCATTCTCCCCTTGCGGGAAAAAGTCTTCATTGAGGTGGATATTTTCAGTTATAATCGAAAGAGTCCCTCCCTGGTGCATAGCTTCTTTCGCATTCATACATATATATAAAAGGGCATTGTCAATCTGTGTGTGGTCCCCTCTGCACTTATCTTTGACTGCATCAAAGGAGAAGTGAACATTGATGTTATCAGGAAAAGTCAGTTTTAACAGGGATATAACATCAGTAAGCATTTTATTGATTGAAATTATCTCTGAAGAGAGGTCTTTCTTCTTTGCAAAAGTTTCCATCTTCTCTATTAGAATTGATGCTTTACCTATAACGTCATTTATGCTGTCAGTATATTTTTTAAGTCCCTTGTCTGCGGATTTAATTTCAATTAGAGATGAAAGGGATTGTATAGCCATGAGGTTGTTGTTGAGATCGTGGGCAATCCCCCCTGCCATTTGTGCTATGGCATTCAGTTTTTCTGTCTGTCTCAGCTTCTCTTCGCTTTGACGCAGCGCTGCTTCGGCTTCGACCTGTTTTGTTACATCAAGTATAAAACCCTCAAGAAAAAGGAGTTCTCCGGAATCATCATAAATTCCGCTCCCCTTTTCCCAGACATGTTTTAGATCCCCTTTTTTTGTGATAATCCTGAATTCAACATGAAATGAATCTTTCTGTTCAATTGCCCGCTGAACATTGAGCCACACATTAGCTCTGTCATCAATGTGAATAACATCATCCCACTTTATTTTCCCACTGGTGATCTCCTCAGGGGTGTACCCTGAAAGCTCAATGCTCCCCCGGCTTACAAAATTCATTGTCCAGTTTTTATCATTGAGGCACCGGTAAGCCATGCCAGGGAGGTTTGACAGAAGATTCCGGATCTCTCTCTCTTTCTCTGCCAGTTCCTTTTCAATTTTTCTATTGCCGGTTATGTCATTAATTAAACATGCTATTTCATTATGGTCAGTAGTGAACAGAACAATGAGAAGATATTTATCCAGCCTTCTGGAGTAAATTTCAATCCTCTCTGATATCCCGGTTTCCCAGACCCTAACTACAGGATTAATCAGATGTGGTGAGGGTGACGGGAAGATTCCACTGAATGACATGCCGGTCAGGTCATTCCCTCCAGCCAGTATATTCATGGCCTGCCTGTTCATATCTGTTATAATGAAATCAATATTTTCCTGCCGGTTATCTATCTCACCTACAATATAGCCTGACATCATCTTGGCGCTTATATTTTCCAGGAGGGTTCCCCTGTACCTGTTAGATGTTTCAGCTGTATCCCGTTCTCTCAGGATCATCTCCTCATATTTTTTCTCTTCAGTTATATCCTGGAGCCAGAAAATTAAAATACGCCGGGAATAGTATTTTGCAGGTGTAATCCTTACTCTGGCATGGAACATTGATCCGTCAGGGCGTATGATTTCCATCTCCTCATCTTCCAGGCTTTCCCCGTTTTTTACGGCTTTCATTATTTTTTTTATACTGTCAGATGATGACCCGGAAAGTATTATGTCGGGAGTAATCTCCCCGGTACCGAAAATTCTGCAGAAGCTCCGGTTAAGAAAGAGGTTCTTCTCCATTTTGATATCGGTGATCTGTACACCCATGGGGCTGTTGGAGAGCATAAAAAGAAACCACGATTCAGATCTGTAGCTGGACCATTCGAATAATCCGAGAAAAATAGCAAATGGTATAAGGAGAATTGTGAGGATTAATATTACGTCATTTTCCAGGGTGTTCCTTTTGTAAAAAATTGAAAAAGTTATTAGAAGTATGCAGAGAGCCGGGATTATACGTTCAACCCTGGAAACATAGAGAATATTAAATGCATCACTTTGCTTTATCTTTTTACCGGGAATATCAGATGTTTCGAGCCATGCAGCAGTGATCAACATGCAGATTGATACGGTTAAAAGTATATCTGGAAATCCCCCTTCAGGAGCTGACCCTGCAAGGAGTCTGGGTGTGTAATAGAACAGGCTTACAAAAAAAGAAAGAGTAACTCCTGAAAGTATTAAAAGGAAAATAATTTTGCGGGCCGGCTCTTTTCTCCAGATATTAATCCAGTAAATAGAGAGGCCGATTGTTATAACAAAAATTCCTGAATAGGAGAACATAAGCGAGCGGGCTATGTGAAGTCTGTCTGTATTAACCGCGTATCCATGTATATTTAAAATATATGAAAGAATAATAAGTGTTATCAGTATAATCCCTATAAGGTATGACTGCCTTCTTGCATCATATGGAGTTTTCCCCTCTCCCCCCATATGGAGCAGTACAGCAGCTATTGAAATATTTGCGGAAAAAAAGAGGAAGGGTAATAATTTTACTAATGAGCATGCGGTAATTGTATTATAACAGTATACTTTAATAATTAGTCCCGATATTGTGAAAGCAGTGTATATAAGCATCAGGGCCCATGATTTTTTTATTACACCTCTTCTTTTTGCAAAAATAGAATATGATTTAATGGAAAGAAGGATGAGAGCAAGAAGCCATATTGATATTGTAATTATGGGGCGATGCAGCGGGAGCAGTAAGAATAAAAAAATGTGAGCAGAGATGATAGATGATATGAGCAGTGCTATATCCCTATAATTGGAGATGCGCCTGAAAAAAAGAGTTGATGATACTTTGTTCTCTGTCATAATTGCACCATTGTAAATTTTATATTTACACTGTTTGAGAATATATTTATTTTATAATTTAAAAGCAAACATTATTCAGAAATCAGTGTTAATTCCTTAACTTATATTTGAAATAAAATGCTCTAATATCCCCGCCGCCGAAGGCGGCGGGGATATGGAAAACATCATTATTGCACTAAAAAATATCTTTAGGAATAATTACTGTTCAGAAATACCCTTTTTTTAACCCTTTTTCCTGATTATGTGCTATGATTGAAAAGCAGGGGGGAATGTTCTCAGCTTTTAAAAAGTGGAATAAATTTAAAACAGCTTATTTATCAATAATTTCGGGAGAAGCATAATGAAGAAAATAATTATATTTACAGCTGCTATGGTAATAGCAGCTTCATCAATCCTTTCTGCTCAAATTTCTGAGGATAACAAAATAGTGGTTCAAAGGGAGAGGAATGTTTTTGTTAATCCATCGGATAATGAATTTATGTGGAAAATCGGAACAGGTTATGCCTCTGATCCGGGGAAGTTCGGCCTTGATCTCAGCTTTAACTACATATACAATATAGATCCTTTTTTTGTTTTCGGCCTTGAAGCCGATTTTTTCTGGATTAAGTGGAGCAGCACTGTGGGGGAGGTTAACCCGGGCGGGGCTGTAAGCGCATCAGAGAAGGCTGAGACAAATCTTTATACTTTCCCTCTTTTTGCCAATGCCCAGGTGCGGCTCCCTATGCTTAAGAAATTAATATATGTTGAGCCCTTTTTGACAATCGGACTTGGCTATTCATTCATGATTCTTAACTATTCATCTGATGAGGGTGATGGTACAGATTTATACAGCGGATTTGCCTGGCAGGTAATGACTTCAGCAGCTTACAAAATATCTGATGCCTCAGCTGTTGATTTTATTTTTGATCTTGGGTACAGGAGTATTAAACCTGATAAGGGGAATGTGGAGATCGATATGTCGGGTGCATTTTTCAGGGCCGGTGTGCGGTTTTATATATAACTGATACGGTTAGGCAGTTTTGTAAATATGTTATATCCGGTAAAAGTTTAAGGGGCCAGGACGGGCCCCTCTATGTTGAGGGAATAAAATGGTAATCCGCAGATTATATATAATATTTATTTTTATGATTTTTGTCATGCTTCTAAGCTGTTCAAAAAAGGGGGATGTAATAAAGGTGGGGATACTCCCTGCTATAGATTCCCTCCCCCTTATTGTTGCTGAGGCTGAAGGCCTTTTTGAAGAAGAGGGGATAAGCCTTGAGCTTGTAATGTTCAACAGCGCACTTGAGAAGGAGTCAGCAGTTCTTTCATCCGCTCTTCACGGATCATTCGGGGATATGGTTACAGCTCTTCTTACACTTAAAAGCGGGAAGGATGTGAGAATTTTTACCGAGTCATCACGTACAGGGAACAGCAGAATGTTTGCCCTTGTTGCTGCACCCGGATCATCAGTAAAGGGGATTAAGTCTGCCGGTCGGGAGCAGATTGCAGTATCGAGCGGGTCGGTTATAGAATTTTTTCTGGATGAAATTGCAGCTTTAAATAATGTTGATACTGGTACTCTCCGGAAACTGGAGGTTAAGGGTATACCGCTCCGGTACCAGATGCTTATGTCGGGCCAGGTCAGTCTTGCCATGCTCCCGGAGCCGCTTGTAAGCAAGGCGGAAAAAGAGGGTGCGCGTATAATTGCTGATGATTTATCCCTGGATGTTACTGCAACAGTAATAAGCTTCAGGGGGGATTTTCTTGAAAAAAACCGCTCTTTTGCCGAATCTTTTACAAAGGCTTATAACAAAAGCATAAATCTTATTAATACAAACCCGGATAAATTCAGGGATTTAATGGTATCAAGACTCCGTCTCCCTGAGGAGTTGAAGGAATCTTTTAAAGTACCCCGCTATAATAAGATTAATCCCCCATCAGAAAGAGACGTTTTACAGGTATACTCATGGATGATGAGTAAGGGGCTTGTTGAGGAACCTCTGGAGTATGATAAGATAATCTGGAAACAGTAGAAGAGGGTGATTTCATTAAAAAATATAAGCAAGGATTTCCACGGGAACCGGGTCCTTTCAGACATATCATTTGATCTTCAAAACGGGAATTCCGTTTCAGTAATAGGACCTTCCGGCTGCGGTAAAAGTACACTTCTTTATATTATAGCGGGTCTTGCTAAACCATCAGGCGGTTCTGTGCTTATTAATGAGAGGGAGGTAAAGGAGGCAGGCTATAAAACCTCTTTTATTCTCCAGGATTACGGGCTTCTCCCCTGGAAGACAGTATTTAGAAATGTTTCCCTCGGTTTGAAAATAAAAAAATTTTCCGATAATGAAGTTAAAGGGAGAGTGGAACAAATCTTAAAGGAGATGCAGATATACCCCCTTAAGGACAGATTCCCCTCAAATTTAAGCGGAGGGGAGAAACAGCGGGTTGCCATTGCCAGGGCTCTGGCAACTGAACCTGAAATTCTGCTTATGGACGAACCCTTCTCCTCTCTTGATACGCTTACCCGGGAAAAACTTCAGAATACTGTTGCCGGGATTCAGAGGGGAAGCAGGCTTTCCGTTCTCCTTGTTACTCATAGTATAGAGGAAGCTGTTTTTCTGGGAGACAGAATAATAGTAATGTCAAAAAGCCCGGGGAGAATTGTTGATATTATAAGTAATGAAAGGGCGGGGGATGAGACGTTCAGGGATTCGGAGTATTATTTTTCGCAGTGCAGAATGGTAAGGGGGATCATAGAGTCCCTGTGAAAAGAGGAGCTTCTTTTTTGGTTATTTCCATCGCAATTGCTGCAAGCCTGGTTCTCTGGAAAGCAGCCTCTCTGATTATGGGATCACCGGTGCTCCCTGCGCCTGAAAAGGTTCTCCCTGTATTTGTTTCCGAAATATGGAACCCGGTGTTTCAGGGACATTTTTTTATAAGCCTGTTCAGGGTATGTGTCAGTATTGCTGCAGCATGGATTCTTGCATTCCCTGCCGGGGCTGTAATCGGGTATAACCGGTCACTGGACAGGATATTCTCACCCCTTATTTTTATGACTTACCCTGTTCCTAAAATGGTTTTACTCCCTGTTATTATACTCCTTTTCGGTCTTGGCGATCTCCCCAAGATAATACTTATTACCCTGATTCTTTTTTTCCAGATACTGGTGTCTGTGCGTGATGGTGTGCGTAATACTGATCCTAAATATTATGATTCGATTTTTTCAATGGGGGGGAGCAGAAAGGATGTGCTGATCCACGGGGTAATTCCTGCTGCGCTTCCACATAGTTTTACTGCAATAAGGATAAGCATAGGGACCGCAATTTCAGTTCTTTTTTTTGCTGAATCATTTGCCACAGAGAAGGGGATGGGATTTCTTATTATTGATGCCTGGGGGAGAGGGGATTATGTGATGATCTTTGTCGGGATAACAGGGATGAGTCTTATGGGATTTTTCCTTTACCTTATATTTGCACTTCTTGAAAGGAGAATATGTCCATGGAATTTCACAGACCCGGCTCATATAATAAAGAGGCCGGAGTAAAGATTCTCAACCCTCTTTTCTGATTTTTTACCGGTTTCCCCATCTTTTTTTATTGAAAAATAGAGGGGTGAAATAATGCTGTTTGTCATAATATTAAAGGACAGTGCCATGAATAATGTTATCCGTATTTGCGAAATGTTTTACTCCCTTGAAGGGGAGACTGTGACTGCCGGGTTCCCTGCTTTTTTTATACGGCTCGGGGGGTGTAATCTGGACTGCTATTACTGTGATACGGAACTGGCCCATGTATATCATAATGATATGACTGTTAAAGAAATAGTTGAAGAGGTGGGGAGAAATGTCCCCTTCCATCATATAACTGTTACAGGTGGTGAACCTCTGATGCAGAGTAATACCATCTATCTTCTGAGGGAGCTTGCTGAAAAAGGCTACAATGTGCAGCTGGAAACAAACGGAAGTTTCTCCCTGGCTGAAGTGCCTCAGCAGATCCGTATAATTGCTGATGTTAAAACCCCATGCAGCGGTGAAGCTGGATCTTTTTTTATTGAGAATGTGAAATACTTGAAGGAAGATGATGAAGTGAAATTTGTGATCTCAGATATGGCTGATTATGAATTTTCCAGAAATTTTATTAAAGAACACCTTGAAGATACCGGAGCAGTTATTAATTTTTCACCTGTCCACGGTTCCATGGAGCCGTCTGAACTGTCAAAACTTATTATAAGAGAGAGGCTTAATGTGCGGCTCAATCTGCAGCTTCATAAAGTTGTCGGTTTTGACTGATTTATTCTAAACCCTCTGCCAGATTCACCAATCCTTCCAAAACCCCTCTAATCCTGTAGGACAAATACCTATGGGGAAAAGTTCCGATTTCCTACATTTTTAAAAGAGTAACTGATCTTGCTAATTTTGCATTAATACAGATAATTACTGAGTAACTGGAATCAATTATTATGTATCTGAAGAATTTTCCTGCAACCGGCGGCAGGTTAATCTTCAGATACACGATTTTATTTGCTGATATTAATTAATATTTTTTTAGCAGGGGGTCTTATGAAAAAAGTTCAGACAACATGCCCATACTGCGGAACAGGCTGCAATATGGATCTGCATGTGGATAATAACAGGATTGTAAAAGCTGCGCCAACAATGAATCATCCTGTCAATGACGGCGAGTTGTGCCTTAAGGGACTTTATGGATGGGAGTTTGTTCATTCATCAGAACGTCTACAGAAACCTTTAATCAGAAAACTTAATGGTGCTTTTTCAAAGAATGGATTGCTTGAGGAATCTGAATGGGATGAAGCACTGGATCTATTAAAAGAGAAAATAGGGTTTGTAAAACAAACCTATGGCCCTGATTCGTTTATGGGGCTTTCATCAGCAAGATGCACAAACGAAGAGAATTATGTTTTTCAGAAATTTTTCAGGCAGGCTCTGGGAACAAACAATGTTGATCACTGTGCCCGCCTCTGACACGCTCCAACTGTAGCCGGTCTGGCTAAGAGTCTTGGAAACGGATCAATGACTAATGATCTTGCGGAATTCGGAATATACACAAAATGCTTTTTAATAACAGGTTCAAACACAAGTGAAAATCACCCCATAGTAGGTATGCACGTTTTCAGGGGACTCGAAAACGGGGCAAAGCTGATTGTAATAGATCCCAGGAAAACTGAGATGGCCAACAAGGCTGACATTTTTCTCCAGGTCCCTCCCGGATATAATATTCCTGTTATGAATTCTCTGATAAATGTGATCATCAGCGAAAACCTCTATGATAAGGATTTTGTGGTAAATCATACAAAGGGTTTTGAATATCTTAAGGAATCAGTTAAAGATTATACCCCAGAATATGTATCAGGCATAACAGGGATCGACCCTGAACTTATCATCGAAGCGGCACGTATGTTTGCCGGTTCAAAACCTTCGGCAATTCTGTATGCCATGGGCATGACCCAGTTTTCACATGGTACCGGTAACGTATGGACCACTTCTAATCTGGCAGCTATTACCGGGAATCTCGGAATCAAGGGGGGTGGAGTTAATCCTCTCCGCGGGCAGAATAATGTTCAGGGCGCATGTATGGTAGGGGCTCTACCCACTGTGCTTGCAAGCGGCAAACCTGTGGTGGATGAGGCGGCAAGGACTGAGTGCGGTGATCTCTGGTGCTGTGATGTGCCTTCCAAACCGGGAATAGCTTTGACTGTTCTTCCGGAAAATATTGAAAACGGTAATATTAAATTTCTCTGGGTCATGGGGGAGAATCCCATGATGTCTGACCCGGACTCAAATCATTTCGCGCATTCCCTGGATGGACTGGAGTTTATGGTAACCCAGGACATCTTCATGACTGAAACATGTCTCAAGTCGGATATGGTTCTCCCTGCCGCTGCTTTCGCGGAGAAGGAGGGGACCTTTGTAAATACTTCCAGACGTGTCCAGCTGGTAAACCAGGCAATAACCGCGCCGGGGGAAGCTAAGGCTGACTGGGAGATTATTTCCATGCTTGCGGAAAGGATGGAGGAACCGGGATTTGATTACAGGGACGCAAGGAATATATGGGATGAAATCAGGACAATAAACAGGAATCAGTTCGGCGGGATGGATATAAGGAGGCTTAAGGATCTTAACGGCCTTAATGCGCCCTGTCCCAATCATCAGCATCCCGGAACACCTGTACTTTATGAGGGGCCGAAGCTTTCTACGCCGGATGGTAAGGCTCTCCTTATCCCTGTTGTCTTTACAGAGGACAATAATAAAAAGGGAACACTGGAGGCGGAACTGAGGAAGAAACTCAATCTGGATAAGGATTACCCTGTGATGGCAGGCTCTCTTAATGAGGCAGCATCTGAAAGGTACCCCTTTATACTTACTTCGGGGCGTTATGTTTATCAGTATCATACAGGTACAATGACGCGTAAATGTAAATCTCTGGAAACAGGCGCTGATATGTTCGGTCCTGCGGTTATTGAAGTGGGTATTGAGTCAGCTAAGAAACTTGGTGTAGCACAGGGTGACTATATTAAACTGGAAAATGAAAGGGGTTACATTGCGGCCAAAGCCAGGGTTATGGATAGAATTAAAGCCAACCATGTTTTCGGCAGTTTCCATTACTGGGAGGCTAATGTAAATGAGCTGACCAATCCCAATGGACTTGACCCGGTTTGCAAAATCCCTGAACTCAAGGTGAGCGCAGTGAATATTGTTAAAATAGATGAGAAGGAATATCTCGCTATTCAGAAAGAGAAAAAAGCAAAGTTTAAAACTGACAATATTCATGGAAGCGATGGGGTAATATTCCCCGCTGCTGAAGATTTAAATCAGAGCCGTTCACTTGGAAAGGGGGTATAGCATGTCTTTTATAGTAAATGATAAACTGAACAGATTTGTAATCGCTAATCCGAATAAGTGCATGGCATGTTATACATGCATGTCAGCCTGTTACGAATCAGCAAAGAAAAGGGGTAAAGTGGCAAAGCCGAGGCTTCTGGTTGTTCATACTGAATCAGGGTCAATGCCTAATCAGTGCAGACATTGTGAGGATGCCCCCTGCGCTAATGTTTGCCCCACAGGCGCGATAAAATTCGGGGCGGATAAAATTGAGCTTCATGAGGAGCTTTGCATCGGATGTAAAATGTGCGTTATGGTATGCCCCTTCGGATGTGTTCTTCCGGAATCGGAACCTATGCCTTCAGTGAATTACATGTTTGAAGAACCTGTGGATAAGCTGATATCAGTTTCTGTGGGCGGCAAGAATGTTGCGGTAAAATGTGACCTCTGTGAAGGGAGAGAGGAGGGGCCTGCATGTGTCGGAGCCTGTCCGAATAAAGCTTTAACCTATGTTACTCCGGATAACATGGAAAATTCAAATGTGGATGTTAAATCAAGAAATGCTATTTTGAAGCTTGTTTCATTCATGAAAGATAGCGTATCTTCGAAAACACCCCGTGATAAGGGAGTGGGGGTATAAAAATGGCTGAAGTATATCTTCTGTTTTTAGCAGGCGCGGCAGCATCATTACTTTTATATAAGTTTCAGAAAGCCGCGGCATATATAGGTTTTGGAATACCGGCTGCGGCATGCGCCTTTGGAATATGGTATTTCTTTTCCGGTCTAACCGGGGGGAGTGAGCTTCTTGTTTCATTTCCGATTATGGAAGCAAAGTTTGTTCTGGACCCGCTTTCATCATTTTTCTCTTTTGTTATCTGTCTCATCGGCCTGGCTGCTTCTATATACGGAATTCACTATGCTGAAGAGTACAGCGGAAAGGTGAGCATTGGTGCAATGGGATTTTTCTTTAATCTCTTTATTGTATCCATGCTTATGGTGGTTACTGCTGCTCATGTTTTCTGGTTTATGGTTTTCTGGGAATTTATGACACTCACTTCTTTTTTCCTTATACATTTTAATGATTCGGAGAAAACAGCTAAAGCCACTGTGCTTTATATGGTGATAGCTCATATCGGGGGCGCGGCAATTCTTACAGGGATGCTTCTCATGTCTACCGGGGCGGGGTCATTTTATTTCTCCGATTTCAAGGGGATTAATCTTTCAGCAACAATGGCGACAGTGATTTTTTTCCTCTTCTTTTTCGGGTTCGGTTCCAAGGCGGGTATTTTCCCTGTGCATGTGTGGCTCCCTGAAGCTCATCCGGCAGCACCATCACATGTTTCAGCACTCATGTCGGCTGTAATGATTAAAACAGCAATTTACGGAATAATCCGGACCTGCCTCTGGCTCCCTTTGAGTGAATGGTGGGGAATCATGATTATAGTATTCGGCGCTCTGTCCGCGCTTCTTGGGGTTTTATACGCGCTCACACAGCACGATACCAAGGCGCTTCTGGCATATCACTCTGTAGAAAATATCGGGATAATTCTTCTGGGATGCGGAGTGGGTTTTTACGGCATGGCTTCAGGCAACGGTATTCTTGCTGCTGCGGGTTTTATCGGCGGTTTGTACCATGTTATAAACCATGCTACTTTTAAAGGGCTTCTTTTCCTGGGTGCGGGAAGCGTAATATTCAGAACCCATAACCAGGATATGAATAAACTGGGGGGCCTTGCGCGGAAAATGCCCTATACAGCTTTTGCTTTTCTTATCGGGGCAATGGCAATTTCAGCTCTCCCCCCTCTTAACGGTTTTGTCAGTGAATGGTTTACATACCAGTCACTTATCCAGGCAGCTCTTGGATCGGGAGCAATGGGCACCTTTATATTTACAGGTGCGATTGTGGCCCTAGCAGTAACCGGCGTGCTTGCAGTAATGTGTTTTGTTAAGGTTTACAGCGTGATATTTACCGGTACGCCAAGGGATGAAAAGATCTGGGAAAAATCTAAGGAATCACCATTTCTTATGGTAGCAGGTATGTTTATTCTTGTTGGTGCCTGTATACTCCTTGGTCTCGGGGCTCCATATGCTGCGGGTAAAATAATGAATGTAAGTCTTTCAATTACCGGTATGGGATTTGAAACAGCCAGAGGGATAAACGTTGTCTCCTCAACCGGTTCAATTGTTTCACCCGTACTGATATCAATAGTATTTGTTTCAATGCTTGTTGTCCCTTTTCTCTTTACCGCGATTTTCAGGGATTCCACTTCAACTGTAAGAATAACAAAACCCTATGTATGCGGAACCAAATACTCTTCAAGAATGCAGATTACCGCATCACCCTTTACAGGTTTTCTGAGACAGGTGATGAACTGGCTCTTTAGAAATGAAGTACATTTTGAAGAAACAAACGGTTATTTCGGCAGGGTAAAATACAGCTCACACGCTAAAGATATATGGTGGAGCATATTCTACACTCCGGTAATGAAGGGGCTCCAGTTTCTTTCAGACAGATTAAGCGTGCTTCAGAACGGCAGGATGCAGCTGTACGCCTCCTATGTACTGGTGACACTGGCTTTCTTTATTATAATAGCAATATTCGGATAGAGGGTTAAAATGAATATTCAAGATATAGTATACTTAATAGTTCAGGTTGTTGTTATTATTCTTGTGAGCCCTCTCCTTGACGGCATCAGAAGAATCATGATAGCAAAATTTCAGAGCAGAAGAGGCCCTGTTGATATTTTCCAGACCTACAGGGATATAATAAAGTTATTTAAAAGATCTGAAACAATGCCCGATTGCGGGACATGGGTATTCAGGAGCGCTCCCTACCTTATGTTTACAATTATGGCAGTAGTAATTGCGGTACTTCCTGTTATGCACACAAACGGGACTTTTGCCGCAGCGTCCGATCTTTTTCTGATTATCTATCTTTTCGCTCTAATGAGGTTTATTTTCGGGATCGCATCTGTGGATTCCGGTAATCCATTTGCAGGGATCGGGGGGAGCAGGGAGCAGATGATTGCACTTTTTGTTGAACCAACGATTATTCTTGCAGCTATTGTTGTTGTTTTTATCACAGGCGGAGTTACTAACCTGGGGGAGATAAAAAATTTTGTAAGCTCAGAAGCGATTTTGAATGTGCTTCCGGTTTTCATTTTTTCGGGAGTGGCTTTCCTTTTTGCCACTTATGTGGAAACAGGTAAAAAGCCTTTTGACCTGGCAGAAGCTGAACAGGAGATCCAGGAGGGGCTGCTTGCTGAATATGCGGGTAAAAGACTTGCTCTTGCCCATGGCGCTCTGGTTCTCAAACAGGTGGCAATTGTGGGACTCTTTATTTCCATATATGTCCCATGGCCGGTAATTGATATCCCGATTCTGTCTCTGGTATTCTTCCTGGTCAAACTTGTAATCTTTTATTACTTTGCCTCATTTGTCGAAGGGGTCAGTACCCGTCTCCGTATCGGCGACACAAGGCTTGCCGCTTCCGGCGCCTTTACTCTTGCTTTTATTTCTCTCATACTCTTTATAATAGGGAGGGCTGCGTAATGGAATTCGGTCTGATTGTTGGATTATCATTTGTTATGGCCATTATGTCATTCTGGGCTATTGAAGAGAGAAACCTTGTAAGGGCGACTCACATATATACCTTACAGACCCTTACCCTTGTGGGGATCTTTCTTGCCATAGCCTGGGAATACTCGATAGGTACTCTGTATATCTGGGCAGGCACTGCCTTTTTAACCAAGGTTCTGCTGGTACCATTTCTTATTCTGATGCTGATAAAAAAGATAGAGATCAAACATGAAGAAGCCCCATTCGGCGGACTCTTCCATCCATTTATCATTATAGGGATGTCCCTCTCTGTGGCGATTCTGCTTGAGCCTATATTTATCAGGTTTTCTCTTTTAAAACTTCAGATTCCGATCATAGTCTCCATATTTGTTTTCATGCTGGGGATTCTTGGTCTGGTTTTCAGAAAGTCAGCTGTAAAGCAGATTCTGGCTTACTGTCTTTTTGAAAACGGTGCCCATTTAACTCTGGCTGTAACAGCTTACAACGCACCTGAAACAATAGAAATTGGAATTTTAACCGATGCTATTTTTTCAGTAATAATAATGGGAGCTCTTGCTATGAGGTTTTTTAATCACTTCGGTTCCCTTGATACTTCGCAAGCGAATGAACTAAAGGGGTAAGTATATGTTTGAAAATATTAATTACGCGATAAATATATTACTGCTTATTCCTTTCGCTGCATCTTTAGTTATTTGGTTTGCAGCAAGGGGTAATAATCGGGTAATACTGTATACTCTGCATTTGATTGCAACAGTGGCAACGTCAGTTGTCGGCCTTGAATGTGTGACTCATGTCGCTTCCGGGAATTCGTTTATGTCACTGAATGATTTTATTTTATTTGATTCTATAAGCGGCATTTTTGTACTCGCAATCTCTGTTATAGGGCTGCTGGTAAACCTGTATTCAATTAAATATATTTCCTGGGAACTGGATAAAGGAGAGATAACATTTTCGGATGCGAGACTTTTTTTTACTCTTTCTCATGTGTTTGTGTTTACAATGCTTCTGTCAGTTCTTTCCAACAATATAATATTGATGTGGGTTGCCATTGAAGCAACAACCCTCTCTTCGGTTTTTATTGTATCATTGTACAAAAACAAAAAAGCTGTCGAAGGCGGGTGGAAATATGTGATTATCTGCAGTATCGGTCTAGCCTTTGCACTGTACGGGACAGTTCTTATGTATAGTTCAGCTTATCATATAATAGGGAATGCCCATGAAGCTATGCTCTGGACATCACTACTTGCGCATTCAGTCGAGTTTGATGCTGATCTGATGAAGATTATATTTGTTTTTATAGTAATTGGATATGGCACAAAAGCGGGTCTCGCTCCGATGCATACCTGGCTTCCTGACGCTCATGCTGAAGGTCCTGCTCCGGCTTCGGCTCTACTGTCGGCGGTTCTTCTTAAATGCGCTATGGCAGGAATAATTAGATTTTATGTTGCCATGAACAGTATAGCTGAAGTTGCCCAGTTTATGCAGAATATAATGTTAATTGTGGGCTTAGTTTCGATAATACTTGCCAGTTTGTTCATTATTAGACAGCGGGATATTAAGCGTACATTTGCTTATCACTCAGTTGAGAATATTGGTATTATCGCGGTTGCCATGGCATTCGGAGGTAAGACAGGTTTCTTCGCCATGTTTTTCCACATATTGACACACTCGGTAACCAAAGCACTCGCGTTTTGCACAACCGGCAATCTACAGAGAATATACGGAACACGTAATACATCCGGAATGGGCGGTCTTATAAGAATCGCCCCGGTAACAGCAGTATTGCTGGCTATAGCTATGTTCTCTCTGGCCGGGATGCCGCCTCTTGCTATGTTTACAAGCGAATTTTACACGGTTGTGGCAGGTATAGAGGGGGAGCATTATCTTGCGGTAGCTTTGTTCATTCTTGGGCTGGCAGTGGTTTTCTATGGTCTTGTCCATCATTTTAATGATATCGTATTCGGTAAAGTGCGTGGACAGATTATTCATAATGGAGATGTCGGGATAGGTGCAAATCTTCCTTTGATTGCTATGGCTTTAATAATATGTGTTATAGGAATCGCGCCTCCTGAATGGTTTCTGGAGTTGTTAAAAAGCGCGGCCGCTGTTGTAGTTAATAGCCGGTAAAACAAGGAGATTAAAATGGAAAAAACTATAATTAAAGGTAAAAAGTTTATAACCGCCTTAAGCAACAGATTTAAGGTGGAGGTGATAAGGCATCAGCCGGAGGATCAGATTACCATACTTGTGGATAGAAATGATCTCCCTGAAGTGGTGCGGACCCTCTATTATGATATGGGGGGGTGGCTCTCAACAATGGTTGCCAATGATGAAAGGGAGATGAACGGTAATTATGCGCTGTATTATGTGCTCTCCATGGAAGGGGGGAAGATGCATGAAGGTGACGAACTCCCTGCTGAAGAAAAGTGCTGGATAACTGTAAAAGCCCTTATTCCGGCCCATGATCCTGTATACCCTTCTGTAACTGTGAAGGTTCCTGCTGCAGTATGGTATGAGCGGGAGGCCCGGGATATGATGGGGCTGGTTGCAGAAGGCCTTCCTGACCAGCGAAGGCTGGCAGTTTCTGATGATTTCCCTGAAGGGCTTTATCCCCTTAGAAAGGATTCAATAGATTACAGGGAGAGGTTTGCTCCTTATGACCTGGACAAGGAACCGGATTACGATTTTCTGTTTCCTGAGGGTGAGGGAACAGTTGATGTTCCGGTAGGCCCGGTGCATATAACCTCTGATGAGCCCGGGCAGTTCCGCCTTTTTGTAGATGGCGAAACAATTATTGATGCGGATTATAAGCTCTTCTATGTGCATAGGGGTGTGGAAAAACTTGCAGAAAACAGGATGGACTATGACCAGATGGCATTCCTTGCAGAGCGGATCTGCGGTATCTGCGGATTTGCCCATGCTGTTGCCTGCATAGAAAGCTCGGAAAATGTTTCGGCAGTGGAAGTGCCAATGAGAGCACAGGCTATCAGAACAATATGTCTGGAAACAGAAAGACTTCATTCACATCTCCTTAATATAGGTCTTGCCAGTGAATTTACAGGTAATGTTACAGCATTTCTCCAGCTTTTTAAAATAAGAGAGCATACCATGGAGATGGCCCAGATTATAACCGGAGGGAGAAAGACCTACGGGATGATACTCACCGGCGGAGTGAGAAGAGACATTACGGATATAGAACGTAAAGAGATGCATCGTATTATGAATAAAGTCGAAGCGGACTTTAAAGAATGCCTTGATGGTATTATTGATTCACCCAACTTTATTAAAAGGCTCACTGGTGTTGGTGTGCTTAACAAAAAAGTGGCAAGGGATTTTTCCCCTGTGGGCCCCAACATGAGAGGTTCAGGATTTAACAGGGATACAAGGTATGATCACCCCTTTGACTGGTATAAGAATGTTAATTTCAATGTTGCGGTTCAGCCTTCAGGGGATGTTCTTTCCAGGGTTCTGGTAAGGGCAGCGGAATTTCATGAATCAATATCTATAATCAGGCAGTGCCTGGAGCTTATGCCCTCAGGGCCGGTAATGGCAAAGAAGGCATTTGTTGAGCCCTTTTCCCATGGACTTGGATATGTTGAAGCGCCAAGGGGGGAGGATATGCACTGGACTATGCATGGGAATGCACAGAAGGTTCACAGATGGAGAGTGAGGGCATCCACTTATAATAACTGGCCGAGCCTGAGATTCCAGTTCAGGGGGAACTCTGTCGCTGATGCGCCCCTGATAGTAGGATCTATAGATCCATGCTACTCATGTTCTGAAAGGGTAACGATTGTTGATGTTAAGAAGAGTAAGTCAAAAATTATAGGAATGGATGATTTGAAAAAGTATGGAATCAGCGGGAAAAATTCTCCATTAAAGAATGCTTGAGAGGGGCGCTCATGAAGATATTAGAATTTGCAAGAAAAGAAAAGATGGTGACCAACAACTTCCCGGTTGTACCTTATGAGGTTACAGACGGATTCAGAGGGAAGCCTGAGTATACCTACGATTTGTGTATCGGCTGCGGCTCATGTGTGGTTGCCTGCCCGTCCAATGCCCTCAGTTTAAAGAAGGATGAAGAGAAGGGTGTGGCGCGCTGGAAGGTTGATTACAATAGATGCATATTCTGCGGCAGATGCGATGAGGTTTGTCCGACCAGGGCAATATCCATGTCAAAGGAATATGTAATGTGTGTTCTTTTTGACAAGGAGGATCTGACCGTTACTGGTGAATTGAAACTGAAAAGATGTGATACCTGCGATGTTTATTTTACAACTGAAAGGATGAGCAATTATACCTATCAGAAACTTGTTTCAGCAGGTTGGGACATCGCTGGTATTGATGAGAAGATGAAGCACCTTAATACCTGCCCTGACTGCAGACAGGAGAAAGCTGTTGCTGTAAATGTTAATCAAATGAAGAAGCGAGGTGTATGATGGGTCCTTTATATACTATACCTGAAAACATACAAAGGGAGAACACCCTTGAAAAAAAACTTGCTCACCTGGAAAAGATCAAGAGAACTTTTTTTGTGTACAGAGTAGACGCCGGATCATGTAACGGATGTGATATAGAAATTTTTGCTGTTATAACCCCGCTCTGGGATCCTGAGCGGCTTGGATTTAAGCTGGTTGCATCGCCAAGGCATGCGGATATCCTGGTGTGTACAGGATCGGTAACAAGGGATATGCGTTATCCCCTTATCCGGGCCTATGAAGCAATGCCTGATCCTAAAATTGTCGCAGCAATCGGGGCCTGCGGATGTTCAGGGGGAATTTTTCATGATGCCTATGGGAATTGGGGGGGTATAGATTCACATATACCTGTGGATCTCTTTGTCCCCGGATGTCCGCCTCATCCGGCAACAATACTCCAGGGCCTGGCTCTGGCTCTCGGGATTGTTGATCAGAAGCTGAAAAAGACCGTATATGATAATGATGAGGGGAAAATTCCATTTGACGGAACATCTATACTCAATAATACTCTTTTTGAAAGGGATCTTTATGTGGAGAGTAAATCTCTTATGGGATATATTCATGGAAGGATTCTGTTTAAAAAATATTGTGAAGCGATGAAAACCGCAAAGCGGCCTGAAGACGCCTCAGAAATAGCTGAACTGATAAAACACCTGATCGCACAGGAGGAGGACCCCAGGTATGCTGAATGTCTCAGGGTTCTGCATAATACAGTCTATATGAACTGGATTGACAGTATGATGGTTATGGGTGAAGAAGGGAAGAATCAGTATATTATAAAAGGGGCATAGATGGTCAGGGTATTAAGGTTAACCGACAGGGTTGTTGACCCTTCAATGAGTTCCAATGTTACAGCCACGCAGATAAAGCTTCATGTGCTTAAGGTGGGGCATGGAACCGGGAATATCGATTTTGTAAGGGAGATATTCTCCATGAGTGACGGGGAATATGATGAAATCTGCAGTTCCTGCGGGGAATACGGCAGGTTTAAGCTGGGAAATCTGAGCAGGTATTTTGAAGTGGATATTTATTCTGAACATGCTCAGATGCTCCTCCCTGAGATGCCGGAATGCCGTCTTAAAGATGAGCTTGCTGCGTTGAGGGAGGGATTTATCACCATCAGGAAATATGACGACAATGAAGATACATCGGGACAGTCCGGATTATAACAAAGGGGAATCTGTATGAAGAAAGCACTCCTTACAATCGGCAATACTTTCAGGGGTGATGACGGGGCCGGATATGCCCTTGGTCAGCGGATCGAAATCAGGGGAGGATGGACGGTTTTCCAGGGTGAGGATTGCCCGGAAAACCAGATCCACCTGATACGGAAGTTTGAGCCGGATCTGGTTGTTGTGGCAGATGCTGTACTCGGTATTGAAGAAGGGGAGGCGCATTTCCTTGATGTTTCAGAGGAGAATGTTAAATCATTCATGACTCATAATATTCCGGTTCAGTATCTGATACAGTTTCTTGAAGACTTCTGCGCAAAAGTGGTTTTCCTCGGAATGGGCGTTTCTGAATCAGGGGTGATGAGTGTTGAATGCGGACTCTCTGACAAAGCCCTTAAGGCTGTTGCTGATGCTGAAGAGTTAATATGCCGCTTTGAAGAGATGCTGGTTTAAACATTTAGTATCAATATTAATTTCTGAATTTTTGTTTAATACCCTGCGGTATGCAGGGGGACAGGATTCATTTTGTATCCCCAAAATACGAAGTGAGCCTTATTTTTTAATTATTGTCTATAATCTAATAATTAAGCTGCGGGAATGTTATGAATGACAGAGTCTTGCTTTTATTGAATGATGCCCAGGCATCGCGTAAATTTAAAAAGCTGCTTAATCTGCTCGACTATGAAAACGTTGAGATTATGTCGTGTGATAATCCCGATTTTGACTCTCTTTTTTCCGGATCACCTGAACTGGTGATTATCGGGTCATCATTTTTTGAAAAAAAAGGTTCAGTGCCCTTTATTCAGAAAGCGGTTCTTCTCGAACTTCCGGTTATAATATTTTCTTCAAGTGCAGAGGTATTTTTCCACAAATCCACACTTGAAAAAGTTATAAGTAAACTTTCACCTGCTTTACGCCCACTGCACAAATATCTGCTTCAGGAAATATTTCAGGATAACGGAATACATGAGGAGAGCACTCATGTATCAGATGAAGTGCTTATTTCGCTTCAGAAAGACGGCAATGCCTTATACCTTCTTAAACAGCTTAAATGTCTATATTTCATCTCTGATGTAATGAATATGCCCGATCTTTCCATAGAGGCGGTATTAAAGCATACACTGTTGAGTATAGAAAAAGCACTCAGTTACGGCGATGATGCAAGTGTCAGAATCACATACCTCAATACTGTTTATGAATCTGACAAGTTTATGGAAAGCAGGCTTAAAATAGAATCACCTGTTTTTGTAAACAGCAGAGAACTTGGTGAAATCGAGGTATTCTATCATAAGCATAGCATGGACAGGGAATATCTTCTTAAAATGGAGAATGACCTGATCAATGCCATTTCTGAAAGGATAGGGCATTATATACAGGGTCAAGATGTTATTGCTGAACTGAAAAAGACAAACCTGGAACTGAGAAACCTTTCATCGCACCTGCAGGATGTGAGGGAGGGTGAAAGAAAAATGGTGGCAAGCACAATACATGATGAATTCGGGCAGAGACTGCTTACTCTAAGGTTTGAGCTTCTTAATCTGAAAAGAAAAGTTCAGGAAGGGGGAACCGATATCATTCATAATATTGATGATATGCTCGGTCTTCTGGAAGGATCTATTAATACTGTAAGAAATATCTCTTCAAACCTGAGGCCGGGCGTGCTTGATAAGCTGGGTATAGCAGCGGCAATTCAATGGCTGGCGCAGGATACAGAAAGCAGGACAGGGATCAGGTTTAACGTTATATGCTCCCCTGAAGACCTGGTGCTGAATGATGATTATACAACTGCGCTTTTTAGAATATTTCAGGAGGCAACAACAAATATTGTACGGCATTCATGTGCTTCGGAGATAATTGTTAATCTGAAAGCAACTGAAAATGAGGTAATGCTTATTGTTCTTGATGACGGGAAGGGTATATCCCCGGAAGATGTTAACAGGGCTGATTCATTCGGCATAAAAGGTATGAGAGAAAGGGTGCTGAGTTTTCAGGGCAGTTTTTCTATTTCCAGTAACGGAGACCGGGGAACGCTTCTTAAAGTATCCCTGCCGCTTCTTGCCGGCTGAACCCGATTATTCGAAATTCCCTGCGGGTTCCTGAACCGGTTCATCCGGAGTTAACTATATATGATGATATTCACAATATAATTTTTGGAGGAATGATTAAATGAGTAATGTAAATCTTGATTCGAAAAGATGGTTTATCGCCATCATGGGGACCTGTCTGCAGGTATGCCTTGGTACTGCATATGCCTGGTCATATTTTCAGAAACCCTTGAGTACAGCATTCGGCTGGTCTCAGAGCCTCACTGCATGGGCTTTTTCTCTTGCTATTTGTTCTCTTGGTATTGCGGCAGCGATTGGAGGAATTCTTCTACCCAAAGTCGGTCCCAGAAAACTTGCAATGGTCGGCGGCTTTCTCTTTGCTCTGGGGTATTTGACAGGCGCTCTTGCTCTTAAATATCAGAGTGCGCCCCTTCTTTTTATCACCTATGGCGTAATAGGCGGTGCCGGACTCGGATTCGGTTATGTAACGCCAGTTGCAACAATTTCAAAATGGTTTCCCGACAAAAAGGGCTTTGCCACAGGAATGGTTGTCATGGGTTTCGGACTTGGAGCTCTTTTTATGTCAAAGATATTCGCACCGATGTTGCTTGATGCCTTTGGCTGGGCAGCTGCAACAGATGTCGTTTCACAGCAGGCCATACTGGTGAAGCTTTTTCTTGCTCTTGGAGTGATTTTCCTTATTCTTACAATCCCGGTGGGATCGCAGATTGTAAATCCTCCGGCAGGTTATGTACCTTCAGGCTATACTCCGCCAGTGGTTTCAGCGGCCGCTTCTGCAGCAATGGATTCATTGACATCAAAGGAGGGAATATTTTCAAGAAGATTTTTCATAATGTGGGTAATATTTTTCTGTAATATCACTGCAGGTATTGCGATTATTGGATTTCAGTCACCCCTTTTTCAGGATCTATGGGCTAAGGTCGATCCGGGCCTTGATAAGCTTACACTTGCAGCTTATGGTGGAACACTAATAGGTATTACCTCTATTTTTAACGGGCTTGGCCGGTTCTTTTGGGCCGCTATATCAGATAAGATAGGTAGAATTGAGACTTTCAGAATTATGCTGGGGTCGCAGATTTTAGCTTTTATTATACTGGCATATATTCCCAATCCATGGATATTTGCAATAGTTCTCTGTTATGTTCTTTTATGCTACGGAGGGGGTTTCGGAACAATGCCCTCTTTTGTGCTTGATGTTTACGGGCCGAAGATACTTGCGGTTGTCTACGGCACAATACTGACAGCATGGTCTGCAGGCGGTATAGTGGGGCCGCAGATTGTAGGCATACTCAAAGATACCTATAAGGATGCTCCAGCTGACGCGGCTTACTGGACATTTATTTTAGGAGCGGGAATACTGGGGTTGGGTTTACTTGTCAGTTTTCTTGCAAGCAACAAACCTTTTGAAAAGGAATAGTTTTATTACCTCCATTGGCGTATCTCCTGTACAGGGGATACGCCTTCTCACCTGATGAGTAAAGAAATTGACTAATTCCCGATATGAATTACAGTTAGTTTTATAAATTTATTTCCTTACTGCTGGAAAAGAATTATCACCGGAATGGTATCTGGAAGAGGGCTTCGGATGATTAAAATAATAATAGCTGATGACCATACTATAATACGTGCAGGATTAAAGCAGCTTATAGAAGGGGCTCATGATATGAAAATCTGCGGCGAAGCCTCTGATGGACAAAAGCTGATTCATGAGTTGAAAAAAAATAAATATGATGTGATCATAATAGATATATCAATGCCGGGGCGCAATGGTATTGAAATTATCAAGCAGATAAGGGCTTCAGGGGATAAGACCCCGATTCTGGCCTTAAGTTATTATCCTGAGGACCAGTTTGCCATCAGGGTGCTTAAGGCGGGAGCTTGCGGATATATGAATAAGGATGTGGAGCCGCAGGAGCTGGTTGAGGCAATATATAAAGTAGCCAGAGGGGGTACTTATGTAAGCCCTGTCATTGCCGAGAAACTTGCATCCAGCATAAACATGACTATCGATCAATATCCCCATGAAAATTTAACTGACAGGGAATACGAGGTATTTCTGAAAATAGGGGGGGGGAAATCAGTGTCGGATATTGCTGAGGAACTTTTTTTAAATGTTAAGACTATAAGCACATACAGAACAAGAATTCTGGAAAAAATGAACCTGAAAAATAATGCTGAAATAACATATTATGCCATAAAAAATAATCTTATTGAGAAAATTTAACCCGAAATCCTCCCTCTCTTTATCTTTCCAATAGAAAAAATATTCTTGCCTCTTCTGTTAATAATTAATTTAATGCTGTAATCGGGGAGTAACATTTTTTCTCCGGAGTTTTTCAGATAAAATTTCAGGGATAGATACCTGAATTTTATTACAATAATTTATTATAATAATGAAAGTATGGAGTGAGGTATAGATATGGATTATGTAGGACATGTAATAAGGCCGCCATCTGAGGCTTATAGTATGATTATTCAGGTTACTGTGGGGTGTTCCCATAATATGTGCACATTCTGCGGAACCTACAAGGATCTTGATGAAAGATTCAGGATAAAAAACTGGGAAACCGTGCGGAGAGATATTGATGAAGCGTCAGGGTACAGGCACGGTTTTAAAAGGGCTTTTCTGGCAGATGGGGATGTGCTGATTCTCCCTACAGATGATATTTTGAGAATTATGAATTATATTAAAAAGAAGAACCCTAAGATTGAAAATATAAATATGTACGGTAATGCAAAGGCGATTATGCGTAAAACCCCTGAAGAGCTGAAAAGCTTAAAGGATGCCGGCCTTGGCGTAATATACCAGGGGATTGAGAGCGGCAATGTTGATGTACTGAGAAGAATTAAAAAGGGGGCTTTCCCTGACAGGATGAAAGAGTCTGCTGCAAAGGTAATAGAGTCGGGGATTAAGCTTTCCCAGACAGTGCTTCTGGGTATAGGCGGGACTGAGCTTTCACATGAGCATGCCAGGGATACAGGAAGGCTTTTAGGTGAGATGTCTCCCGATTTTGCATCAGCGCTTACTGTTATGATTCTCCCTAACACGGAGCTTTACAGGGAATTTAAGGAGGGGCGTTTTGTTCTACCGGGTAAATTCGGGCTCCTTGAGGAGCTGCGTATAATTATAAAAAATATGCAGGTAAAGAGGAAGTGTTATTTTACATCTAATCATGCCTCAAACTATCTGCCTATAAAAGCCAATCTGCCGGAGGAGCAGAGAAGTGTTCTTAACCTCCTTGACAAGGTTCTGGAGAGTAAAGATGAGAGTATACTCAAACCTGAGCATATGAGGGCTCTGTAGATAAATAAATATTATTCCAGGGAGTTGTGTAATGGAAGAGTCGATGAAGAATGCAGTAAAATATATTTCTGAACAGCTGAATGATGATCCCGGGCAGAGTAAAAATCAGCTTATTGAGGAGGCGAGCAGAAGATTCGACCTCTCACCTCTGCAGACAGAATTTCTGATTAATAAGTATGTACTGGGCCTTTAACGGGATCGGGGGATGACCCTTGTTTGATGAATTTTTGAGGAAAATTAAGGATGATCTTTTCAGGCCATTTACATTAAGGCTGCTATGGATTCATCCTTCTTTTATAACCATTGCCGCTTTGGCTGCGGGGACCGGATGTGCATATTTTCTTTATTACGGCAGTTATAGAGAAGGTTTTTTCCTATGGGTTGTCAACAGAATTCTGGATGGCCTTGACGGAGCAGTTGCAAGGGCTGGTGGAAAAGAAAGCGATCTTGGCGGCTATATTGATATAGTTGGAGATTTTGCCGTATATGCAATGATACCGATTGCACTTGCTGCAGGGAAAGGTGAACCTCATCTCCTTGTTGCGCTCTCCTGCATGCTCGGTTCTTTTTATGTAAATGCCGCATCATGGATGTACCTTTCTGCTGTACTGGAAAAACGTCATGCTGCTGATTCCGGGGTTCAGAGTAAAACAGCTGTTGTTATGCCTGCAGGGATTATTGCAGGAACAGAGACTTTAATTATTTATTCTCTTTTTATTTTGTTTCATGAATATCTTTTTATTATTTTTAATATTACCACAGGGCTGATCCTCCTGACAATATTGCAGCGCTTACTCTGGGGAGTAAAGAATATCAAATAGCGGTTTTAAACAGGGGCCCATTATGAAAAAAATATATATTATCGGTCATAAAAATCCTGATACAGATTCCATTGTTTCAGCAATAGCATACTCTGAGCTGAAAAAAGCTCTCGGTTTTAATAATTATATCCCTGCAAGGGCAGGGAAGGTGAATATTCAGACAGCCTATATTCTTGAAAGGTTCGGTGTTGAAGAACCTGAGTTTATAAGCGACCTTGTGCCCAGGGTAAGGGACCATATGAATGAGGAGCCCGACACCTTATCGCATAACACGCCGCTGTGGGAGGCGATGCAGATTCTCAATACTAAAAAATTCAGGATGCTTCCGGTTGTTGATGATGATAATAAATATCTCTCCACACTCCATTACAATACCTTTGCAGAAAACCTTTTAAAAAAAATAGATCCCCATAAAAACAGTATTATTTCGACATCTGTTTATCATCTTAAAAAAACCCTTAATGCCCAGCCTGTTGTGGTGCATGATGAGAATAAAATTTTCAAGGCCCAGATAGTTGTTGCAGCATCTGAGGTTGAAACACTCCGGGGGTTTATTGATATTATGCCTGCAGAAAACTCTATAGTTATTGTGGGGGACAGGTCCGATATCCATGAGTATGCAATAAAAAAAGGTGTAAAGGTACTTATTGTTTCTGCCGGAAAGGTTGTCAGCAGAGATGTTAAGGATCTGGCTGAATCATCAGGGGTTTCTGTTCTTTATACACCCTTCCATACATCGAGTGCCTCCTGGCTTGCTCTTAACTCTGTTCCGGTAAGCTATGTAAGTGATTCAACATTAAAGCCGGTGAATTCAGATGATTATATAAAGAATATAAGAGAACGCTTTGCAGATTCCGTGTCCAGGTCACTCCCTGTTGTTGATGAAAGCGGCAGAGTCACCGGTGTTCTTACCCAGAGTGATTTAATGAAGGACCCCAATGTGGCTCTTATCCTTGTTGATCATAATGAGCTTAGCCAGGCTATTGAAGGCGCTGATAAAGTAAGGATACTGGAGATTATTGATCACCACAGGCTGGGGAATGCTGCAACAGAAAACCCCATAACCTTTATAAACAGGCCTGTTGGATCAACATCAACAATTATTGCAAACCTTTACAGGGATTATACTGTGCCTGTAACAAAAAAGATTGCCTCAATACTTCTTGCCGGTATTCTTTCCGATACCCTGGCTCTCCGTTCTGCAACTACAACTGAAATTGATATTGAAACAGCAGACTACCTTTCCCAGATTACTGACATTGCCATTGATGACCTGGCAACTGAAATTACAGATGCCTCCTCTCTGATCAGCCGTAAGCCTGTTCATGAAATTGTAGGGATGGATATGAAGAGCTATACAGAAGGTGATTTTTCATTTTCTGTGAGCCAGGTTGAGGTTAACCACCCTGAAGAGATTATGGAAAGGAGTGATGCGATTATTGAATACCTGCAGAATAAATTTGAAAGTAAAAATATGCTTTTCAGCGCTCTTCTTGTAACAGATCTTAATGAGCTTAACAGTCATTTATTTGTCTGCGGCAGGGATGAGTTTGTAAAAAAAATAGCATACCCCAAACTGCGGGAGAATATTTTTATACTTAAAGATGTGCTTTCAAGGAAAAAACAGCTAATGCCATACATCAGCGATATAATAAAAAGGATCTGATTTTAACCCCAGTGCTCCATCACAATTTTTATCCCTATAAGTATAAGGATAACCCCTCCGAATACTTCCACTTTTCGTCCCAGTAGTGAATTTAATCTGCACCCCATTTTTACACCTATATAGCTGAATATGAATGTGACAATACCGATGACCACAGCAGGGCCTGCTATGGGGTAGTCGATGAGTGCCAGGCTTAAGCCCACTGCCAGTGCATCAATGCTTGTGGCAATGGAGAGTATAAAAAGTCTTTTGTAGCCGAGTTTAAATTCATCGGTACAGCTGTTTACGCTGCTGTCATCTGGCTTAAGCCCCTCATGTATCATCCTTATGCCGATATATGATAGAATTGCAAATGCAACCCAGTGATCGTAATTATTAATAAGCGAGGCAAAGGCGGAACCTGCGAACCAGCCGATTACAGGCATAAATCCCTGGAAGAGCCCGAAGAAGAGCGCAATGGTGATGGTGTTGCGCAGTGTCATTGCCCCGGCCCTGCAGCCGTAGGAGATTGAAACTGCAAAGGCATCCATGGCTAGGCCTACGGCAATACCGGTGATGGTGATGTATGACATATTAAGCTCCTCTTATTTCAGGAAAACCTTCTCCCGGTCAGGTACAATAAGATCTGACCGAAGGTCTGAGCCATCAAAAGAGAGGAGGGGTGAAATTTCAATGATTTTTACCTTTTCCGGTATTGATACACCCTTTGCTGTAAGCCATGACCGGTGGAGATTGCTCATAAGTTCAGCTGCTGAAGCAGGGGAGTCAATCCCTTCTGCGTTTTTTATGGGTGCGAATTCCTCTTCACGTTCTGTTTCAAGTATAACATCTTTACCGGCAAGGGGGAGAGCGTCAAAGACAAATTTTTCGAACTTGTACCCTTTTACAGTTGTATATGCACCATTTTGGAGAACCTTAATATCCTTTCGCGCAGTATGGTATGGCAGGTTTGTCTCCCCCGCACTGGTTATTTTTTCAATAAAATTTCTTGAGAAAATATGGATTGCCGGGCTCCCTGCAGCATATAAAAGATTCCCACCGCTATCCTTCATGTGGAGCTTTTCTTCAGGCATATCTGAATATTCTATAATTCCGGTTTTGCTGCCGGGAAATTTTACAAATACTCCGATTTTTTCTTCAGGGTAGGCCTTGATAAGAGCTTTGCTCGACATGTCAGCTGCATGAATAAGGTGAAACCCTATGAATAGAGGGTCTATAACTTTTACCAGGGGATTGTCCACCTGGAAGTATGAAAGTGTTTCTATTCCGCGGTCTTTCAGTATTTCAAGCACCCCTGAGCTTTGCAGGGCTGTTATGCTCCCGCCATGTCCGTCGGGATTGCGGAAAAGCCGGTTTTTATCTGATAAAACAAGGTTCCCCTTATCATCAAGTGAGGGGATCATGTTCTGTTTAAAGAAATAAACATCGCTTTTATTAAGGCCGAAATAATTCTCCTCTTCAAAGAAGGCTATTGTTTCATCATGATTGTCAGTTGATGTCATAATAAGATAGGGAATTACAGTTGAATATTTTTTAGAGGCAGCATATATCTTTTCCCCGTGAAAATGGAAAAGGCTTTTCCCGGAAACAGGGCCTGCGGGGAATTTCCCCTTTGGTCCTTCATATCCAAGGCGTGATCCCTGGCCCCCTGCAACAATAAATGCGGCAACTTTACCGGCTTTAATGTGCTCTATCCCTTTTCTCTCAGCATCTGCAAAGGATTTTCTCTCTTCATCATTCTGCGGTCTGCTTATATAGGGCGCCGGTTTGAATTCTGATGGCAGTGGATCTTCAGTGGAGTTGTATAGTTTTTTCAGCAGGTCAAAGTCAATCTCGGAAAGTTCCCTGAGAAGTATCACCTTTTCAGAATCGGAGAGCTCGCTCCAGTATTCAAAAACATGTTCCTGTTTGTAGAAATAGACTTTTTCTATTGTCTCCTCATATCCCTTGTAACTGATCATGTTACCTCCATGAAATTCACGATTACCCTGCGCTGCAATGTCGTTAAGTTAAGCCCCCTAAATCCCCCGGAGGGGGACTTTTAAACTCTTTTAACAAATGAAAAGTTCACTATCGCAGCCTTTAAGCACCCTCCGGGGGGTTTGGGGGCAGTTGCGAAACTGTGAAGCTCTTAACTTAATGACATTACCCTGCGCCGGGATAATAGCCGGTCTGATGATTTAATCTTCATCAGCTATAATCCTAACATAAAAGCTGCGCCATGTAAACAATATTTTTACTTTACAAATAATTCCTGAGCATATTCCTGTATAGTTGCGGGTATCACTTATTATCGGCTCTGACAAGCTGCAGAGGACGGGGTTATTATGACAATAAAAAATTCGATAGAAAAAGTAAGCACACTGATTGAATCACTTCCTTACATAAGGGAGTTCAGCGGTAAAACTGTTGTTGTGAAATACGGCGGGCATGCCATGTCAGATGAAAACCTGCGCCTCTCATTTGCCAGGGATATATCACTTCTTAAACTTGTGGGGATTAATCCGGTAATTGTACATGGGGGCGGACCCCAGATTGAAAAGCTCCTTGAACAGATAGGGAAGAAATCGGAGTTTATCCAGGGCCTCAGGGTTACAGATGATGAAACAATGGATATTGTTGAGATGGTTCTTGTTGGAAAGGTTAATAAAGAGATTGTAAACAATATACACATTGCCGGCGGTAAGGCTGTGGGGCTCTCAGGTAAGGATGCGGGGCTTATTACCGCACGGAAGCTCTACCACAATGAGCATGGCCTCTCCATCGATATAGGGCAGGTTGGAGCGATTGAGCGGATTAACCCGGAAATAATAAAAATTCTGGAAGAGGACAGGTTTATTCCTGTTATAGCCCCCATAGGCGCAGGGAAGGATGGGCAGACATATAATATAAATGCAGATATTGCTGCAGGTAAAATTGCGGAAGCGCTTGGAGCGGAAAAGCTTATTCTGCTCACTGACATACAGGGTGTAATGATTGAAGGTGAGCTTGCTTCTACAATCGCATCTGAGAATATACCGGGATTGATTGAAAAGGGTGAAATTAAAGGGGGGATGATACCGAAGGTGAACTGCTGCGTTGAGGCGGTAAAGGGTGGAGTAAAGAAAGCCCACATTATTGACGGCAGGGTGGAGCATGCGGTTCTTCTGGAGATTTTTACAGACAGCGGTGTGGGTACGCAGATAATATAAGATTCGGGATGAAGCGGGTGAAAAAGGAGGGGGGGTGATATATAAGGCCTCATCTCTGGCCCTTCTTCGTATAACTTCTACTCGCATTTATTTCCCCGGCCCCCAGCCGATTAACCGGGTGTGCTGAATAAACTTATTCCGGCTTCCCCCGGAGGGGGATTAGTAAATTCCTGTTCATATTTATATTTTCTCAATTCTAAAGTAGTATAAATGTGTCAAAAAAATACCACGGGGGAGCGCCCTTACGGAGAGAGGGCAGGTACGGGGGGAGTGAGATAAGATTTTCGGGGGCATGTACTTCGCAAACGACAGAAAAACAAAATGCCGCCTCATCGACAGCAACACAGTTACTTGTTTTGTATTCAATTTTAAAAAAGAATACCGTCCGTTTTGATGGAGGGATTTATTTGGTAAAAGGACTCGATGTATTTGAAAAACATTTCAGCGGACAAAACGAAAAACATGTTTTAATCGCCGGAGAAGCTTAAAACCAGAATCTTTCATCAGACCGGCATTTCAATATAAGGTTGTAATGTTTTGCTTTTAAAGTGATTTTAAAAAACTAAGACTCATAAGCCTTCAAACTGCTTTTCAACATTGTAATCATGGTTTTCCTTACGTGAGGTGGGGATAATATTTCAACATCACTGCCGTAAATAACTAACTGCTGGCATAGATAAAGATAATCTGTAATATTAAATGTTGACTCAAGCCAGTCTCCGTTATCAAGGGATTTAATTTCAGGTTCGAAGAAGCTTATCAGATTAGTAATTTGAACACCTATTTTCTTTTTATATCGGATCTTCATTTTGGCTGTCGGATTATCTGAGATAAAAGCGCTTAAAGAATCTTTGAAAAGTTCTTCTACAGGAATTATATTCCATTCCTTTTTCTTATCATATGTAAGTACTTTAAGTTTCTTTATTCTTTCTGCAAGTAAAGGTATATGCTTTTCTTGTACCGGGTCCCATACCACAAGATAAAGGTTATTGTTTCTTAGCATAAAATAATAAGGACAGAGTTCCCATCTATTAATTTTGTAGCCTGTATTGGTAGTATAATTAAACTGTATTCTTCTTTTTTCAACTATTGCAAAATATACCCTCGCTAAAGTCCAGAGAGCCCTGTCAGGCATTGAGTTAATAAACTTTTTAAGTATTATATCTCTTGTTGCATCTTTAACAACGAAGCCGGAATATACTTTCGCTATCATGAGTTGAGTTTCTGGATCGATATCTTCTGCAAGTGACATTGAGTGTTTACCTTTAGTCTTATCAACTTCAATGCCAAGTTCTTTAATAATGTTCACCTGAATATATTTTCTTATCTGGCTGTCGTCCAGGGTTTTACCTGTATCATCATATGATAAAAGTTCAGCGAGTTTGTTGGCATTCCATAGTTCAGCATCTTTTCCTTCCGGTGTAAATTGCAGAAGTGCAAGTATATGCAGATATCTTTTAAGCACGTTGATTTTACGTTCAGGATTTGGAAATATTATTTGAGCTGGATCATCCATATAATTATTTATCCTTAAAGAATGAATTAAGGTAGGACATCATTTCCTATCTTTTATAAAGCTTATAGTCTATAGTGTCTTTGTTATTAAATAACAAGTACAATTTTATTCATCATTCAGGAGGGTAATTAAATACTACATCTTATCAATACAGCAATTTAATTTAAAATAAGGGTCCGGGTTATGAATGATAAAATTGATTTCGGAACAATTGGTATAAAGATAGGTGATACTATTATTTTTGAACCTGCTCAAGTAGAATATAAAGTAGGCTCAGGTGCTGGAGTCCCTGGTAATGGAGGTACTTTAATTCAATGGGAATCCGGTGTATTAAGAAGTATCAAAAGTGCAACAAGAGTTCTCATGGGTAAAGATTTTAATGAAGAATCAGATTTGTTCAGCTTATGGACTTTTGAAGATCATACATTACGTGAACTTCATGAGAAGAATCAACGCAGCAAAATTAAAAGAATATAGGAGATATTATGGCAAATTTTATATGTGAGTATTGCGGGAATAAAGCATCAAGCATTTCAAGCTTAACGGCAAGTTCGTGTCCAAGGCATCCCGCTGGTTCAAACAAAGGTAAACATAAGCTTTATGAAGGTGGAGAGAAACCTCAATATTTCTGTAAGTATTGCGGGACTAAATTTTCTAGCATATCAAGTTTAACTGCCAGCTCCTGTTCAAGGCATCCGGACGGTTCAAACAAGGGAAAGCATGCACCAGCATTATAACAATGCTGTGAGTTTGAAGATCACTATCATATTATTAATTTTATTATGAGAAATAGACAAAAAAAATCATTATTCAAAAATGTTTCCTGGGTAATGGAGCCCCTGTATGATCATATTGACGATTTTCATGAGGGGCTTGCATCTTTCCGCATTGAAGGTAAGTGGGGTTATATTGATCAGGAATTAAACATTGCAATAGATGCACAATTTGATGCGGCTCTTGATTTTTCAGAAGGTTTAGCATGTGTACTTCATAATTATAAATGGGGCTTTATTAACCGGCAGGGCTTAATGATAATTAAGCCGCAATTTGATGAATTCCCCGATGACTTCAGTGATGGACTGACAATGTTTGCAGTAAAAGATTGGGAAACAGTTATTATCAATAAACATGAAATAATATCAGAAATAAAAATGTTTGGTTTTGCTGATGGAGAAGGTAATATAGTTATTAAGCCGCAATATCTCCATGCACAAGCTTTCTCCGAAGGACTGGCAGCAGTATCTGTTAACTGGAAAAGCGGCTTTATTGATAAAAAAGGTGAAATGATTATAGATCCGGTTTTTGACAATGCCTTCAGTTTCAGGAACAGAAAAGCCCTTGTCTGTATAGGGAATAAATGGGGTTTCATAAAGAACCCTCTATTCCTGAGAAATATAGGTGAATAAAGTATTAATTTATGGAGATAAGAATTGAAAAATAACCGGTTTATTGCCCTTGATTTTGAAACTGCAAATAATAATAGGAACAGCGCATGCGCCTTGAGTATTGTCTCTGTAGAAAATTTTGTTATCACTGATCAATTCTATGCTCTGATAAAACCTCCGGAGAATTATTTTGTTTATACAGGTGTTCATGGAATAACCTGGAGAGATGTAAAAGACAAACCAGCCTTCAATGATATCTGGCCAGATATTCAGAAATATTTTAAAAAAACTGATTTTATCGCTGCTCACAACGCATCTTTTGACCGCTCAGTAATGGATACATGCTGCAGTCACTACGGTCTTAAGATACCCGGGGCAGAATATAAATGTTCATTACAGCTCTCCAGAAACAGGCTGAAACTTAAAAGCAATTCTCTCGATAAAGTCTGTCTCCATTACGGCATCGAACTTGAACACCATAATGCATTATCCGATGCCCTGGCATGTGCCAGGATTATGATTAATTTTTTAACCATACATCTGTGATTTAATAATGAGGTTGAATTATTATGCAGTCATTTGAAAATTTTTTTATATGTCCCGAGAATAAACTGGCTTATGCAATTGCCAAAGAAATAGCATCTCCTCCGAGGAGAAATTCTAATCCGTTTTTTCTATATGGGAAATCCGGACTTGGGAAAAGTCATCTTTTAAAAGCTATAAAAAATCATTTATATAATACCATGCCGGATATGGACATAAAGTATGTACCGGTGAACATATTAGTTGAGGAGTTTATTTCTTCTATACAAATGAATAAACAAAATGAATTTAAAGTAAAATACCGTAATACCGATATTCTCCTGATTGATGATCTGGATTATTTAAAGGATAAACCTGAAACTCAACAAGAATTATTGCATATAATTTCCCATCTTCAGCATTTAAGTAAGCAGGTTGTTGTTTCATCATGTGATTCTCCACTGAATATGACACTTGGCAACCATGGACTGTTAAGGGAAGGTAACAGTTTAATTATCAAAATAGATCCTCCCGGTTTTGAATCCAGACTAGCCTATCTCCAGCTGCTGGCAAAAGAGAATCTGTTTCGTTTTACTGTTGAAATGTTAAAAGATATTGCTAAAAAAATACCCCCGAATTTTTCAATAATTGGCAGTTTAATGGAGACTATTTACAAAGTATCAGAAATATATCAAAACAGAGCACCTCTTGAAACTATAAAATCTGTAATAAAGCATTTTCTTGTGGATACTCCGGTCTAATCTTAAATACTATTTTCTTTGGCAGCAGTAGTAGTTAGAACTATAATGTTAATCCTTTTTCATCTTTAAATCTTTCAGTTAACGCTAATAATTCTTTAATTTTTATTTCTATAATTTCTATTAAATCATTTTCTTTTTCTGATCTATCTGAAGATAAAATTATAAAAACTTTGTCATCCCAATCTCTATAATTTCCCAAAGATTTATATGCGCGTGTCTGTATACCCACCTTCCATTCAGTATCAGAAATCACTTTCAGTGTATCATGTATTTTTAAAACGTCATTATCACTATTAAAGCCATAAATAAAATTTTTGAAACCAGCAGCTAAAAATTTAAATCGTAATTTATAATTCTTCCATTCTTCTTTTTTGAAATCAAAACCCCAATTTGCTTCAAAATAATTATCATTAATTAAGGAAAATTCTAATTCATTTCTTTCTGCCATTTCCTTGAGTGAAGGTAATAATTTAGTAATAATAATCTGTTTTTTTAGCTTTTTCATATTCTTCGCTATTGAGAATGCTGATTCAATATTCTTTATATCGCTCATTATAGTACCAATTATATCATTTCCCATTTCCTGACTCCTTGCTTGTTGGGTTATTTTTTTTAGTAAAAAAATGTATTGCGAAATAGTTTCCCGCAGTAAAGGGAAACTGGCCGATTCTTTTCTGCATTTTTCTAACCATTTTAGAATTGTTTCACTATAAGATATCCTTATATAACTTTCTGACCCTAAGCTGCCTAAACTATAAGGACTGGCATCGGTTCCATCTAAAGTTAAGTAAAATATTTTTGCTTTTTTATTATAATTACTATATCGTAGGAGTTGGTTTTTTTGATCTTTTGCATATATTTTATTCTCAATAATAATTTGGTTATTTGAATTATCTGTTATTAGTATGTCAATTTGACCGCCATTTTGATATTCTCTGTCAATTGGCCCGATATTTTTTTCTTTCTCAAGCTTCGCATTCAATACTTTAAAGTCTTGAATATTAACTTCTTCTAAAAATAATACAAGAAATGCTTCCCCTCGGCCATGACTTCCTTTAGGATTTAAGAGTGAAGCAATAAATGATGTATGGCTTAATTCATCAGTTGATAGTCCAAGTATTCTAAATATATTGAAATTTTCTCCTGTGATATTTGCTATATTTTCATGATATTTAGTTATATCATATATCTGTTTTAAAAAAACGTTTAATTGCATTTTTCGCCTCTTTATATTTACTCAACAATTAATTTTTGTATAGTTAAATCTGATATATTATTTCATTGCTTATGTCAATATTAATTTAGCGCACCCCTTCGCCCGCTCCAGTCGCGTGGAAGGACTTCCCCCATACCAAAAACCACCCTACCTCACCAAACATTCCCCTTGAATATCCCAGGTAAACCAGAATCCTGTAGGAGGCCGGCCCCTTCAACGATAAACGGGATTATTGATGTTAGACAGAGCTGAAAAAAATTTATGTGTAATTATGCCTTGATAGCCAGCCCATTATCCAGCAACTGCTGATTAAGAAAAATCCCTTCATCTGTGTTGATTTCGGGCGCATCTATTCCTTTGTGTCTTAGCTTTTAATGATAGTTATAATTATTTTTGAAGGATTAATTCTCCGTGTATTTTCAGAATTCTTCCGTCCCGATTAATCTTAATATCCTGGCCCGGAAAATGTTCGGGAATAATTTTTTTCAATAAATCAGCAATTTCTTTTTCGATCTGTTTTTGAACAGTTTCCGGAATATTATCAAGAGTTGCGATATGAACATCCACAACATAACCCCTCCCATACACTGATCCGTAACCGGCACTAAAACTGGCTCCCACATTAAAAAGCCCATCGCTGGCTTTATTTGCTGTTTCACCCCGCCTTGGCCTGTTTGGATGCAACTGATATTTAGTGCCGTAATTGTTTTCAAGATAATCGTCAATAAGATCGAAAATCTTTTTCAATTTAGCGTCAAATTGTCTTACTTCATGACTATAAACCATTTTAACCTCACTACGGTTTCCCCGAAACCTCCATGATCAGGGTCCGAATACGAAAAATTCTCCACAGCAGCACAATTGCTTAAAAAATCATGTACTGTTTTTTATCAAGAGCTTTTTCCTGGAACAAAAATAATATTTAATCTCCAGAGATGATAAAAACTCATATGCTGCTGATGATAATCAGGAATATGCTAATCTGGAAAGGAAGAATCCCTGCATTTTACACCAAAGAATTAAACCGTTCCCCCAACGCCTTTAAACTTCTCTACAAAAGCGGCGATTTTTCGAAAGATGTTTTGCTTTATAGTTAAATATTGCGGATTGAGCGGGCTCATTTTCGGGAGGATGGCATTAAGTTCGGTGCCGTTTTCGCTGGCGTATTCCCGCTTCAATGATGCAAGGATATACCGTTTTGCCGCATCTTCATTGAGGTTTTCTGAACTGATTAATTCTTCTGCTTCACGACGCTGTTCTGCCTGGGCGAAGGCGAAAAAGGCATCGATGATGCTGGCTTTATCGAGAATGCTGTCCAGGTTAGTCTGGTTGATAAAATCCACCACTAGGCTCTCTTTCGCGCGGTTCCCAATGCTGGCACGGATTAAACGTCGTACTTCTTCTACCAATGACGCTTTATCTTTTACCTTTTTACTGTTTTCAAAAATCAGTTCAAGAATATAGTCCAGGTTAATCTCCTGTGATTTCAGAAGATCTACTTCAAAGAGAATATCGCCCCAGTCAATGGTGGAGGATTCTTTTTCCTGGCCTGTTTGTTCACGGCGTATCCAGTCACGGATATCGTTATAGGTTGAACGATAGTCCTGTATCGTACGGTCAGCCGGTACAGGTACTTTCTGCATTGCTTCTATATCGGCGTCGCTAAGATAGTGAACAGCTTTAAACTCTTCAACAGCTGTCGGGTCGGACATATCGACATTCTGCAGGGCTTTAAGGCCGGCAAACTCATCGTAGTTCTGCAGAATGTTTTCGACACGCAGGTATTCACCAAAGAGTTTAGCGAAGTCTCTTTTATCCTTTTCTTTAACGATTTCATCGGGCTTGGGGAACCGTTCTTTTAATTCTTTCACCACTTCCAGATAACCGCCACCCCAGCAAGTAGCCTCTCCATAAAATTCTTCTTACTCATCATCGCCCTCGCGTCTGTTTAGTTTATTTTCAGGGCTTTCCAGTATCTTTATCTGCTTATCAAAATCGGATTCGTACAGGCGGTCCTGTACAATGCGGTATTTTTCAAATTCACTGATCGCATGTGCTTTAGCGATTTCGGCGGTGACTTTACCTGCGTCCTGTAATATTTCCCGGTCTGTAGCCGCAATAAAACGGTTAAGCCGCTCTTCCCAGTCTGCCATTGTCATGGGGATCTGTCTCTGTGCCATATCTTCGGCAATATCCAGATAGGCATTGACCAGTCTTTGTAATCCGGCCATTTCATTTTCGGTGAGATAATTTTTTGCAATGTTGACATCAAATCTTTGAATCTTGCCATTGGGTGCGTCTTTCCATGATGTCAACCCCATATTGGTTTTTTCGGCATCAGCCCGGTTGTAGACAACTTCTGCGGCGGTCTGCCCGTGAATTGCCCAGTGCAGTTTGTTCTGCACAGCGGCAAAGAAGCGTTTGGTAGCCTCAGCTGTCACATCGTAGTCAATAGATGTTGCATAGATGTCGGTAATCTTCTGATAAAACTTGCGCTCGGATAGCCGTATTTCCCGGATACGCTCAAGCTGTTCTTCGAAGTATTTTTTGTTAAGAATCGAACCGTCATTTTTAAGGCGTTCATCATCCATGACATACGCCTTGATTGTGTATTCTTTGATAATGCCTGTTGCCCATTTCCGGAACTGTACCGCACGCTCGGAGTTTACCTTGTAACCGACAGCGATAATAGCAGAAAGATTATAATGATTAGTGTTGTAGCTTTTACCGTCAGCGGCAGTTATTCGAAAATTTCGAATAACTGAAGCCTCTTCCAGCTCACTGTCTGAGAATATTTTCTTCAGATGGTAGTTGACAGTATGGGTCTCTATGTCATAGAGAACCCCCATCATCTTCTGACTGAGCCATACGTCTTCATCGGCATATACAGCTTCAACACCGCCTTCTCCACTGGCTGAAATAAAGGTCAGATACTCTGCGGCGGATGAACGAATTGTGGGTACTGGTCTTTTCTTTTTACTCATGCTTCAATCTCCGCAATTATTGAATCAATTTCCGCCCGGAGCCGGTCAATCTTTGCCACGGTGGTTTTAATCTCTTCATTCAGTTCGGTAATATCAATAATCTCACGGGTGTCTTTGGCTACCACATAGGAGCTTACGGAGAGGTTATAATCGTTTTGAGCGATGGCGTCATTATTCACACATTTTGCGAAATAGTCAGCATCTGCTTTATTGTCAAATACCTCCATAATCCGGGCAATATGGTCATCTGTGAGGATGTTGTTATTGGTCTCTTTTTTAAAGAGTGCACTGGCATCGATAAACTGGGTTTTGTTGTCGGTTTTGTGTTTGGAAAGCACCAGAATATTAACGGCAATGGAAGTGCCGTAAAAAAGATTGGGAGCTAAAGAGATTACAGTTTCAACAAAGTTATTATCTATAAGATATTTACGGATTTTCTGTTCAGCACCCCCACGATAAAAGATACCGGGGAAGCAGACAATTGCAGCCCGGCCTTTACTCGAAAGATAGCTCAAAGCGTGGAGCACAAATGCAAAATCCGCTTTTGACTTGGGAGCAAGTACGCCGGCAGGGGCAAAGCGTTCATCGTTAATCAGCGTGGGGTCATCGTTTCCAATCCAGGTCACCGAATAGGGCGGGTTAGAAACAATGGCATCAAAGGGTTTTTCATCCCCGTAATGGGGGTCTATGAGCGTATTGCCCAGGGCAATATTAAACTTATCGTAGTTAATGTTATGTAGGAACATATTCATACGGGCAAGGTTGTAGGTGGTGTGATTGATCTCCTGCCCAAAGAATCCGTCTTCAATGATATGGTTGTCAAAGTGCTTTTTCGCCTGCAGGAGCAGGGAACCGGAACCGCAGGCAGGGTCATAGATCTTATTGACCGATTTCAGCTTGTGCATGGCAAGCTGCGCAATGAGTTTGGAAACATGTTGCGGAGTGAAAAATTCACCCCCTGATTTCCCCGCATTGGCGGCATAGTTGGAAATGAGATATTCGTAAGCATCGCCAAAAAGGTCTATGTGGTTTTCATCGAACTTGCCGAATTTTAAGCCCGCCACACCTTTAAGCACTGACGCCAGACGGCTGTTTTTATCTTTAACGGTATTGCCAAGCCGGTTGCTGGTGGTATCAAAATCGGCAAAGAGGCCTTTAATATCGTGTTCGGACGGATAGCCGTTAGCTGAACTCTCAATAGAAGAAAATATTGCAGCCAAATCGGTGTTGAGGCTTTCATTTGTGTTAGCTGTGGCAGCAATATTCTCAAAAAGCTGGCTCGGGTAAATGAAATAGCCCTTTGTTTTAATGGCATCATCTTTAAGTTCCCGAGTGATAACAGTATCGGAAAGTTTGGCATAGTTGATACTTTCATCATCGGCTTCAATGTAGTTGGAAAAGTTCTCACTGATGAATCGATAAAAAAGGGTGCCTAAAACAAATTGTTTGAAATCCCAGCCGTCTACGGACCCGCGAACATCATTGGCGATTTTCCAGATCTGAGATTGCAGTTCGGCTCGTTGCTGTGTACTTGTCATTTTGGTTTCCTTTTATTTTCGATTTAATGTTTATCGGTGTATGTATCTACTGTTCTTTAAAAATGTTGCAATTTAATTTTTTAATGTTACACCTTGTTATTCTCCGGCATTCATCAGCCGGTTTTGTTCATCGTTTCCGGCGTATGCGACGTTTTCACCGCAGCGCAGCGGAGGTGAAAATGTGGCGAAGCCCAAGCGAGGTACTCCGAGCGCCGCTTCTATGCTTAGTTGAACTAAACCACCTGCGGTGGTGCCCTTTAAATTATTTGGATATAATCATATCTTCTCCTATAATATTGTAAAGTACAAATTACAGGAGGAACGAAGATGGCTACAGTAAAACATTTTACAAGACGCGAAATGCGGGAGATAATGCAGATC
>Ga0334890_1000532_pt1 | contig 66877 bp, 92 predicted proteins | sample GraSluR1_MG_3_FD_207220 | JGI IMG/M metagenome (GOLD analysis project Ga0334890, IMG submission 207220) | Sludge microbial communities from methane-producing bioreactor in Wageningen University, Netherlands - Granular Sludge_31_08-R1 | ecosystem: Engineered > Bioreactor > Anaerobic >... | reverse complement strand
GTCTCCTCGATAGATTCGACCTGCGAATCCGAGGGGGCGAGTTTGCACCGAACGGTTAATACCTGATCTACCATCAGATCAATATTGACTTTCAGCCTTAAAAATGTTTCGGTCGGTGGGGCAGAGAATTAGGTACGCCCTCCTCCCCACCCTAAAGGATGGGGACTCCGGGCTGCCACGAAGTTGAACCGCTTGATAGCGGTTTGGATCGTGCGAGGCGCCCGCCGTGTCCCTCAGCAGGCTGCGTGGCTGGTTCAACTCCTCAGCCCCTTACTATTCAGTTCATTCTATTTATAGATTTTTGAGATTATCTGACATGATATTTCGAAGCACGGAACGGGTCCGGACCAGATCCGCCAGCATTGCGCAAAAAAGAGCAAGAATGGAGGGTTAGACCGGTTCTGGGACGGGTTCTGCGACCGGATCGGTCGTTCGGTCCGCAGATCCGGATCTAATGAGCTCCTCGAAGTCGGACCACCTCATCGTGACGTACGTCTCCGACCGGGCCCGTTTGAAGACGAGGAGGGGGGTCAGCCCGACCTCCGCCGCGTTCGTCTCGGCCTGGGCCAGGTCCTCCCAGATCGCCAGACGCTCCGTGTTCTTGCACTCGACCCCGAACGGGAACCTCTTCTGTGCCGCTGGGGAGAGGTACAGGTCGCAGCCAGCGACCCCCATCGGTGTGCTCAGGACGTCCTCGGGATCAAGCCCCAGCCGGTCGATGAGCCGGGCCCGGACCCATTTTTGGAGGGACCTCCCCTTCGCCTTCTGACTTTTTGCGGTCGTCGCTGCCATCTACTGACCCACCGAGTCGGTCAGCTCCATGATCGGAGCGATCAGCATCTCGGCATCGAGCCCGGGTTCGATTCCCCACTCGACCCGGAGAGGGCGGTTGTGGGACCAGCTCAGGACGACCATGTCCGCCGACTTGTAGAGAGGGATCTCTGACGCGAGGTACCCTAGACCGATCAGCGTCTTGGCTTCGCCCTCGACCGGGATCGAATGGATCGCGATGATGTCGGATTTCGGGATTTCGAGCGAGTACTCCCGACCGTCCCCGACACCGGACAGGACGACGCCGGTGGGGGTCGCTACGAACCGGAGCGCATCGGATATGGGTTTTACCGAGAGCACGGCCTCCCGAAGTGAGGCTCCTGATATTGCGACCTTCACCTGAGCGGACCCCCCCTGGGGGACCGGAATCGGTCGGAGCGAGGCCAGAGGGAGCGGACTCATGACGTGGACGCTCCGGCCCGACCTGATATGGATCTGGCCGTTGGGTTGGGTCCAGCCTACCTCAGCCGATCCCGTCACCGTCTTGCAGATGCTCGAAAGAACGGTCATGTCGAGACCGACCTCGGTGCCGGGCTCGTCACTGAAGTCGACGATGTCGGAATCCATCTGGGCCTGCACCATGCAGGCGCAAGCCATGTCCACCGCGGAACAGACGATGCCGTCGGTGGTCACGGTCTGGCGAGCCTCATCGGAAATTTTCGCTACAGCCTGTACGTACTTCTTGAACTGCCCAGCGTATGCTACAAACTCCATTATGGGACACTCCTAATGTCGAACTAACTCAAACTTGTTACTCAGATCGATGCCAGCGAGGTATGCCGACGCCCAGAAACCGAACGTGGCAAAAAGTCTGGACGTCTCAGCAGACCACCCCAAATATAAGGCGACCGAGGCTGCGGTCGCGATCGAACAACAGTACAGCCCCCGCCGGATGATCGCCATCGTCTCAGGGCGAAGATGGTCGACGAGGAACGAATAGAACCCGGCCAGCCCGAGCCCCACCCCCAGCAAAGCCACCATCACAAAGTAGGTTGCCGAGTCAAGGGGGCCGGGGCGAGCCAGGACGGGGACAGCGAATACGACGAGCCAGGCGATCAGGGTAGCCATGGTGACCGTCCCCACCAGCTCGTAGTCGACCGGATCAAGGGTTCGGGTCCGGCCAACGCTCAGCAGATGAGGGGTCACTCGCCCACCTCAGGTGTGTCGAGAGGGGCCAGCCTCGGATCAATCCGATCCAGTGGAAAAACCCGGTCCCCGTCAAGCAGGTCAGCCGGGCCGTAGAAGACCCACTTCTCCCCATCAGCCGAGACCCCCAGGATGGGGGCCGCCAGCTCGAAACAGCCCAGGACTCGGAGCTCGGCCAGACCCGCAGGTGTCGAGAGGTCTACCTTCGAGAACGGTACTCCGGCTGAGGTCAGGGATGCAGCCACCGCCGGACAGCGGTTGCACGTGGGCGTGGTGAACAGTACTACATTCATCTGTGGGACACTCCGTTATCTCGCACGATATGGTGGGGTCAGCCGACCGGTTTGTACCGACCCAGCTCGGGACAGACGATGTCGCCGACCATCCTCATCTTTTCGAGGAGGGTCTCGGTCTTCCCCGCGGGAATCTTCGCCACGGTTTCAGCGTCGGCCTGGATCTGTTCCAGGGTCGGCCAGCAGTCGTTCCGCTTATACCAGTCTGTTATGACGTTCCGGAGGGCTTTCATCCGAGCATGATCCGATTTCGGGATGCCGGTTTCGATCACGAGCGCGTCGTACTCGCCCGTGGCCGGATCGATCCCGACCTGATCCATGGACGTCCTCATGAGGTCGATCGCTATTGTGGCATCGGTCGACGAAGCGACGGGGCTCAGCCGGAGCCGAGCCGAGCTCTTCGTCAGCCTCATCAGCGCCTCGAACTGCCGGACTGTGATCGGGAGGGAGTTCGACCTGGTGTCCCGGGCAGCCTTCCGCAACTCGACGAAGAACGCCTTCAGGAGTTCGCCGGCCTCTTCGTCGATCTCGACCTCTTGGATTTCTCGTTTCGAAAGAGATATCCACTTTTTGATTGTGGTGATCGGGACTGGCGGGTCCGCCTCCGCCACGTACGACGCCAAGATGTGGTCGACCATCTGGCGGGACCGGTCCGGGTCGGGGTCGTCGATCAGAGCGTAGACGAGGTCGAACCGGGTCAGCAGCGCCGCCGGGACCCCGAGCTGAGCTGATATGGGCTCCATGAGGTCGAACCTCTCACCGACCGGGTTACACGCCGCTAGGACCGGCGACCTGCACCGTAGGACCGCATTGATCCCCGCCTTCATGAACGAGATCGTCTGGTGTTCGAGGGCTTCATGAATCGAGCCCAGGTCGTCCTTGCCGATCTTGTCCAGCTCATCGATGCAGGCGAACCCGCCGTCGGCCAGGACGAGGGCTCCTCCCTCCACCGTCCACCGGCCCGAGTCGTCCTTCACGGCGGCGGCAGTCAGCCCGACCCCGCTGGCCGACTTGCCGGAGGTGTACACGCTCCGGGGAGACAGCTTTGCGGCCCTCCGGAGAATCTGACTTTTTGCGACACCAGGATCCCCGCACAGGAGGATGTGGACGTCCCCCCGGACTGTGGTTCCATCGGGCCGCCGAACCTCCGGAGCGCTGAAGATCTGGAGGGCTATAGCGCGTTTGATCGGGTCGTGCCCGTGGATGTACGGGACTAAGGAGCTCGATACCTGGCCGAGGGCGTCCGGGGATCGCGCCAACCGTCGGATCTCGTCCTCGTCCTCGGGAGTGAGCTCCGTGTCGAGGAGGTCCTTGTTCCGGACCCTCAGCCCCCGGCAGTCGAGGAACAGGTCGAAGTAGGAGCTCTTCCCGACCTGGGTCGACCTCTGGTACGACCTCAGCACCCCGGCGAACTCGACGACGTCGCCGGGGAAGACCTTGGCCGTCAGGTCGCGTTCGACCTGGACGTCGAGGGTCTGGGGGATCTCGCCCCCGTCCAGCTCCTCGTATAGGGCCTGGACTCGGATGTTCTGGGCATCGACGTACTTGCTCCTCGCGAGAATCAGCCGGAACGGGCCCTTCCGATCGCAAGCCTGGTTCGGACAGGAGTACGGCTCCCGAAACTTCGACTGATTCTGGAAGATCGAGAATATGTGGCCGCATCGCTGGCACTCGAACACCGAGTTGACGATCCGGGGCCGGACCTCGGTAGCGGTGCGGACGAGACCCACGATCTCGATCAGCCGGCCGATATGCTCGGACCGGAGGTCGTTGACCGTCACCCTCTGGGAATCGGGCAGATCCGAGACGAGAACCCTGAACTGGGACAGGTCGACGTCTAGCGGTAGATCTGCCGACCTCAAGACCTCCTCGAACAGCTCGATGACCTCGGTGGGCTGATCGAGCAGCCCCTCGGCCAGGTCTACGCTGAACCGGGCCACGTCCCGGAACGAAACGACCAGGCTGAACCGGTCGGGACCCCGTTCTGCCAGCTCCAGGATCCGGTCCCGGTACCGGGTCGACAAGAACCGTTCGATCTCCTCGGGAGTCACTTTTCCCCACGGCCCGGACAGCTCAGTCAAGCCACCACCACCCTAGAAATTTCTACGGTGGTGGTTGTTGGCGCAATAAAACAATTTTCTGGTGGGACGACCGAAACCTCGCACAAATCGACTGACCTCCTAAAGATCTATCAACCGATCGATATCTATCGATATCTATCTATCTATCTATCAATATGGTTACGACTACATACATACATACATACATACATACACTACAATTTTTAACCCCGGTTTTTCTCCAGGGCTCCAAATCTCAGGATTATTGTTTTATTGCAGACAACGATCTCCTCCAAAACATATTTGTTTCTCCTTCTTCGACCCCGCTACGAAACAAATCTCCAGGTCAGGGTCAGAAGCACAAGCAGCTTTCGCGGCCCGGGTCAGGGTCGGAGCATCGATGTGAAGAAAACCCCTCAGCTCCGAGAACGTAAGCGACTTGGTTTTTGCGCCCCGGACAAGGGAGCTGATCTGGGCTGCCAGATCTTGGTATCGCTGGGCATTGTAGGACCGCTCACGATCCATCAGATGAAGCAGACCCGACCGCATCCCGGCAAGCCGCTCCTGATGGGCCACCAGCTCTTTTCGGATCGCAGCGTTCTCGGATCGCAGCTTTTCGTTGTCGGCCCATAACCGGGCCGTCTCCGAATCGAATCGGGCCTCCAGATCGGACAGCCTCCGGTACACATCACCGACTGGTATCGATTTGATCGGGGATAATCCCGGATCGAGTTGGGACACGCTTTCCGCACCTCCAGATACAAGATCCCTATATCTTGCCACCCGAATATAATCCTTGTGGGAGGGGGCGGGCCTACTTGGCCCGCGCTCCGAAAACCTCGCCCTTCCCAGCGATCACGATCCGGTCGACGGATCCTTTTGGCACGAGGACAACCCGGTCCCCGGACTTGATCTCGATCTCGTATCGGCTCACCTTCAGGATGGTACCGGAAAGGCCAACGTTCCCCCCAACGACGATGGAGACCTTCTCCCCGACCAGCTTCGAAAGGATCTCGCCCTGGACGATCTGTCCGGCGCATTCAGTCGACCCGGACAGCTCGACGGACCAGACCGACCCCTTCATGAGGACGACGGTGCCGGTGGCGCCTTGGACGGTGAGCTCGTAATCGGAGACTATTAACAGCTCACCAACCACGACGCCAGACCTGCCCGCAATCCGGACCCGCCGTCCGACGAAATCTTTGTAGAGGCTGCTGGTCACTGGTGGGACCTCCCCGCAGCCACCTTCCGGGAGTAGGAGACAGCGGTCTCGATATTGATCTTGCTCTCGTTATAGAGGTGGCCGATCGTAGGCCCCCCATCAACGGTAGGAGAAGCAACGTCCCCGGGACTCAGGCCGAACTGCTTGAGCTCGACCGCCCTCCGAGGGGAGGCGACCCCGACTGCCACCCATGCCGCGATCTCCTCCAGGGATATGCCAGCGGTCGCCCACTCCCGCCCCAGCTCTTTTCGATCCTCGATCGGAGCGCTAGCGTACGGAGGCAGGGACCGGAGGAACAGTGCGACGACAGCAATCGTCTTCGCGTCCTGGTCATCGATCTGTTCGGCCGCTTCGAGCTCAGGGTCCCGATAGGGTACCTTGACGACGGTAAGCTGGTCAACGGGTTCGGTGAGGTCGGGGACCGCCTCGGCCCCCGCCCCCATCTCGACGATTCGGGCAACGGGTCGGGGTTGGGATTCAGCCGACCCTTTTGGTTTGCTTTTCGGATGCATGGTACCTCAGATGCGGACCTCGATCGGCCCCTTAGACAGCCATTTCTGCTGCTTTTCCTTCGCTCTCCTCTCAGAAGCCGCCGAGACCTGGCGAAGGTTGTCCCTGCATTTTTGCATGACCCGGACGAGCTCCCCGAATGTCTTTTTCGGGGTGGGTCGCGGGTCTGGGGGGACAATCAGCATCACTTCTGGGGACATCCTGATGACGACCGTCTGCGACCCCGGCTCGGGACAGTACATGTGAGGGTACATGGCCAGGTACTCAGGGGGTAGCTCGGATTTTACCGCCACCCCCTCGATCCCGATGATCTGGATGAGGGGGCCCTCGGAGGGGCTCCACTCCGGGGTGCCTCGAACGACGACCTGGTTCACAGGTCGCCCCCCTTCTTGAAGTACACGCAGCCGTTGACCGGGACTCCGCCGGTGTGGATGACCGTCCAGACCCGACCGATCTTCTTCGCGGTGTACAGTTTCCGCAACCGCTCAGACGCCAGCGACTTGCGGACGCAGAACTCGTCAGCGACGGCCCGGACTGTCCCAGGCGCCCCCAGCGAAACAGCTTCGCCCGGACGCGGGGGTTCATCGGGCAGGCAGGCGATGATATCCGAGTCGGAAAGTTCCGACAGCAACCCGGGCGGCTTCCCCTCCTCCTCGGCGGGGTCGGCGATGTAGTACATGAACAGCCGGGGGACGTTCGGTGACCAGCTCTGCCGCAGCCACCCGAGCCTGCACAAGATGGTGACCGCATTCGAAACGGTCGAGGGCGAATACCCCAGCGAGCTAGCTATCCGGCGGGCAGACCATTCGTTAGCGGCGGTCCACTCGGCCGGCTTCCCGACCGGGAACCCTTCTGGGACGAGCCCCTTGATCCGGGAGGTCCACATAGCCACGTAAGGGTTGCTCGCAGTGGGATCTGGGGGGAGGGGGGTATCGTCACTGGGAGGGGTTGTCTCGCCCGTCCCGCGTTCGACCTCTGCATCCTCGTCCAGATCGTTCAGCCCGACGAGGATGTTGCCCTCTTCGTTGATGCTGAACCTGATCTCCCGAACTGGGGTAGAGATCAGTTCGACGACGGCGGTCACGAAATTGCCCATCGCGGCGATCCTAGGCCACGGAACCGAGAACTCCTCATGCAGCTGGTAGGCAGCTCGGCCAACGTTGAGAAGGGCCTGCTCTTCGACCGGGGTCAGTTTCCGGTCCCCGGCTTGATCTCGGATCGAGGTGATCTCGACCGAGTCTACTGTTTCGCTACGCACGGATTCGTTCAAAATTATCTACCTCACACGATCCAATTGAGATGCCCCTCCGCCGAAGCTCGGCGACTAGATCTTCTGTCGGGACACGCAGAAGCTCGTTTACCAGGGCCTCGACCGGGACGTCTCGGAGCCGGTCGGCGAACGCTTGCATCCGGCTCTCGACGGCGACGTCGGCCATCAGATCCGGGTCGATCCGGGTCATCGAGACCCCTCATCAAGCGGGAGGATGTCCTTGATCGGAAGCTTGGTCCTCACGCACCCAGTCGTCCCGGGAGAAGACGACACGACCATCGCGATGATCGAGTCGGACCCCTCGGAAGGGAGACGATACCCGAAAACGAAAGCTTCCGAATCGGCAACCAGATCGAGCAGATCAGGCCGGACCGACCCGTTCAATCTCATCAAAACAGCACCGGGAGGCACCCGCCACTTCTCCCGCATCTCTCGGGACGATAGCCTCCGGACTCCGTCGGCATCGATCCGGCTCGAAACTTCGGGGCGTTTAATGTGGACTTCTGTTGGGACACGTCTAAGCATCGCACCACCTCGCACGGCAGTCTCTGCCCTAAGTATCCCACTCTTATATTATTTACTTTACGGTCGCATTAAAATGATGCCTCGGACCCCATCTGGAACCAGCCACGCGAGCCCTATTCGATCAAGGCAGACATGGCCCGAGGCGCAGCGGTCGTCACTCGATCAGCTTCATGGACTGCGGCCAACTTCGCCCGGACTAGATGCTTACACGATCCTGAAATATAAAAGCTGGGACACGAACAGGACCACGTACCAAACTCCTCCCAACACGAGTAATAGCCGATCTCTGAATCGCTCCGAACCGCGACGGATTTTGGAGAGAACACGATGACGGGAGGGAGCACTCGCCGGGACCAGCCTAGGACCACCTCGGCAGCGGTCCGAACCTCACCGATCGAGTACAGCTTCCCAGGCCCCGCCATACATTAGTCTCCATGAGATAATATTCTACAGCATATAAACTCTTTACGGACACGCACGGGCCGAAAGTGATCCACAGACATCTTTTTTTCCATCCGTGGACCAGGATTCGGCTCGGATCAGATTCAACGGCCAGGATAATTCGATATAAAATTGAATAAACGGGCCAGATAAAACCCGAGCTTCTAACATAAAGGCCCGATCGAGATCGGCCGCCAACGCGAGGCTAGGACGGCCGAGCCTGGTAGCGGTTTAACAGTTTTCCCGGAATCTTCAGACCTACGGATCCAAAATTATCACAAGTTATGGCCGATCTGCACGCATCAAAAAATAGGCGGATGAGGGCGATGCTGCTCGATTTCGGGTGGGTTTGGCCCGACGCCTCGGATCGGGCATCGGGCCTCCCCAGAACGTCAGCTCGCGTAAGGGCATCGGCCGGTAGGGCAGTCTTGGTCCGGGGTGAGGTTCCCCCACCCGTCCAGGGTATAGCCTTCGGGCGTGACGTAAGCCCCCGGCGCAACGGACTGGAGCTCGGTGTTGATGAGCGAGCAGAACGTCAGCCAGTTCGCGACGGTCTCCGGAGGCTCCTCCTCCAGCAAGTACGACTCGATCAGGAACGCCCCGACCGCTTCGATCTCTTCCACGGTGAACGGCCTTCCGACGGGGTCACGAGCTTTGACGCGCCCCTGGAACACCGCCTCCCCAGCAGTCGAATCGAGGACTATCCGGGACTCGAAGCTTTCGCGATCGTCTTCCATCCTCAAGACGATATCGCCTTCACCGACGAAATCCCCCGAGAGCTGGGTAGCTCGGAACTCGACTTTGTTGCCGGCCCCAGACCCTTTGACGACGTACTGGTCCCGACGGGTCCCTCCCGCGCCAAAGACCATGAACGAGGTCGAGAAGGCCCGGGCCATATCGTCCACCGACCCGGTAATCGAGGACTGGTAGACGACGGTCGCGTTCTGGGCCATCGCCACGTCGGCCGCCCTCTCAGTATGATGCCGGACGTCCATCGACCCCGTCCCCTTGATCGAGGTCTCCAGCACGCCCGCGTAACCGCTGATCGAGACCGCGGCGAGGCCGGTAAGCAGACAGACTATCGCCAGGATCACGCACGTGTAGAAATACTTGCGAAAATCCAGCGGTTCGACGATGTACTCCATATCAGCCTCCACGCTGCCGACCATCCCCACAGAAATCGTCCTCGATGTCGTGGATGAGCCTCCCCGCATCGGGGACGGCAGATTTCAGCGTAGCGAGGATCGCCTCGGCCCGACGCGCTATCAGCATCATGAGGTTGCCCCGCTCGATCTCTAGCTTCAGCGTCTCCCGATCCATCTTTAGGATCCGGGCAGCCTTCTCCTCGGGATCCTCGAGTTTGTACCATCGAGCGATGAGGACGAGCAGCTCCCCGACCTCCGCAAGGGACACGTACACCGTTCCCCGCAGGTGCCGGAAGCTGAACGCCAGCCATGCGGCAACGGTCCCGACGATGATGAACAGCATCCCGAGGATCCAGATGACCGCTTCAGGGCTCATGCATCCCCCTCGCCGCCCTTCACCGGTTCGATCGGGGCAACGTACTCGTGAACGCACCCTTTCAGCTCTTCGAGGGAGGTCGCCCGATCCGCGCACCGCTTCAGGGCCGCCCGGACGGCGAGGTCCTCCTCCAGGGTCATCTGAAGCTGGGCAACCTTCTCCAGGGCGTTCGCCCTCTCGGTAGACAGAGCCCGGTTCTGCTGGGCCACGATCCGAAGCAAGCCCTCCATGGATCGGAACTTGCACCCCATGTAGACGTGGGCCGCTCCCGAAACGATCAGCAGCAAGCCGAACGCGAACGAGAGCTTCAGCAGATGGACGTCGATGACCTCTAGCCCGCCCATATCATCCCCTCCTCGGTTCGACGACCGGGGCATCTCTCTTCAGTCCCCGGACGATGGCCGGCGGAAAGTCGGAGTTCAGGGTCAGCTCGAGCTCGGCCTGGGTATACCCTGCCACGACCAGATCGTAGTAGTACTGAACGATCTCGTCTTTCGAAAGTATCCGGACGTTCTTGATCCCGCTATCGCTCTCGCGAAACACCTCGGTTCCGATCTGGCCCCTTGACACCCGCAAGAACTTCGGCGGGACCTGATGATCTCCGATCCTCAGCCCCGGAAAAGCGTGCAGAGTCACCTGTGGGCCGGGCTCGACGACCACTCCGAGCAATGCCTCAAGTTCCGACCGTCCGTAGGGCCGGAACCTTCTCAGCCGACCCGTGGTCATCGGGAACTTGGTTTCGAGGAAAGCCTGGAGCTCTCCTCCCTGGATACCTGGATTCACTTTTCCCCCCATAACGTCACCCCAAACTAGACGTACTCGAACCGAACCGTCCCGGCCCGGACCCGCTCGTCCGAGTCCACTGCTATCCTTAGGCCGAATCGGTCGATCATCTGATACTTCGCCGATATCTGACAAGAAACAATTTCATCGACCCCCTCGAACGGTACCCCCGTTCCGGAATCGAGACCGATCGCTTTGAAGACGACGTCAGAGTACTCGATCGCCTCTCCGATCCGGTACTGGTTCAGAAAATCGCTCACCGACGCCTCGATCGCCGGGAGCAACCCCACCGGGGCGGTCGGATCCACCCGAACCTGACCGACGACAGAGACGAGGACGGGCTCAGGGAGGTTGTAAAGGTACGGCATCTCTCCGAGCCCGATAAACAGCTCGTACTCGTAGGGGCCATCGTAATCGACCGACCGGATATCGACGGCCCGATCATCCTCATCCTCCATGGTCATCCTCAGCGCCGCCCCTCTGGGGGTAGCATCCGGGATGGAACAGACTCCGGTCCTCGCCCGACCCAGCACATCGAAGTAAGTGACCTCCAGCGAATCGAGGGATAGTATATGCTGGGTGGGCCGAACCCAGATCTGGCCCCCGGCAGAATCCCCGAGCAAGGCCCGGGACGGATCGCCGGCCGTTGCAGCCAGCACCCCCCGGGCAGTCACCCCAGCGGCCAGGTTCTCCCTGATTGCCTGCCAGATCTCGTAAGTCGACCCGAGGACCCCCTCGGAGGTATCGACCACTATCTCGACGTCCCCGCCCCCAACATGGGCCACCGACGCCTCGGATACGGTTGGGAGGGCGAGTAGATGCTGTTCGATCAGCGATTTGGTCGCCCGGCCGGGGACGAGGATGGCGTGGATGTACCTCCTCCGCAGGGAAGAGTCCGTCTCGGGCTCGGTCCCGCCAGAGATCGGCATCGGGTTCTCGATCCAGTCAACGCCAACCAGCGAATCCGTAACCGCCACGATGGAAAACGCCGGAACGTTCCCCCGGGTCCCCGCCTCGACGGCCTCGATCTGGGCCACGACCGCGGTATCGCCCGCCTCCAGGACGACGTCCTCGACGGTCCGGAACACGATCGGATTGGTCCCGTCCTCGGTGGGCCGAACGACCTCAGTGAACGCGGGTATCTCGATATCCTCCCCGGCGGGGATGAACCGGTGGAACGTGACGTAACCCCCCGCCCGGTTCCCACCGAGCCTCCCTTCAGGGAGCCGATCGATGACCAGCGCATCGAGGTACTTCCCGGCCGCGGTCCGGATCGAGAGGTTCGCGCTCGCCTCGAATACGAGCTCCTCGAGTTTGCGGACCTGAACCGCGACCGACCGGTTGATGGTCCCGAGGACCTGGAACCTGCCGTACCCCTGTAGGTTCGGGTTCGCCGCCTGCTGGTAGAGCTGCATCTCAGTTGAGATGCGGGACACTTTTCGAGGTTCATCCGCCATCAGTACACCCCTCCAGGCATCACGTCATCGACCCCCCACCGAAGGGATTCCCGGGTCTGGGCCAGCTGCATGTTCAAGTGAAGCACATCCTCCGGCGAGAACAGGTAGGTCAGCGCCCCCACGGAACAATGCACCGTCAGAAACACGCGCCGGTGATCGGTTTGGGTCAGGGTCACGCGGTAGACGCCCAGCTCAGGGAAGAACTCCCCCAGCTCGGCCCGCAGCTCGACGGATAGGGACGCCATTCGATTTTTGGTCAGCGGCTTGTGCATATAATCGAAGAAGATCGAGCCCTCGTCGGGATCGATCATCTCACCCTTCGGCGTAGCGAAATAGACCAGCATCGTTTGTTGCCCCATCTCGTGGTCTGACTGAGTCAGGGCGAGGTCCCCGTCCGGGGTCAAGACCAGGTCGACCAACCGATGGCACTTGATCTCCCCCGCCCTCAGATCCATGTTCAGTTTCAGGTCCCCCATTTCGATCATCCCCCCCTCTATTCCAGAGGGCAGTCTCCGCCTCCACCACAGGGACAGCTGCACGCCCCATGGTCGCAAGACCCGTCGATGATCTGGTTCCCGTGGTTGTGCACAAGTCCGGTAACTTCGTCGATCAGCGGTGCATCAAGTGTAATCTTGGTGGCCGCCTTGATCAAGACGTCCTCCTCCTCGGAAATAATCGATATCTTTCGAGGAGTCTTTATGGTGATCTCACCATCCGCAGCGATGCGGATGAACGCCGTGCTTTCGCCGCCCACGTCCAGGTTGTTAAGCTCGATCTCGCCGTTCCGGAGGAGGGTGACTCTGGCACCCGCGATGATACCCGACCCGTCCCCGGAACAGCCGCAGACCGCTCCCGACGATTTCGACCGGGACTGGATTTCGATCTTCCCGTCGGGGAAGAACTTGATATGGCCTTTCGGCTCCTCCGATAGTCGGTTCTCGATATAAATCACACCATCTTTATCGAGAAACATCGTCGACCCGGACAGGTGGTGGTGCCAGACCCGATCAGGTTTCCCGCAGCTCGCGAGGGTTTTGTCCGAGAGCAGTTTGAACCACGAACACCCCTGCAGGATGTGGTCTGGCCCGGTACAGCTCTTGCAGCTTGGTTCGTCGTTCCCGGGCTTACAATTCTTTGAAAATACCCAGTCCCGCCCCTTCCCCCCGGGCCGCTCGTCCCACCACTTCAAGCAATCGGGGTTTCGTGGATCCGGGAACTTGTTGAAATCGAGCTCAGCATTTCGGCTCGGTTCGTCCCACGGCGTAATTTTCCAGACCTGATCGTACGTAGTCCTGGTATTCGAGCCGGGCCGGCATACCGGTTCCTGCTCCTTGTTCGGGATCGTCCCGATCACTATCCCCTTCTCATTGTTGTACCAGAGGACGACGCAGAGGTCTCCGACCCTCGGAGTCCAGGGGTGACCGCTGAACCTGCTATCAGCCGGTCCCCGCTGGAGGGTATTGATCCTCCACCTCATCTTTTGTTTGGCCGCCCCTTTCGGGGTGGCTCGATCCCGGAGGGCGCCGTCGACCTGGTTGAAGTCTTTGTCTCCGTCGAACGGGGCCAGGTGGGGCCAGATCTTCTCAGCGGCGATCAGCTCGATCCGATTGATCTGGCGGGTGTCTCGCCGGGTTCCGTCCAGCAGCCTGCCTTGACGGGTCTGTCCGACCATTCAGAAACCCCCCGTACATGCAGAGCTGCCCCGGAACCGATGGTTCGGGTTCGGTCTGGCCTGATTGTAGCCTTGACCCGGAGATCTTCGATCCTGGGTCATCTGGTGGAACATTTCGCTACGCATAGTCCGGCCACCCCCCGGCGAGGTTCTTGGCAACCGAGGTGGAGCTCGGATCGTTCCAGGGGACGACCCGATGCCAGCCGAGGAGAGTAGTCCGGTCCCGGACGACCCGAGCCTCCGCCCGGTCGACCTGGTAGTACATCCAAGATTCGCCAGTGTCCAGGGTATCGTAGGCCCGGATCCGGCGGTCCCGATCTCCTTTCGCCAGATCGAACAGCGACGGGATGATCTCCGGCGGGACGAGCAGGAATTTCGCCCCACCCTCGGTCACTACAGCCGCCCGGAAGGCCCGCCCATCGATCTCGATCTCGACCGTCTCCAGAGTTTCCTCCTCCTCCTCGACCGGAGGTTCCTCCTCCTCCTCCTCGACCAGGTCTTTGAGCTCGTCGTCGGACAGCTTTTTGACTGCATCGATATGGGCCTCGTCGGCCTCGTCCGGATCGCCTCCCCGGAGGATCACCGCATCCTCGTCTCCCTTGATGTAGAGGAGCCCCATCTCTGGGACCGACGTTGCCACCTCGATCTCGCAGAGGAGGCCGCGGCTGGAGTATTCTACGATCCGCCGAACGCAGAGCCCGTCAATCAGTTCGGACTTCTCCCCGAGGGTGATCTTCTGGGGGCAGCCCGAGTAGTTCGTCACCCCAGCGTGAAACTTCACGAACGAAAGGATCGGCGGGACGAACCCGACCAGCTTCGGCCGGGCAACGTTCTCAGCGATCTTGTAGAACTCTGCGAGGTTCGTCGCCTTCTCATCGACGAGCGACTGGGTCGACAGATTCGGGTCGTACAGGACAGGAGCGACCAGCTCCCCGTGGCGCTCGATCGACTTGTCGTTTCGGGCCTCGGCGAAAAACCGCTCATGAGTCTCCAGCGGCGAGTACTCACTGGACGGCGGGTAGACGCCCGACCCCACGACCCGGAGGATGTTCGAGTGACCAATCACGGTCTCCGCTTCGTCCGGATCCATCATGTACGGGTCGAGGTCGATCATCCCCTTCTGCGGTTTGGGGTCGGTGAAATAGAACATCCCGAACTCATCGACGAACCAGATCGCTCCGACCTTGGTAGCGAGGTGGGTGAGGGCAGTCTGATAGCTCACCTGGCCCGCCTTGAATATGGGCCACTGATAGTCGTACAGGTGGTCGGAGGTAATATCGATCACTCGCCCCTTGATTTTGTCGCCGTGGGCGGACTGGTCTCGATGCATGTTCAGCAGATCGTTGACGACCGTCGTCACCGTTTTCATTTTGGCATCGTAGTCTTCTTTGAGGGCATCGCCCAGGGTCCCCACCAGGCAGACGCCCTCGACGACGATCCGGTTCGGCCGGTAGCTCACCTTCTGGACCTCGCCATCGGCCAGAACGAACTCGTGCCGGACGGAGGTGGTCTCTCCTCGTCGGCCTCGTCCGGCGCAGTGAACCATCTCGTTGTAGAGGGCGACCTTGATCTCGTGGTCGGTCTGGAACTTCCCCAGAAACATGTTGTTGATGTGGATGATGGTGATATCGATCTTGTCACCCTCGTTGTAGTTGAAGTTCTCATCGGCCCGGATCGATTCGACCCACGGCGACACGTCGACCCCGTCGATCGTAACGAGGTGATCGAGCGCCATCAAGTGGTCCCCCGGTCGTTGGCTTCAATGAACGAGAGGGTACAGTTGTAATAAAAGTCGGTCGTGCCCCCGGGCTGGGTCATCCGCTTCCGTTCCAGGTACATGCAGATCGAGTCGAGACTCGTCCGCACGATATGGGGCCCGACGGTCAGGTCTCGGACCTCGGCCATCGAGTCCTCGTTGGTAGTGTTGAACTGCATCGTGCAGCTCCAGAGGGCTTTAGGCTGAGTCACCTGGGTGATCGGTTTGCGGCCGACCGGCTCATGAATCGCTATGCCGAACCGCTGCTCCCAGGTGATATCGATCGGGTTCGGTTTGGCCTGGGACTCGGACCGATTCCGCTCCCAGGGGGACCCCCCCTTCTCGACCTTCACTCGTTCCCCTAGTTTAATTGCCCCGATCTCGACTTGAACGAAACCCACGAAATCACCACCCCCCACCAAGATAGTTGCCCTCGCCCCGCCGGGCCATATCATCAAGCATCGTCCTCAGTTTCCAGATTGCGTCGTTGAGGTCGACCTCCCGCTCGATCCGGTCGACGTGCATGAGCGGCCCCTGCACCTGAACCAACACCCGAGGACCGCTTTCAGATCCGGCCCCGGGTTCGACCTCGCCTCCCTCGGACCGGGGCAGAGGGACAGCGGTCCGGGCCATCTCCCGAGACTCGGCCCCGGTCTCGCCCAGCCCGAACAGCGCCAGAATCGAGTCAGCCAACCGTTCGGCCGCAGTCGTTTTCCGGACGACCTGGGCCGGGGAGTACTCTTCGCCGGCGTGGACGACCGCTCCCCCGGTCTCCTCGACCCCGCCACCGCGTTCAAGTTTCGGGACGAACTGGGTGAAGCCGTACTTTTGCTGAAACTCAAGCTTCTGTTTATGCGGAAGCGAATCGATATCCACCTCCATAACGGCCTGCCCCGAATCGTTGATCCGGACGTTCGTTCCCCAGCCGGTCCCCCTCAGATCGGCCTGATCGTAAACGGGGATCTGCCGGCCGGCGAACTCGATCGCATCGACGCTAGTCGGAGCTCCTCCGGTCGGTATCTCAGCCCCCAGAAAATCGAGTATATTCTGTTCAGCCTCCCTCGCCTCGGTCCGCTGCTGCTGCTGGGCCGCCCCCGTCTCGGCGTAATGCTCCTCGACGGCAGGAGGGAGCTCGACCGGGGGTTCTCCGCCCGAAAAAGCCTTCTCGATCGCTTTGGCCTTGTCAACGTCGTACCCTCGGGCCTTCGCGGCCTCGATAGTTATCGATTTCAGCTTCTCGTCGAACAGACCCTTGTGGGCATCGGGAAGCTTCTGCCACTCGGACCAGGAGAGGGTATCAGTCCCGTATTTCTCTTGCATCAAGTCGGCGTACAGATCTTTTGCTTTGTACTCGATGACGTAGACCTCGCCGGCATGATCCTTTCCCCGGAACCGATCGATCCCGGTGAGCTCCCGCATCGTCTCGGATTCGGTCTTCCCCTCGGCCTTGGCCTGGGCGGCCTCGCCCTCGGCAGTCATCTGGGTCACAAGACCCCCGATCAAGGGGGCGCCTCGCAGGGCATCGACGATCCGGTCGCCGATCTTAGTGGCGATCCCGGCCTCGAACTGCCCCTGCTCGTTGTACCCGCCGAACAGAATCATTTTGAGGCGATCGTACCAGCCCCGGAACGTCCCGTACAGATCCTTGAGGTAGCCCCACGCTCCCTGCAGCCACTTGACGACCTGACCCAGCCAGTCAGGGATCAGCCCCTCCAACCAGTCTTTGAGGCGGTCGGTCAGGGTCGTAATCGAATCCCAGATCCAGGTCAGCAGTCCCGGGATCTTCTGGGTCAGGACGGCCGCCACCATCCCGCCCGGCGAGACCTTGATCGCCATCGATATCGCGCCCTTCAGAAACTCGCCGGCCGACATCCCTTTCAGCTTCGAGCTGACCCCGTCCACGATGGCGAGGAAGTCGGACCACTTCTCCTTAGCCCAGTCGACGCCGGCCGACAGGGTCCCCCCCAGATCGAGGGACTTCAGGTACTCCCAGGCTTTCGCCAGGGCCCCGGTCCGGTAGGCGATGTAGACGAGGAGCGCCAGCAACGCGGCCCCGGCGATGATCAGGATCCCGATGGGGTTGGCCGCCATCGCAACGTTCAGGAGCCACTGAGCGGCCGTCAGGATCTTGAGCGGGGCAGTGACGACGGACGCGACTCCGCCGAGCGCTTTCAGGGTGGTCAGAGCTCCGAGGACCTGAGCGGAGACGACGGCCCCAGACGCCCCCACGAACGCCAGAGCCAACCCGAACGAAACGTACTTGGTGGCATCCGGGTACTTCTCGGCCAGCGTTGCGAGCTTGTGCAGCCCGGACGCAACTGCCTCGAACGAGCCGACCAGAGGGGTCCCGATCGCAACGGACAGCTTTTCGTAAGCCATCCTCATCTCGGTGACCGCCGACACGATCGGGTCCTTCCCCTCGTTCGCCTCTTTCATGATTTTGAGGCCCTCTTTCATCCCGATGTACAGGTCGACCTGCTGATCATTGAAGTTCTTGAGCTCGGGCATCGTCCGCCGGTACTGTTCTCGCAGCTCGGCCACCTTTTCATTGCTCAGCTGGTAGCCGGGTATCAGTTTGTTCAGCGAGGAGACGTTCCCCCCGACGAACGACTCGAGCATGTTATCGGCATCGCCCAGGGTGCGGATGCTGGCGTTCGACGCAGCCCCCTGCACCGCTAGGGTCAGCTCAAGCTCCTCCAGAAACTCTTTTTGAAGGTCGGCATTGTCGGAGGCCCCGACGAGACCTCCGGCGGCTCCGGTCGTCAGCTTCGCGGCAGCCCGAGCCCGCTGGAACTGGGACGAATAGGATTTGGATCCCCCCTCCTCGACCCACGACGTGATCTCTTTCGCGACTTCGGGGGAGGACGCCCGGGCCTCGATCCCCTTCAGGAGCTCTTGATAGTCCGCGGCTTTGTAGACCGAAATCCCCACGATCGCCCCGGTCGCCGCAGAGACCTTGGTAGCTCCGCGCTCGATTGAATCCAGCTTGGCGCCGACCTGCCCCACCGAAGAGGCCGCCTGACCTGCTCGGGTCTGGACGTTGCTCAGCCCGGCCGCCAACCGGTTTGTAGCAGAAGCGGCCCGATCCATCCCGGACGCAGCCTTGGCACCGGCGTCACCGGCCGCCCCCAGAGTCCGGCTCGCATTCGATCCAACGTTCTGAAAATTGGAGAACGTGGTCTGGACGGTCTGGGCAGCGGCCGCCACCTTCTGGAGCGGGGCCGAAGCCCGATCGTTCACCCGCGTCTCGACGGTAGCGACGGTCTGCCCGACTCGGTCGGCCAGCACTCTTGTATCGGTCAGGTGTTTCGTGGCCTGATCGAGAACTTGCATCCGGAAATAGAGGTCCCGGATCTTCACTGCTCGCCCTCCTCCTCCTCGTTGCTCAGCCCGATCGCTTTCGTTACCGGCGAGTCCTTCTGGTCGGCCTTCCGTTTCGCCAGGTAGTCGGCTATACCGCCGGGGACATGTTCGCCCCGGGACCGCCTCCGGAGATTGATGTACTCCTCGTGGGTCAGGTATCCGGTCGACCCGTCTTTGTTGGCCCACTTCAGGGGCGGCCGGCCGGTCAGCGGTCCGGCCTGACGACGGTTCGTCGGTCCGCGTGACCGACCTGAAGACGATCCAGCCGGACCGCCTCCGGACTCAAGACCCGCCCGGATCTCCAGTTCCCGGGCGGTGCAGTACAGCGCAACAGCCACCTGCACGGTAGTCAGGTCGCGGGGGTCCCCTCCCCCACCGATCCGCCATCCTCCGAGGTGGAGGGAGAGGACGACGTTTCCGTCACCGCTCCGAAAAAATCGTCCACCCCCTCGTCGGTGATATGGGAGAGCTCCAGGATTCGCATACCGATGATGAAAATCGAGAACCCTACCATCTCATCGAACACCGAGGACAGGTCCTCCTCTTCGGTATCGGCCACGATCCCCAGCTCGCAGACCTGTTTGAGAAGCCCCATCATATCAGAGTCCGCCCGCAGGGCCTCGGCAACCTTAGCCTTCCCGTCAGGGTCCTCGGCAAGCTTCTGGAGGTCGTCCAACCGGCCAGCCGCCCCCCTCATATCGGAGACGAGCCCCATCACCTCGACGTCTCGCAGAGGCCGAATCGTAACGCAGTACCCCGGGTACCCTGGGAGGTCGACATCCTCTCGGTACCGAATACCGTCCAGAACGATGCGCCGGGTAAGACGCTTGCCCTTTCCGGTTCCGTTTCCCTTCCCCTTCCCCTTTGTTTCAGCCATCAAAATCACCTACGAAAAATGGTTCTTGGAGAGGGCCCTATAGCGGGGACCTCTCCATAGCCTTGAACTCGTACTGAGTCAGTACAGTGTTGTTCTCGGGATAGTCCCGACCGCTCTTCGTCACCTTACAGTTGAGCAGCTTCTCGAAGACCGCTCGACCGACGTTCCCGGTCGAGACCGTCCCGGCATCCTGGTCTTTCGACGGGAACCGATCCATGATCATGATATCGAAATAGATCGGGATCCCCTCATCGGCCTGGTCTTCGAGTAGATAGGTCAAAGCGTGGCGATCGCCATCAGACAGCCAAGTCCCCACGTCGAACGACCCCGTGAACCCGATGTTGTGGGTTGTCAGGGCGTACGGGAGATGGCTCCCAGTTCCCCACTCCTCCTTGACCTCGATCGTCTTAGCGTAGCTGAGACGTTTGCACGGGAACCATACACTAGCGACCGAAATGACCACGTCGTTGCTGCTAGTCGCTTCGATGTTGTACCCGTCACGGATTACGACAGCCATGATCTGCCCCCCCACTCCTTAAGCCATCCTCGCGCTCCAGTAGCCGACGCTCATGACCGTGTGAATCCGCTCGATATGGCCGACGCACTGAATCCACAGATCGATATCGATCTTGTTCCGGTCGAGCGGGTTCGCCCTGATAGAGACCTTGAAGTCGTCGAGAACCTGGAGTCTGACCAGCTCCTCGAAAAATGAGTCCAGGGTACCCTTCATGGCGGCGAGGGTCTGCTGAGTTCGCCTCCGGTGATAGAACCGTTTCGCGATGTAGTTCAGGGAGTTCATGCAGTGGTCGACAGTCCTCATATCGACGCACCGGAGGAAGTTGTCATCCGCAGCAGTCGTCACGCCGACGTAGGGCTTAATCCCTGCCCACTCCTTGACGATCACGTCCACCGAATTGTACGTGAGAACGTCCGTCTCCTCGGGAGTGAACTGGACTAGCAGGCTGTTGGCGTCGTGGATCACGTTGTTGATATCGGCCGCCGAATCGCCCAGGCTCAGAGCAGCCTCGGTCCCGGCCCGAGCCACGGCGAGGTTCTGCTCAGGCTGGGAGTCGTCCCAGCCGTTCCCGACGATCACCAGATGAGGGTTGTTGTAGCTGGATTTCAGCCGCAGAAGATCCGCCATCGTCGAATTTTTCTTGGCTGCCACGAACCCGATCATCGGTACGAATCGGTTCGCGGCCTCTACAGTGAACCCGTCGAGGATCGGGATCAGGTCATTCGTCTCTTCGGCGACCTCGTGGTCACATATCACGAGCGTAGTCGGAACGACACCCTCGGGCAGCTTCAGGAGCAACGCTAGAGCATCTTTCCAATCATCGGTCGTAATCGACGCCCCCTCAGCACCACCCGCCAGCCAAAACACCCCGCAGTCTGGCAGATGGGTCTCCCCGGGCTCGGGTTCGTACCGGGCGATCCCGGACCGCAACAGCGCGGCCTGGAGCTTGATATAGCTCGATACCGGGTACAGCTCGGTCTTGCGGCCGTCGGTCAGGATCACCTTCCGGGTTTTGTACTTGGTCGAGTAGTCGACTACGTCGGCAGCGGTCGGGCCTTGGCCATCGTAGAACGTCACCGATCCGGCCTTCTTATCGAAGAAGACTTTTCCAGTCTCCAGGTCTTCGTCTTTGTAGACGATCGATTTGGAGACCCCGCTGACAAGAAGGAAGTTGGAAGTATCCTCCTCCAGGTCCCAGTTGTCGAAGTAGTACGGGCCGACCGTCCCGTCCCCGATGAAGCTCCCCACCTCGTAAGAGGAGTAGCTCCCCTCAGCGATCTCGCCCCGGATGCTGTTTCCCCATGCCCCCGGGCTACTGGCGACGAACTTGCCGACGACCGGCGGGTCAAGCGTCACTGCTCCGGTTTTGACCTCGACCTCAGCGGTCGCGATCCCGGTCCCGCCGACCTTGGTGGCGGCGACGACATCGACCCCCTGGGCGAACAGCATCTCGCAACCGTCGCAGACCGGGCCGCTGTGGAACAGAGCACGGGCATCGGCAGAGGTCCCTAGGAGGACGGTCTCCCCGACCGGCCCCCGGACTGCCTCGCCCACGATCGCAGCGACGCCACGACCGATGATGAGCGGGACCTTACCGACGCTCCTCAGCTCCACAGTCAGCCCTACATACGAAAACTGACTGCCGTATTCGAACATGTTTCCCCCCACTCCAGACGGTTATCTGGCTCGGCTCAGTCGGACGCCGGAACGGTCTCGACGACCATCCCGGTCTCGATCTTCACCGACCTGCTCGCCCGAGGAACCCCTCCCTCGGACGAGGCAGCTCTGCTCTTGGCAGCCCGCTTGACGGGCCGATCCTCGACCTCGATGATCTCTTTAGGGTCGGCCCCCTTCAACACGGCTGCCTGGTACTCATCTCTCGAGATGAGACCCCTTCTCATAGCATCGATTCTCCGAACGCGCAAGATGATCACCCTAAGTTCTCCTGCGCCGGGCCAATGAGCCGAACCGAAACTCCGACTCGACCAGGCACGTAGATGAAGTATCTTAGGTCGTTCTCGCTGGATGAACCGTGGACGAGGGCCTCAAAAGATTTTATCGCGGGAACTTGCTCGATCCAGCTAATTTCGCCTTCGATTTCTAAGTCTGTCACTGACCTATATATAACACGCCCATGAGCGTCACGATAAGACAGCGCCGCGCCGCTCAGAAGCACGTCGAGGACCTTCAGCTTGTCCTGTTGCCAGTCGAGATCGAACCTCGACCGGATCACCTCGATTTCGAACAGGTGGCCGAACGAATCTCTCTCGGTCGGAGACGCGGTCTGAAAATCAACCGTAACCGTTGCCTTTTCGTAATGCCCCCACCGGTCGTCGTAGACTTCTCCCTCCTCGTCCTGGTTCGGTTCGGTCCCGAGAAACGAATCGAACCCCATCGTCCGGCCAGTCGGCGCCAGGGTAAGCACGATCACCGGGTACGTCGGAGACGCTGCCCACTGATCCGACCAAACCGCCGGATAGGTCACCCCGCCGATCGTTTTGGGGATCCACGAGAACAACCTTTGGATCTGGGCCGGACTGAACGGCATCTATCCTCTCCCCCAGTGACCGCAAGCGAGGTACCGGACGTGCTTCGGCGCCTCGTCTTTCGGCGTAAGCTCATCGAGGTAATCGTCCATCAGTCCTTTCAGATGATTTAGCACCTGGGACCAATCGCGCCCCTCAGCTCCCGCGACGGGCTCCCATCGGCCCGAGGTGGGATTATAGGCCCCAGGATGGACGTTATGGGACCGGGTCGCATAGGTCAGGGCGACCAGGTACGCGGCGGTCGAGACCTGGGCGGCCCAGACGAGTTCGTCGGGCTCGCCTCCACCGAGTCGAGTGGCCACCTTCGGACGGGCCCGATCGATCCCCGATTGGATAGCGTCATCCGACAGCTCCCCCACCTCGGGAATATTGATCGCATCCCGGACCGCTTTGATCGAGACTTCGAGGGTCATCAGTCGTACCTCTCTTTTTTCGAGTTGAATACCCGCCACGGCCGGGGCGGGCAGTGGAGGTTCCACCACTGCGGGAAGTAGTGCTCCGCGTCGACCAGCATCGAGTCGAACAAGCTCCGGACGAAGAACGCTCCGACGCTGACCCCCCGGGACGATCTGCCCCGAACCGCAACGTGGCCCTGGGCACCAACCCGAAGGGTCTTGCAGACCCGACAGCTGGCCGGGATCGTCTCGGTCTGCTGATGGACGAGGATCGAATCACAGTCGACCCCCTCGGGTACGGTCCCCTGCAGGAATGGTCGGACGTGCCAAAGAACCGGAATAGCCTTCTGCATCGGGACGTTCATCGACATTGGCACCGGGAACGCTTTTTTCACCAGGACCGAACCGTCTAGCGATTCGGGAACCCAGTCTACAGCCAGTGCTCGCGCCCCGAACGAGCTCAGCTTGAACTCTTTCCTGGCCGTGAACCTCATCGACCAGCTCACGCCCCACCGGTACCTGGTATAGTAGACGTAAGTGTGATGGCAGGGCGGCCCGGTGATCACCTTCCAGGTGTAAGTGCTGACCAGGAACGGGGTCGTCGGGGAGGTGTGGGTCTTCTCCAAGTCGATCGTAGTCCAGTCGACCCCGTTCCGCGAGAATTTCAGGCTCGGAACGGGCCGCCCCAGGACCGAGTCGAACTTCATCCCTCCGGCGAACTGGAGGTAGTCCATCCCCCCGACCACCGGGACGGTGCTTTCGTACCCTGCCAGGGTCACCCCTGCCGAGTACAGCCGATCCCATCGGGGAGTCCAGACCTCTCCTCGGCCGGTCACGGTGTAGTAGCGGAACTTGTCCTGCCCGACGAGCTCGACCTTGACTACGAACTCGGCAGCGGCGCCCGCAGACGGGTTGATCGCCAAAATCTCTCGAATGATCCGGTCGTTGGTCAGCTTTCGGGCCACCTCCCAGGACCCCCCCTGGGTCTCGGATCTCAGCAGGTACGGCCCGATCCCGGCGAGAACCAGCGAGTACCCTCCGGCGATCGCAGGGCTGGAGTCCCCGGACCAGATCGAAGTCCCATCGAACGACAGGTCCCAGCTCTCGGCCCGATCTTCGGTCGCCCAGACCTTCGACCCGGAATGGTACAGGACCCTATCCTCGGTGACGGGCATCCCCTTCCCGGGCAGGCTCGCCGGTCCCGCATCGGACTTTTTCAGGATCGAGTTTCCGGTGGTCGTAGTTTCGTACCAGCCGTCAGCGGCCGGGAACACGACCCAACCCCAGTCGATCGAAATGAACCCGAAAATCTCGTGGGGATGGTTCCAGATCTCGGACCAGCTCCGGCCGTAGTTGTTCGATCGAAACACCGTCCAGGATCCGTCAGTCATCCGGCATAACGCGAAATAGTACTCGCCGTGGACTCGGACCAGATCGAGAACGGTCTCGACTGACCCCGGGAACGGGTCCGAGATCCACCACGACTCGAACGAATCCAGATCGAACGTCCCGACGACCCGGTTCATTTCAGGGAGCACGGTGACGACGAGGGGCATCATGAGGCGGCCACCACCAGAGCGGACAGAGAAACGGTCGAAGCCGAGGTCGATCTCAGTCTCGCCCGCAACGTTAGCTGAGTTCTCCGACGCACCCTCAGAGCGCTAGTCACTGGACAGCCCGCCGGCCGACGGTCTCTTCTCATCGCAGAGCCGACCTGAGCAGTCTTCACGCGCCGGGCCATCAAGACTGCCGACCCGGAGGCTTGCTCGGTCCGGGTCAGTCTCAGCAGGGAGGTCGTCCCGACCGACGACTCGGCTCGTCTCAGCAGCCTGACCGATGACCGGAAGGGAAAGGGCGGGGTCCTCACCAGCAGGGCCGAGACGTCCGCCCCCTCGGCCACCATCCCGACCAGACCCACAGTAGACCCCAGTTCCGAGGTCCGGTCGAGCCGGGCCAGCAGCGAATCGACCTCGATCCGCTCTCGGCTAGGGCCTCGGAACGCCGCCGAAACTGCCAGATCTCGGATCGGGAGGTACAGGGTGTAATCGATCCCCGCAGCAAGTGACATCTCGACCATCGCCCTGATCAGGCTCTCCTTTTCGAGAACGGCCCGGATTGCATCGGGCTCACAGAACTTGATATGAACCTCCCCGGGCCAGAGTGTTTGAACGTCAGAGACCCCTGGCATCCCGACGAGCTCGTTCAGGATTTGTTCGACGGCCGGAGCTGCTCCGCATCCGGTCGCCGCCAGGGTGAACGTCTTGATTCGAAGCCGGTAGGACTCATCGCTCTCGCCAGTCCACCGAGACAACCCGAACACGTGCCCCCACTTCAGGTCGAGCTCGGCCCCGGTCGACGTATCGAGCCGGTTCGCCCACTCCATGCCCTGGACGAGCATCTGAACTTTGTCGAACTGGTCGACGTACGATTTCAGCATCGAGTCGAGCACGAGCGGGGTCCCCTGTACCCGTTTTGCCAGGTAGACAGAAATTCCGCAGCTGGCACCCTCGGGAATCAGCAGAGCCGACCCCATCACCGTAGCACGGGACCGGACCGATGCGAGGAGCCCGGTCTCGAACTCGGCCGGAACGTTAGCCTCCACCAAGACCGAGTCGACGGTCAGGTCCACCTCCTGGTTTTCGACGGCAATGACCGCATCAGCCTGGATGAACTGGGATCCATCCGTCTGCATCCGGACCCCCACCGGGAACGTTTTCGTCCGAACCTGCTGCATGACCACCGACAGCGGAAAGGTCTTGGGCAGGTCCTTGTTGATCTTCGAGACCTCCGCGTTCAGGTAGTACGGGCAGAGCGTCACGTGCGGTGGCACGCAATCAGCCTGTTCGAACATCAACACAGCCAGGTGGGAGTGAGGATAGCTAGCTACCACCGAGCCGGAGGGCGGTACGAAATAATCGGTAATCCCGGAATGGTTCGAGGACTGGATTGAAGCGTTCGGATGAGAATGGGAATCGGTGCCGGCCAGTGTCGGCCCGGAACTCGCCCCTTCGATGAACCTGGTGCCCCAGGTTCCCCCAAGCGAAGTCCACCGGGACGACGGGACACCATCGAAAAAGCAAACCGTGTTGACCGGTGCCCCAGCAGTCTCCGATACGGTGACCTCGTAGACGGGAGTCTGAACTCGGGCGGGCATAACCGACACGGAGTCAATCCCAGTTGCGGCTATGGTATGATCATGGCTGTCGAAGTCCTCGCTTAGGGATGTCATCCCAGTCTCCCCCCCCACCCCCCCGGACGCCGCATCGAGCTTGAAGTTGACCGAATGGTTCCCGTGGGTGGCCCGACCGCCGGTCACTCCCACAGGACCGAGCTTGATCAGCCGGCCGTCAAGCGCAGAGATCCGGGTCAGCCCGGAGTAGGTCAGCGCCCCCCGGCCGATTAAGACTGCTCCCGCCGGGAAACAGCGGTGGTACGTCTCCCAGACCGAAACGTCGATCCTCCACAGAACGAGCTGGTAGAACGAGGGATCGTTGTTCGAGATCCCGGTCTGTTTCGTCGTCCAGGTATGACTATGTTTAGCTAGCGCGTAGTATATTGGAGATTTGGTAGAGATCCGGGTCTCAGCGCACTGCCCGCTCGTCCCGGCCGTTATGTTGTGCCGGTGGGTGGAGGCCCCCGCGACCGTCCCCGAATCGTAAACTGAGGAGCAGGTCCGCAGGTATTTTCCGTTCCAGGTCGATACGACCTCCCACGGGCTAGGCGGACTCGTATGGGTTCCCAGAACGTACATGTAAGCCATGATGACGATCCTCTAATGCTCGATCCGGATCTCTTCTTCACCGAAACTTAGTTTGAACTTACCCTCGATACCTACGTTGTAGATCGTCTCTAGCCACGAGAACGACATCAGCACCAGATTATTTATTTTCAACAGACCATGTGGTACGCCCTCCACTTCACAGTCAGGGCAACGGACCTCCCCTCTCGGGTAGAACTTCGGGTTCAGCTTCAGCGACTTGCACCGAGAGCAGAACCATTGGTTACGGGTTTTGCACTCAGGACACTCCAGCGTCCCGGTCCCGTCCCAGGTGAACGCCGTCCCGCACCGGGAACAGAGGTAGTAGTCGGACAGGTGGACAGCAGCGGACCGATGGAATATCGGTTGGTCTCCGATCACCTCGTCGGCCCTGAACCCCGACGTCGCCCCCCAGAACATGGTCGGCCGGATCTCGACCCGGTACGATCTCGCCCTGGGGTCGAGATCCATCACGATCGGTGGTATCGGCAGAGATACCGCGGGCTGACCCAGGGAGGTCACCTTCTCCGCCAGCTCGGGCGAGAACGGGACCCATGCCACCTGAGAAAGAGGACGAGGAGGGGGCGGGGTCCAGCCCCGTTCCTCGCCAGTCTCCAGGTCGAACTGAGTTTCGCAGGCCACCCCATCGTCCAGGACCCGTGTCCAAAAGTACTTCAAAACGTGGTTATGCAAACCGTCGTTGGGCCGGGTATCGTCCATCTCGGAGTCTCCTGCTCAGATCTCGTCGACCAGGAACGTCAGTGACTCGTTCGGTTTCTCCCCCTGGGTTGCATCGCTGGTGAACTTGAGCTGGAGCACGACCGCATAAGTCCCGCCCTCCGCAACGTAATCGTTGTTGTCGATCAACAAGGGGTTCGCGCTGGTGTAGGTGTCCGCATCAGTCGGATCGACGGTCTGGCCCTTGTAGTAGGCATGACCGTTCGTCTCGTCCTTGACGTACGTTCCGGAGACGCCCTGGGACCCGTGGGCCTGCGCGTAGTTTCCAGCCGGGCAACCATTCGGCCCGGAATCCCGACGGCAGACCAGCATGGCCCCACCAGTCCCGAGGGCCCAGTTGGTCTTGATGTTCCCCGACGTGTAGAACCGGACGTTGTTGATTTTCGTAAAACTCCCGGACAGGTACAGCCTGAAATGTTTCCAGTAGCTATAGTTGAACCCGCCCGCAGGCACGACGCACGGGTACTGATCTCCAGGGTTGTACAGGTCAGCCAGACAGAACCGGCCGAGCGTGACCGTAGTCCAGGTAGGCCCGGACCCGTTTCCTTCTTGGATAGCTAGTGTAGCAGCCATTTTTTCCCCCCACTCCAAACTAATCTTTCAGTTGTCGGACACGGAATCGCCCCAAACGATCCCGCATCCCAGTCTCTCAGATCAGCCCTTCGGGCCGATCCAGTCGGTCTCGATCTGTTCAGCGACCCGATCTTCGAACTCAGCGAGCAGTTTGTCTACGCTCTCATCGAACGTAGCTCTCAGGAACGATCTTGTCGGGATCCTCTGGCCCGGCAACGGGTCGGTCCCCTCCATGTTTCCCGGGACGCCGAACTCGTTGTAGGCGGCAGTCTCCGCCACCACCGGGTCGAAGATCCCTACCTTCAGCTCGACCAAGTCCCGGTCGATGCTCAGCTGATGGGTTACGCTTCCGATCAGGTCACCCTCATCGATCAACGTAGTCGTCGACTTTTTTTTCTTGATCGTAGACGGCGCGTTCGGGGGAGGTACCCCCGACCGGATCCGGGCCACGACCTCAGTTTCGAGCTTGGTCCCGAGCCGGTCCATTTCTTGGGCTATGTCTCCAGTCATGACTAGTACCACCGCCGGACGACCTTCTCTCGGCCTTTCAGTTCGATCGCGCCCCAGTCGATCGGATCAGAAGGCCGGTCTCCAGTCGGAACGGGCTCCAGGGTCTCTCGAACGAGCGGGGCCCTCTCCCCCTCCCGATCCCATCGGACCGGGTCGGCCGGACGTCCTCCAGAGGGGGCAGGTCTCAGGGTCTCTCGAACGAAGGGCATCCTCGGCCGGGGATAGTCGCGGGCGAACGATACCGAAATCCTGCACGGCGCCCCGGAACCACACGAGAAAGCGCTCTGGAGCAAAGTTCCGACCGCCCGGGATCGAGCGAGGAACACCGATACATCAAGCCCCCCCGCCCAGACGTAGCGGACCAGAACCCCGACCTCTGCCTCAGCGACCACGTCCTGCAGTTGGAGGGCGGCATCGACTCCGAACGGAACCTCCCCCACTCGGAGAAAACGCCCGGTCAGGTCGGTCGCTACCGATTCGGTCCTCAGCAGAGCAACCGTTCCCGGGACGGCCTCATCGACCGCCTTCAGCAGAGCAACCGTTCCCGGGACGGCCTCATCGACCGCCTTCAGCAGAGCAACCGTTCCCGGGACGGCCTCATCGACCGCCTTCAGCAGAGCAACCGATCCCGGGACGGTCTTCTCGATTCCCTTCAGCAGCCGCCCGGATGAGCTCCATGACGCGGCCCGGGCAACCTTCATAACCGCATCGATTGACCAGGTTTTTGAATTTTCTTCGGGTGGCGGCGCCCCTAGCGGTTGGGTGGACACCAGACGATACGGTATGAGATGTACGAACGGGGGCACCGCTTCGGTATCACCGAGGGTAACGTAGTTGGCGTGGAGGTGAGCACCGGCTACGCATGCCGCGCCAGATCCGGATTGAACCGCCCCACCATTCATCGAAGCATAATTTGAAGAGACGGAATTGTTCGGGTGATTGTGGTCCCCGGAGACTAGATCCGGGGACGAGTTCGCACTCATCGGAAACTTCCCCGACCAATCGCTCAGCAGCTCCCAGTGGTTCCGGGGAGTACCGTCAAAAAATACCACGATACCCGCGGGTATCTCGTCTATATCGTCATCGACGAGGTAGAACCGGGTTTTGACGAGGCTAGGAAACAGAGACGCGGAGGAAACGGTGCTAATAGTTACGGTCGAATGGGGGTGGTCTTCGACCAGACCGAAAAACGCACCGAACCCGGACTTCACTTCCGCGCCCGCGGAGGAGTCATTGAGGGTCGCCGATAGCGAATGGTTGGTGTGGGTAGATCTGCCACCGGAGCCCCCCGGAAACCCCAGCTTGATCAGTCTCCCGTCGCCGGCAGACCATCGAGTCCAACCGCTTGAGGATATCGAGGAGTAGGATAGAACGACGACACCCTCGGGCATCGCCTTATCGTTGTGCCAGGTATCGTAGTCGATTTTCCACAGAGCCAGGGTGTAATAAAGGGGATCGTTGCTCGAATCCCCCGAATAAGTCGCAGATATCAGATGATTGTGGACGACGAGGCGAGTCGCCCCAGTCCCGGATTGAGCAGCGGACGTACCCGGGCTCTCGGAATATGTTGGGACTGATAGATGACGGTGGGTGGAATCGCCGCCGGTACCCCAGCAGCCTGACGCGGCGCATCGGACGTAGTTCCCGTCGGCAGACGTAACTTTAGTCCAGGGGCTCGGCAGAGTTCGATCAGCCAGAACCAGCATATCCACCATGAGATCGATCGCCTCCCCCACCGCTCCCCGCTCGATCTATCCAGCCTCGGCCTCGACCTGCTCCAGCAGAGTCTTGAGGTGGGCCTGCCGGGCCGAGAATATCTGGTCCGGCGTCACCATTGACCCATGGCCGTAAGCCCGGATCACATGATGGAACGAGACCAGAGCCGCGTTCATCTCAGCCTCCGTAAACAGCCCCTTCTCGATACAGAGCATGACCAGCGCAGACACGCCCGACTGGTAGCGGTCTCCGAAATCTTGAACCTCCGCCAGGGTAACGTGCCCCTTCACGATCAGCAGGTCGATGATACCCTCGACCGTACCGTGGTCGGCAGTCAAGGTCTCGATCGGGACTTCGGGCCTCCTCCTGAGTTCAGCTATCAGCTCGGCGATCTGGGCCGGGCCGAGATGTTTCGGGTCGGTCGGGACTTCGGTCGCCCGCCTCCCCTTCGGAGCTTTCGGAACTTGTTTCAAAATGTAGTACCTCCAAATCTCAGTTTGTCCGCCGGATCACTGGGGAAGGAAGAGAGGGTCCCCCCTGCTCCTCTCACTCCTCCACCGGTTCAGCCGCGACCCCGAAGATGACGAACGCCACCGTCTCAGTAGCCGCTAGGGTCTCGCAGGCGATCTTGAACCCGGACGGGGTCTTGTCGATGATCGACAGCTCCATATCACCGAGGCTTTCCTGGGCGGTCCCCTCCATGACCGGGATGACGAAGTACTCGGAGTCCTCCATATCGGTCTCGTAGCCGAGACCCTTCTCCCCGTAGACTACGTCGGTCGGAGTGAACCCCAGTGCAGCGCTACCCGTCCCAGACCCTATCAGGACGGACGCGGTCTCGTCGGCCTTCTTCGACCTGAGCACGATCCTGCCCTCGTCGGCTCCCTCGCCCTCGACAACGTCGAACGTGGTGAACGCAGCCCCGATGACATCGAGAGCCTCCTCGATCGTAACTGCGTCACCGTTGGCAACGTTCCCGGTCCCATCGGTACTGACCCCATCGTCCCCGATCTTCAGCTCGTCGCAAACGTCCTTGGACGGGGCGTTCGTGACGGCCACCTTCGAGCCGGTCCCTTTCGTCCCGGAGGTGATCTTGAGGTGGTTCGGAGTCGTCTGGTAGGCGACGGTCACCGCAGCGTAGATCCCACCGAGGGCCTGGATCTTAGTCTCCATTTCGGCCGCAATCGCTGCCCCAGAATCAAGCGAGGTGTTGTCCAGCTGGACGAGCTTGAACTCCTCCGCATCCACGTCTTCGTCGACGGCGATCAGAAATGAGGTGTCGACCTCAGCAGTGAGGTTCGTGGCGGGATCCTCGCCGGAAAGGTGGTGCCCGGCAACGAACGTGAACGTCGCAGTCTTCTGGGATCCACCGTCCGCGGTACCCACCAACGTAAACCCGGAAGTGCCGACGTCGAACGGAGCAACCTCGTCCCCCATGATCTCGGGAGGCAGGGCCTCCTTGAACCTCACCTGAACGGGGGCCTCACCGTTCAGGTCGATCCGACCGGCCCGGACCGCCATGATCTCAGGGATTTGAGGGATCCCACGGGTGACCTCCAGGTCGTCGACCCGCTCCTCCAGCCCTTCGTACTCCTCTCTCTTGACCTCAGCTTCCCCCCCCGGAAGCTCGGCCAGCATCCCCTCGACCTGGGCGAGGGTCGGAACGTCGGTCCCCTCAGCGGCCTGCCCGACGTTCTGGAGAGGGTTCCCTCCCCCGTCAAACTCGTCGAACTCGATCCGGCCGTCGAACAGGTTGCGGATGATCTTTTTCGGGAACCCCAGGAAACCGATGCCCATAGTCATCGACCCCCTTCAGATCCCGTAGGTGCCGTTCGGAACGAACAGCCCGGCCTGGGGTTCAGTGACGAGGATGCCCTGCTCGAACCAGAGCTGCCGGATCGTGTCGTGGGTCCGGTTGTCGAAGTAGCCGAAGCTGTGCAGCCCGAGATCGTTCTCGACCGACTCCCCGTTTTCCATCTCCCAGTTCTCGGCAGGACCGTACTCAGGGTTCCGGCCGTAGTACAGGGTTGCCGGCCGGTTCCGGGAGTCAAGGGCCAGGAGGTCGCCCGCATCGAGCCCGTAGACGACGCTGTGGACGGTCGCCCCCAGGATCGGGATGTACAGCTGCTCGGCCTCGGCCTCGGGCATCCCGAACATATTTTTCCGGGTGTCGAGATCGATATCGAGGTTGATCAGGAAATCGATCAGCTGGTCGTACTTGGACGACTCGACGTAGAAGTTGTCGACGTTGAACCCTTTCCGGAAGTCCCGCATATCGGTCTTCATCTTGCGGAGGTCGGTGATCGGGTTGAACCCTTGCGCCCCCCACTTGATCACCGACCGGTCGTAGAACTGCATCCCGGCGGTCTCCTGAGTCACGAACGCCTTCAGGTTGGTGAAGAGCTTCATGCTCAGGTAGTCGCCCATCCAGTACGCGACGCGCCGGTAGGTCGACTCGATCTGGGGCAGGTTCACGGCCCAGCGCCGAGCTCTAGTCGAGATGGCGAACTCCAGGCCCTCCTCGGCGAGGACGGTGCTGATCTCTTCGAGCCCGCTGATCGTGACCCGGGCGAACTCCGTTCCGGGAACGTGGATCGCCGGGTACCTCATCTTAGGGTCGTCGCTCGCGGAATGCTGTTCCCTCAGAGCTACGATCGCCTCAGCGTCCGCCTCGACCCGAGGCAGGAACTCGATCAGAGGCGCCAGCTTGCGGGTCACCTGCCCGTAGATCTCGGGCTCGTAGAACTCCTTCTGAATGTATGGATCGTTCGGCAGATTGCCGACCGGAGAATCTCCTATTGGCATATTGTTTCCCCCCACTCCTTAGTTATCAGGTCGCGCCAATTTTCTCCAGAGTCTTGATGCCGATGCCGAAGATCATCCCGTCCGTCACGTCGACGGTCGTTGACCCTTCGAGGTGAAGCAGCGGGATCCACTCGGAGCCCATGCTTGCCTCGTAGACGAGCTTCTTCGTAGCCAGGTTGAACGCCAGCGCCCCGGGTACCCCGACATCGATCGAATCGGCTCCCGTGCCGTTTGTGGGTATGGTGACCTCGTACTGAACCTGACCGGTCATCCCGAACGGAACGATCCTGGCCTTCCGGAGGTAGTGGTTTGCCAGCATCTCGGCAAGATCGGTGACGTTCTGGGCCGGCGACCGCTCAGCCGGGAAGACCTCAGCGACCACCGCCACGTAAGCGGCTCCGTTCCCGGTCATCGGCCGGACGACGGGCGTCATCTGGGTAGCATCCGGAGTCAGCGCAGTGTGGTCCCAGAACTCGACGATATCTCCGGCCTCGATCTCGTTGGCAGCGATGGCCGTCTTGACGGACAGCCCCCCCGGGCGCCGGGACGACCCGACCGTCAGATTGCCCTCGTAGAGCCAGACCGTAATGTCGGTCAGCCCGGCTTTGATGAACCCGGCCCTTAAACCAGTTAGAGCCATCTACTTGCTCCCCCCACTCGTTTCCCTCTTCGGGCATTTGATGCCGAGCCGCTTGTTGTACCCCTTCTTCATCTCGGCGAAACTCGGCTTGCTGGTCTTCGGCGACCGCTGGATCTTGATCTTGGTCGGAGGCGACCGCTTCGCAGTGGATTTCGCAAACCCGGTCTCCCCCTCACCGACCTCATCCTCGATCTCCTCGACGATCTCCTCGACCTCCTCGGCGACCTGGGTGACGCTATCGAGCAGGGTCTCGACGTCCTCGAGGATCGTGATCAGAACCTCCTCATCGACCCCATTGTACGCCTCCTCGAACCGCTCCTCGGTGAGGTTCGGCATCACCCTCTGAAGGCGGCGCTTGATGAACGCCTTGGTCGGGGACAGCTTGGCCGGCTCCTTGTCATCGACCTTCTTGGCGTACTTCTTCTCGGAGACCTTTTTTCCACCCTTCCCGAACCCCTCCTCGACGGGTTCCAGTGGCGCTATGAACGGGCCGGTTCCGTCCTCCCAGTTCGTGACGACCCATTCAGCGAGCCCGATCAGCATCTCGGCTGCCACTGCTGGGTCGTCTTGATCCTGAACCATCTGGACGAAATCTCTGACGTCGTCGGGCTTGTTGAAAGAGACGACCGTGACGGTCCCCTCCTCGACTTCGCCCTCGTCATCATCGGCCTGATGGACCAGCTTCTCCTTGACAGATTTCTTCGTCATTACACCCACTCCAGACTTGAACGACATCCTCGAAAAGCAGCCGTCATCGACTGAACAAGCTCCAAGAGGCACGTACGCCACGTGCAGATAATACATGTGAAGTACACGCTCGGAGTACGGGACGCCGTTAAACTCGCCCTCCTCTTCGACGAACTGGGCCCGAAAATCAGCTGAAACTCCGACCCGCTCTCCGCTCTCTAATGCATCGGTCAGGTCCGGCGGGATCCGGTCGAGCCACGGTTCGACGACGATCCACGTCTCGGCCTCGTCACCTCGAAGCTCCGCCTCGGAGACGAGCCCCATAGCGGTCGAGTGCCAAGACGGTTCGGAGCCTTCGTCCAGGTGACCGGACAGCCAGTACCGACCGAGGATCGAGGGTAGGGCCTCCTCGATAGCGGCGGCTGGGACGTAGATCCCGTTCCAGACGCCTTCTTTGAGCATCGGCCCCTCGATCCGGGCCGATCCCCCATCGGCCCGATCGAAGGCGACCGGAGAGCCCGACACGAACGAAAATTCCCCGATCATGCAGTTAGGTTCCAGGTTAGCCCCTCCCCAGGGGCGTATAGGCGATTCCCCCACTCCAGACCCGCCCACCCGAACTTATACTTCAAATTTTCAAGTATAAATGAGTTTGCCTCGGGTTGGGCCGTCTAATCGCCAAAATACTGCATAAATCGAGGGTTAACGGCCAGATTTAGCGTATTCTAGGCCGGTTCTAGGACCGGCCTAACAGTCCGATCAGTGGTTCGGTTTACGAATCCCTCTCAGCTCAGCGATCACAGCTCCACCCGCAGCTATGATCTGCTGGAACTCCTCCTCGGTGATCCGATCGTCGACCGCAGCGTCCCGGATGGCTATGAGCAGATCGGTGGCAGCGTTCAGCAGCCGTTTGAAGTGATGGTAAGCGATCAGCCCTCCGGCAGCCAGCCCGGCCACCCCCCCAAACGATAACGTAAGCAGAGAGTCGAGGTCGATCATGGGAGTCACCACTTCCCGAGCTTGATCACCGTCCGATCGGCCGCAGCAGCCTTCCGCTCCTGATGTTCGACCTCGGACAGACCGAATTTGGTTACCGCCTCGGTCCGGGAGTAGGCGGTCCCGTCGGGTCCGACGAACATGATGGCCCCGTTTCGAGTCTTCACGTATCCGGCCAGCAGCAGGGCCTCAGGTCCGAGGAACTCGATACAGCCCAGCGATCCCTCCTCGGTCTCGGTGATCTCAAGTTCGCATCCACAAGACGGGCAGCAAGTACGTCCACAAGTTTTAGTAGGCATGACGGTCCTCCGTACGACTGACTTCGACCCCCTCCGGAACCGGGCAAGTCAGCAAAATAGAATCGAATGGGCGGTACGGGGCTCGTCAGGGTTCGACGTCATCCTTCGGTTCGAACCGGATCCCATGGTCCCCCGGGAAGGGTTCGTCATGCGAAGCTCCCCCGATCCATATCTCGGCCGGGATTTCGTCCGGGAACGCTTCACAGTGAATGTTCCCCTTTTTGAGCCTCAGATGACGGCAGTCCAGGCAAACCGGAGCCGGTCCGATAACCATGAGTCATTATAGGCGAGAATGTTCATAAATACCTTTCGGGCAACTTTGAATTTTTAGTCTGATAGCCGAGATTCGGCCCGAACCAGATTCAACGGCCAGGATAATTCGATATAAAATTGAATAAACGGGCCAGATAAAACCCGAGCTTCTAACATAAAGGCCCGATCGAGATCGGCCGCCAACGCGAGGCTAGGACGGCCGAGCCTGGTAGCGGTTTAGCAGTTTTCCCGGAATCTTCAGACTTACGGATCCAAAATTATCACAAGTTATGGCCGATCTGCACAGCCTAAATTTTAAGGCGGGCCGGTCAGGGCCCCCACCGGGTCAGCAGTTTGGGCCTGGGAAGCGGGGATTCGGTATCGAGGGGCTGGGCCTCGGCCAGCAGGGAGACGACCCGGGAGTACTCAGCCCTAAGACCGTCCTCCGGTTCGGACCACCTCCGCCGAAGGAAGTCGCGGTTCCAGGTCTCGACCGCAGCCCGGGCCAGCCCTACGACCCGCCTCCCCTCCTCAGTAGTCTGCCAGGTGAACCGGATCCACTCCGACCCCTCCTCACGGTCGAACCTGATCCCGTTGTCCCCTGGGTACGAGTCCAGGTGAGAGACCCGCCCCGCTAAGATGGGTTCGGGGATACCGTCAGGGTAAGCAGTACAGGTAGGCCCGGTCAGGCTCTTATGTTTACACGCAACGCACGAGGCGTAAGTTAGCTCGGCCATATCGGGATGTTCCATCGTCAACCCTCCACTATCATCTCGGCAGCGACCCGATACGAACCATCTGAAGAGCGGGTCGCGCTCAATATTTTGAACCGGCTGTTCCGGGGCAACAGGATCTCGTTCTCGTTAGCGCCCGTCTCGGTTACTGCTTCGGAGAAGGGGGCCACGAACACCCCCGGAGCCCCTTTTGGCACTTGGATCTCCAGCAGGACAGAAGGTAGCCCCATGCTGTCAGCCGCGAACCCTTTTGCCACGTCGAGGTCGGCTGTCGTAGAAACAAACGCTTTATCCATGACCTCCGTCCCGACGCCTTTCACGAACTTTTGAACGACCTCTGGGTAGCCGGTCATCCCTCGGTAGACGGTCTGGGGTTTCAGGCGTCCCCGGGACACGACGTCGTCGAGGATCTGAATCTTTTCGACCAGGTCGGGGTCCCCCTCGCGGACGAAGTTTCGGCTCTCTCTCAGGAGGGGGTTGATCTCTTCGAAATCGTTCGAGCAGTAGCGGTCGATGACCTTCCGCTCTTCCGCGGTGACGCTGCGCTCGAACCCGCCCCAGGCGTACATTTTTGACCCGGGATCTTGATAGGGGTTGGGACCACCTGGGACCGGTTCGGGTGGTTTCGCCTCCCCCTCGGCTCTCTTTTTCGCCTCCTCGATCTTCGACTGAATCTCGGCTTCGGTCACGACGAGCTCGATCTCGCGGGGGTCCGGGGAGATTTTCGAAACGTAGTCCTCGCCGGTCGCCCGTTCGATCTCCTCGGCCACCGCCAGCAGCTCGGACGCCACCTCGACCGCGGTCTGGAGGGCCCCAGCCGCAATAGCTCGACGGGCCACCAGGACGTAGAAATCCGCATCTGCAGTGATCTGGGATTCGATCGACTCGTTGAACGAGGCCACGACCCGGAGGTGGGTCCTCATCTGGGAGAGCAGGTCGGCGAACCTCTTTTTCGAGAGCTTGGCCCGTTTCTCGACGAGCTCATCGAAATCGAGCCGGGTCGCCGGTGGGACGGTCGAATCGATCTCTTTCCCGGGTACCTCCTCTCCAGCGGCCCGGTACATCTCTTCGATCTGCCGGATCTCGGCGGCCACCTGGGCAGCGGTGACAGCGTTCTTGAGCGCGGTCTCTTGCTGCCGGACGTACGTCTCGACCTGGGACCGGACCAGCCCCTCCCCCTGGAGTTTCGATGCGGTCTCGTTCCAGGTGAGGATGTAGAGTCGGAGCCCTCCGAACTTCGATCTCAGGCTTTTGAGCCGTTCTTTCATCTGGGGCGGGACGGTCGGTTTGGGGGACTCGACCCGACCCGGCAACGATCGACCCTTCCGCTTGAGGGTAAACGCGATCCGCTCCTCGATCGCTTGACCGACCTCGACCGATATGGGCCGGGGGTTCGGCGAGTTCTTGTACTCGCTCCAGGCTTCCGCGATAAATTCTCGCTCGTTTTCCAGGGCGTACTCGGACAGTCCCGACTTGATCTCCTTAGTGAAGTGCTTATCCCAGATGGCGTTAATTTTGCGATTGTTGCTGAGCCCGTACCAGATGTCGAGGACGTGGGCCATCTCGTGATCGATCACGCCCTTCTCGGTATCGGTCCCCGGCGGGTGGAACCCGACTTGAACGTCTCGACGGAGGGACGCGATCAAGTTCGAGCGGTCCCCAAAATATTCCGAGCTCCCGTTCAGGTACAGCCCGACCCGATCGGTCGGCCCGAACATTTTGCCGCTGGTGAACGCATAAGCGGACGAATAGTCACCGCGGCCGGACGTGGCAGCGTCACCGATCGAGCCGAACCCCTTTTTGGGGGTCGGGGCGTACTCCATGTACTCGGCGACCATCGAGTTCAGCAGGTTGGCGCTATCTTTCGCAACCGCACCGTAATTGACCCGGACCTTGTGGCCGTAGGTGTCGGCCAGGTAGGTCCGAAGATGCTTATCAGATTCTTTGACGGCTCGACCGTGAGGCACCTTCGACCGGGCGAGGACGTCAGCCTTCATGAGCTCCCCGTACTCACGCCTCATGTCGACGACCTCTTTGAGGAGCTGGTTCCTCTGCGGTATGGTTCCGACTGATCCCTCGGCCCGAAGCCGGGCCAGCTCGGCCTCGGTTTCGAGCAATCGCGCCCGGAGGTCCACCATCTCAGCGGTCTCGTGGACGCCTCCGGGGTGGGGGGCCGCGGCCTCGCGCAGCTTCTCGGCAGCTTCGCCCGCCAGCCGCCCCTTGATCATCTCCAGCAGGGAACCGAGAGTGTGGGCGATCTTGGTTTTGTCGGGATGGGAATCGGCCAGGGCCGGACCGAGGTCTCGATCCAGCCACTCCTTGACGGGCGCGACCAGAGGTTCGAGCGACTTGTGGAGAGCTCGCATCTCTTTATGGGTCGAGATCACGGTCGCCAGCCACGACCTCATCTCGTCCTCGCCCATCCCCGACTCGATCTCGGTGACGACGTTCGAGTTGAAGTCCTCGATCTCAGCAGCCCAGGTCCGGAGCTGGGCTATCCCCTGCTCGATCTGTTTTTCGAGCGCGAGAGCTTTCCTCATAGCTTCGCCGCGGAGGTCGGGCATCGGGTCGAGCTCGATCCGGGACTCCGACCAGGGGGCGATAGGCACCGGGGAAACGCCGGACGACCTGAACCAGGCATCGATGTCGAGGATCGCCCGGTGGGTCTGGGTCAGCTCGGTCTCGGCCTCCCGAGCGATAGCGTACCGAGCCTCGGCCGACCCGATCTCAGCTCTGGGTATCGCAGCCCGGCTAGCCAGGCGTTTGATATGAGCGTTCATGGATCGGATGGTTGCCGCGAGGTCAGCCCACCGCTGCCGCAACCGTTTCGATTCTTCGACCTTCGCATCGATCTCGGCTTCGTTCGGCCCTTTCGGGACCTCACCGCGGACTGGGGTGGCCGGGTCGAGCAACCTGGCCCCGAGCGATCCCGCTGGACGAACCTGCCCCCGATGCTGCTGTTCGTAGACCTGGAGTTCCTCCTCCATGTACCGGCCGACGGCCGTAGCCAGGGGGCGGGGTGACGGGGACAGTCGGAACTCGACCCACGCCTCGGCCAGGAAGTCCTGACGGGACACGGTAGCCTGGGCGCTCAGCTCGTCCCGAATCCGGGCCGGTCCGATCGAGTCGTACAGGTCGGATAGGAGGGTCCCTTTGTACGCGAGGTCGAGCTTGCTAGCGATCGTCCTCCCCATCTCGGACTCGATCACCGAGAGCGGGTTCTCCGACCCCCACGACCGCCGACCAGCCAGAACGTCCTGCAGCATCGCAGCCGAAAGAGCGTCGAGGTCCCCGACGGTCTGGTCGTGCAGCACCAGGACGCGAAGACCCCCCAGGTCACCGCGTCGGGTAGCCCAGGGTATCCCCTCGGGAGGAATCATCAGCGATTTGACAAGCTCGGATGCGCGACCTTTGGCCTGCTGACCGACGACGAACTGGGCCCAGTCCCGGGAGGCACCCCGCCGAACGAGCTCGTCGACCATCTCCCGCTGAAGGGTCCGATCGACCGCCCCTCGGCCGATCTCGGTATGGGTCAGGACGAGCCCCATCTGGTCGGCGAAGAACTCAGGGTAGTCGGTCATGTAGGCGTTCAGGACGGCGCCGACGTCCCGGGCAGCGGAGTTCTTAAGCCCTTCGAAGTGGGCGAAGTCTCGACCGGCCCCGACCCGCAGCCGATCCTCAGCCTGCTGCCAGCTCATCTGAGCGTGGAACTTCGCTCGGACGCGGTACAGCTCGGCCTGCTTCTTCGCGGCTTTGCTCCGGAGCCGGGCCATCTGGGCCTCGATCTGGGCCAGCTTCTTAGCATCCGCCCCGGCGAGGGGCTCCCCGCGGGCTCGAATAGCGAGCCGTTTCCGTTCCTCGTCGAGAGCGACAACCTTGGCGTAGGCATCGTCGATCTCCTCCCAGGCGACCTTGCACCAGGCCAGCTCTTCAGGAGACGGGGCCCCCTCGGGAGGGGTCGCCCCTTCTCTCAGGTGGAGGACGGCTCGGCACCTGCACCGGGGGTGGTATGGGGGGACGTCGGCGCCGAACGGGAAGAAGCGACCGTGCCTCGCTCCACAGATCGAGCACATCCTCTCGTCCCCGGTAGCGATAGAGACCCAGCCGTCGTAGATCCCCATCTTTTCGCCGTGCTCGAGATAAGCCTCGTTGCGAAGCCGGTTCGGCAGGGTCCTCGATACGAGATCTGCATAATTTTTAGGGGTCGATGTCCAAGGCCGTTTGCCGTCCCGATGGATCGTCACGGGCCGGTCTCCGATCTTCTCGGCCAGGTCTTCCCGGATGAACCGGGCTAGCTCACCGGGGCTGGCTCCCTCAGCCATCTTTTGGCGGACCGCGTCGCTGACATCCGACGCTAGCTGCCGGTTCCAGTCTTCGATAGGTTTGCAGACCTCTTTGATGACCGCGTCGACGCGGCTGGGGGTGCTCCCGCCCAGGCTCACCGGCCCGGTCTTCCCGGTCGCCTCGTAAGCGACCAGGTCGGCGCCTCGGCCGTAGGCCCGGATCAGGTTCTCTCTGGTGCGGTCGCTCACTCGGACCGCGAACCGGTTCCCCATCTCTTCGACGATATCCTCGACTTCCGTCATCCCCCACCCCATAACGGCGCTAGCTATTTGTTGGACCGGCCTCCCCGGACCGACCAACAATTATCCGATGCCCTGCCCCATCCCGTCGGGGAAGATCCGACCGCTCTGGACGGCCTCATCGTTCTCGGCCAAGAACCGGTCCCAGTTCGGAGGGTTTGACCAGTCAACGACGACCAGCGTCACCGGGTTCGATACGCACGGTATCAGGTTCACCGGCCATCCTCCTCGATCTCGTCCTCGGCATCCAAGTCCTCGGCAGCGACGACGGTCAGCCCGAACTGCATCGAGACGAGGTTCAGGTACGTCAGCAGATCGCCGACTGCGATATCCAGCCCGGCGATCGCAGTCTCTTGGACGGCCGCAACCGCTGCGGTCTGGTGGGCGAAGGTCCGGATGTAGTCCGGGTGGTGGTAGGTCAGCGACTCGCCGACCGAGACCAGCTCCGAGCAGGGGTGGGTTCCCAGGGAAGCCGGGAGGAGGTACCCCCCGTTCATGCGTCCCCCCAGGTGCGGACCGCCGGATCGATCAGCCTCCGGACGAAGACCCGGATCCTGGTCTCGGCCGGTTTCGCTACCTGCACGTAGACCCCTCTTTGAACGACAGCGCACCCTATCTTGACCGGGACCGAAACGAACACGTCGACCCAGCCCCGGCCGTCGGGGACGAGCTCCAGCAGGTCGGTAGCGGTGGTCCCCGGTGGGGAGGTCGGGGTGACCGTCCTCTCGATCACTCCGACCCCTCCTCGTCATCGACCTGGACGGGACCGTCCCCCAGCTCCAGGGAGTCGCCCTCGGCCTCGACCACGTCTGCCAGCTCGGCAAGGAACTTGTTGATCTCGGTCTTATGGGCGCCGTACAGCCCCGCCTCGATCACGAGCTCGCCTTGCTCGGAGACGACCGTAGCCTCTTCGAGAGCCGCCTCCAGCCTGGCGTCGAGGGTGGGTTCGGTCTCGGTATGGACGTGGGCGGCCTGCCTCAGGAGCGACCCTCCGGTCAGCGGCATCCCGGCGACGGGAGCCGTGTAGAACTCGTCGCCCTCGCCTGCGGGGAGGTCGAGCAACCCGGAGAACAGGATCGTATGATCCCGGAGGGCGGCTCTCATCTCCCTGAGCCGGATCCCGCCGACCGTCCAGACGGCGGCGACTGCCTGGGTTACGAGGACGTCCTTCTCGATCTCGACCTTTTTGGCGGTCGCTTCTTCGACCAGCCGAGCGGTATCATCGACGAGGTAGTCGAGGTACAGGTTCTCCCAGTCGGTGGAGGTAGAGATCCAGCTCCGCCGACCGAACTCGGCTCTCAGGAACGAGATCAAGCTCGACTCGATCTCTCGGATTAGGCCCCCACCGAACCCGCTCATGAACTGTTCGGTCACCCTGGCGCTAGCGTAAGTCGTCCCCCGATCGTACCCTAGCATCGTCATCGGGATGCCGAGGATCGACGATATCGCCCGGTCGCAGAGTTCGACGTGCCCGGACACGTCACCGTGGACGGAAGCTCCGCCCTTCTGTTCCATGACGACCCCGTCGGTATGCATCACGAAATCGTCAGGTTCCGGTGGGAGGAGCTGGCCGTGGGTCGGGCTCGCCTCATCGTCGTCGACGTAGTACAGCTGATCCTGGAACTGCTTGAACAGCTCGTCCGCGGACTCGATTGCTTTGGTCAGCCGTTCGGTCCGGGTCGACCCCGGCATCTCTTCCGGCAGGATCAGGTTCGACAGATCGATCCCGGCGAACCACCGGGGCATAGCCAGTTTGAGCCATCGGGAGTAATCCAGGACGGCCGCCAGCTTGACCCGGCTGAAGAACGCTGCGGTCTCCAGCGGCGAAACGCCGATCAGCCCCAGAGTCATCCGACCAAACCGATCCTCGACCAGACAGTCGTCCGCCTCCCAGGAGATGAGGAACGCTTCGGCCGGGTCGAGCACTTCGACCGGCGAATCGGGATCGTTTGCCACCTTTTCAAGCTCGTCGAGCGACTTGATCTGGGCCGATTCGTTCACCACGTAGTAGTCCGCCTCGGTGATCACCTCGTCGGCCTGGGTCTCGGATTCGAGGTAGTCTTTCGACAGGATCGTCACGGTATCCGCCGGAAGGAACTCCAGCCTGGTGATCGGACCGCCGGGTTCGTCCCGGTGCACCCGATAGTAGACGACCCCGTCCCGGGTCAGGTTCCGCGAGATCGAGCCGAGCCGATGCCCGAAATCGAGTTCGGCCAAGAGCTGGTCGACGCGGTCGAGGAACCCGGGTGTCTGGACGTACTCAGGGTCGGTCGCATCGAGTCGAGGCCCTCGGTAGCTCCTCATCAGCAGCAGCGATATCGATCTCGATCCCGTCCTCAGAGCCGGGTCGAACCGGACGAGGTCTCGGTAGTACGGGTACCGGGTATCCGCGGTCGGATAGGTCTTCAGGAAGCTGTACAGGTCCCGGCCGGCGATCTGGCTGACCGTTATATGGGTTTTCTCCGCAGGGTTCTGGAATAGTCGAACCCTGCGGACCCTATGACCGAGACCCCGAGGCCCCGGCTTCGTATCAGTCTGTTCCCCCATTTTGTCCCCCCGCTCCATTTAGGCAGACGTTTCAGCAGCGGTTCAGTTTGATTGGCCACCATCGGTAGACCTGTTCGAACTCCAGCCCGTCGAAATCCCTGTTCCAACCGTACCGGGGATCCGACCCCCAGCACGTCAGAGGGTTCCACGTCGGAGAGAACATGACGTCCTGCAGCCTGGCGTCTTCGAAGTCGCATTTGAAGGGCTCGGCCTCTCTGAAATCTGCGAAGGTCAGGTCGGCCCCGCGGAACAGGCACGCCCAGACGGACCCCCTCCCCCATTTCGTAGCTCGCAGTGAACAGTTCGAGAAAATCACGTTCTGGACTACGCACTCGCTAAAATTGGTTGCGTCCAAGTTCACTCCACTGAGGTCGACATCCTCCAGCACGCCCCCCGGAACGCGGCCAGCCCACCTGATCAGTTCGACGAGTTCCCCCTCCGAACCGACCCCATTCGAGTCCAAAGTATATTCTCGCATATCCATCTCCTCCAGTTCAGCGACGGCTCGCTAGCAGTACCTTTTTTGGCGAGTCGTCTTCGACCAGCGACCTCAGCCCGAACGTCCTCTCTAGGTAGCTGATGGCCTGTGAGGCGGCATCGACCCGGTCGGTCTTGATCGTCTTGCTCTGGAGACCCCGGAACCGGGTGAGCTCTTGGACGAACTCAGGCACGAAGTCGTACCGGGCCGGGTCGGGCAGCCAGACGAGGCCCGACTCGAAGACGGGAGTGACCGCCTTCGCCCGGGCGATCTTCGAGCCCTCGGGTGTCACCGGCAGGATCCCAGCGATCTCGGATTTCAGGGTCGAAATGATAGCCGGGCCGTTGGCCGTATCCTCGATCAGGATCGGCATCGACATGGGCCACCGTTTTTTTAGCATGCGAACCTGAGCCAGGGCGGTCGTGAAGTCCCATTGGCCGGCGACCTCGTCGAGCAAGTAGTTCTCGAGCTTGTACCTGCCCCAGACCTGGCCGACGGTCCGGGACGACCCCTCGTTGTCCTTGAAGCTCATGTCCCAGGACTGGATGACCGCCTCGACCGGGACCCGAGCCGGCGGCTGGTAGTAGATATGAGACAGCCAGTCATGCTTGAATACCGCGCCGCCCCGAGGCTGGGGGCGCTGAAGGTACTGGGCAGAGAAGTCCTCTTCGCCGAGGTCGAGCCTCATCTGCCGAAGAACGGCCAGCCCCTCCCGAGCCTCCCAGAGGGCTTGTCCTTTCCTCCAGACGAACGGGGGCCGGCCGCCCTTCGGGAACCTGACGACGGTATCCGCCTCGGCGACCGCCGGCAGTCGAATGATCGTCCACTCCCCGGACTTGATCACGATCTGGTCTTCGGGCAGATCGGAATCGTCGAGGCCCGTCAGGTAGGCGACGGTATCGTCGACGTTCAGCCTCTGCATGAATAGGACGATCGCATCCCTCTTCTTGTCGTTCAGCCTGGTCAGCAGCGTGTTCTTGACGGTCTCGTTCAGCCGCTCCCTCTCGGCGTCGGAGAGGGCCTGCTTGGGGTTCATCGGGTCGTCGATGATGACCCGATTCCCGCCGAGCCCTGTCGCGAACCCGGTCACGCTCGATGCGATCATGTGGCCGCCCGCAGTCGATTCGAAGAAGCTGGTCTGGTCCATCGCTGGATCGATCTGGGTCCCGGGCCAGAGAGAGGTGTACCAGCTCGACTTGAGCAGCCTCCTCCGTTTCCGGGAGTGGGTCTTGCTCAGGGTCTCGGCGTACGAGCTCGTGAGGTACTGGAGTTCCGGCTGCCGAGTCCACTCCCAGCACGGCCAGACAACGGTCCCGAGATCGGACTTCATGTGGCGGGGAGGTTCACAGACCGCCAGCCTCCGGACGACTCCCTCGGTGACGAGCTCCAGCCATTCGGATAGGTATTGGATATGCCAGTTGTCGACGAACTCGGTGCCCGGCTCGATTATCGGCCAGGCCTGACGAAGAAATCTTGTCAGAGACGACTCGTAGAGGGGCCGGGCGACGGCCAGCTGGGCTCGAAGCTGATCGGTCGGGTTGGTCAGTCTGCCCAGATCTATCGATTCCAGACCCGACGCCCGGAGCTGGTCTGCGATCATCCTGGCCTGCTTGGCAGTCGAGCTCATCGGCCCGCATCCTCGCCGGGGCCTCCCTTTGCGGGTCACGGCCCGGCCTCATCCTCCGGAGCGGACCGCAACCCCAGCACGACGAGGATCCGTCGGGCTTCGATCCGATCGGATTCCTTCGCGGCTTCAGCCAGCTCGCAGTACGGTGTATCCATCAGGCGACGCCACCGATAGACCGTCTCGGCGGGTATCACCTCCTCACCGGTACAGGGGTTCGTCTGGCACCTCCTGAATAGGTGCTGCATCCAACCCGTCCACTGGTCGTGGACATGATCGGCCAGCTTCTCGACGAGCGGATCAGTCTCAGAACCGGTCGAGGGCCGACTGAGCCGCCCGTCTCGATCTGGAGCTCTGCACAAGACTATCTCCTCCTCCTTTTTCGCCTGATTGAAAACAGGTCCAGCATACGAGCCCGAAGCCGACCTTCTCGAGCCCGCCCCCGTTCAGGGGGCGCCCGCAGACCCCACACCGACCGGGCCCGAACCGCCCTGACCTCATTTTGTTACATCCTCCTCACGGATTCAAGTTTTGTCGCAGAAATTTTCAGTCGCCCGCCAGAGGTATTCAAAATCACTCCGCAGAAGGGTGGGCAGTAGTGGCGGTATCTTGCCCGACACCTCGCAGACGGACCGCTCGATCGGCCCACTCCGGAGGGTCGAAGTAGCGAGGAGTGAGCTGAATAGAACCAGAACCAGGGATCCATCTTATGCCTCCGACTCATCCGCCCCGCATACCGGCGGCAGGCCAGTGAGCTTGCTGAACGCCCGGTCGAACGCGACCTGCTCCTCGGGACTCAGCTGGCGGAGAGCACGCTCAAGCCGATCGAACTCATCCTCCTCGGTCACCGTCACCGTCACGTCGTCGGCCCGGATCTCGGAGGGTTCACCGAGGGCCAACCGGCCGAGCCGCTGGAAGTTCGTGGCCGCGTGGCTCAGCATGTTGAGCGTCGCCGCGGGGATCAGGGGGTACGCGGTCACCCCATCAGGGCCCTGGACGGCTCGGGCCTGGGCGTCCTTGAACCATGAGGCGATCATGGCGATACCGTTCCGGGCCACCACGATACAGCTCTGGTCGAAGTTGGCCGACGCCCGGGCCTTGGCCTTCGCCGCCTCCTCCCTGTGCAGCTGCTCGACGCGGGCTAGATGCTCGCTTCGGAGGCTGTACCACGATTTGCCCCGGACGTATCCGTCGGGACCTGACCCCGCTCTGGCCCGGAGGTACCCTGCTCTCATGCCGTATCGTTCGGCAAGATCTTCGAGGGTCGGGTACCATATAGAGCCATCCTCTCTCAGAATGCCCTCGATGAACTCGTTGCTGATTTTGGTCCAGTCGTACTTAGATCTGCTCATCCTCTCCCTCCTCTGGGCCGGGGTCGACCTGAGCGGTTTCGACCGGCTCGATCTCCTCTTTCGGAGGTCGGGGTTTCTTGAACCGCTTTGCTCGGCTCAGGACGAACTCGGCTCCGCATAGTGGGCAGGTCTCGGTCCGATCGTCTTTTGGGTGCAGCGTCTCGGCTGGGATTTCTTCGAAGAACTGATCGACGTTGATGGGGTCGAGGACCCCGCTCAGGTCGTCGTCGGTGTAGCCGACCACGATCAGGTCGAACCGCTCGACCAGATCGGGATCGAGCGGGATCGTTCCGTTCGTCTCCAGGGCAAGCGGCCTCATCCCCCCGATGGGCAGCATGACCGCAATCATCCTCAGCTGCTCAGCCTGTAGGCAGGGTTCGCCCCCAGTGATCACGATCGGGAGAGGGTGGTCCGGGACGGCATCAAGGATCTCCGCCGGCTGCATCAACCTCGGAGACGCCTGCGGAGTATCGCAGCCCTTGCAGTTCGAGTTGCAGCCGAAGAGCCGGATGAACACGCACGGCCGGCCTGACCAGGGGCCTTCGCCTTGGATACTTGAAAAAATTTCGTGGATCTTTGTGGGGGGGGACGGGGTCACGCCACCACCCCTGTATAGACTGAATGGGACACGTCGGAGCCTCCTCGCACGAATTTATCGGCCGGGAGCCTGCTTGGGCCCCCGAAATACTGGTTTGGTATTGATTGGGGGCGCTCCGATATAAAAAAGTGTTCCCGTTAGCCCCCCTGCTCGGATTGGAGAGGTTCCAAAGTCGTTTGCCGGGTCGGATCGTTCAGAGCGGTCGCCATGCTCCGTTCAGCCCTCCGGCTGGCCGCAAGCGACGCTTCATCGACTCCTTTCGAGACCAGGATGATGCACCGGCCGGCCTCGAACCTCCCAGTCCTCCCCCGCCTCTGGACGTGACGGATCGCGCTCGGTACCGGTTCGTGGAAGATGCAGAGGTCGACGCCAGGGATGTCGATCCCCTCCTCGCCTACCGAGGTGGCGACCAAGACGTTCACCTCCCCGGAACGGAACATTTCGACCGCCCGACGCTGGTCGGCCTGCTTCATCCCCCGGTTGACTCGGCCGTCGGCCTGGCCGATGAACCTCGCAGGGCGAACCGGAGCAAGGCCGGGCCGCCGCAGCATCCTGAAAATAGTCTCGACGGCAGCCCGGTAGTTCGAGAAGATCAGGATCTTTGATTCGGGGTCCGCCGTCAGGGTACCATCGACCAGCCCCCGGATCGTGGAGAGCTTCGGGGAGACCGCCGGTCCCTCGGTCCCGCTCCCGAACCCCGCGGCCGACAGGAGACGTATCAGCTTCTTGTAGCCGGCAGTCGCCCGGATCATGGCCGCCGCTTTCGTGGGCTTCTGCTCCAGGCTGACGAGGTAGTCCCAGAGGACAAACGCCCCCTGGGACTCCGCCAGCTCGATAGCATGACGCAGCATGGTGATGCCGGCCAGGTCTCGGACCACTATATACGCCCCCGATGGGAGCGGGGTGGCTCCAGCGGTCCGGACGTTCTTCGAGCTCGATATCATGGCCGAGACACGTTTCGACCTCCGGATGATATCGGACTTCGCGGTCCCCGCCCCGATCCGGTCCCGCCAGAGGGAGGGGCGGGCCTTCTCGTTCACCTCGTCGTAGAGGGCCTGGGTCATCGCGTGAAGGGTTTTCAGGGCCTCCGCCATCTGGGGTTCGAGGGGGACCTCGACCACCTCCTCGGCGATCGGCTGGACGTGCGGGGCGACGTCGGGATCGGTCCTCGACCGAGATAACCTCTGCTCGATCCCGAGGTTGCGGCAAACCTCATCGACCGCTTCGGGGGTGGTCCCTGGGGATGCCGTCAGCCCGACGACGAGAGCCGGGGACCGGAACTGCCGCAGCTTGGCCGCAACGTCGCAGTAGGCGTAGGCACCGACCGCCCGGTGGGCCTCATCGAAACAGACGAGGGCGATTTGCCGGGCCAGGGGTTCGTCCAGGTCCGACCTGATCGTCTGGGGGGTGGAGACGATCACCTTCGCCCGGGAGTAGATCCGGGCCCGCTCCGAAGGCGGGACGAGCCCGTGGACGAACTCCACCTCCTCGTCAGGGACGACCATCATGGCCCGGAAGAAACGCCGGTGCTGTTCGACCAGGGGCCGGGTCGGGGCCAAGACCAGGACCTTGCCCTCGCTCCACTTGGCGAGCGCCAACAGGAGCAGGATGGGGGTCTTCCCCAGCCCGGTCTGCAGCACTACCAGCGAGTTTTTGTCGGTCGCTTCGAGGGCCAGCCCGACCTGATATTCCCGGTACTCCAGGGCGCCCGGAGTCAGGAGCTCGTGGTTGATGTACGATACCATCGGGCCACCTCTCACCGCAGCGCCGGGTGGACGAAGTAGGCATCAGCAATCTGATCCAAGTTCTCGAACGGCATCACGTCCCAGTTCACCCTGTCAGCGGTCGCCCGGGATAAGCGGTACCAGCAACCGGCCCCCTTAGTCGACTGCCCATATTTGTCCGTGAACTCGGTGTTCGAGATTACCATCACCTGCTCGATGCGAGGATCTTCGAACAGCGCCTCGAAGACCTCGATCGTATCGATCCGGCCTCCGGAGAGCATCATGGCCGGGGTCAGGTTCGGCTTCATGGTCCGGGTGACCGTCACCACCCCACCGTCTACGACCGAGACCTGAGCTCCCCTCTCGGTCGAAGGCAGCTCGGCCTTTACCGCATCCTCCGTGAGGGCGCCGCTGTAGTCAGAGACGGGTTGGGGGGCGGGTATCATCAGCGCGACCACTATCAGGATCGCAACCATCCCGAACATAACTCCTGCTATCTTCCTCATCTTGTTTGCGTCCATTGTTCTTGCACCTCCTGTCTAAATCATGTTTGGACTGGGAACTAGCCCCATCTTAGATAGGGGTCCGGCCTCCGATCCCTCCTCTCCGAGGGGCTCGACCGCCTCGCAGCAGTCGAGCAGGGCGATCGGGCGCCCGGTCCGGCCGATGACCGGCCCGGTTCGGTCAGCTCGGCGCCAAAATCCAAAGGTAAGCCGCCTCGGCGGGGCGCGAGGTTCGATCGGCCCAGCGACGATCCAGACGATCGCCGGGGCCCCAGCCTTCTTCGACTTCGCCGAAATGCCGTATCGGCGGACCAGATCCCACGTCAGGAGCCGCCGGATGTTGGCACCGACCGCCGCATATGACAGCCCCGAAAAATCAGATACCGACCGGGCTGTCGCCGGGCCGATCTTTTCCAGGGCGGCCAGGGTGCAGCCCTGACTCATAACCGACCCCCATGATCGGCCTCGATGAAGATAAGCGGGGAGGAGATCGAGGTTGTAACCGGCTCGCTGCCGCACCGCTCTGATATGTATAGAGCGTTCGGTGCTGAGACCGGGGTTCGATCGAACTGGGGATCGACCCGCGAATGGACTATCCGGTACCGAGTACCCCTGAAGTACACGGTGACAAGCGGCGATCGGGTTTTCCGCCCGTCGTTCTCGGACGGTCCGCCAAAAAACAACCTCACCGCCCCCCCTCCGCGAACTTGAACTGCACCACATAGACCCATAGGTCAGGGTCCCATGAGCCAGGACCGTTGATCCGCTCCCAGACGACCCGGAACTCATCGAGGGTATCATACCCTTCAGCCCGGGCGTCGATGTCGGTCATGGAGCTGAGGGGCTCCCGATGAACGTTCAGGATCTCGATCCGGCCGAAGTTCTCCGAGGAGAGCATCTGGGTCTTGAGGAGGTGGGTCGACCCCACCTTCGCCCTCGGAGTTTTCCAAGTTCGACGCGTCTGGGTCTTCCGGCCCGACCGGATCATCGGTATGTGCTCAGGCTTGAAGAGCATCAGCCCGACCTCCTCGGAACGACTCGGACCACCAGCCGATTGTGAATGTGACCGTGGGGGCGACGCGGTGGGGCCCAGCCCGGGTCGAGGACCGAGAGGGCGTCCGCCCGGACCCTTGCCTGCTGATGCCGCTCGGCGGCCCATCGCTGGGCAGCCTCGACCCTCCGCTGCCGGGTAGCTCGGTAGCTAGGCATCCTTGAGCACCCCCCGCTGCACAAGCAGATCGTGGACTTCGGAGATGACATCCTTGGGTACGGTCTCCCAGTTGACCCCCCGGAGATCGAGCAGCCGAACCCTTGCCCGGGCCTCCTCCAGAAGCTCAGGGGACGAGGGTTCGATCCGAACCCGATCCCAGGACGACGAAGTGATCTCGGATCCGTCCGGTCGGAACCGGCGACCGCCCTTCAGCACGATCTGGCCGGTGGGGGTCCGCCGGACGACCTCGGCTTCGACGATTGTTTTTGTGCTGCCAGCCCGCCGGTACATGACTTTATCGCCGGGTTTCAGCCCGGCCAGCCAGCGGTCTCGTTCTGTGGGGTTCATCGACGACCCTCCTGAATCCGTCTCGACTCTGCGTCCATCCCATCCTCGACGAGCATTTTAAAGTACCCGTCTCGGTCCGGCCGGGCCGCATCCTCGTTGACAAACGCCCCCAGCTTCCGAACGAAGTCCTCGAACTCCTCGGTCCGGAGGGTCAGATCGCCGGCGCACCCGTGGTCGACGAACAGCCCGAAGCGGACGTGGGAGGGAGACCTCATCCGAATCATAGCGACGTATAGCATCGGAATCACCTCCTCCTCGGGTTTCTGCCGCAGCTAAGCGGCAGCTGGTCAGTCGAAGTATAGGTCCGGCCCGCGTTGATCGCCTCGACCAAGTTCTCGAACTTGGGCGGGCGTTTCCGGGTCGGAGTCGGCCCGACCCCGTGCTGCCACCCGCCGATGAACACCGACCCCTGACTGGTCCGGAGGTAGGCATAACAAGTCCAGCAGTCCGCGGTCGACGCGTAACAGACGTCGACCCGGTTGCCGGTGGGGTCGACGACCTCGATCCCCTTCCCCTCCACCCACCGGGCCGTGAGGTCGTGCCGGCCGATCGACCTCGTCGGCCAGAGCTCTCCTCGGAGGAAGTTGGTTGCAGTCACGGTCTTGTATATCACTCGCACCACTCCCCGCAGGCAGGGTCGACCAGCTCGCCCCGCATCAGCCGTCGGGCCTTGGCTATGTAGCACTCCTCCCGTTCGAGGTAGTGGGAGATCTGGACCGGAGACCTGATGAACCGGTTCGCGCCCTGGGGCCGCATCGCCAGGATTCCGTAGGCTCGGCGGGCGGAGGTCACGTCCGCCGGGGTGCAACCGACCAACCCAGCGATCTGAGAATCAGTCCTCAGCAGATCGACGGACTGCCGGAGCAGCCATCCGAAGTTATACAGCTTCGGATGCTTTCGGGGCCGGCCCATCAGACCTGCCTCCCCGGACCGATCAGCTTGCAGTACCCTTGACCGTACTCCCCCTCCTGGTGAGGCCAGAACCATGCAGCGCACCGCTCCCTGACGCAGTCGACAGCGACCGGGGGATTTGACCGGTACGACATTATAGGACAGACCTTGGCCGCATGATGGCGGCCCCGGGTAGCCCGGTCCGCCCAGGAGGGGAGACCGGAGGTCATCTGGCACTCATCAGACGGCATCTCAGTCGCCTCCCGCCTCGGCCTCGACCGTCGGGGATCTCGGCAGCCCGAGCCGGTCCCAGTGGGAGTCCTCGACGAACCCCCACCTCTGCTGCAGCAGGGCCTCGGCCTGCTCGGGAGGGAGAACTCTTCGGATTGCCTCCTCGGAGACGACCACCCAGCCCCCCGACCGCCACGGGTTCGGTATGAACGGGGCCCCGGCCCGCCGGGCCTCATCCCGAGCGGCCTCGCACTTCTCGGCCTCGCCATCCCGGGTCGAGATTCGCAGGATCCCCCGGGACATCAGATCCCTGCACGTTTCGCAGGGTTCGAGGTTCAGGACGCCGGCCCTCGGCGCCTCCTGATCACCGGGGAGGCGACCGTATAGGGCGATCTCTTTTGTTTCACCGCAGAAATAGCAGTTTATGAGGCCAGGGTTGACCCCATGCTTTTTGCTCAGGGTTATGCTCATGTTGGGACACTCCTAAATTTTCTCGCACGATCCGGGGGTACCGGGCCCGGATCAGGCCCGTATCAGGTCTTTCGTTGCCAGGACGAACAGGGTCTCGTCCTGGTCGGCGATCACAGTCGCGGATATATCATCAAGCTCCTCGATCCGGCCCAGCTCGGTGCCCCCGAACGGGGACGCGAACCGGACTCGGTCGCCGGCCTTCAGAGGGGCGGGGGTCACTCCACCACCTCAGAAGCCAGCCCGGCCAAATCTCCGGGGAGGTCGTCGCCGTGATCGTTTAAGATCAGCCACGACGCCGCCTCCCTCGGAGTCAAGATCTCCATCTCATCCTGCGAGCCCTGGAAGTCCGACGACCTCACCACATAGTAGCACCCCTTTGCGCTTAGGTAGAGGGCTTCGTGGTTCCATTGGCTCCCCGTTGCCCTCGATATATGATTAGATCCGTTCCAGTCCGAAGCCTCGGACCAGTGGCTTTGCGCCTTCTCAGTGTCGAAAATTGCACCTTCGACTTGAAATTTTGCCATGATCTACTCCTCCTTCCCGAACAACTCCCTCTGTACCTCCTCGGAGAACCTTTCCCTGGGAATGTAGGCGTGGGCCTGGAGGGACGGCCACGAATCAGGGTCCTCCGGGTAGCCCGGAAGAGGTCCCGGGCTGTCAACGAACTCGCCCCCGAAGAGCCCCCGGAGGTCGCCTTGGTCCAGCGTATAGCAGACCGCCCCGGACTCCGCTCTTCTGATCTCCTCGGCCCGGACGTCGGAGATCTCCACCGCCTCCCAGTCCCAAACTGACTGAATCCAGTACATCAGCCGTTCGACGTAGGCGTCCGGGATTTCGCCGGCCCGGTCATCGACGGCGACGATGATGTGATAGTCGCCGTCCTGGGCCAGTATCCGATGCTTTTCTCGGAGGATCTCCATTTATACCACCTCTCTGAGCACGTTCTCGCACGGGCAATGCTCCCCGGGATAGCTCTCCACCCCATTCGCCCCGCATTCGTCGCAGGGGGAAGGGGTCGGGATCTGGGCCTCGACCGCGTACCGGCCCCTGGCGAGCCGCCGGACCCTGGTGGGCAGGTCGGTCGATTTGTTGACGTGCCATGCCGCCCGATCGGCCTCGTCCTTGGCCGCTCGGTCACCGTTTATAATCGCCGTATCGATCCCTACCTTCACGCATAGCCGGGTCCACGACCCCTCTGGCCGGGGCTGACCGTACTCGACTACAGATTCAACGTCCATTGTTCTTGCACCTCCTCGGGTTCTCAGGTTTCAGGATTTTTATATGCAGCTCGTATATGATTGTGCACGCCACCAGGCACAGTCCGAGGTCGACGGGGACCATTTCAGTGACCTCCATCGACAACGAACTTGACCCAGTAGTAGGTGGATTTCTTGGATCCGACCTTGGCCCCCCCGCAGAACGGGCTCTCATGCCAGCCGTAGTCGACGACCCTTGCGCCGGGGACCGCCTTGATCTCATCTACCAATCCTTCCTCGGCCTTGCGGTTCCGATAGAAGTATCCGCGCATCGCAGTCACAGTCCCGTCAGAGTGGAACTTGATTGCATCCGCAGTCTGGACCCGGCAGCGCACGGCCTCTTTTTCGACTTTTTTCCAGGGACACATGTTTCATGCACCTCGCACTGTTCATCTCAGGGCTGCCCTCACGGGCCGCCCCTCAAATACTATATAGGGCCGTATTCCATATAAACTTTGCGCGAATTACAGCATGATCTGGGGATCGAGTGGGGGGGGGGGGGCGGATCGTAAAAATTGGTGGGGTGGGCGGGGCGAGGGTCATGGATCGCTCAAGCGGGATATCTGGAGGAGGGGAAGAGGGAAAACCCGGTCACGCTTCACCCGATCCAGCCACTCGTCGATCGCGTGCTGGGCGGCCTCGACGTCACCATCTGGGACGGAGCTCAGGTCGAGGACTGGGTGAACGGCCGGGAACCAGATCGATGCCGAGGCAACGACCCCGTCCCAGGAGTCCCAGTGCTCCGACTGAGCCCCGTCGGACAGCACGTAGCTGATCCGGGGGGGCAAGAGGTTCAGCCCGCCCAGGAACGCCAGCAGGTCGGTATGATCTCCGTAGATCAGCCTCAGCCAGTCGACGACCGCCTTGCTCAGGGGGTCGGTCCCGGTCAGGACCGCCCACCAGAAGACCCGGGTAGGGTCTCGGGTGTAGGGACCGATCCGACCCGTCTCCTGAAGGCAGCCTTCGTGGATCGCTCGCTGGACGACCCCGCCCTCTCCGCAGTAGACTACCGCCTTCGCGTCTGGGGAGACCGAGTAAGCCAGGGCCGACAGCCCGGCCTGATAAGCCTCCAGGGACCTGAAGTTCAGGGGGACGTACATCGGAACGAGGGGGAGCTCGGCCTCGACCCGAGTCCAGACGTCGACGATGGCGGCAGTAAGGCCCCCCTCGGACCGGGCCAGCACGGGTTCGACCGCCAGCCGGGACAGCGTCTCGAACGTGGTGAACGCGATCTTCGGGTCGGGGTCGCCGGCCGGAGGGTACGCTTCGGCCCAGATCGATTCTTCGGGACCGATCAGCGCCGGGATTTGGCGGGCGATCCATTCTGGAATCTGGTAGACGTGGTCCGGGGAGGGGATCATGCCTCCACCTTCCCCTCGACCCTATCCCGGACGTAGTCCGCGAGGCACCGGGCCCAGTCGTCCATCGACCCGATCGAGGATTCGGCGTACCAGAACCCCGAGGTCCTTCGGGCTCGGTCGGGGGTCAGGTCTCGGGACCGACCATGCTTCCAGATCTGGACCCGGGTCCCCCCCTCACCTACGACGTGAGTCTCGAAGTAGCCGCCGGGCCAGGTCATCATGGCAAAATATTCGGCCCGCCCTATACAGGGACGAGCCCTCCACAGATCGGCCCCCGCCCTGACAGCCCGGCCAGACTTCGGCCGGGGTGCTTCGAATTCTATGTGCATGGGCCACCTCAAAAATGAACGTCGAACGGGACGGCGAACAGCTGGCAGTCTTCGGGCTCGTCCCAGTCATCGAGCACCCTTCGCAGGTGATCCGAGTCCCGGATCCCGGATGCAGTATCATCGTAGAGCCAGACGTTCGAGCCCTCGTATTGGCCGGCACAGTAGCAATAGTGCTTGAAAATGCAAATGTGGTCTCTGCGATCGTCCGGGTCCGGGGGGATCGAGGACCGCTCCTCGAACAAGTCCTCAGCCGGGTACTTCTCGATCATGTACTTGATCTTTGCCAGGTCGTCGAAGAAGTCACGACGGGTGGCATCGAACGCGGCCATAACGTCGTCGAGACCGGCCATGATATACCAGGGGTGCTTGGCGGTGTGGACGGGGAGGGCGTAAGGCCGGGCCCCCCACCGGTCTTGCCCGAAGAGACCGGGGCCGCCGCCCTCCTCCTTGAAATCGACGAAGTAGTCGAACGTCCCCCGCTCGACCAGCCTTTCGGCAGTGGCCTGGGCCAAACTTAGAGCCTCCTCATGATCCCGGGCGTAGACCAGGACGCGGATGATCATGTGCATCTTATCCCCCCCTCGGAACGGGTTCGGGGTCCGGTAGGACCTCGATCCTCGTCGGTTCGGGGACGGCGGCCTCGTACCGGCCGGTGCATCGGTAGTAGCTGACCGGCCCCAGCTGACCGAGCTCTGTCAGGAGTTCGGGTTGCCGGACCACTACAGCAGCCGCCTCTTTGAACGCCGCCTCTCTGGTTGGGGCAGGTACCATGACGTCAACGAACCCCACGACGGGGACGCGGACCAGCCAGGTCTTGTCAAGATTTTCGGTCACTTGGTCCCCCTCCTCATCGGTAGTTCGGGTCGTCGTTGGCGGTCCGATCTGATCTGACGAGCATCACCGCATGGGTCGGGGACGGGTTGGGGGAGTCCGCCCCCTCCTCCTCGACCTCCTCCTCACGAGGCGGAAGGGGCAAGACCGAATCCTTGGGAATTATGCCTAAGGAGACGCCCATGTGGGCGACCCATCGGCGAACCATCTCAGGGGTGTCAATGATCTGACCCGTCAACAGCAGTGCGAACTCGTCGCTCCAGCCGTTCTCAGCCTTCAGCTCGATGATGGCCCGGACGATATCGGTGGGCCAGACCGATCTGAGTGACGACAGCTTGGCCGCCAGCTCGAACACCTCGACCCCGGGAGGCCAGTGGTTCCGCAGCTCCTCCAGATCGGTACTCTGCAAAATTTCAGTAGACATCCTAGATCAGCTCCTCGACGGAGACCCGAGCGGCCAGCATCTCCAGCTCGGCGGCTCGGTCGGGGTTCTTCATGTCCCGGGCGACGGCGCTGACAGCCTGCCGAAGGGCGAACTCGGTCCCCCGATGCTCAGGGGAGATCGTCGGGTCGGAGACCAGGGTAGCCAGGATCAGTTCCGCCTCGGTCTTGGTGACCTGACGCCGAAGGGTCATCGACTCGACTACCTTCGGCGGGTCGGCGATCCGGACCCCCAGGGATTCGTCCATCGATTGGACGTACTCCTCGAACCGGCTCTGGTCCCTGAAAATCGTGGTGATGACGTCTTCAGCCGCCCGGTACGCCAGCTCTCCCTCCAGAGCGATCGTCTCGTGGGAGAGGAGTCCCGTCTCGACCTTCGTCCCGACGTGGATCTCTCGGAGGGCGTGTTTCAGGATGGCGCCGTTGCTGCAGACCTGCCTCCACAAGTAGGGGGCGATCATCAGCGCACCGTTCCCGACCTCACTGTTCCGGATGACAACCCCTGGGTGGAGGTCGGACCCATCGCCCAGCCGGATTGTGTGGACGGGGTCGATCATCCTCAGGTAGAGCCGGGACTCGGTGACGTCCGCCTTCTGGACCTCCGCGGTCGATCCTCGGGCCGCTTTGATCGCGGCGAGCAGCAGGTCGTAGTTGTCCAGCGCCCGGAATCGGTTGCTGACTACCGCCCGGACGAGGCCCGGGTAAGTCCTCAGCCTTCGACCGGTCAGGTCGGGGAGCCACTTGTTGACGTTCTCGGCCAAGAGGTCGTACTTGCCGGCCTCGGCCATCCGATCCCAGTAGCGGATAGGGATACCGCATGCATCCGAAAGTTGGGTCTGAGCCCAGCGAGTCAAGGGGAGAGTCTTCTTTTCTCCGGCGATCTGCCAGGCCAGGCAGACGTTAGGCTGGGGGGCGGCCTTCCCGAACTCCAGCGAGATCTCGTCAGGCTCGACGACGAGACAGTACAGGTCAGCGCCTTCGACAACGTAGTCGACGGCTTCGGTTCTCAGCCCTTCGAGGCTGCGGGCCAGGTCAAGGACCTGGGTAGGACCGACGTAAGTGGTCGGCTCGATTTGGGACACTGCTTGCATTTTTGCACCTCGCACGCCCCCACCCTTCCGGGCTGGGGGTTCTACATATCCTTATGGCCCGAACCGCATATATACTTTGCGCGAATTACGGGCCGATCTGGGAAGACCGTCAGCTGACGGGGTCGTGCCGGATCAGGATCAGGTCGACCAGCTGACCGGCGGGATCGAGGGAGTACCGTTCGATCCGGAGGCCGGCCTGATGGACGAGGCCCCCGAGGACGGTCTGAAACTCTTGGCCGGACGCGGGAACGGAGGACGGGGCAGCCGGCCGGGCGACTACGATCGTGGTGCACTGCTCCTCCGAGACCCAAGTCATCGTCGAGACGGACGATACCGGGATCAAGGCACCGTCGCCCGACCCCCTCACTTCCATGCCCACGTCGGCCGCCAGCTCTGACCGGTGGTCCGGAGGGGACCGGACCCCGAGCGACCGGAGTTCGTACCAACTGACCGAGTAGCCCGGTCCGGGGTTCATGGTTTGGGTCGACATTATTCTCCTCCTCCCTCCTCGACGGCATCCTCCTCATCGAGGAGGTATCGGTGTATCCAGTTGTAGACGGCCGACTCGGCCCGACCCAGATCTTCCGCGATCGACCGGTAGGTGGGCCGGGGGTTCTCCGCCCACCGGCGCCGAATTAGGATTTGGGCTTCGGGGTCGTGCCGGATGGCGATCTTCTGGGTCCGGCCTACGGCCGCCGGGCCTGACGAGTTGGTCCTGGGTGGGTCTGGAGTGGGGGGGTTCGCCGGCCGACTGGACGGCGTTTGGGGTTCCCCTGCGACCACCAAGAACGCAATGTCTCGGGCCCGCGGGCTAGCGTTCTGGACGATCAGCTCAGAGACGATCGATTTCATGTCCCGGCCGCTGAGCAGGACCTCGGCATCCAGCAGCAGCCGAGCCTCATCTGTCAGCTCGACCCTCGGCACCTTGATTTCTCGCATCTCAGCTATGTCCTCCAGATCGTCAGTATATAGTGGGGGGCTGGGCTTAAAAGCGTTTCGAGGGTTTTTCGGAGGGGTTGGACGGTTATTCAGCCTTTCAGGTGTAAGGTTGCTCGGTCTAACAGCTCAAGATCGGTTCATCTGAAGAACTATTCTTATGGGATATAGGCCCCGATGCGCGGGGCCAGGGTGGAGGTGGGTGGGGGTGGGGGTCTGGGGGAGGGGGCGGGAGGAGGAGGGGAGCTTGCTATTTTATCGAACCGGGCGAATGCAGGGTCCCAACTCGACCGTTCCGGACACTATGAGAATGGTGGGGGGTTCGTACCGCAACCCTATACGTTACGGGGTCGGAAATGGGTTTATAAAAATGGATGGGATAAATTAAGGGTCTGGTGGAGGGATTTCACCCTCCAGGCAGCTCCGAGCAGCCTCCGCGAACTCAGGGAATGCTATCCAGACGACGATGGCCTCTTCCATGGCCCGCTTCAGGTTACCCTTTCGGAGGCCGAGCCGTTTGCCCACCTCCGCCCGAAACGCCTGCTCGATGTGGGGGGCGACGTCCAAACTGAGGGTCATCGCCACCGAACGGGCTTGCCTTCGGCGAGCTTCCATGCCCGGTCCTTGATCCATATCAGGGACGACTTTTCCCACCGGCCCAGGATCGCCCGATTCACGGCAGCCCAGTCAACCGGTTCAGACGATCTCAGAGCCAGGGAGTACGTAATCGCCACGTCCTTGCGGGTCGACTCGGGCCGGGCGATCTCCTCCAGGAGGACGGAGGCGCAATCGCAAAGCTCGAACGAGATCGCGGCCAAGGGGTGGACGGCAGAACCGTTCCCCCTCATTCGACCACCTGATCGAACCGTCCAGGCCTCAGGGTCCCGCCCCGGTTCGGCCCGACGCCCCGTAGACCGTCTACCAATTCCCTGAACGCCGGGTGGACGTAGAGCTGCCGCGGCCGGGTCTTATCGCGGGCCGAGCGTCTCGCCGGCCCGATAACCGCAAGTCGCCGGGCGAGTTCCATGTAATCGAATCCGTTTATAGACATAACCGCTCCTACCCCCCGGTCTCGTCTTCCGTCTCTACCAGGTTCGGATCAAACTCTGGCTCCACCTCCTCCACCGGATCGAACCGGACCGGGCCGAGGGGGCGGACCGTCAGGGATTCCGGCCTAAGCCAGACCGTCGACTCGCAGTCCCATCCATATAGGCCCGGATTGGTGAACCGGGTTTCGAGCGCACCGACCGCAGTCAGATGGATAGCGTTATAGTGACGGGCCATCTCTTCGAAGTCGAGGTGGGCCCAGACCGGTTTGAAGAGGGGTATCGGATCGAGGTCAGGCCCGCAGGCGATGGTCAGCTCCTCCGACCCGGGCCGACCGAACTTTGAGTGGATCAGCAGCAGATCGTCGAACGAATTGATCTCGCAGATTTTCAGGGTCTCCCCGGGCTCGATGAGGCAGCAGTCCCAGACCTGGCCTGGTGGGACCCCCCAACCCTCTCTGAGACACCACTGAACCCACTCGCTCCCTTTCGCCTTGTCGTAAGTCGACGTCCATAGGCCCCCGACTGGTTTGGGTAGGGGTTGTAGGCCGGGAGGGTTCCGGACCGGCCAGTGGTCCGCGTAAGGGGTGGCGTCTACAACGTAAAGCTGGGTATGAAGGAGGGTCACTTGCCCCCCTCCAGCTCTCCAGGGGAGGTTTTCGATCCAAATTGCCCAACACGCATCGACGACCAGTTCCGGTCGAAATCTCTTGAGGCGGCATCGGGGGTATTCCCGAACCCAGCGACTCCGCTCTGGAGATCCTCCCCCAAGAGGACGCACCACTGGTCACCATCCGGAAAAATTCTTGGCCGGAGGATCACGAACGGGCGCCGCTGTTCGCACGCAGCGTAATATCGTTCGGTAGCGGCCTTGTTATCCATGTCGGCCGAGTATAGGGTCACTTTTCACCCTCCGGTCCCCGGCCCCTGTACTTCATGCGAACGAGGATCTCGTCGGCCATCTCCCGCAGCTCCTCTTTTGTGAAGAGCTCGTCCTGGACGTTCAGGGCGAACCCGATCACGAGAGCCGCCAGGTCGGGGTCGGTCACGGGTTGAGGCAGCTCGTCGGGCGAGTAATTCAGCGCAGTCTGGACGTCCTCCAGGGTCAGCCGGGTACCCCGGTCGTGACCGGGACGCCGCAACATGATCCGGGCCCGGGCCAGAGAGCAGGCTCGGTCAGTCATGGATTCGATGAACTCGATCGTGGCGGCCTGCATATCGACCACCGCCGATTTCGCGACCTGCATGTCTGGGGGGAGACGACCCCCCATGACTTTGCGGATTGTGCTCTTCGGAATTGGGTTTGCCACCGGCTCACCTCACTGCTTTTGCGAGATCGATCAGGGATTCGGCCAGCCGGACGTCCGCAACGGCGTTCGCGAAATCGCCCCGGGCCAAGATAAGGATTCGTTTTGCATCCGAGACTCGGGCCACCTGCGGCCCGATCTTCAAGCGGAGGTCGGCCTCCCTCTGCTTCTCGTTCGACCCCTCCAACCCCTGACTTCGATGCTCGGCCTCGGAATCTTTGAGCTCGACCTCAGCATCGTGCAGCTCGAGTTTGGCCACCGTCACCTGAGCCCGGGCCTTCTTCATCCGGGCGACTGCGTCGGTCAGCGAAGCCGGCTCCAGCCCCTCCAACCGGTACGAGGTCACCGTTATAGAGGGGGACCGCGGTTTTGCGGGCGAGCCGGGATCTTTCCGGGGAATGTTTCCGGGGTCTTCGAACCCATGACGATGGTCTTTCCTGAACTGATCAATCTGGCATCTACATGACGGTTTCTGCTCTGTGGTCGGGGCCGATACGACTTCGGCATCTAATCTATGGGACACGTCTTCCAAAAGGTTCACCTCGCACTCGGCCCGATCTACCGTATACCGGACCATAGATCACCCTATATAGCTCACATTATATGTACCTTTTGGATCTCGAATTTGGAGAAAAGCCGTATGAGGTGCGGCCGGGGCGGGGACAGCCAGTGCGAGATGCTGTTTAGAAAGTCTTGTATCTGGAGGACACCCCGTCCGCCCCTGACGGAAAGGGTATCTGGAGACTATCTCATCCCCGCGCCCGGGCGACCTGCCTAGGCAGGTCTCAAGTCTCTAGTTGGCGATTATGATATTTAAGGGTGCCGGGGGTCAGCCCGGCGCCCCCGCCGCCCTCATCGCATCCCAGACCGTCGGGTCGACCAGAACACCGCCCCCCTCCAGGGAGAGAAGGGCTTCGGCCAGCTCCTCGACGTTGGTCCGGACGATTTCGAGAACTGCCTTCTCGGCCGACGCGAACCTGAGGCGAACCGGGGCCTTCACCGGCAGCTCGGACGCCGGTCCGAACCACCTGGAAAGAGGGTTCGGGTTATCGATCTGAAGCTCGAGCACGTGGAACCCCTGGGACGGAACGTAAGCCACGACCTCAAGTCTAGCCGGGGGAGGAGGGGTCATGGGTCGCCTCCCGTACCGGGGTCGACCGGATCGACGGCGACGGTCATATCCTGGCCCCGTCTCCACCAGAGGGTCAATCCTCGGACCTGGGCCGGGATGAGCTCATCGACCACCCTAAGCGCGGTCACTGTCTCGATCGCGACCCGGTACGACATTTCGGCTCCGACCATAATCTGGTTCAGAGTGGATCCAGGGTTCTCGGCCACGAACCGGACCGCCTTAGGCGCATGGGGGTACATCTTGTAGATCCGCTTCAGCTCTGAATTGGGCATTCAGCTGACCCCCTCGCTCAGATCCTCGGGAACCCGGCGGTAGGGAGGGGCCTGATCCGGACCCGCCCGACGGTCGACTGGTGAACGAAGCTCGCGTCCCCGGGAGCCACTCGAAAGAATTCTGCGATCTTCTGGGCGGCCGCCGGCTCGACCGTCCGAGGGTCGGGGATCCGGGCGATCGAGGTGCCTCGGTGGGTGTACCAACCCAGCCCGGACAGGTTCATCAGCCCGAGGGCTTCGACCGCCCCCCCGGCGGCTACGATGGGCGACCCCGCCCACTCACGGAAAAGAAACTCTTTGCGGGCGCCCCAGTCACCGAGGCGGTCCAGAGTCGCCCCGGTCGGTGGATCGGGGTAGATCCAAGACAGCGCCCCCTCAAACGAACGGCCGGTCTCCCCGAGGATGGAGTTTAGGGCGGCCCGGAGCTCCTCCGCCTCGACCCGATCCCGCCCGACGAGGATCATCGACGGCGGATCGATGAAGTCGCCGAACTCGGTCAGGACTGGGAGGGGTATGACCGACGCTAGAGCCCGGATCTGAGTGGGCGACAGGCATCCAAAGTACCGAGGCTCCGCGTCCAGGAGCGGGGCGACGTTCCCGTGGGGGACGACGGTCGCCGGGTCGTAGGTCAGGACGGCGCCAGCCGGGATGTCCGTCAGGGCGATCAGGTCGATCTGCCTACTGATCCCGACGTTCGGCGTCGACGACGGGGAGAGGTAGTACATCTTGGCCAGGACGGGCCAGCTGTACCGGCCTCCGCCGAAATAGATCTTCGGCCAGGGGGCCCGACCGTCGCACTCCCAGGTCGCGGCCGACTCGATACCAATGATTGTCCGGAGGCTATCCTTTTCTGCGAACGTCCCCACCCATTCGTCCTTTTTGATGGGGGCGGTCGCTACGAGTTCCGGCATCCCGGAACCTGTCTGGAGAGAGAACTTTTGGGACACGATTACACCTCGCACTTTTTCAGGCACTACTTAATCGAGATGAAGATCGGGGTCACCGAGCCGAATCCACATCTCACCGGGGAAACTCGGGTCGGTCGACTCGATCTTCAGCCACGGGCAGAGGATTTTGACTTGTTTCGTCGGTTTGCCTGGTGCGACGACTTCCATCCGGGTCTCCCAGTCGAAGGAGCAGCCTTTGACCCGGATCGAGACGCCGGGGTCTTTCGGATCGCGGGGGTTGCCGTACCGGCCCGTCCTCCCCCTCAGATACGTTATGTCTCGGCTCGACATCTTACCGAGCCGATAATCGAGTTCCATATCAGGTGCCATGAGTTAAGCCTCCTCCTCCTCGGCGAAGTCGAGCTGAACGGCCCGGACCTCTCCGGACTGGTCTAAGTTCTGGGTCAGGATTGACCAAACGTGAGTGGGGACGATGTCGGACCAGCCGTAGACCCACCAGGTCAACGGGTCGTCAGGAGGGGCGATTGCCCCCCGAGCGGCCTGAACGTCAACGACCACCGACCGGACCGGGGTCTCGGTCGCGGCCCGGAGGGTCTTCATCTCTTCGACGAACCTCGGTCCGGCGTTCTGCTGCTCGTCAGTCACTACGACGACGTGGTCGACGGTGGGCCGGAGCTGATGCAGCATCCTGATCGGCGCCCCCAGGTCAGTGTAGCCCATGGCCTCGAACCCGGAGGCTGCACCGAGGAACCCTTTCGACGCGATCATCTCGGAGACGGGGATTGCCTGGGCAGCGGAGCCGAACTCGATCAGGACGGCGTCGGCGCTCTGTTCATGAAGTGTGAGAGCGAACAGGGCCGCCAACGCCTGAACGCCCGCCATGCTGCCGGAGGTATCGAGCAGGATAGCGGTCCGGCCTGGGATCCGGGGCAACGACTTGACCGACTCCGAGATCGCACCCTCAAGGGCTGCTTTGAGCCAGTGGGCCGACACGGCCGACCAGGCTTTGTAGAGCGCTACCGGATGCAGTTTTGCCGCCTTGATGGCGGAAGGGTTCATGAGTCGCTCGGTGATGGGGCCCCGATGCTCATCGAGGACCTGATGACGTTCGAGGGTTCTCAGGAACCGGAGCAACGCCCCCAGCGGAAGGTTCGGGACGAGGACCGACCAGAGGGTCGGATCCATATTGAACGTCCCGGTGACGACCTCGTGAGGGAGGCGCCCCTGGGCTATGGCCTGGGCCCGGTCGTTGGGGGTCCCGGTCCGTTTCGCCATCTCGAAGTACCGGAGTTGGTCGGGCAGCTCCTCCAGCGGGACGTCTCCCCGGGCGAGGTATCGGAACAGGGTCGACAGCTCTGGGGTCGACGGGATGGGATGGGTCAGCCTGACGATGTCGGCCAGGTTGTAACCGCGCCCCCGCCCGTTGTACTTCAGCGTCCAGTAGGGGGTCAACCCCTGGAGCCAGGACGAGACCTCGTCTTTGATCGACCTGCCTCCGTGGCCTCGGCCGAGCGACTCCAGAATGACGAACAAGTCCTGAAGGTCGGACGGGATGAGGATCACCTTATGGAACGCCGCTCGGAACCAGCTCTTGTCGTCGAGCTCGCTCAGGATCGCCAGGCCGAGAACGGGCTGAAGCCTCATGTACCCCTTCTGCCGGGTGTAGACCAGGGCCTTTGCCATGAACTCCGGATCGGCGGCGGCCGCCATCCGGTGCCACCGGATCGACTCGGCCAGGAGGCGGCCCTCGGTCGCGTAGAACTGGGAGGTCAGGGTGTTGCACATCAACAGCTGAAGGTACCGACGCTCTGCGGTCGCCTCGAACGCTGGATAGCCATCCTCGTTCACGGTATCGTAGTCAATCGGTTTTGAAAATAGGTCGGTCGATCGGGACACAGTTGCACCTCGCACGCAAGGATGATGGGTTCGGCCCCAGAGGAAAGGTCCGACGAGGAAAGCCTTACGGCAATTCGAGTGCAGATCGAAGTAGCCCCGCCGATCGCCTCTGAGGCACTCGGTTTGAGGTTTATGGCTCCGATTCCTACCGAAGACCGCGCCTCAAACCCGTTAGAGGCTCTTAGATGCGGTCTAAGATATACTTTTCGGTTCGAGAAATGTGATAGTGGGCCGGGGATCGCCCGGCCCGGACCGAGCTCTCGGCCCAAGGAGAAAACCGATGTAAACTACCCCGCCCTGAAGGACGGGGCTTTCTGTAGCCCTGGAATCTTTTCTGCCATAGTTAAGCAGAACAACCCCGGACCTCCGGGCTGGTTTACAACAGCCCCGAGATCAGCAATGTTTCGAGCACCGTTAAAGTCCGCGTCGCCACTCCAACCACACGAAGGACAGGAGAACTCTTTCCCTTTCCTATCCCCTATACGATGACACCGATGACAGGTCTTGCTTGTGTAAGCAGGTTCTACCAGTATCACAGGGATACCTGCGGCTAGAGCCTTATAGCTCACGAATTCTTTCAGCTGGTAGAACGCCCACTTATGCAGCGATTTTATTCGAC